>Ga0307513_10010436_pt1 | contig 11643 bp, 13 predicted proteins | sample 15_EM_MG_FD_202174 | JGI IMG/M metagenome (GOLD analysis project Ga0307513, IMG submission 202174) | Populus trichocarpa ectomycorrhiza microbial communities from riparian zone in the Pacific Northwest, United States - 15_EM | ecosystem: Host-associated > Plants > Roots > Unclassified | place... | reverse complement strand
CCTGAGTAGTCTCCCAGATGCCTCCGGGAAGTCCCTACTCAGGAAGCTTGGGTTCGGATATATGCTCTCCCCTATGGTGGCATATACCTCGCGCATAATTATGCAAGCTATTCCCGCTAGGGTAATACTCACCTCCGGCTGCTCCGGCCGCCAACCTCGATCTCTCGACTCCTGAGAGAACAATAGAACATCCCTCTCCCACGACTCAACTGCCGCCATCTACCACCAATGTGGCCCCGACACAGCCACCAGCATCCGTGACACCCCCGGCACGCGGATCTTCAATTCAGAGTTCTGAGCGCGCCCCAGAAAACACCCCATCCGCACCTGGAATACGCCGTTCTGGAAGACATCGCCCAGGTGGAAAATAATTGGAGATTTCCTAGTTTCGAGTTTAATTCTTTTTTCATTTTTACCCCAAATACCCAAATACCTTACTGTATACTAGATCTAGTTTTCTTTTTAGAGTCCTGAATTTTCTGTTTGGGAATCGTAGCTAGTACTCGTATGTGTTAGGACTCGAGTAATGATACCATTGCGCACCCTTGCTTCAGCATCTCTCATCCTTACGTCCCCTTATGCTGACGTCTGATACCTTTTTCCTGATTGGGCATGCCTCGCATTCTCGGTCCATAACTAGGCTGGCGTCAGCCAACCGAACTAAGGGGTGCATGACGTGAAAACTGAGATCTAGAGATTTAGTGGTGTTGATTGGACGTCCGGAGATGAGGTTCGATATATCTAATCAGCTTTAGGCGTGGCGGGTGTCTTGCTAGAATTAGTGTCGCTAACGGATACTCCTTGAGGCTAGTTTTGGCTTAGGCTCCAGCGACATTAGCGACGCCTCCTACATTAGCGACGCCTTGTATTCGGTCGAACCTTTTCATACCAGAGTCCAGACGAACATCATACCTGAGCTTGTCCAGAGTACGAACATAATGTTGAACAAGTAGAAAACCCCTTTTTGCAGGCGAAAAGATTCTTTCAATACCGCGTGATAGGATGTGATCCCCCCCACAAGACCTAGGGTATAAGACCTCAGGCGTTCCATTGAACACCAACCACCAACTCCTAATCTTCACAACACGCGGGATACATTACACTTTTCTACGTCCTAATTCCTATCCTCTCCGAAGAAACCTTGGCCAATCGTCTAGTACCGTATTCCACAATGTCTAGACAACCTCAAGGCAAGTTACTCAGCCAGCCTGCTCCTCGAGTAGGCAATCTGTACCGGGGTAGACACGATGCCGTACACGCCGATAGGGGATCCGGATCAGGAACACGGCGGACCGAATCAGGCAGCTCCCATAGTACACGAACATTGCCGGCCGAATCGGCCACCTGCCACTGTGCACAGTCGTCAGGTCGGAGTTCTTCCCCACTACCAATCACAAGACGTCTTGTATCACGACCTGCGAAGCGCCCAAGAAGGAGTACATTACAGACTACGGCGTATATAGAACCCGAGGGGGAACCTGACGCACAACCACATATAGAGACAGTTCCTCTGAGCTATGATAGCAGCGATGAGTACCAGAACTCACCCAGATCTGATCAAACTGAATCGGACACAGAACCAGACGCAGAAGACAGTGATATTCCAGATGACGACACAGCGGCAGGGACTCGTCCCTGCTCACGAACTGTGGACAGACGACAAGCAAACACCCAGGTTTCGACTCTGCGAGTTTCGACCAGCTCTGGATGGCAGGGGGCAGCGCCAGTCAGGCGCACCCCAGCTGCTCCACGCCGTATAATCCAAGGTAGTGGGTACACTCCACCAAGGTTCACATCTTCCAGTGTACCACCGTATTCGTCGCCGCTAGCCACCCACAGTGTCACTACGTCTGGAGTCAGAAGGTCGAGTCCTCCCGGCAATCCGAGAACGCCACAACACGAGCACATCTGGCCGGGTACTAACTCAGAGCGAAATATAGTCACAGGAGCTGAGGCTGCTGTAATAATGCGGGCTAAGACTCTCATTCTCCAGTACACCCTGTGTGTTCATCCACTACCAGCGCCCGCTACTTTGCTGTCTGAGGTCCACCGGTCTTGGCTGAAGGCTCCCCATGACATATCCGACGCAGGAAATATTGAAGCATCGGAGGCAAGCATAAAAATAGTCAGTGGACGCTGATACTCAAACATCACGCACACCACCGGGGGTGCTTACTAAATGTGACAGATACGCGAGACACTCTGCAGTAAGATCTCAGTTTGTTTTCGACGTAAAGAACCACATTAGAAGATTGTACGATCTCCCGGGAGACCCAACGGCGATTGCGCGTAGAGTGAACTAGCTCCTTGAGAGGGATAGATTTATGTGCTCCCCGAGAGGGTATGAGGTAAGTGTGCACTTTGTGATAGCCCGGCCACAACTAATGCGTAAAAACTTGACACAGCAAGTAACGAATCGATTCCTCGCGGCCCAGATCCCCGAGGCAATATGGGGAAAGTACTTCAAGGGCAAGAAAATGTTTGGGATATCCGAACCGGATTTTCTTGGTCAGATCAATGGCACCATGGTTTGCTTAACCTGTGCCATAAGCTGCCATACTCTGCCAGCGTCGCAAACAGGTGTCTATCTTGAAACATGCGACTTCAGGCCCGAGGCAGTAGGAGGTGAGCCTGACCCCGAACTCGGCATCCTCTCGTTCCGGCTAGGAGACTAACATAAAGTTGAGCTTGTAAGATCTTTTTGGAGGCCAGCGCCAGACGTGGGCCTCTTGCCTGCCCCCGCCGTGTGGGACTCCACGGATTCAAAGTCAGCTGTCGAGTTGTCTTCGTTACGGGGCGGGGCGGGGCGGGCTTTCACTCGCCAGACCCCGCCCTTACACGGGGCCGGGGGGGTATGTTTCGGGTAATCCCCACCCCGCCCCCGTCCGGGGCCCACCCGCACTCATTCCCTGAACGGGGCCCCGTTTGTTATCACCTATTTTTAACGGGGACCCGTCTGGGGTATGGGTGGGGCGGGGGCCTGAGTGGAGACAGGGGCAGGGAATGCCGAAAAAGACACCCCGCCCCAGGCCGTTGAGTGGGGCGGGGCGGGGAAAAGGGCCGGGGGCCCGCGTTTTTCGGGGCCCCGTCCGCCCCGTAACGAACTCTAGCTGTCGAGTCGGCCCCCCCGCGTAGGACTCCACGGATTCACAATCAAACTTCCAGCAACCTGCCTATTGGGACCCTGGCGGGCGCCCTGGATAACCGAAACGATTCCAGGAAACTGTCGCGTCTTCCGATTTCAGCCAGGCATCGGCCAACCGGCTCCTCACCTTTCTCGATTCCAATCTGCAGATGGCGGACGGCTTATAGCACGTGGCCGTGGGGCTAACTTTGGAGAATACCGGGACTCCTACTACATTGTGACACCTCGCGCTCAGCCTTGATGATCTTGAGCGGCCAGAGGAGGCCACTGCGGATAGCGACCTGTGGTATTCAGAGCAGGAGCAAGGTGTGAGCAGTGATGCGTGTAGTTAGGAGATTGAGAATGAGTAGCATCGCTGTAATAAATGATATTGGGATGCAGTCGCTCTCACATGTGGGAATAGGTACACGGATGAGCTTAGTAGTATTGATATGAGGATGTTAAGCCAAGTCAGGGAATTTAGAGTAGAATTAATGAAAGCCACGTATCACAGGGGCGTCTCGGCTATCTGGATACGGTAAAACGCATTAGGAGAGCGTTAAGAATAAGAGAAGTCTGTAGGTGTAGGATCAGCTATTAGACTTAATTCACGATGCGTCCGAGAACACAAGGCGATGTCTGATAAAGTCACGATTGGATCAGGACGCGGCATGTATAGGGGGTGAGATCAGGAAGAAGTGACGAGACGTCCGGACCGGAGAGATCAGGATCGTGCGATCCGGATGTGGGAGGTGGGAGCAGAAAACATCGGGATGCGAGGTGGGAAGATGCACGAAGCCCTGACGTTTGGTGAGAAAGAACCGGCGTCAGGGCAGGAGAGTCCTGGATCTGAAGGCGTGAGGGCCGGAGAGTCCTGGATCAGAAGGCGTCAGGGCGGGAGAAGCCTAGATCAGGCGACGTGAGAACGCAAAGGCGGTGTACCAGACGCAGTCAGGACGCACAGGACGCATAGCACGCAGGGTATTATTTTTGCTGATGTGCTGGGTAACCTCTACTAAGGGTTCCGGATCAGGTGCCCTTTCTGCGCTTTTAATTCTACCTGTTTTATTCACATGCTCTTGGAGTAAAAGCAACTCAATACTGGCCACAGGCTGGTTGATTTTGTAGGCTTCGTTATAGGTTTCAACTTGGCAATAGGAAGGCAGATAGTGGATTGGTGCCTTGCCGAGACCGTATATAACAGCGATTCCGTGAACACAAGGAATATCGGTATCAAAAAAGTGACGGCAGGTGCATTTCCGAGACTCCAAGTTCCCAGTATATGCTCTTGCACCATTTATTGCCCTAGTTACTAGTGCATTATCAGGACTTGATACCTGTATAGTATATTGACACGCAAACTTGATTGCTTCTTTCAACTTCTCTGTCCCAAAATCATTTAAGAGAGAACCTCCGGGCAGCAACCAAGCTTGGGCTTTCTCATAACGCTCGTAATAATGACTCATTTCCTTATGCCAGATCCCATTTAACATTATGAGTACAGGCTGCTCTCGCTCCTCTAGGTAGATTGAGTTCATACACTCAACAATATTTGATGTGTCATGAGTATAGCGACGGCCTGGGAAGTGAGCGGACGAGAAAAGCTCCAGCCCAATTTTCTCAATATATGCAGCTGCTTTAGGCTTTTGGGTAGCCAATGTATGCATGTGTTCTTGAAATTGAGGTACATGAGAGGATCGTGCAAGCTTCCAAAATAGGTCTTTGGCACCAACTCCAAAGTCCTTTTTGACATTCTCACTAATATGCTGACAACAGTATAGGCGCACTGCCTTATCCAGAATCTGATCCGCAGCTATCAAGCCCTTGTTCCGGTCACTTATGAAGGTAGTATTGGACAGATTAATTTCCGGAATCGCACTACCAATTGAAACCTGAGTTAGTATAATCATCTTCCTAGTATAATTCTACACAGGAATCGTAGAAGAGGCGGAAGTCACACTATCTTATAAGATTGTGGACAAAGTACTCCCAGGAATCTTGGTTCTCACTCTCTACCAGTGACCATGGAAGTAAGATTACCTTATTATCCCCATCAATTCCCACAGCAAAGAGAAGAGTTCAATGAAATTTTGACTTCGTTAAGGTGCCATCGGCGGCAATAAGCTTGGGGAATCTTTGGAAAAGATGACTGCTAGCAGAAGGGCTGATGAATAACCGTTGAAAGCGTCTCCTCTCTGAGAATGCACTCGGGTGAAAGTGGCCTGCTTCGCCAATCTCATGAAGCTTCTGAATATATAATGGTAGCAGCCAGAATTGAGCCCGAATAAGACCAATATCTTGACCCTGAAGGTACTGAAGAACCTTATGCGACACAGCATAACTAATACAGACTTTATGATGAAGCTGCATTGCCTGCTGGATTTTCTTAGGCTTGGTCTTCCCCGTAATTGCAAGAATTTTAGGAACAGCTTCCCAGAGGTAAGTGAACTGACTGCATGAAGCAGATAGCACAGGGGCTGCTCCAAGACATGTAGTATGTATTGGATTCAAAGCTGTAATAACAACTCGTTCCTGTTCCGGCCCCCATGTTGAACGAACACGAAAGTGACAATCAGCTGCCTGGCGACATTTGATAACACATCTTGAACGGTCGGATTGCGCAATTTTAATCGCAAAGTTATCGGAGAGTGCCCATTGGTGAAGTTGCGCTTTGAAGTCCGAAAATGTTTCGAAGGATTGGTTGTGTAGAAGCACCATAGTGGTGGTGCCGGGTGTGAAACAAGACAAGTATGCCCAGGTTCAAGATCGTTATTACTTCACACACCATCTATATACTAGGGTTAGCCAGTGCTGGGGTTAGCACCCTTAGTTCCTTTCTAGTCTTATATCTTGGCCGACAGAGGGGCATTCTATCAAACTTTTTTTCCCGGGGGCATTCTGTTAAATTCGCCGTGACCGAGGGGCATCCTATCAAATAACCGGAAAATAACACATGGACTACCAATCCGGACGCCCGGAGGTTCTGGGACCATTCTCTCTGCTCATGTCTAGGTTTTGATTACCGGGCCAGCCAGTCCATCCATCATCGCTTGCATAATTTATTGGGGATAAATACAGAGGTAACCGCTCGCCCAAGCATGTGGGTGATATAAAATAGATTAGTTTTAGTTTGAAACATGCAGAGACCGGAGCCGCACATATATTGCAATAAAACGAGAGTCACGCGGTAAAAGTATTCCGGCTTCTTTGCCAGGAAAAAAGTAGGCGATAAATGTGGTATCATACAAGGAAATTTTGTCGAAGAGTTTTTCTTGGCAAAGGGGAGAGAGAAGGATATTATCGAGAGAATACGTCTAATAGGTTCTCATCCCGGCATCGGTGAAGAAAGATAATAAAAATTATTGAACTCGTCTCCGCAAATACACAACTTCTTTGGATAGACTAGATTTCGGAGTAGAGAGGGAGATTGAGCGACGGAATCACCAAGTATCACTCATATCATCCTCGGTTGTCCCTGTTGGAACGACTGATGTTCTATTGGTTGAGAGAGAAACAGTGAGGGGCGACCCCGGCTATGTAACAAGAAAAGACGCAGTCACGATTTCCCCGGTTCATAGAACCTCACTCGCCGCCGCATGATCACCGCCGCATCGCCGCACCGCCGCCACATTCCCGGCTTACATAACGCTCCTCAGTCAACCATACCAGATATGGAACGGCGCTCCCGCGATCCCTGTCGGAGGTGATTTGCGTGAAAAAAAGGTGTGGTGGTTGCAGCATGATGGCCTCGCGCTTAGCGCGCCGCCGGCTATACCTCTTCCCATTGCCCTCCGAGACACTCTTACCGCCCAGTGGTGATAGTGCGCCTGCTTTGCCCAATTGGCAATGGGTTGTTCCAACCCCCCATGGATTGGGCTTGCGGCGCTTCCCCTTCTTAGCGGCCCCATAACCAGATTCTCCCGAGTCCTGTGCACCGGCTCTGGAACTCTCTCCGTGATCAACATTGTGGCCCTCCAACACGGTCTCGGCTGTGCTCGCCTAGTTTTCTTCGTTGCTTCTAGAGGCCGCTTCGGCTTCAGCCCCTTCAGCTTTTTCCTTTGCCACTCTCTTTCGAGCCGTCCCATTTCCGTCCCTTATCTTGGCATTAGCAGTTTTTGTCTCAACCGTGCTATGAGATCTCGACTGTGTTCTTCTCGCTGATTGAAACCTTTGCAGGAATAGTCGCCACTCGCTTTTTGACTGCCGCAGCCTGTTTCTCTGTCGTCGCGATCTGCTTGGCTTCTGCTGATTGTTCCCTCCGAGCCACTGCGGCCTCCAACCTCCCCCGCCCCTCCTCCGGTTTGATGTTCTCCTTCTCCCTCTTCATTCCAGACTTAAATTGAGTTTTAGTCACTGCGCCTGGTTGGTACCCACCAGCATCCACAGCCCTTTGTGCCTCAGCCACTAGCTCTGCTGTGATCTTGTCCACCAAAGCTTGGTGATTCGCAGCCCTCGTCGCAGCGGCTTTTTTTGCTGCAGCCGATTGGGCCCCGTCTTTCTTTACCACCACTTTTCGCGACAGGCTCAGTCTTTATGCCGAGTGTTGGTGGAGGCCGTTCCGGTTTCTCGGCTTTAGGCGCATTTTGACCGGGGTCTTGTTTAATGACTTCCTCTGAGGCCGTGGTTCGCTTGGTGTTACTGCTGGTTCGGGGTACATATCAATCACCACTATCGTCTCTGTCGGATGAGGGAGAGTCGTATTCCTCTGTTTTCTTAGGGTGATGTTTCCGGGATGACCTCCGCAGGGGCAGCTGCTGGACTGGAGGCAGCGGGGGTGTGTGAGGTCCCGGCCGGGCGATGGTGGATGTTGGCTTCGGAGTTTCATCTTCGTCGCTTATATCTCTCTCGTCCTCAGGCACAGATACCTTGGGCAGTGGCGATCGAGGCTTATCGTCCTCACCCACATCACTAATATCGCTCTCATCTCTGTGGATCGGTAATTGGGGTTGTCTCCCTTTCGGCACTCTTTTGGCCTTCATGGTTCCGGCGGGTACCCCAGCAGGGGGGGCCTCTTGCTCAGTTTTAATTTCATTTTTGCGGGAGCCCTTGTGCTTGGTTTGCTTTGACACCTTGTTTTTTTGTTACGATGGGGTTGGGGTGGATCATAGGCATCACCATTATCGCCATCGTCCGATGAGGAAGAATCGCTTCTGTATCCCCGCTTATTGTGCTGTTTCCTGGAGGGTTTCCGGAGGGGTTGCATGACTGGAGATTCCAAGGGTGTCAGCAGGGCCTTAGTAGATACACTCTTTGGGTCTTATCTTTACCGCTGATACCACCCCTTTTCTTCACCTCCTTTTGTGCCCGAGCCGACCACTCTCTGGGATGTCCCTCATCCGCCTCACCACTCCCCTTGTCAAGGTGTGGTAGGATCGGACTTGGCGCCGCCAGGTCTCCACGTGGAGTCCCGTAGACCGGTGAAAATGCTCGTGTTGCACTTGCTGCTATGGGCTTCGATATTTGGCTAGGAATTTGCGCGGCTTTGGCCTTCCCGGCTGTTGCACTCTTTTTCATACCGTTCTTTTGACGCCGAGGTGGATGCCCTAGTTTGCGGTCCCTCATCTTCACTATTGCCGGATGGGTCGCCACGGTCGGGCTTCAGGATTACTTTCCTAACTGCTGTAGGCCTCGATTTCCGTCCACCCCGATCCCAATCACTGCCGTCACCCTCACTGGGAGATCTGAGGCGTCCGAGTCTGATTCGCGGGTATTCCGGCTCGGCTTATGCACAACTGGCCGAAGAGGCTCCTCCACCGTTGACACGTTTAGCGCGAAACGTACCCTCTTGCTTCTTGGTTTTGTGCTAGTAAGTATTGGGGATGAGACCTCAGAGGGACCAGCTATTTTATTAGTGGCTCCCTCTCTCCCACCTTTTCTGGTAACTCTTGGTTTGATATTTGTTGGTGCAATCGCCGCCTCTCCAAGAGTCTCTCTTTCCTCCTCATCCCCCAGCGTCCTTGTTATACCAGCCCCCCCTTCGATGACCGGGAAATGCGCGCTTTTCCTTCAAGAAGCTTACGACGCCTCCTGCTAGGCCAACATATCTCCGCTGGATGGAGTGCCAAATCACGCGAGGTGTCCTCTTTCATATATCGCGCTCGGGCCCTGATACCCTTTTGGCGTTTATCTGGCTTTATTGCCTCCAACCTAGCCTACTCTTCTTCGTAGCGCTCTATTCTCGCCCTCTTCGGAGCCGCTAGCTCCAAGATAGTCGGCACAGCGGGGGGAAGCTGTGCCTCCAGGTAGCCAGCTATTTGAGCATTTCCCGTCTGTTTGGGGGTTTCTACGTTCCGCGGATCCTTTTGGAATGAGCTTTGAATATTGGGTTGCCATTTTTATTGAACGAGCCGGATTAATAAAGTTCCAGGTGGTCGATGGATCGATGGACGGACGAGTGGATAAATGGATGAACCGACAAATGGATGGGTGAATGAATGAATGAATTGATGAATCGATGACGGGAAAGAATCGCGGGGGCCCGGGGTATCCAACCTCGAGACTTGTTCGATTTGGGGAGAGTTTTGATGAAATGAAATTTTAGGAGGGAGCAGCGGGGAGAGCAAGACCTAAGGAGGAGGCGAGTAAAGAATAGGTAGAGTAGAAGCCTGAAGGTGTTAGATGAGAGGAGTACTCGATCAATGATCGGATACTTGGGACTCGCGGGATGGAGCAGGGAGGCGCTCAATCGGAGTTCTTACCTGAGTAGAATATGGTGCTAGGAAGCCGACCACCTTCTTTTCCGGGCAGTGTGAACAGGAGCACCTAGTGGGAGCAGAGAAAAAAAAACAAGGTAAAAATTCGAATCAGAAGAGGGCAAGGGAGTCGTTTGCGGAAACTTTGTCTCGTTTCCGAAAGCGTTGTTACCGGAAGGATGAGGATGGGGGAGGGAGTAAGAGCTGAAGGAAGACCAAGCTTTGTGTGCTCCATCCGGAGGGCTTTCGTGTGTGTGTGCGGCCTGTTAGTTGGAGTGCGGGGCGGGGTATACTCTCTGGATAAATACTATGTTTCTCCCTAGCCCGGATTAGTTGCTCCGGCACAAGTTCTTAAGGTCTCGTCCTTCATCGGATATCACTCGGGTGTTCCAAACGAAAATCAGTTGAATTTCTTGCTAACGTCCGCGTCTCCCGTTCTTCTCAAACAACGGCTTTGACAAAAGCGCTTCTTTCCTATGCCATTCCGTGATATGGGGTTATCTCTTATGTGATGGTGAGATATAGTTAGCTGGTTCTTGATTATACTGCAGCTGCCCCGTATCCTCTTGGCCTCGCTGCGCTCTCCAAGTTCGGAGGCATATACTCGGCTGAAGCTCATCATGTGTTCTGGGCTGATGACAGGAAGTGGGTTGTTTCTCATTAGTGATAAAGTCTCTAAATTTCTGTATATATGTTCGGCCATTTGGTCCTTTCGTTTTGGTTGATAGCAATAAGATGGAACATCACGGCGAGTTGAAGCTGCTCAAAGTCTTGACCATTTGGCTTCCGCATATTGGGGCAAAATTCCAACAAATACTGTGTACATGAGGTCTGATGCACTTCAATCAAAAATCTATTATAAACAAAGGGGCAATGTCAATCCAGGACTCGGCACGGAGGTGGAACGGTAAGGTCCCGTTTGGTTGCAATGGTCCCGTTGCCTGGTACTAATAACAACTTCCCCGCCGTTCAAAAAGCAGCGAACGAAGTGGTAGTTTCGCAGCGAGAGTACCGCCAGGGTTCCGAATAGTCCGATCGGTCAAGTCTTGCATGCAGGACCGGGCTGGCCAGTCCTGGTAGATGTCAATGACTGGAGCCGACTAACTCGGGGGGTCCGGTCCTGGTCCGGTCCGGTTTGGACTGGTCCCAGACCAATCTTTATAAATGATCGCATGAGAGTGGGAATGGCACCCAAGCCAACACTCGCTAAGAATAGAAGTATAGTGTTCGAGTTCAACTTCTGAACCGAGGACATCCTTGCCCGCCCGACTCTGTGGTTTTGGGTGTAGTTCATAACTAGCGTATGATCCGGGGAGGATGGAATTTTTGAAGGAGGAAACCGGAGGCTGAACTACATTATATAGCGAGCCATACCATCCGAAGATTTATATCTCGTGATCCATATGTTATGCTCTTAGCGTAATAAACTTCATTTTAGCCGCATAGAACACGGTTCAATTGTTCTAGTTTTTACGGTAAGGCAACCAAGCCACCGCGGAGACGCCTAACCACGGTATAAACATACAAAAAGGGACGATGGGGTGAGTTCAAGAAAATCGCCACTACCGGCAGTGCCTCGGACTTTCCCCGGATCATAAGGTATTGTTAGCAAGGCTAGATTCTGATTAATGCACGTTGCATAATGTTGTCTAGGGACCCACAGGATCACCAGTCTTCATTTAGCACTATTTGTATTCAAGGCAGTGTTCCCAACCGTCCCGTCCGGACGCCAGGGCCCTGGCGTCCTATAGTCCCGTCCGTCCCGGGCAGGGTGGGTAAGGACGGCCGGGCACGGCGTCCGTCTTTTGTAAACACCGCAGGACTGTA
>Ga0307513_10010435_pt1 | contig 11644 bp, 4 predicted proteins | sample 15_EM_MG_FD_202174 | JGI IMG/M metagenome (GOLD analysis project Ga0307513, IMG submission 202174) | Populus trichocarpa ectomycorrhiza microbial communities from riparian zone in the Pacific Northwest, United States - 15_EM | ecosystem: Host-associated > Plants > Roots > Unclassified | place... | reverse complement strand
GTAAACTTTTGTAAGTCAATGAAGCTCTAGCCATGTTTTCATGCTGCTCAAGCAAACATAGCAAGTTATGCAACAATACTCTTGATAATCATTTTAATATTTACCGCATGCCATTATCATGTCTAAATATTCCCTATGGTTTTATGTTTAAGAAGAGTGATCAAGACTAAATAATACAGAACTACTTTCTCGCTGTACTTTGCATTATAGTCAAGTAATCAACTCAATTTAAGTCCAGCCTTAATACCAAACTAGTTGAGGTTGGCTTCATGGATCCACTCCCTTTCAAGTTTTTGGGCTAAAAGACTCAAGAATTGAACTCAATTATTAACCAGAAATCACTTTATAGCATACTCAAAGCATAATTATGTAGAAAAAAGGCTACTTATTTTTCTACACCTACAAAAGTTTGCTTCTTTCCTTTCTATGTATATTGCTGATACCTGCATCTGCACTCAGTCAGCAAAATAAGCAGCTTATTTTCAAGTTTTCAAGATGTAAATTTATTTAGGGTCACACATTGAGTTACTATGAAGTAAAAAAAATAAAAGCCAAATCTGTTTATCCCTCTGTATTAGATGCTTTTATACTTGTAAAAAAAATGAGACGAATGAAAAAAAGAAAACAATTAACTAACCATACGAATGATCCTAGATATTGTTGAGTTGGAGCCAGTAGACAATGCCTCTACCCTTAAAGGACCATCCTGAAACATTTTTTAAGAAATGCTGGTTGTCAACAATGCAATAACAAAACATAAAAAGAAAGACCTGCAAAAAAAGCAACATTAACAGGATTTTCTATTCCATGTTCAAAAGGACAAAATTTTGAGGCTCATTAAAAGAAGGAAAAAGATATCTTTGGTGCGCCACTGTATCTTTATTGTGATAACCTCATCTGAAGGTAATAAATGCATCAGTACAAAAGTGCCACTTAGTTCACAAATATAAGCAGATATGAGTTAGTTATGGCACATACACATTCTCCCTTGCAATTCAAAAATATAATCATACCCAGTTTATTGTTCCAGCTGAGACTTTGAGCCCTTCTTCCTTAAATACAGGCAGTGATTCCCCAGTAAGCATGGATTCGTCCACAACACTTCTTCCTGCAAGAACTCTCCCCTGTATTGGGAAAATTAATTCCAGCTGAATCAAACATGTGTGCTACTGAGATTCAAATGAAATTGCAAATTGAAATACTGGCGTCTTATTTGTCAAATCATCAGCAAGTTCCTTTCAGTTTTAAAGTATCTCTATGGAATTTTATATGAATCCATTAAAACCTCATTGTTAGGTAGATTGATAAGGCTGTTGAACATCTGAATTCACAACATTTATACCATTGAAAGTCTAAAAAACATAGTTTGTAACATTTCATGAATATAGAGGTACAAAGCAATGCAATTAAAGATATACTCGTTATGTCATTGAAGCATAAGTTAGGATCAATTCTTCACAATTTATAAAGATGGGTGCTTGTGACAAAAATCAAAATCTGTGAAAAATTTATGGCATATTTAATAGTGTTGAAAACAAGTAATGCATTCACAAACTGCATATAAAAGAAGTGACTTGGCTCAATGAGACAAAAAGTTATGGTATATAAATTAAGCACAACAATGTGAGAAAAGAAAATCAACATATAAATTTTAAGACCATGAGTAATTTGATAAAGAATATGTAATGCTTACATCTACAGGAATAGTTTCTCCAGGCAGAACTAACAATGTGTCTCCAACTCGGACATCATCAGTGGGGACTTCAGTGCAAATAGCATCAGAACAAAGAACATTTTCCGTAGGGGAATTGCTATCCGATGGAGTAATTACAAGTCGTGACTGAGTGGACATGAGTGCCTGCAAAAACACCCAGATCAATGAAATCACACAGGTGATTATTAAATGTTCACCATATAATTAAAGTTTACTTGATACAGTTCAACAATAAAATTCATACATCTTGCAGTTAACAATAAAGTCTATCAGTGGCTTATTTTGGTAACTCAAGAACAAAACAACAGACAACCAATGTAAGGCAGCAAGCCATGAATTGATAATCCCAACATGATGAAACTTAACCACTGTCTGCTTGTTTGAAAAACAAATCACAGTCATCAAAGGTTAGACAAGCTTGCTCCTCACAACAAGCAATGGTCTCTCATATGTTGAAAAATGAATATTGCCTTTGCTGACTTCACATTGACAACAGTGATCGCTCTAAAATGAATACTCTGAGATATTACAACAATGAGTAGAATGGAAATATATGAAACATCACAATGTTTGAGAAACTAATGAAGCGTTCTGCTGTAAAGTGTTCACTCAAATTTCCATGAATTGGCTAATACCAGTTCTATTCACCTATGAAAGCAAACAAACTGAATGCAACAAAGGTCAAACACCACAGAAAGAACAGAAGGAAAGAGGAACAAGATTGTCTCAGCTGTAGAAATGAAAGTGTTTATGTTTACAACAAACATCCATCATTTAAACAATTCAACAGGATGAACAAGAATTGGATTTGACATGGGAATCAAGTAAGCATCCCAGTTGCTTCTTGCAATAATAGATATAAAAGTGATTACTACTTACAAGAAGTTCATTCATATCACTAGATGCCCTGATCCTAGCCTTTTCTTCAAGAGAACGTCCTAGAAGCACAAAACCAAGAAGCATGACCTGCACACTAAAAGGCATGAGCCATCCATAAGAAACTTGTTCCTGGGACATAAAGTAAAAGCTATTTTCTGGCTTTAATAAACACAAAACTGGTAGCTGATACATGTAAAAAAAAACCTATTATTGTGATAAGATGGGTGACGGCGTTTGAGAGGTTTCAAAAGGACCAAGGAGTAATTTAAGTATTATGTCACACTCAGCTTGGAAGATCAATAAATTTCTCATTAAATCAAGAAACATGAAAGAAAAAGTGCAAATACTAAAAGCAAGCAAGTCACCGGTTCATCAAAGAAAGATGCATCCCATTCAAGCGCAGGGTTGAGAAGCGAGATCTACAAGAGAGCACAATTAGAGGCAAAAAACTTAGCAAAATGATCGTGAGTGAAACGAAAATCACAGTATTGACTAAGGGTCTCACCGCACTGATGACAAATGCAGCAATGGATCCAAATCCCACAAGAGAATTCATATTCGGTGATCCCTTCTTGAATGCCCTTAGACCATCAACAAGCAAGTCTGCAAAAGATTCTCTCAAGTCAAAAATCAACAAAAAAAATTATCTGAGCTGTGATTGCTAGTATGTACATTTGGGTGTTGATTACCCTTTGTCAGTATTCACATCGGAGAAAAACATCAAGACAGATAAATTTGAAAGCAGTAATACAATAGTCAGTTTGCAAGAATATTACGTGGTGATCCATATTTCATAAAGAAGGAAACTTTAATTTATTGCTCGATTGGTCCCGCAGAGAATATGCATGATTAAATGAAGTGTTGGTGATTCATATGCAGATGATATAAAACTAACAAGGTTGATGTATATATATATAAAAAAAAAATAGTGCCAATGCAACTAATTACCTCTTCCTGGTCCCAAGAGAGATCCCAAAGCTAATCCTCCCTTCACATACGAATTATGCAGCACCTCCAAGACCGAACCTACTCCAAAAACCACATATTAGCAAGCAAGTCAACAACAATTTTCAACTGTCATCATCTTCACTTAACATCTTGAAATTAAGTAGCATCAGTCGGTAATTATGATTGAAATGACTGATGCATTGCATTGGGTTACCGTGTGTGCATTACATTACATTACATTACATGCGCGTGATAATTACCATGACCAACGTGAATCCCAAGAGAGTGCAAGATATGAGAAGCATGAGATCCACAACACAAAGCAACCAATGTCCAAGCAAAAACCACCCGATTCCTACTCTTAACGATCAGCTCCTCTTTCTTTTTAACCATATCTTTCCACTTTTTTACATTCTCTGCCACTCCATTTCCCGATACCCTCTTCTTCGCTTCAAATCCACACTCGCTCAATCTCTTCGCCAAACTCTCACCAATACTCGCCGACACTTCTCCCTCCAACAACGCCTCCGGTTTCAGCTTCACCGCCGCCGTTTCGGTCAACATGTTGACCACGGCGGACTCAACTCTCTCGTCTGCGGAGAGTATCGATTTGACGCGCGAAACACACGCGCCGCACATCATTCCGGTCACATCAAGGAGAATCGGCGAATTGTTGTTCTTCGGAGCTTGAAACGCAGCGTTTTCAAGGTCAGTTTCGGTTTGGAGAGAACTTGAGAGGGTGAACTTAGGGAACGCACGAGGCCGGAGAGCCAAACGGCGGCGTTCAGAGAGGTTAGCATTGAAGTGAACGCTGTCAAAGTTGAATTTTGAAGTTCGAGCGAAGCAGAGCTTCGGTTTCGGAGAGACCACGAGAAGTAAATTGTTAATCATTTTGATAGAAATCAAAGTTTTAGAGAGAGAAACCTCAGAGAAGGCATGAGAGAGAGAGAGAGATGGATTTGATGATCGTCAATGGATTGGATGTGATCGAGAGGAAGAGGAGAACATTAAATTGGTAAACGTGGACGAATAGTGTTTTGACACGCTGGATGATTGTATCTTTCTTGCCGGTGGCGGCGGGTGACAGAATTGAAAACATGTGTTAAGACATAAAAGAAATTTTAACGTGTTTTTCAGAGTTCACAATATGACATGTCTTTTGTTGTGAGAAAAAGCAACCATGGACTAAAGTGTAGACGACAAGCCTTTCGTTTTAGGATAAACTGTATAGGATGCAAGCGCTAAGCCGCGGGCTATCTTTAAGTGAATATGTTTATAAATGCGGTCTGATTGGTTTTTAAAGTGTAATATATTTAGAAATATATTAAAAAAAAATTATTTTTTATATTAATATATCAAAATAAAATAATTTGAAAATATAAAAAAATTAATTTTAAATAAAAATAAATAATTTTTTGCAAATCACACTCCCAAACAAGGTATGAGTGTGTTTGGCATTGCGGCCAAAACTTCATTTTTTAAAAATCTAAAACAAATTATTTGTTAAAATTATTTTTGTTTTAGTGTTTTTGAATCGTTTTGATATGCCAATGTCAAAAATAAATTTTTAAAAATTAAAAAAATAATATTTTAATACATTTCCAAGTGAAAAATACTTTGACAAACAACCGCTCTATAAATAAATGAATTAACAAGCTATGATATTGAGAGGGGAAAAAAATGATAGGATACATTCATAAGACACAAGCAAAAAAGGGAATTACATTGTGTATATTACAAGGATGAAAGAAACTACAAAGCAAAATAGCAAAAATAAGATTAACAATAACAACCAAGTAAAGTCATAGGGTGCAATACAAAAGTTTTAAGCAAAAATATGTGCAAATGAAGAGAGGAATTCCAAGTTTTCTATGCGAAAGTAAGGATAGAGATGTTATCGATGAATGAACACATATATTAGTTTGAAATCACTCATCTTGCAATGAAGAAATTATATAAGTTTTGTATGCGATTGTGAAAATGAAATTTGAAAAAGCAACCCTATAAAATAAAAGTTGAAGTTGATAATCTTCTCAAGATAGAAAAATAATTTAACAGGTTTGAGTGAGTACATCACTATATAGACAAAAAGAAAAATAACAAAATATTTTTCAAAACACAAATGTAAATATTGGTGATGGATTGTCAATAATAATTGTAACAACCCTAACTTTTAAAACAAATTTTGGACAAATCATCGGTCATGAATCATTGAAAACCTGGGAAAATATTTTTTTAATATCATAATCCATGATTCATGATTATATGTTACCACCTTTAGAGTCATTTAAGAATCAACATAAATTTCGGCAAAGTATCCCCTAAAATTAAACATTTTCAAGTGTCGCCATCAACAATCCACACACAATCAAAACTTAATTCATAGTCCAACTATCTTGGACCTTTTCCATGACCAACACCAACTAAGAATAATTGTATCCATTCCTTTAAAAACTCTTTATTTCACAATCCATAATCAATCACATTAAAAATATTTCACAATCAATATCATAATTAAGAATATAAGAAGAATGATGAATTAGTTACATGCATTATTAATTTAATAAACAAGAATAAATATTATGTTAAATTTCAAACCTGATAAAAGAAATTTAATAGTTAAATTACATACATCATAATACTAGTTTAATTTGCATTACAAAAGTTAGTCATAAAAATGATATTACAAAAAGGAAATTCAGCATAATCATATTTGCATGATTATTACCTAAACAAAAAGAAACACTATTAAAAATTTATTGATCCTCTCGGGTCAGTGATGAACCTAAAATCAATTTATTACACAACATGAGTATATAATTCAGCAATTGACATAACAAAACATATGCACCTCCATTTTTATTTCATTAATAAAAAATCAACACTTCAAACATAATTGCACAATGTCTTTCTACTTGTCAACTATTTGATTCCACCTAAATAATTCATTAATAATCCGGGAAGTCAGGCACATGGACATCACTAGCTCCACTCCAGATAGCTAGTGAAATTAAATATCCTGATAATCAATCATATTGACACCACTAGCCCTACTTAGAACAGCTAGTCAATTTCATATCTTCATATTCAGTTACTCAAATGTCACTAGCTCCACTCAAGACAACTAGTTAATTAAACAACTCGGCCATCGATGTTACTAATTTGACTAGCTCTACTCAAGACAATTATTCAATCACATATCCTGACAATAAATCACCCTAATACTAGTAGCTTCACTCAGGATAGTTAGTCAAATCAAGCATTCCTTGGTATTAACTTTTTTAAAAATAAATGCACATTCTAAGAATTTGCAATTCTAAATACTTAAGAAATCTTCTAAGCAGGAAAAAAAAAAGTGCAATGCACCTACTTGGAGCTTGTGCATATGTTGCTATCTTCTCCCTATCATCTCCCTATACAACTAGGGATACAATTATCATCAATAATTCAGCCAGCATTAAAATTTCATTTTAATTTTTATTCAATCATTATTCTCAAACTAATAATAAGGAAAATCCTTAAAATTCCATACACATGCACACTTTTTATATTCAAATCCTTTCCCATAGATTTAATTGTGAAAATTATCAATTTAACAATAATTTCATAAGACCTATAAGGTACAATTTTATTCCTTTTTTCCATTTCTCTCTCTCTCTCTCTTCTTTTTAGCCAAAATTTTAAGGATTCTTTCCTTAAGTTTCCATGTCAATTTCCTAATAATTCAACCATTTTACATCTCACCTAACACAAGTCATCCCAATCATTATAATAATCAAGTCAACCAAACTCATCCTCATGTACTACCTTAAGTCGAGTTCCACACCAAGTAGAACATGGGTTCTCATTCAAGTTTTCATGAAATCAATTTCATTATCAATCATCAAACCCATTAGGTAACACAATCAAACACAAATTTCATATAATTGAACTAACCAATTCAATTCTCTACATGCATGCTTAGGCCAAACCTTACACCTAATAAAGCATAGGTTTTCTTCAAAAAAAAACTTTCATTGTGAAAATTATCAATTTAACAATAATTTCATAGGACTATAAGGTACAATTTTATCCCTTTTCCATTTCTCTCTCTTTAGTCAAAACTTTAAGGATTGTCTCTTTAAGTTTCCATGTCAATTTCCTAATAATTCAACCATTTACCATCTCGCCTAACACAAGTCATCCTAATCATTATAATAATCAAGTCAACCAAACTCATCCTTATATATTAGCTTAAGTCAAGTTCCACAACAAGTACAACATGGGTTCTCATTCAAGTTTTCATGAAATCAATTTTATTCTCAATCATCAAACCTATTAGGTAGCACAACCAAACATAAATTTCATATAATTGAACTAACTAATTCAATTATCTACATGCATGCTTAGGTCGAACCTTACACCTAATAAAGCATAGGTTTTCTTAAAAAAAAATTGTAATTAAATTTTCACCCAATCATTAATTTCATCCTATAATATAAAAGGAAACATTATGAACAACCTTTTTTTTTTATTCCTCTCTTTAACATTTATCAACACCTTATGAATGTAAGTCTAATAGCACTTTGACCCCTAAGCTTATCCAACCACCTTTCCCTAAATATTACAACAAAAAAGTCAAATGTGAGTATTATAAAGGAACCGTGGGTCATTGCATTGATCATTGTTATGGATTTAAAAAGCAGGTGAACAACATGATCCAAAATGGGTGACTGTCTTCTGAAGATAAAAATAGTGAATATAACACAATCATAAGAGGTTTAGGAACTGTTGAACAAAATAACTTAAGTATAAGAGATCTTAATGTTACATGAATTGATTAGTTGATTCCATAAAAGGATGGGTGAAAATGTGCAATTTAGTTTTTGATAAAGTAAACCAAAGAACTCATGAATGTTATGAGATGAATGTCTAAGCGTTGCAAATACATCTATGTTATTCATTTAAAAATTTATCAGTATTGTAAAGGATTGTGTCTTTGAATAAAATGTCTTTTTTATATGTTTTATTGTTGTTATGAAATCAATAGATGTTTTTGTAAAAGTAATAATTTGTCAATCTATTATTATCCATGATTGGATAAATATAATGGCAATAATGACAGAAATGATCGAACCTTAAGGTGTGTCATGCAAAATGCTAAGAGGGAATCCCCATCCCTTTTGAAACTCATTGGCCCTTATAACTAATCTCATAGGTCGATTCAAAACATTATAACCAAATCATTTTTTTTGTAAAAAGAAAAACCCTTTTGCCTAAATAATCTTGAAATTGGATTTTTTTTATTTCAAAAATAATTTGACGTTTGCTCAAAATAATATTTAGGCATCCTTTATGTAAAGTGGCAAATAAATCATTCATTCAAGCAATTTCCATTCTGAGGTGACCAAACATTTTTTAAACCAAAAGACATTAAATGAAGAAAATATGCAATTACCTATACACCATGTCTCTTGAGCCACGTTTCAATGCATGTATAACAACATGTAGTAAATTTGATAGTCATAGACTCTAAAATGCAATTCTTACAAATCTCAAACCATTACACTAAATAAGAATAAAATTTATCAGTTTTAACCACTTGCGCTTGAAATGATGAAAGATCATTTTTGTTATCATTTCACGTTCTACAAATATGTATAACCCTTGTGATCCCAATTTGAGTCTTAATGAGTTTTTTAATATAAAAAACTCTAATTAGGATCACACCCCATATTGGAGGGGGGCAAGCAAAAATTTAAAAATTAAAAAGCAAGGAAGCCTGAAAAACTCAATTGGTAGGGGGCATGCCTGAATTAGGAATCAAAAAGAAAAAACATCAAAGCAAATAAGGATATCCCGTCAAAGCAATAAAAAAAAGCAAATCTAAGAAACACGACGAATAAAAGATTGCAAGAAAGATAACTAACAGTGATCCTAAGTCTAAAACCTTGAAAACACTCTTTGAGCCTAATAAATCATTTTCTTTCATAGTTGAAAAGTCATAGTCTGCATTACGTGCCTTTAAAAAGCTCTTTCTAATCAAGCAAACAAGTAACTTGGACCAATAAATGACATTCTCAAAATACAGATGAATATTTTTATAAGAATCATGACATTGCGAATAAGCTACTTGTTATTATTCATGCTAATAAAATAAGTGCAAAAAATAAAACATTTTTTCTCAACGAAACCTTGAGCTTTTACTCAAGCCTCTTGCTTGGAAACTTATAAAAATAGAAGGTTACCTCACCACTTACCTTCACTGGTCCTATTTTTTCCTGCATAAAAGATCAAATTCTCCCTTTTCTAAAGATAAACCCTTAGGGAGTTGCAAAAAAAAAGCTCACATCGGATAAATTTTTATTTTTAAAATACAAGAGTCAAAATTTCATGATGTTTATTTGAGTCATGGATAACTTGATTTTGAGCTGACATTTCCTTCTAACCTTGACAATTGTCAATTAAATACTAAAGAAGGTCGCATCTTAGTGTTAAATGATGTGTCTTGGGGTCACAATCGAAGAAACAATTTTAAAATTACATCTCTATAATTTCTTTACAATAATTAGACTTGAATGGATACGATCCTTGAAATTTATGATTTGATTCCAAAACAAGAAAATGATTTTCAAATAACAAGGGTCATTGACCGAGTTTGTAAAGTTCTTGATAAAAATGATCTTGACTTTTCTTATAAGGGGTAATGGATAATACCTAAATTAATTGAGGGTAATATAGCTTAAAGACAATATATGATAGTGGATTACTTGATGAACTTAATCAGCAGTTGAGTGTAACACTACACATAAGGGGCATCTTCATGCATCTTCATGGTTAAGAGTTGGTTTCACTTTTAAAAGATGACTATAAAGATTATATCACATAAGTGTATTTTAATGAATGTTAAAGAGATGTGCATAACCAGATCAACTGGGGGTAATTTTCAACGGTCATTAGGAATAGATGATTTGATAAAATCCTTCAGAAAATGAGAATGATAAAGCATAATTTCTCCATAAAGAATAAATAGGTAATGGTGCAAAAATATCACAAATTAGGGGGGATCATCCGACCAGGGGGCAACATCATGGCTAAGAGAGTTTGTCACTTCTCAAGGAATAGATAATTAAGCAGAACTTTATTTATTAACTAAAGGTCTAAGATGCGTGACAAAAAGGCAGTCAAACACGCAAAACCTAAATGGGTAGAAGAGTTAAAAGACTAAGAGTAAAACCTGATCCAGGAAAATTATCATCGTGACACCGCACATGTGTGACAATAGTTGTTGGTATTGTGTCATGACTCATTATGAAACTTATAATACTTATTAAAATTATCAACTACCTGTGCTTTGGAGGGTGCCCTAAGGTAATTTTCATCGGGTAACATGTCAAACAAATTGCTCACTATCATCTTCATAGTGACCTTTTTCCTATCATACTCAACATCACTGGAAATCATACTAACACCTTCTTTCCTTATAGCAATGTGGTTTGATAAATGGTTTGTGTTCATATTTGGGGCATTTTGACTTGTATTAAATTTTATCAAACCCACTTAGATGATATAGGATTTTAGCATTGAAGGTATGGCAATTATCTATGTTTTATCCAACATCACTAGTATGGTATTCACATTTATGGTCTAGTTTATACTAAGAAGGGTAAGGTGGTTGAAGGGGTTTTTATGGGGTAGGATAAATTTGTCCAATGCTAATGAGCCTTTTGAACATTTCTTTTATGGGTAAAGAAAGAGGTGGTAATTTTATCTAATTTCTTCAGGTACTTTTATAAGGTTGATTGATATTTATTGGTTAAGAAATAACTAATTTTATAAGAAGTTATTTGATTGGTAAGTAAGGAATTATGAAGAGAATTTTAGGTTGATGATGTATGTAGGATTGAATGGTGTCAAAATGAATGGTTGTATATTAGTACTACTGTTATTGACTTGTTGGTTAGACCTCAATTGATTACTCTAATGACCTTTCATATGAAAATGATTGGTTTCCACCTGATGTACTTTATTGTCCTTTTTTTTACCTTGAAAACCCTCTTTTTCTTTGGTTAACCTTAGAAATGTTTGAGAATCTCCTTGCTCTTACTGTCTGCTCAATTCTCT
>Ga0307513_10010434_pt1 | contig 11644 bp, 14 predicted proteins | sample 15_EM_MG_FD_202174 | JGI IMG/M metagenome (GOLD analysis project Ga0307513, IMG submission 202174) | Populus trichocarpa ectomycorrhiza microbial communities from riparian zone in the Pacific Northwest, United States - 15_EM | ecosystem: Host-associated > Plants > Roots > Unclassified | place... | reverse complement strand
GAGGGTATCTTTATGCCTCAATCAGCTCCCCACTTAGATTCGCATGCGCACATCTTGGAATATGGCGCCACTCAACAACTTCCCCTCGAAGAAGCCAGATCGATTCAAGGTAAAAACGGGTTACATGTTATAGTTGTTCCAGAAGCTGACTTTGTGTGCATCCAGATGCCGTTGCTCGTGTTAGGGAATATATACTTTCGACGCCGGAAATTCACAACGATACATCCAAGCTTATAACTGGAGGTGGATGGGATCATACCATCTGGCCGTCAACGGGTTGGCCGAGCGCTGTTCGTGTTATCTTCCATGCTACCGATTTATTTTAATTATCAAGTACTAGAGTGACCTCGATGCGGACAGCGTTATTCGCGGACGTCATGTTATCTTGCAGAGCAAAGATTGCCACGCCCTTTGGGTATCCTCTAAGGTAATCGAGGCTAGCCTGCCGCTTCCAGAGACCATTGAGGGAGGCGTCATTGTTCGCGATGATTCGGGCAAACCGACAGGTATGCATCGATGGCTCATCCAAATTACTTATACGTTACCATCTCAACGATACAGGCGTCCTTCTCGACAATGCTCAGGATCTTCTGAAGCAGCCAGCATTGACAGAGAGTGACCTCTTGCGACGTTTTAAAGTGGCTATCCGGGATGCTCATCGATATGGTCTTACCTCAATTCATGACGCCGGACTCGACCCAGTGTCCCTTGCATTCTTCAAGAGGTTCATATTTTTTCCAGTGATTTTCGCAGGACTTGTGGATTGACAAAACGTATTCCTCAGACAAGCAGAAATTGGAACGTTGCCAGTAAGCTTTAAAGTGACCGATATAGGTTGGGTTTGGAGTTGACCTTCGAAGATCCGCATCTACGGCATGACCTATTTTAATGAGGACGAACCATACTGGGGAAACACAACACTCCCAGTCATAGGGTCTGCTAGCGATCGGCTTAGCGCTCGAAGCGTCAAAATATTTGCGGATGGTGTGCCATGGTTCACCTTCAAACTGCAAAAGAAATTCTCACAGTGTTGCAGGGGCCCTCAGGACCGGCGGTGCAGCGGTAGGGCTTGTACAGCTTACCAAAACACTTTCTTAAAACGACACATATGATCTGCAGCTGTACGAGGCCTACAGCGACAATCCCTCCACGAACGGCCTCATGCGCCTCGATGCGGAGGTCATGTTTGACGTTATTCCCAAGTTCTTGCGAGATGGTTGGCAAGTGGTATGGCCTTCTGTTCCTCTCGTTATCTTATCTGTGCTCATATCTATTAGAATGTACACGCTATTGGAGACCGCGCCAACGGAATCGTTTTAGACGTCTTTGAGGCTTCTCTTAGTGGGGCCAATGTGACCGCATTAAGACCCCGCCTCGAACACGCACAGATGATGACCATGGCAGATATGATTCGCTTGGGAAAGCTTGGAGGTGAGTTTGGTGGAGGGTCATGTCAATTTTTTATTGATTCGGTGTCATCAGTCATCGCCAGCGTCCAGCCTACTCACGCGTCAGTCCTTAAAAACCATACTTTTCCACTCGCAACCCATAGTTACCTCCGTTACTTTTAGCATCAGTGATATGTGGTATGCTCAAGATCGTCTGGTTTGTCATTCTCGTTTAATAAGTGAGGACCATGGTCGATTATTCACTGGTTTCACAGGGACCTAACCGCGTGAAGAATTTGTACGCCTTCCGATCTCTGGTTGATAACGGTGCTCGAATCACCCTTGGTTCCGATTTCCCGGTAGAATCCATGAACCCTTTATCCGGGTTTTATGCTGCTATCACTCGTAAATCTCCGACTGGGCAATCTCCACACGGACCCGATGGATGGTCGGCTTTTCATTTATTCTTAAGGCTTCTTCTAACCCCTTAGCAGGTTCCCGGAGCAAAGGTTAAGCCGCGAGGAAGCCCTCAGAGGTGAGGAGATCGACTTAGTGCCTCAAATACATCAAGCGATTACTAACTCGATTCAAGGAATGACCATTGATCCTGCCTACGCATCGTTCACTGAAAACTATCTTGGTTCTCTCGAAATCGGCAAACGCGCCGACCTCACTGTTCTTTCCCGGAATATCATGAGCATCCCAGTTGAGGAAATCCTTGGAACGGAAGTTTATGCTACTGTAATCGACGGAAAGCCCGTTTACGGAAGCATCTAATTCTTTTTCCCTTTTCCTTTTCCTTTTTCTTTTTTCTTTTTTCCTTTTTCCTTCTTCTCTTTTTCTCTCCTTGCTTCTTTCCTTCGATTTTCGCCAAATTGAACTGCCTGCGGAGTTGGGGGGGCCTTTTTGGATGTCTGCATATCGCAACATCAAATTAAAGGGGCCCGCTTGATCGTCGCTCAATACCAATCGTTCATTGAAAATGTTACATAAGTATCCTGTTGTATCCCATTTTCTCTTCCTACTCGTCCACAATGTCATCCAAATTTGCCTTTGAAGACTTCTCAAAGAGGAAAGAAATGATTCCGCCGGGGACGTTACAGATGGATTGTGAGTTCATCGGTTGTGCATCCATGTCGATTTCAGAAAGGACATCCAACCGCCTTCCATCCTTTTCAAGTCCAGAATTTGAAGAATCGTTGACTTCGACGATCTGACCTGCAAGGTTCCTAAGAATATCGTCCTGTATGTACTCGCCTGTTGAGGGTTTCAGACAGTTGATATGTTTCCACTCGCTAAGTGCCGCAAGCCCTGCCTTCTTCTTCTGAAAGTACTGTCGAAATAGATCATTGGAGATGGCGTATATTTTAGTCATCAAAGTGACTAACCGCTTTATCTTGAGCATCAAGTTCATGAGGCCGGACGTCCGACGCATATATGAATCCTGATTTCGTCTCAGGGTCGTCGTTATTCACAGTGCCAACGGGGTCTGGTTGCGAGTTCATCGCGACAGTGTTCCCATCACAAGGGCATTCCAATAAATCATGTGTGTTACATGCAGTATCTGAGTGGATTCGAAAGATATCTCGAAGCTGGCACCACCAGTCAGGCTTAAGCGTTAAATAGTGGAACAACGAAAGGAAGGACAGACATCTTTCCGGGTAAAAGAATCACTTTTCGAAGAATTGCCTCCCTAAATTTACGATCGTGGGCAGCTCGTTTTGTGATGGATGAGTTCTCACCGTTCCGATGAGAGCTGTGGATCGTTTTCAGCAACCTTTCTAACCAGAGACGAGGGAAGTACTTACAATCACTTAGGGCCAACTTTGTTACTTGTCTTTGATAAATTTTCTCTGAAAACGTCACTGAGAAAGACCGACATTAATTCCAATGTCTCTTACCATCGATGGCACCAGCAGTCAGTAACCGATAGATGAAGACTGGTCTCTTTTGCCCATCACTAGTTTGATTTGTCAATGGCAAATTTTGTGGTTGCAGGATAATTTACCGATGGCAACGAGCCATGGATTGGAGATCGTGACTATTTTTCTCATAAATAAATAGGTTGGTCACAACAGGAAAGTCCTCACCTGGGGTTCCAGTCGGAATCGACAATGAAAAGTCTCGAGGCCCCTGTGGTGGCAGCGCTGAATGAAGTGCCCGATAATAGTGGATTGTGTGTTCATTGGCGTTCCTTACCTATGAGGTTTATGCCGACGCCGCCTATCAAAAGAGTACTGTTGAGAACCCTCATGTGATGCGAGAAATGATTGAACATGCCTGCTTTCGAGCTCAACAAGAACACAACTGAGAAATTGAAATTGAGATGCGTTTTACAAGGTGAAAGTTAACTTACAACTACTACGTTGATTTCCACCATTGAAGGCATTGACATACTCCTGCCTTTTATTCTGAGGGGTTTGTCTGTTAAAAAAAAAACGTCAGTCAGGACAGGAAATGATATTAAGCACCAGATATCACCCATCAAGCCGATAATAAGAATACGACGACTTCTTGCAATATGCTTCAAGAATGTTCAAGGTTGATGTGTAATGTGAAACAAGAACACATTTCTCTCCGGTATTCTGAAGGGAAGGTGTGAACAGGTATGCAGGAGAAATTAGGCGTCAGTACCTGACGCAAAACCTTCAGCATTTTGGAGAGTACGATAAGCTTCCCTACAAAATTATAATTAGTGGGAGGGAATATGATCTCTTCTCGTCACATACCGCTCAAATTCATGTCAGCGACATGTGTCTTTTCTGGGAGCAATTCCAAAGCATCCACCACAGCCCTCCTTTGAATCGATTGACCATCATCATTTTTCTTGCCTTTGGTACTGTCGGCAGTGGCTTTCAGCAAGATTGGGCTATTGCTAATCTTGGTCAGGATGTTTATCAAAGCCAAAGACTCTGCAGTTGAACTTTGCATCAAATCATCGAGCTTCTTCGGATGCAGGATAGCTGAAAACATATTCAGCTGCAGGGATGTGGGAGACACGAAAACCACATATTCAGCTATAAGATAAATCAGCGATGATGTGTAGAGTAACTTGATTGAATATGAGAACATTTGGGCGGTAAAAGGTTCTTCAGTAGCGTGGCATCTCGGCGAAGGACAAAGCTCTTAGCAACTTTGAGCAACTGAAGATATTGAGGTATCAGAAAATCTAATGGGAAAAATTGGCCTCGTAAACCTACCTGCGCTGTCCGTGTTTCTCCAAGTTCTATTTCCCTGGATGTCGCATCAGGGGTGCGACTCTTGAGAATGGGGGTTTCATAAACTTTGCGAAAGACACTATAATCATCTAATGGCGGCAAGGATGAGCTCCCAAGCCATTGATTTAGACCATTATCTACCTAGTAGCCCGGGATTGCAGAATTCCGCCTATTTATTGGTGAGTTTGCATGCAGAGGCTGAAAAGGAGAACTAACCATAGCATGAAACTCTCCTAGGTCATTTTGAATGGGAGTTCCGGAGAGGATAATTCGCCGGCGTGTGTCGAGTGTTTTGAACATGGCGGCAGTCTTGTTATTTGCCGACTTCAACCTGTGACCTACGTCCCAAATTGTGAAAATTTTAAGAAAATGAACAGAACAACGACCCCAGAATACCTTCATCGCAGATTATCAAACCAATAGGGGGGCTACGATATTCCAATGACAATGACCCCTAGACATATAAGCCTTCTGGGATAAAAACTTACTGGATGTCTGCAAGTTTATCACTTTTTTATAGAAAAAAAAGAGGGATGTTGATCGTATACATCAAGGATGCGACAGTTTGCATCACCACGTACATGACGGTTCGGAGGCGTTCATACCCAATAATCAATACCTCGTAAACCTTCCTAGAACATTATATTAGGGTTACTCAAAGGAATAGGCGAATAGGCGAACGAGCGTCCAAAGAGGTCAATGGAAGAGCTATTCTTATCCAGGGCCATAATACCAAGACGATCCCTTCCTAGCCATTTATGAAACTCTGCTTTCCAGTTCTAGCTCCCATTCAGCAAAAGCAGTCGCAGAATATTCGGATCATTTACTGACGTTAACGAGAGAGACAGGGCAGACGATGAGAACCTTTTGCACCACCGCAACAGGTGCTGCATAGGGGTTTTGCCCTAACGCAGGTGTCAGAACAGTCCTACAAAGTTATCATTTGTTTTGGGGCCCTTACTGAGAAGGGTCCACACCAGGCAGATAGTCTAGGCGTTGATTTGTCAATCCCTCGCATTCAAACGGACGCGCGAACGCACTTGTAGAGTTTTTCCTAGTCCCCTACGAGAATCATATAAATGAGCAACTTCAGACATTAGACATGAAGCAACGAACATTTCATCAGCAAGGATACAACCTTGCCCTTCATGTTTGCGTAGACCCATAACACACTCATACAAGAATTTTACGCCTATACACCAAGTTGTTAGATCAATCAGGTCAATTGATAACATTGTCACTCACCCTCCTTTTGATGAACCCTCATTTTTCTTGACAGAATCGGATCTACCACTACAGGGACCACAGCTAGACCTCTAGTACTTCATCAACACTTGGAATGATACCATCTAAGATTCTTAACCAACCGTTTGTTATATTTTTTCATGTGTTCTTTGGTGGGGTGTTTCATCACGAGCATGTCTGGAGCCAACGGGTCATGACTATATCCAAAGGTGAGCTCAATGAAACCGAAGTATGAGTTGATTTACAGGGGTCCTTTGGCTTTTGTTTTAACAATGCCATAGAAATTGGCCGGAGTGATGAACCTCTGTATCATTTCCGCCTTGGGTAGATCGTCGCCGGCAATAGTGTCATCTCCTACTCCGTCGACAGGGATCCCAGGTTCGGCGCCTTTGGTATCTGGAAGTTGAGAAGAGGAGACTGGAGCGTCAAGTTCCACTTCTTTTCCTCCTATAAACAACTTGAACCCAGAATGAAGCGGGTCGCCTTTCCAAGGAGCAGTTCCCATTCTAAATCCGACGTAAGCGCATATAAAATTTATAGAAGCAACATTAAATCATCATACATCCTACCGTCCTCTGATATCATGAGAAGTTTGCCTTTCACAAGCGAAACGTAGGCATCGCCATCCCAAGTTTTATTCTTCTTTTCTTGGGGTTTCCGCCTGACCGACGAAAAGATAAAAGCGCTATTCCATGACATATTGTGATCTTACCAGTTGGCAGACCAATGTTCTAATTGATTGGTAAGCTCTAGGAGTTTACTTTCCTGAATACCGGAATTTGGGGAATCCCGAGAGGTGTCCCTGGCCAATGAACGCGATTTGGTATTTGATGATGTATATGTCTTGAACGTTGGGCAGTTAAATTTCTGCATGGGGTTCTTGCTCAACGTTGAAGAGGTAGAATCGATTCCGGAAGATTGTTGGCCAAAGCACAAGCCGGAGATAAATTGTTCTCGCGGGATTGTCCGTTCCAATTCAACTTCTTTTGAAGCAATTGAAAGGTTTTTACCCTCGTAAAGGGGATGCATAATCTTTCCTGCACCCATGCTGGCGTACGTCAGATATTGGGTTTGACCTAGGCATTGAGAATTACAGCACCTTTTCCCGTCGGAATCATAGAGGATTGCGTCCAACGTGTTGATGGCCAGTATGCCATCACCATCCCAGGTCTTGTGCTTTTTATATTGTGGATTCCGCCTAACAGTATGAGTAGTTAGAGAGTGAATCATAGATGAGGTGTATCGTTCTACCATTGCACCATCCAGATTTCGTCGTGCTGGATGTTTGACTCTAAAGTCGGCGAGCCTAGCAACGTGCGTTTTCGACTAGAGTGTTCTTCATCCTCATGTTTTCGTTTACTTGAAGGAAATGGAGGTTCAAAGGCCGGCATGATGCATATATGCGACGCAATAAGCGAAAGTCAGAAAAGGAAAGGCTTGATCGCGGTTGGCGCACACATGGTCACTCTCACGTGCCGTTACGAGACGCGCACTTGAATGAAATGATAGTGTGTTGCCTTGCCCTTACCCTTCAACCTGGGAGAAGTACTCGCTACTGTTTGAAACCTTCAACACCTCGCCTTTGTGATTCCCCCTTTACCAGGAGAAAATGGGTGTACCGGGGTTATGGGAGGTTCGCGTTTCGCAGTCCGCATCGTTGTCGACTTGACCCAATGTGCTTATTAGGTTTTGAATCCAGTTGGTAAATCTACCTCCTTGGCTCATCTCGCGGTCTTCAATGGGTTTGATAGTAATACATCAGGAATGTAAGGACATATAGGCCCAGAGAACGATCTGAAATTAAAACAATCTCCTAGGCGTGGTTACCGTATTGGTATCGATGTGAGCATATGGTTTCATCACGCAGCTTTCAGCAAAGGAGGAGAGAACCCCGAACTTCGTGGGTTATTTTTCAAACTGGTTTTCCTTGGTGTGTCCAAATTACTAGACTCTTTGTTCAAGCTTATACCGAACTCCTACAGCAAAACTACCCATTGTCCCTGTGTTCGTGCTCGATGGGAGACTGAGACCTAAAGTCAAGGTATGTAATATCCCCAACCAATATGGATGACGGAAATGATGCAAAACGCGTTAGCGAGGGAGTAAGCTCGGAAAATCTGGTTCTCATGGTCTTACGATTCAATTTAAGAGGTTTGTGAATGCATTCGGAATGGAGTGGCGTGAGGTAAGGGGAACTCTGGATATTATCCCCATTGACCTTTTCTCACCGAGTTTGCAAAGGCTCCGGGTGAAGCAGAAGCAGAGCTCGCGTCTCTCAACCGCAAAGGCTACATCGACGCCATCCTGACTGACGACTGCGACGCATTTATATTTGGTGCGCAGACAATTATCAAAAAGTAAACCAACCAATTCTCTCTTGTCACCTGCTTTCTAATGCCCAAATAGTATCAGTTCCAAACTCTCTGGAAATAAAGGCAATCTTGCAAAGAATTCTGAAGACAGGATAGACAGCTATCACACCATGCTGTATACGGCCACCGACATCAAGAACCACCCTTCAGTAGCAATGTCAAAAGCCGGTTTGATGCTGTTTGCGCTGCTGTCAGGTGGAGATTATCATAAAGTCTGTCCTTCAAATTGCGGTTCCAGCATATCGCCTAACTTGACTTCAAGGGTATAGAAAAGGTCGGAAAGAAGATTGCCCATGGTTTGGCACGGTGCGAATTTGGAGACCAACTCTTGGATGCATATCAAACCCTCCAGGGCCCACCTTTTGAAATATTTCTGGAACAGTGGCGAGCTCAAGTCAATACGGAATTACGGGAAAACAGGCGCGGTTTCCTGCCTCACCGCACCTCGCTCTCATTGCCACACGGATTTCCGGACCCCTCTGTTCTGGAAAAGTACGCGAACCCTCTAACTACCGATGGTTCTTCAAGTGTTGCCTTACGAGACCAGGGCAATTTCGATCCCGCTCAGATTGCCACCCTATGTGAAGAATTTTTTGAATGGGGCTACAGGTCAAAAATTATTGAGCGATTCAGGAATTTCTTGTGGCCCTGCGCCGTTATTCACGTGCTTCGGCGCGCTGCTCTGAAGGTGGATGAAAGGGAGAGAAGCAGACCAGCAACCCAACAAGTGGATGAAGGCGGCGTTTCCCCTTCAGCAATTAAAAAATATCTCACCAACACCACGAAGCGGGCTGACGTTAATTCGATCAGTAATGCATTTGCGAACCGCGGGCCAAGTCCTTCTCTCACCGCAGGTAGCGAAGATCTCAACTGTCTGATAACGAAAATTATCGGCAGCCGCCAACATGCATCGACAGATGGTATCTTGGAATATCGGATTGAAATCCAACCGACACAATTGGTAGAGATTTCAACCTCAGGGATCAAGGGGACAAGAAGGGAAGCACCTGGAGCACCGAAAATTCGAAGCAAAGACACGGATCCCAACAGCCCGTTACGCTTATGGGTAGCAGCTAGCATTCTTCATCGGGTCTACCCTCGCATTGTGGATGAATTTGTCAATCGATCGCAAAGCAGACGAAATGGGAAAAGAGGACAACAATCGATTGAGCTATCCTCTAATACAACCAACGAAAGTCTTATGGTTGCGAATTATTCACCGTTGCGGTATGGGAACGACGATGGCTTTCCAACTCTTAGCGATACATGGAAGGGTGGGTCTAGAGAAACCCTTCTGCTCGACCCCTGGTTTCGGACTGCCGTGCCTTCAGAACCTCTCAGGGAGAGACACTCGACGGGTTTCCTCTTCGCCTTTCGCAACCCAGAAGTTGTGGGAGAAGATTCCGGAATTCCGAGTGAAGGAAATGAAGAGAGCGACCAGGATCGCCCACTAACCCGATTTCAACGATTCTGCGACCAAATCCTGATTGCGCCGTCGACGAACGCTCGAAAGTCCAAGAAAAGAAAGGTAGTTGAACGAACTGGTTTAAATGTTCAGGGTCCCTCAAAAAAGCCGAGAACCTCTGCGGTCCTTGATGCTCTTGATCTCTTGTAACGACTTTCCATTGGCGCTTGGTTATGATATCTATTGGATTCTTTATCCTGTCAAGTAATATATTCTTGATAAAATACGAATACGCAATGTAATGTAAGGTAGATTCAAATTTTAAAATTCAAAGATCTTCAAGACACCATTTCGGCCGTAGTCCAATGCCATAATCGTCTGTATCTTGAGCGAGAAACCGGTATATTGATGTCCAACCGATCATAACGGCGTTGTCTAAAAAGTATTTAGCACATTTCCAATTCGTTAAAAACGATTCACTAACCAGTACACAAAGAAGGAGGGGGAAACGTCAGAGAAAGCGAGGTATTGGAGTCGAAATCTAGAAGACATGCCTGGAAACTGGAGAACTGATCAGTCACTGAAATGAGAACCTAGAATGCGATCGCACCGCTCTCTGAGAAAAGTATTACTAGCCACTCCTCCACTAACGACAACTGATCGCACGGGGATATTTTCATTTTTACAGTAGTCCAGGCCAAGAAGCAATTTTTCTTCAAGATGATGCACAGCTGCAACCTGAAAACCACGTGCAAGCGCCCGCTTCATCGATAAGGTCAAGTTTGCAATCCCGCCTTGAAGCTCAATAACCTGCTTAGCATGGGAATGCAACGCTGCAAACGAGTAGGCCAGTTTTCCCAGAAGCGGGCGAGGGAATGCAGGTATGGATGGGCACTCGATACCAGGGTCTTCTGCGCAAAATTTTTCCAAGGCATCTCCAGGACCAAGCTTTGTCCAATTTAGCTCAAGAAGCTTCGAGACCTTGTCAAAAGATCTGCCTATACTCTCGTCTCGGGTAGTCGCAAGTATTCGGAAGGAATTGACAGATGTTGCAAGCAAAAGCAACGTGTGCCCTCCTGAAATCAGCTGCGTTAGGAATGGAAACGCGGGTTGATTTGGCCATGCAGTGAGAAGCGATGTTAAGGCATGGGCTTGCTGGTCGTCGGTCATTGAAAGGGACAGATATCAAGCTCAGGAGCCCTCACCATGTGATGAACTCCGACCAAAGGCTTTTGCAAGGCAGCGGCCAACGTTTTTGCAGCATTCATTCCTACGCTGAGGCATCCAGGCATACCTGTAAACGTGATAGATATATAGGCTCAGTGAGTAAACCGAAGAGACACACCTGGACCCCTCGTAAATGCAACCCCATCTATATCACGCGCCAAATCAAGCTTAGATTCATCGAGGGCTTTTCGTACAGCGTAGGGCTAGAATTGGATGTTTGGGATATTAGATATGAAGGCGAGGCGGACATCGTTTACCATATCTCGTTGGTGAGTTCCTATGGCACCCATAGGGTATATTCCACCAAATGGCTCATGGCTAAGAAGTAAAAATAAATTCAAGAGTGGAGTGCTTAATTCAGGGAAATGCCTCACATGTCGTTTTGCTTCATTACGATGTTTGAATATATTTTTCGGGTGGAGTCCACAATTGCGCAACACGTGTCATCTGCTGAAGATTCTATCGCAAGGACTGTAAAATGACGACTGCCTGTGATTCGAAAGAAGGGGTCACATTTGCGCTTGAGCCCAGCATGCAAAATTCTGGAGGAATTCATGGAAAGCGGAATCAAAAGCCGTATTCAGGCACAAGATCAGTTTTAGTGGCGGAAGACCCGCTTGTTGCTGCCCCTCATGTGGTCCTCTACTCATCTTCATGGTCCCAGAAGATCGCACGACCAGAGCCACAACGACATCAAGAGGAGCAGATCATCATCTCCAGATGATGGCACAGAACCTCGGAGGCGGACCTCGAGCGATGCAACACCCCGTCAAACACCCGCAACCACTC
>Ga0307513_10010433_pt1 | contig 11645 bp, 8 predicted proteins | sample 15_EM_MG_FD_202174 | JGI IMG/M metagenome (GOLD analysis project Ga0307513, IMG submission 202174) | Populus trichocarpa ectomycorrhiza microbial communities from riparian zone in the Pacific Northwest, United States - 15_EM | ecosystem: Host-associated > Plants > Roots > Unclassified | place... | reverse complement strand
AACGACTCGGGTTTGAAGTCGCCGAGTTGGGTCGACGCCTCGATCCCGGCGACCTCGACCTTGAGCAGCCCGGTTGCATCGACCTTCAACTTGAACGGGATCGGATTCTTGGTGCGCGGCAGGAGTCCGCCGACGCCAATGGGATCACGGCCACCGACTTTCAACAGCTGGGTGAACAGCGTGTCGGGCGTTTTCATAACCGCAAAAATCCGGAGCCCGAATGGCGCGCTCTGGTCCTTGCCGCCACGAAACAACATGGTTACCGCCGGGCTCCACTTCTTGTCTTTGAGCATCTCGTTGACGGTCACCTTTCCGGTTACCTCAATCTCACGGCTGGATACCGAACGATTCCAATACGAGAAATGTCCCGCCGGGGTATCACATTCGAACGCATGGCGCGGGTTGTCGGCGGCTGCACAGACCAGCGGCGTTGCCACAGCCAGCCAACCCAGAGTTACGCGTTGGACTAACTTCATTGTTTTTCTCCCGTGCTGCACCAACAAAAAGGCCGCGTCTCCGCGGCCTTTCTTTTTCTTAGTCTTCGATGAGGAAGCTTCGCAGTTGTTCTGACCGCGATGGATGGCGCAGCTTGCGCAGCGCTTTCGCCTCGATCTGACGAATACGCTCGCGCGTCACGTCGAACTGTTTGCCCACTTCTTCGAGCGTGTGGTCGGTGTTCATGTCGATACCGAACCGCATGCGAAGCACCTTGGCTTCACGCGGGGTCAGTTGCGCAAGTACCGAGTGGGTGGTTTCGCGCAGTGACTCCATGGTCGCCTGGTCGATGGGTGATGCCACGGACGTATCTTCGATGAAGTCGCCGAGGTGTGAGTCCTCGTCGTCGCCGATGGGCGTTTCCATCGAGATGGGTTCCTTGGCGATCTTGAGCACCTTGCGAACCTTGTCCTCGGGCATCTCCATGCGCACGGCCAGCTCTTCCGGCGTCGGCTCGCGGCCCATCTCCTGCAGCATCTGCCGCGAAATGCGGTTCAGCTTGTTGATGGTTTCGATCATGTGCACCGGGATGCGGATGGTGCGCGCCTGGTCGGCGATCGAACGTGTGATGGCCTGGCGAATCCACCACGTGGCATATGTGGAGAATTTATAGCCGCGGCGGTACTCGAACTTGTCCACGGCCTTCATGAGGCCGATGTTGCCTTCCTGGATGAGGTCGAGGAACTGCAGGCCGCGGTTCGTGTATTTCTTGGCGATCGAGATCACGAGGCGCAGGTTGGCCTCGACCATTTCCTTCTTCGCGCGGCGGGCCTTCGCTTCGCCGATCGACACTTCACGGTTGATCTCTTTGATGTCGGTGATCGTGAGGTGGTACGCCTTCTCGAGCTGCGACAGCTTGTCCTGGCGGCGCGAAACCTCGTCCTGCAGGCGACCCAGCGCGTTCGACCACTTCTTGCCGCCCTTGATCTGCTTCTGCAGCCAGCGGTTACTCGTTTCGTTTTTCGGGAACGAGAGGACGAATTCCTTGCGCGGCATGCCCGCGTCGCGGACAGCGATGATCATGATTTCTTTTTCGAGCTGGCGGATCTCGTTGACCTGGTGACGCAGGTTACCGATCAGCGCCTCGAACATGCGCGGCGCCAGCTTGAGTTCCATGAACTCATCGGAGAGCTTCTTGCGGATTTTGAGGGTCTTCGGATCCTTCGCGCCGAGCTTCTCGATGTGCCCGAGCGAGTTCGCCAGGTATTTGTTCACCGCCGCGAAACGGCGCGCGGCCTCTTCCGGATCCGGGCCGGTGTCGACGACTTCTTCTTCGCCGTCGGCGGCGTCGGCTTCCTCTTCTTCACCCTCCGGCTTTTCCTCGACTACCGGGGCCGCCAGATCCATCTTCGTGGGGTTCTGCGGTTGCGCGATGACGTCGGGCGCGTTCGGGTCGATGAATCCGACGATGATGTCGACCAGGCGCGCGCCGCCGGTCTTCACCGGCTCGTACGCCTTCAGCAGGTACTCGGCGGTGGACGGATAGTTAGACAGCGCGAGGCGCACGGCATCCAGGCCTTCCTCGATGCGCTTGGCGATGCGGATTTCACCTTCGCGCGTCAGCAGCTCCACCGTGCCCATCTCGCGCATGTACATGCGCACCGGATCGGTGGTGCGGCCGAGCTCGGCATCGAGCGCGGCGAGCGCGGCAGCGGCTTCTTCGATGGCCTCTTCGTCGGTGGGCGCTGAAGGTTCGGGCGCGAGAATGCTCTCGTTGTCCGGCGCCTTCTCGTACACCGGGATGCCCATGTCGTTAATCGTGTTGACGATCTCTTCGATCTGCTCGGGATCGACGATTTCCGACGGCAGGTGATCGTTGACCTGCGAATAGGTGAGGTAGCCCTGTTCCTTGCCGCGCGCGATCAGCAGCTTGAGCTGCGACTGGCGCTCTTCGGGCAGCACATTGCGGCGCGCCGGAAGATTGATGAGCTCGGCGTTACCTTTCTTGCCCTTCTTGCCTTCGGCAGGCGCGGGCACGGCGGCGGCGCGCGCCGCGGCTAACTTCTGCGCGGCCTTGAGCTCGACCACCTTGCCCTTGGTGTCGGCGACGGGCGCGACGGCTTTCTCCGGCGCCTTGCCTTTCACCAACTGCTTTTTCGCCTCGACGTGTTTAGCGGCGCCCTTGTCTTTCGAATGAGGGTCCTTCGAATGAGGCGCGGCGTGCGCACCTTTGGAATTCGAGGCAGCCGCGGGCTTCGCGGCCTTTTTCGGCAGCTTTTTCGAGGCGGGAGCAGAGGGGCGCTTGTGCTTTTGTGTCATGAGTTTCCGACGCCCAAGGCGTATTGAGGTACGACACCGTGGGGTTGCCTACGGTGCGATCAAGGTGGGTTGCGGGAAAGGGGGCGCATTCTACGCAAAGACCCACGGCTTGACAAAGCGAAAATCGCCCCTGGTTCAACGACTTCCGCTCGTGTTTGGCACTCTGAAGAACGCAAAAAACGGGCCAAAAGGGTCACTGACCCCGAAAGTATTATCGGCCAGCCGGCGCGCTACCTGACGCAGCGGGGTTTGCTCTGCTCTTGGCCATGTGTATGGCGACGTTCAGCGCCTTTAGTTCCTGACGCTCGTCCTCGCTCAGATCGCCCTTGGCCATGAGCTCGTCGTATCGGCGCACGGTCGGTTCCAGCGAGAGTGTTTCGATGGCCGCGACGAGATCCAGCGCTGCCGACAATTCCTCGAGACCCAGCATTTCCTCTCCCGCCAGCGTACGCATGCGCACCACTTCGGGCCGGTCGCGCCAACGCTCGAGCAGCACGGCCGTGTTTGGCGCCGGCTCCTGCTGCAGCTGATCCAGAAGCTCGAACAGGAAGCGGGAACCCGGATCGTCGGTCATCTCGAGTTGGGTCAGCTGTGCCCCGGAGACCTTCGCTGCGATCGCCGGAAAATGAACCACGAGTTTGACGGCCTTGGTGACCAGCCCCTTGCCACCACCGCCGTCGCGCGGGCGGTTCGCCGGCGGGCGCGGGACGTGCCCGGACGCCGAGTTCGCGCCCGTGCCGGTGAGATGGTTGCCCGCCGTATCCGTGACCTCATTGAACCACAATTGATTCAATCTTGCCGATGTGAGCTTGATAGATTCCGCCAGTCGATCAATGAGCAGGTCGCGATAGACGCCTGGCGCCACCTTGGACACCAGCGGTCGAGCCAATTCGGCGAACTGCGCGCGTCCGTCCGCGTGGCTCAGATCGGCCTGTTCGGCGAGCGCCGCCGCAAGATATTCGGACAGCGGCAGCGAGCCATCGAGACGCTTTTCGAAGGCGTCGCGTCCTTCCTCGCCAACCAGTGAATCCGGATCGTGACCCTCGGGCAGGAACAGGAATCGGATCTGTCGCCCATCGCGAGCTTCGGGCAGTGCGTTGCCCAATGCGCGCCAGGCCGCGGACCGGCCGGCCTTGTCGCCGTCGAAGCAGAACACCACCTCGTTCACCAGCTTGAAGATGCGGCGCAGATGCTCCGGGGTCGTTGCCGTGCCCAGCGTGGCGACGGCGTAGTTCACGCCCGCCTGGTGCAGGCGCGCGACGTCCATGTAGCCCTCGACCACGAGCAGGCGTTTCAGGGTGCTGCGGCTCTGGCGCACCTCGTAGAGGCCGTAGAGCTCGCGGCCCTTGTGGAACAGCATGGTCTCGGGCGAGTTCAGGTACTTGGGCTCGCCCGCATCGATGATGCGCCCACCGAAGGCCAGCACGCGTCCGCGCGAATCGCGGATGGGGAACATGAGCCGGTCGCGGAAGCGGTCGTAGTGGCGGTCGAGCGTACGGCTGTCGGTGCGCTCGCGTTCGATGATCAACCCGCAGTCGGAAAGCGCCTTGCGGTCGGCATCTTTGGCGCCGAAGCGCTTGAGCACCTCGTTCCACGAATTGGTCGCGAAGCCGATCAGGAATTTATCGACGGTCTCGCGCGTGAGGCCGCGCTTTTTCACGTACTCCTTCGCGCGTGCATCGTTGGGCAACACGCTCGCGAAGTACTTCGCCACGCGCAGGTTCATGTCGTAGAGCGGGGTGGTGCTGCCCGCATTGTCGGACGGCGCACCGGCCTCGCGCGGCACATCGAGTCCCAGGCGACTAGCTAGTTCCTCGATGGCCTCGGGGAACGACAGCTTGTCGTATTCCATGAGAAACCCGAGCGCCGTGCCATGCGCGCCGCAGCCGAAGCAGTGATAGAACTGCTTGACCGGGCTCACCCAGAAAGACGGGGTTTTCTCGTTGTGGAACGGGCAGCAGGCGCGGTATTCGCGGCCGGCTTTCTTGAGCTCGACGCGCGAACCGATGAGCTCGACGATGTCCGCGCGGGCGGTCAGGTCGTCGATGAAACTCTGGGGAATGCGGCCGGCCATGGTTGCGAATTCTACTGCGGGATTGTCGCCACCCGTTCGCTCGTGACAGATTCCCTTCGTGCAATACGCCTATCGCTACGCGGCGCCGTCCAGTTTCACCGAGGAGGGCGGCCCCAGGCTCTCGCTCGCGACCGCTGACGCGGGTGGCGCGGCACATCCATACTTCTTCGAGGGCCGGCTGGCGCGGCCGCGCCTCGTCGCCGATCTGCTGACCTCGGTGCACTCCATCGTCTCGGCGCGATTCTTCACGCCGGCCAACACTGTGGCGAAGGCGATCGCTCTGGCCGATCCGGTGGTCACCTCGGGCGGCGGACTGCTGCGCTTCGAGGGATTTTCGAGCTGCTGCAGCGCCTATGTTCGCGCCGACTTGCTGCCCTCGGCGTACCGCGGTGACGTGGTCGGCAAGGGCACGACCAACGTCGATTTCAACGAGCCGATGCGCGCGGCGCTGGCACGCGTGCGCGATGACGCAGGCCTCGAATTCTCGGTGGGTCAGCAGGAATTCCGCCTGCGTTCGAGCGGCGCGGATGTCATCGAGCGCAAGGTCGATCTGCCGACTCGCTGGATTCGCGGCATGCTCGAGGTGCAGTCGTACCAGGCGGGCATGCGCCGTTTGTTCGAAACGCCCGCGGTCGAAGCGCTGCGCTTCTTCCGGACACTGCCAAAGGCGTCGACGAGCAGGACACCGTTGTGGATCGCGCGCGGTCCGCAGGGATTGTTTGCGACCACGCGGCCGGTGGACGGAGCGGTGCGCCTCACCGATTCATCGCGATTGCGCGTGCTTCACACGCTGTTGCCGTTCGCGCGTTCGCTCAGCGTATACGCCGATGACGCCCAGCAGGCCAATGCCTGGGTGGTGGACTTTGGCGAGGCGCGCCTGACGCTCGCATTGAGCGCCGAAGTGTGGCGCGGCTTTTCAGGAGAAGGCCAGGCGCTGTGGGCGCTCATGCAGGCCGACGGCGGCGCAGTGGCCGCGACACTCGCGCGCGTGCGTGCGCAGCTGCAGTGGCAGGCCGCGCTCGATGCGCCGGCGCTCGCGCGGGAACTCGCGGTCGAGCCTGCCATGGTCGAAGACGTGCTGCGCGTAATCGGCGCGTCCGGGCTCGCCGGTTATGACGTTTTCGCGGGAAGCTATTTTCATCGCGTGCTGCCGTTCGATCTGTCGATGGCCGATGAGCTGCATCCGCGCCTGGTCGCGGCGAAAGCACTGATCGAAGCTGGCGATGTGAAGGTGCTCAGGCCGGAACCCTTCGAGGCCGATGTGACGAGTGGCGACACCGCACACCGCGTGCGTGAAGTCGACGGAGAATTGCGCTGCACCTGTCCGTGGTTCGCGAAACATCAGGGCGAGCGCGGCCCATGTAAGCATGTGCTGGCCGCGGCGGTGGTGCGGCCCGGTGCAGGCTGATCATGGCAAAGCCGTTCGCGCCTGAAACCGAAATCCAGAAAGCGATCGTGAAAGGCGATCACCAGGCGCTGCTCGCGGCACTACGGCCGCTGCGTCCGGCCGACCGAGAAAAACTTCGTTCCGAAGTCATGCGCGTGGTCAAAGCCATGAAGTCCGCGATGTATGCCTACGATGACAAGACGTTCGCCGGCTGGGGTCGCAGGCCCACGGAGAAGCAAAATCACGCGGCAGCCGTGGCGTCTTTGTTGTGCGGCACGGCCGAGGACGTCGCCGATCAGTGGTACGACATCGACCAGCTGATGGCGGTGGGCCGCGAGTTCTCGCCGCCCGCGCTGCGCGAGCTCGCCACCGAACTCATGAAAGCCAGGGCATGGCAGTCACATATCCACGACGCGCAGCTACTGATCGGTGCCGGACTCTCGCAGCGACCCGACTGTGACGAATACGTGCTCGGCCTCATGTTGCTGTTCTCGAGCGAACGCCGCGACTCGACGACTTTCGAAAAGCTCTTCGCGCAGGACCCGGGTCTCAAGCACGCGCTGCTGCGTATTCTCGAGGTGGAAGGCACGCGGGATGTGAGCCTCACGTCGGTCGACAAGTACATTCGACGCAGCAAGTCCTGGGCGGAGCGTCTCGTCGAACTGAGTGAGCAAGGGGTCTACCCGCGCGCGCTGCTCATCGACAAGGCGCTGTCGGCGCTGGAGCGCGGCTGGATTCAATACCGCTCGGGCTGGTTCTCGAGCTTTCACGAGCTGCTTTCGCCCACGGTGGCGGAAATGCGTCCGCATACCGCGCGATACCTTGCGCTGCTTGGGAGCCGCATTCCGCCGACGGTGACATTCGCGCTGGATTGCGTGGGCCGGCTCGTGGTGGACGAAGTCGTGAGCCCTCGCGAAGCATGCGGCGCGTTGCGGCCGGTCTTCGCGTCCGCGGTAAAGGGTCAGATCGAGACGGCTCTCAAACTGCTCGACCGCGCCGTGAAGGTGGAGCGCTCGCTCGCCACCCAGGCCATGCAGATCGCCGTGCCGGCGCTGGCGCACGAAAACGCGCAGCTCCAGGCGGCGGTGCTGCGCCGGCTCGCCGAGTGGGAGGCGACGCCTGAAGTGCGCGCGTCGCTCGCCGCTTACGCGTCGGGAATTGCCGCCGTGAATCGCGAAGCCTTCAAGGCCCTTTCCGGTGCCGCAAAGGATGCGGCACCGAAGGCGAGAAGCCCGATATCACCAGCGGCCGCTGCCTCGAAGTCAGTCGGGCTACGCAACCCGCTGGACGCCGAGTTTGCCGTCGCGCCCATCGACACTCTGGATGAGCTGGTCGAGCGTGTGGCCTATGGCTTCGAGAACGACACGGACAGCGACGAATTCGAACGCGCGGTCGCGGGGCTGGTGCGATTCGCGCCATTCGACGCGGCGGCACGCGCCCGATTCGCCCCGGTGGCCAAGCGCATCCCAAGGATTCGCAAACCCGTGGCGCACCAGCTCGCGCGCCTGCTGCATTTCTTCATGACCGGCGACCGATTCGAGACTCCCCACACACAGAACTATTTTGGGCACCCGAATCTGCTGGCGCGATACCTGGGCCAGCGGGTCGATGATCTGATGAAACTCAGCGAGTCGGCCGCCGGCAATGTTCCGCTCGCGACGCCGACCCATCGGCACGGTTTCATCGACCCCGCCGAGCTCGCGCGTCGGCTCGGCCGATATCAGGCGCGCGGCGTCGCGCCCAGCCGCATGGACTTCCTCGGCGCGCTGATGCGAATTGCCACGCCGGGCGACGGCGCCGCACTCGCTGCCGCACGCAATCTCAAGGACGACAATTTCGCACGCGCTCTGCGTTTGGCACTGGGCGAAGAGTTGAAGCTGCGCGCCCCGGAGTTGCTGTCTGCCGCGTCCCGCATGCGACGGGTATTCGTTCGCAATCAGCCGGCGTCTCGCAGCTGGAAGGCCGTGTCGAAAAAGTTCACGCGCGGCGGCGCGGGCCATTTGATCGTTGAAATTGAGCAGTCCGAAGCGCATGACTCGACCGATCCGGTAGCGACGCTCGAGCACGAAGCTTCGCGCATCGAGGCTGACGGCTGGTACGAGTTCGGCGCCGTGGGCTCGGCCGACGAGGGGAGCATCCGCCACTACGCCACCCTGCTGCCGGCGGACTTGGAAAATTTCTGCGCCGAAGGCGTTGCGCTCATGATCCGCAACATCGACTGGTGGCAGGCGCACTGGGAGCACAAGGCCTATTTGCGTCCGCTGTTGCTTCCCACGGCGGCGATGGGACCGATGGCGACCTTGCTGCTCGCGGTAGGCATGGCGGCCAAGGAGGCCGGTGAAGCCGCGCTAGCCGTGGACGCGCTCGTGCAGGCATCCATCGACGGGCGGCTCGACACCAAACTGCTGGCGCACGATGTCGCCGAGCTGGTGCGTACCGAGATGGTGGCCTGCGCGCGTTACGCGAAGAGTCTGCGCGCGGCGTTGCGCATCGAACCCGGTATTGCGCCAGTGCTCGCCGAAATATTGTGCGCGGCAATCGCGGCGCGACCTGCCGATCCGCCCAAAGACACGGCGGCTCTGCTCGAGTTGCTGCTGGAGATCGTCGTGGCCAACGAGCTTGTACTGTCGCGCGAGACGCGCGTCGTCCTCGAAGCCATGCAGATCGGTGGCAGGGGAAAAGCGCTGCGCACGAAGTTGCTGGCGCTTCCGGCGTGAGCTCCGGCCCCTTTTGCTAGCAATTGGGGTCTGACCCCATTTATCGAAGGATTGCGACCACAACGAGTGCGCAGGCCAGCAGTGCCGCGATCGATCCGCCTATGACCAGCGGCAGGCGATTTCGCGGGAAACGGCCGAGCTCGCGGCGTTCGGATTCGATCTTGCGGCTGATGGAGATGCAAATCAGCGCGATGAGGATCAGCGCGCCGGCGGTGGCTATGCCACGGCCGCCCAAATCAACTGCCTAACTTGGCTTTGATGCGGGCGCCGACGGCGCCCATGTCGGCCTTGCCGGCCGCTTTGGCTTTGACGACGCCCATCACCTTGCCCATGTCCTTGATGGACGCGGCGCCGGTGGATGTAATCGCCTCGGCGATCAGCGCATCGAGCTCGGCTTCCGACATCTGGGCGGGCAGGTAGGGCTGCAGGATGGCGATTTCCGCGGTTTCCTTCGCTACGAGATCCGCACGCGCGCCTTTCTCGAACGCGACGATGGATTCCTTGCGCTGCTTGATCATCTTCTCGAGCACGGAAGTGATCTGCGCATCGTCGAGCATGATGCGCTCGTCGACTTCTCGCTGCTTGATGCCGGCCTGGATGAGACGAATGACCGCGAGACGATCCTTTTCTCCGGATCGCATCGCGGTCTTCATGTCTTCTACGATGCGCTCTTTGAGCGTCATCCCTTCTCCTTGAAGAGCAGGGTGCTTCAGCTCGGGCGCGGACGCGCCGTGTACTCGCGCGGGCTGTTGCGCTTGAGGTGACGCTTCACGGCGGCAGCCTTCTTGCGCTTACGCTCCTGGGTCGGCTTCTCATAGAATTCGCGACGTCTGAGCTCCGTCAACACGCCCGCTTTTTCGCACGCGCGCTTGAATCGGCGCAGGGCGGCATCGAAATATTCGTTTTCTCGTACGCGAACGCTCGGCATCGAAACCTCAACCCATTGATCTGTTTGGAGTTTTGCCACAACCTGCCTGGGGCAGGGGTGGCGATTCTATAGAACAGCCTCCGAAAATCAAAGAGAAAAAGGCAAAGCCTGCGCGTAGCGCAGGTCTCACTCTTACTACATGCGCATCCTGGCCCTCGAATCCTCCTGCGATGAGTCCGCGGTCGCCGTTTATGACGACGCGGCCGGCCTGCTCGCGCACGAGATCCACAGCCAGATCGACCTGCACCGCGTGTACGGCGGCGTGGTGCCGGAGCTCGCGTCGCGCGACCACGTGCGCCGGCTTCTGCCCTTGCTGCGCACGGCGCTGGCCGATGCCAAAACGAAGCCCGAGCAGATCGATGGCGTGGCGTACACCGCGGGTCCGGGCCTCATCGGCGCGTTGCTCACCGGCGCGGCGCTCGGCCGTTCGCTGGCGTACGCGTGGAATGTTCCGGCTATTGCCGTCCATCATCTCGAAGGACATCTGCTCGCGCCCCTGCTCGAGAACAATCCACCGCCATTTCCCCACCTGGCACTGCTGGTGTCGGGCGGGCACACCATGCTCATCGACGTCGCCGCGCCGGGTCACTACGCGGTGCTGGGCGAAACGCGCGATGACGCCGCCGGCGAGGCGTTCGACAAGTCCGCCAAGTTGTTAGGCCTGCCGTATCCGGGCGGCCCTGAGCTTGCGAAGCTCGCTCAGACAGGCAACGTGAAACGCTTCGACTTCCCGCGGCCCATGCTGGATCGAGCGGGACTCGAGTTCAGCTTTTCGGGGCTCAAAACGGCGGTGTCACTCGCGGTCAAGGAGCGAGCCGGGGCCGGAATGCTCGATGACGCCACGCGCGCCGACATCGCAGCCGGCGTGCAGCACGCCATCGTCGAGACGCTCGTGGCGAAGACGCTGCGCGCACTGGAGCAAACCGGTTACGACGCGCTGGTGGTCGCAGGCGGCGTGGGCGCGAACCGGCTGCTGCGAGAACGCATGGCGGCGGCGGTGGCGCGCCAGGGAGCCCAAGTCTTCTACCCACGAATCGAGTTTTGCACCGACAATGCCGCCATGATCGCGGTCGCCGGCATGGCGCGTCTCAAGGCGGGCCTGCACGAGGACGCCGCCATCCGCGCGCGAGCGACCTGGTCACTTTCGGAACTGCGGCCGCTCGTCGATCTCGCCACTAGTTAGTACAGGAATCCGCCTTGTCCAAGACCAAAGTCACCAGCGGCCCCAAGACCGCGACGCTGCCGAGCTCGGGAGCGACGTCCGATGCCGGCGATCGCATCTTCCTGCACGGCCTCGCGGTGGAATGCATCATCGGATTCATCGAGTGGGAGCGGCGCGTCAAGCAGACCATCGTTCTCGACGTGGAGATGCCGGTGGACTGCGCGCGAGCCGCGCAATCGGACAACGTTGCCGACACGCTCGACTACAAGAAGGTCGCCAAGCGGCTGATCGCGTTTGTCAGCGGCTCCGATTTCCAGCTGGTGGAGACACTGGCGCATCGCACCGCTTTGCTCGTGCTCGAGGAGTTTGGCCTCGAGTGGGTGCGGCTCTCGGTGAACAAGCCCGGTGCGATCCGCGGCTCGAAAGACGTGGGCGTGGCGGTGCTGCGCACACGCGCCGACCTCGCGAAGTGATCGGCTCGCAATGAAAGACGTCTATGTCGCTGCCGGCAGCAATGTCGAGCCCGAGAAAAATCTCGCGCGCGCCTGCCAGGAAATCGCCAACACCTGGCCCGTCGTGCGCTTCAGCCACGCGTATCGCAACAGGTCGGTGGGATTCGAGGG
>Ga0307513_10010432_pt1 | contig 11645 bp, 10 predicted proteins | sample 15_EM_MG_FD_202174 | JGI IMG/M metagenome (GOLD analysis project Ga0307513, IMG submission 202174) | Populus trichocarpa ectomycorrhiza microbial communities from riparian zone in the Pacific Northwest, United States - 15_EM | ecosystem: Host-associated > Plants > Roots > Unclassified | place... | reverse complement strand
GAGCGCTGCCACCTGGCAATTGCCGATGACGCCGAAATTCATGCGCCCACCGGCCGCGCCAGGTGTTCCATTCCCGCCAGGCGCTCTAACCACTCTCGCACGGCCACCGGACCCGGCAGCCACCAGTCGGACTTGACGCGCGGTCCGACCGCGATCGCCAGCCCGTCGAGCCGCCGCACGGCGGCAAAGCCGCCGTAGTCGGTCTGATCGTCGCCGATGAATATCGGCTGGCGGCCGTGAAACGGTGCTTCTTCCATGAATGCGGTCACCGCGCTGTCCTTGGTGTGCGCGGCGGGCTTCACCTCGATGACCGCGTGGCCGTCGAGCACCGTGAAACGCGGCACGAGTGGCGCGGCGAGCAACGCCACCTCGGCCCGCACCTCGTGCTCAAGCTGCGGCGCCTTGAGAAAATGCAGCGCGATGCCCGCGCCCTTGTCTTCGACCATGAGACCCGGATGACGCGCGGCCATTCGATGCAAGCCATCGCGCACTTCGGCGAGCTGCTCGAGCGCCACGGGCGCGACGTGCAACCCACCGGCCGCATCGCGCCGCTCGCAACCGTGCATTCCCGCCAGCGGCAGATCCGGTTTGCCGAAGAGGCGGTCGAGGTCGGCGATGGTCCTGCCGCTCACCAGCGCCACCGCGCCACCGGCCGCGGCGCACAGCCGATCGATGAGTCGTCTCAAGTCAACGTCCACGGTCACCGCTCCCGGGTGATCCGCGAGCTCGAGCAGGGTTCCATCCACATCGAGAAACAGACACCAGGCAATCGTTGGCAGCGGCACGGCATGTACCGCGGCCGCTTCACGCGCCGCGAGTTGCATCATCCGTGCAGTATATGAATGCGCGCGCGCCGCGACCCGCTCATTTCGGGTAGTTAGCCGTGAGAATCTTCTTGCAAGAAGAGTTCGCCGAGGAAGTGTGTCGGAGTGCGCCTACGCAGGTCGCCAGACCGCGCCAAAACGGTCCGTTCTTCCTCTTATCTTTCAATCAAACGGATGCCTCAGCACGATCGTCTGATCGCGATCGGGCCCCGTCGAAATGATGTCGATGGGCACGCCCGCCAGCGCCTGCAGGCGCTCGAGATAAGCGCGAGCATTTTTCGGCAGGCCATCGTACGAAGTGACTCCGATGGTCGACTCTTTCCAACCCGGCATTTCTTCGTATATCGGCTCAACGTCCGCGAACGCGTCCGCGAACAGGGGCGGCTCCTTGCTCACTTTGCCGTCTGATTTGTAACCCACGCAGATCTGCAGTGAGTCGAGTCCATCGAGCACATCGAGCTTGGTGAGGCATAGTCCGGAGACGCTCGAATGGATGATGGAGCGGCGCAGCGCCACCGCATCGAACCAGCCGCAGCGACGCTTTCGTCCGGTAACCGCGCCGAACTCATGGCCGACTCGCGACAGGTGTTCGCCGTATTCGTCGAACAACTCGGTGGGGAACGGACCTGCGCCGACGCGCGTGGTGTATGCCTTCACGATGCCGAGCACGTAGTCGAACGAACGCGGCCCGATGCCGGTGCCGGTGCCCGCGAAACCGCCGGTGGTGTTCGACGATGTGACGAACGGATACGTGCCGAGATCGACATCGAGCATGGCGCCCTGCGCGCCTTCGAACATCACGTCGGCCTTTTGCTCGCGCAGTGCCGCCAACGTCTGGGTGATGTCGCTGACCAGCGGTCGCACGCGATCGGCATAGGAGAGCTGCTCGTCGAGCGTCTTCTGGAAATCCACCGCCGGCTGCTTGAAATAGTGCTGCAGCACGAAATTGTGGAAGTCGAGGATTTCGCCGAGCTTCGCCGCGAATTTCTCGCGCTGAAAGAGGTCCTGCACGCGCACCGCGCGTCGCGCGACCTTGTCCTCGTAGGCCGGGCCGATGCCTCGACCCGTGGTGCCGATGGCGTTGGCGCCGCGCGCCGCTTCACGCGCCTTGTCGAGCGAGACGTGCGACGGAAGAATCAGCGGGCAATTGGGCGACACGCGCAGCCGCGCGAACACGTCGACTCCGGTGTCGATGAGCATCTGCGATTCGCGGAAGAGCGCTTCGAGCGACAGCACCACGCCGTTGCCGATGAGGCATTGAACGCCCTTGTGCAAGATCCCGGACGGAATCAGCGACAACACGGTCTTCTTGCCACCGATGACCAGCGTGTGGCCGGCGTTGTGGCCGCCCTGGAAACGCGCCACCGCGGCGGCACGCTCGGTGAGCAGGTCGACGACCTTGCCCTTGCCCTCGTCACCCCACTGGGTGCCGATGATGATGACGAATTTGCCCATTAGTTATGTGTGCCGCGTTTCACGACGAGTATCGTTTCGAAAGAAAGTGCGAAGGTGAAGGTCGTCAGCGCCGCGTCGGTGCTGGACTCTTCAAGTAACGGAAGAAATCGCTGTCGGGCGAGATGACCAGCACGTCGCGGTCTTTGCCGAACGAGCTCCGATAGGCCTGGAGGCTGCGATAGAACGAATAGAACTCGGGATTGCGGTTGTAAGCGGCGGCATAGATGGCCGCCGCGGTCGAATCGCCCTCGCCGCGAATACGTTGCGCATTGGCTTGCGCCTCGGCGACGATCTCGATGATGCGCCGTTGCGCTTCCGAGCTGATGATCGCCGACTCACGCTCGCCCTCGCCGCGTTGCGTCTTCGCGATGCCTTCGAAGCTCTGTTTCATGCTCTCGTACACGCGTGACGCCACGTCTTCCTGCAGGTCGATGCGCTGCACGCGCACGTCGATGAGCTCGATGCCGAGTTTTCGCAGCTGCGTGCTCGCGTTGACCATGAACTCGCCGGTCACTTCCTGGCGATCGGAGATCACGATGTCCTTGAGCGTGCGCCCGGCCACCGCGTTCTTGATGCCGTCCTGGATGGTTTCGCCCACCAGCGATTCGGCGCGGCCTTCATCGCCGCCGCTGGTCGCCCGGTAGAACTGCTCGGCGTCGAGGATCTTCCACTTGATGTAGTAGTCGATGGTGAGGCCTTGGCTCTCGCTGGTCAGGAACTGCTCGCCATCGAACTTGCGCGTGAGCACGCGGCGGTCGAACTTCACGACGCGATCCATGAAAGGGATCATGAATTGCAGACCCGGCTTGAAATCCGCGCCCTTGATCTGCGAGAGGCGCACGCGCACCGCCAGCTCCTGCTCGCCGACCACGAACGTCGAGCTCGCGACGAGCAGAACCAGCGCCAGCAGCACCACCAGGAATGCGAGTACGCGCGAGCCCATCATCGTTCCACCCTCTGGCGTGCGTCGGCTGCGGCCGGCGAATCGGCTTCAACGGTCACCGACGGGCGCATCGTTCCCGCGGGCGTGTCGGAATCACGGGAGCGCTCAACCAGCTTGTCGAGCGGTAGATAGAGCATGTTGCCGTTGGAAGTCTTGGAGTCGATGACGACCTTGCGCGTGCGGCTGAGGACGTTTTCGATGGTTTCGATGTACATGCGCTCGCGTGTGACGGCCGGCGCCTTCTCGTAAGCGGTCAACAACTGACCGAAGCGCGAGGCTTCGCCGGTGGCGATCTGCACGATCTGCGACTTGTAGGCCTCGGCTTCCTGCACTTCGCGTGCCGCGCGACCCTGGGCGTTCGGAATGAGGCCATTGGCGATGGCCTGCGCTTCCTTGATGGCCCGCTCCCGGTCCGCCTTGGCCTTGACCGAGTCGCGCTGCGACTGCTGCACGGCCTCGGGCACCTGCACGTCGGTGATGTTCACGCTGCGCACTTCGATACCCGCGCCGTACTGGTCGAGCGTGCGCTGCATGATGACGCGGGTATCGCCGGCGATCTTGATGCGCCCCGCTTCGAGAATGGCCTGCTGGTCGTTGCGGCCGACCACTTCCCGGATGGCGCTCTCGCTGACCTCGCCGAGCGTGGCGATGGGATCGCGCACCCTGAATAGATAGTCGAAGGCGTTCGTGATCCGGTATTGCACGGCCACCTGCAGCTCGACCATGTTCGGCTCGGCGGTGAGCACGCGCGCCTTGTAGGACGTCGATTTCACGCCGGCGGTGTCGACCTTGGTGACGGTTTCGATGGGCCACGGCAGACGCCATCCCCAGCCATCACCCACGGTTTCCACGTGCTTGCCGAAACGCTGCACCACACCCTGATTGCCAGGTTCCACTTTGTAGAAGCCGGAGACCATCCACAGACCGAGCGCGATGATGCCGATGAACAGCAGCACCGTGGACGAACGCCCGCCGCCGCCGCCGAACAGCGACTCGATACGCTTCTGCCAGTCCTTGAAGGCCTGGTCGAGATCGCCACCACCGGGGGCCGGTTTTTTGCCCCAAGGGTTGTTGTTCGAATTACCGGGTTGATTCCAGGCCATATCAGCTGCTTCGCAAGGCGGGCGACGATTGTAGGTAGGCACCTTCAGCCATACAAGTTGAGTCACTCGCCAGCGCCAGAACTTCGACGCCGGGCTCTCGCGCCCACTTGATCAGCTCGAATTCTGACAGTTCGGTGTCGATTTCGAAGGCGCCGTCGTCGGCGATCCGTTCGGCGAGCACCAGGTTCGCCGCGTACAGCCTCGCCCGCAGCTCGCCGGCCGATACCGGAAGGCGAAGCGTCGCGCGCCGGGCCACGCGTGCCAGGCGCTCGTTGACCGATTCGCGCAACAAATCGAGACCGTCGGCCTTCGCCGCCGACAGCCACACGTGGCTCGCGCGACCGGATTCGTCGCGATCCACGCGCGCCGGCGTCCCGATGCGATCGATCTTGTTGAATACCAGGATCTGCGGCAGGTCGGCTGCCCCGATCTCGGCGAGTACGCGATTGACTTCGTCGATGTGTTCATCGCGCCGCGGATCGCTGACGTCGACCACGTGCAGCAGCAGCGTCGCCTCGCGCGCCTCGGTGAGCGTCGACTGGAAGGCCGCCACCAGCTCATGTGGCAGGTCGCGGATGAAACCGACGGTATCGGCGACCACGACTTTGGTAGCGCCCGGCAACACGATGCTGCGCACCGTCGGATCGAGCGTGGCGAACAGCTGATCGGCGATATACGCATCCGCACCCGTCAACGCGCGAAACAGCGTCGACTTACCGGCGTTGGTGTAGCCCACCAGCGCCAGCGATGGAATCGGGATGTCGACTCGTTGCTGCCGGCCGGTCTCGCGTTGCTGTTTGATCTTCTCGAGTCGCGCGGTCAGCGTCTTGACGCGCTTGCCGAGCAAACGCCGGTCGGTCTCGAGCTGCGTTTCACCGGGACCACGATTGCCGATGCCGCCACCACGCTGGCGCTCCAGGTGGGTCCAGCCGCGCACCAGGCGCGAGGCAATGTGTTTGAGCTGCGCGAGTTCGACTTCGAGCTTGCCTTCGAAGCTGCGCGCGCGCTGCGCGAAAATATCGAGGATCAACCCCGAGCGATCGAGCACGCGGCGCTCGATGAGTTTTTCGAGATTGCGTTCCTGCGACGGTGACAGCGGATGATCGAACAACACCACATCGGCGCTGTGTTCGACGGCGGCGAGGCGGATTTCATCGGCCTTGCCGCTGCCGACGAAGAACCGTGGATCGGGCCGGTCGCGACGGCCGCCGATGCTCACGACGGGAACGGCGCCAGCCGAACGCGTGAGCTGCTGGAACTCTTCGATATCTTCGGGATCCGCGGGCGCGCCTATGCCGAGGCGCACGAGCACGGCCCGCTCACCTGCGCGTGGTCGCTCGAACAATTTCTTCTCTCGAGATGGAAACGGAAACGCGTGCGACCGCGCGGAAAATCATTCTCCGGCGACCGCCTCGATCGTCGTTCCGTCTTCGTTGGTGATGCGCACATTTCGCGCCGGGACAACTGTCGAAATCGCGTGTTTGTAAACCATCTGGCTCACGCTGTTCTTGAGTAGTACGACGAACTGATCAAATGAATCGATCTGGCCCTGCAACTTGATTCCATTCACCAGATAGATCGACACCGGGATACGTTCCTTGCGCAAAGTATTCAGAAACGGGTCCTGCAGTGACTGGCCCTTGGCCATGGGCGTTCTCCTTATTTTTCAAGCAAGCCGACGGCCGCGAGCATAACACGCAGGTTCCGGGTCGTAACGCGCTGAAAGGTCACTCAAAAGAGGTAGAAAGTGATTCGCGGACGCCTACAAAGCTTTGTACATCATAGGGATCGAAGGTTCGGATGTTGGGCATGGAACGCAGCCAGGTCATCTGCCTTTTGGCTAGCTGACGCGTTGCGGCCACGGCGCGCGCCACCGCAATGTCCATCGAATATCCACCGGCCAGATGCGACCAAAGTTGACGATATCCGACGGCACGGATCGCCGGATGTTCGGCGGTCAGATCGCCGCGCACGAACAACCGGCGCACCTCGTCGAGCAACCCTGCCGCCATCATGGAATCAAAGCGCTGCGCGAGCCCGAGGTGAAGGCGCGTGCGATCCTGCGGAATCAATGCCGCGCACAGAAACTCGCGCACCAACGGTGACCGGGTACGCGCCTGCAGGACGGAGATCGGTTCGCCGGTAGCGGCATACACCTCGAGTGCACGCTGGATTCGTTGCGCGTCATTCGGATGGATGCGGGCGGCGGCGCGGGGATCGACACCGGCCAGGCGCGCGTGCAGCGCGGGCCAACCCAGTCGCTGCGCCTCGGCGTCGATTTCGGCGCGGATCGGCTCACTGCCCGGCGGCAGGCTCGCCATCCCGCCGATGAGCGCGCGCAGATACAACATGGTTCCACCCACCAGCAGCGGTATGCGCCCGCGACCTTCGATGTCGGTGATCGCATGCGCAGCATCGCGCACGAACTGGCCGGCCGAATAACTGGCGGTAGGATCGACGAGATCGATCAGATGATGCTGCACGGCCGCGCGTGCCTCGGCATCCGGCTTGGCGCTGCCGATATCGAGGCCTCGATACACCTGCGCGGAGTCGACACTGACGATCTCGATGGGAAACTCGCGCGCGAGGCGCATCGCAAAATCGCTCTTGCCCGTACCGGTCGGCCCGGTGAGCACCGCGATCGGCCGCTGCTGACTAACGTCCACGCAGGAACATGCGATCGAGCTCTTGCAGGCTGACCTGCGTCCACGTCGGACGACCGTGATTGCACTGATCGGCGCGGGGCGTCTGCTCCATCTGCCGCAGGAGCGCGTTCATCTCCGGCAGCGTGAGCCGGCGATGCGCATGTATCGCCGAACGGCAGGCGATGGTGCCTAACAACCGGTCGGTGGCGCTGTCGAGGTGGTGCGTGGCACCGTCGGCGGCGACATCGCTGACAACCTCGCGAACCAGCGCACCGATGTCTTCCCTCGGCAGCATGGCCGGCACCGAACGCACGATGAGGGTTTCTGGTGCGAGACGCTCGAGATCGAATCCCGCGGCCAGCCATTCCTCGCGTTGACTCATCAACGCATCGAGCTCGTCCACCTTCATCTCGACGGTGATCGGAGCCAGCAGCATCTGTGTCGCAACCGTTCCCGTCTGGGATTTCAGTCTCTCGTACAACACGCGCTCGTGCGCCGCATGCATGTCGACCAGCACCAGTCCCTGCTGGTTCTGCGCGAGGATGTAGATGCCGTGAATCTGCGCCAGCGCTTCGCCCAACGGCTGCGGGCCGGTGTCATGCGGATGCGGGTCGTGTGGATGGGGATCGTTGCTCGCGCCGCGCAGCATTTCGGCAACCGCCCAGACGCCGGATGGTCCGGCCTCGGGCGAGTGCAGCGGCATCGGCGAAGTGCCATAAACGTTGGCTTGATAGCCGCCTGATTGATAGGCGGGCGGCACCGCGCTGGTTCCGGGCCTGGTGCCGGCTAGCTTGCGTTCGACGGCGCGGAACACGAAGTCGTGGATCTGGCGGCTGTCGCGAAATCGGACTTCGAGCTTCTGCGGATGCGCGTTCACGTCGACCAGCGAGGGATCGATCTCGAGGTACAGCACGTAGGCGGGCTGGCGCCCGGAATACAGCACATCGCGGTACCCGAGGCGTACGGCATTCATCAGCAGCCGGTCGCGCACCGAGCGTCCATTGACGAACCAGTATTGCAGATCCGAAGTGGCTCGCGCCGCGGACGGCGCGCCGATCCACCCGGTGATACGCACGGGACCGGCGGAATGCTCGATCTCGATGGCCCGTTCGACGAACTCCGCGCCAACGATGCGTCCGAGGCGCGATGCGGCACCGCCCGTGGCGGCGAGCGCCGGAGCGTCTAACAAGGTACGCGTACCGGTGCGCAGCCGGAATGCCACGTTGCTGCGCGACAGGGCCAGCCGTTCGAGCAGACGCACGATGTGTCCCTGCTCGGTGACTTCACTGCGCAGGAACTTGCGCCGCGCGGGCATATTGAAAAAGAGATCGCGCACTTCGATCGTGGTGCCGGTCGGATGCGCGGCCGGCGCAAGCTCGCCGACGCTGCCTCCGTCCACGCCGACGCTCGAGGCACGATCCTCATCCACGTGGCGCGACGTGATTTCGAAGCGCGACACCGAGGCGATGGACGGCAGGGCCTCGCCCCTGAAGCCGAGCGTGGTGATGGCGGCGAGATCGTCGGCACCCCAGATCTTGCTGGTGGCGTGACGCGACAGCGCCAGCCGCAATTCAGCGGCGGGAATTCCCGATCCGTCGTCGCGCACGCGCGTCAGGCGCATGCCGCCCGCCTCTATTTCGACTTCGACGCTCTGCGCGCCGGCGTCGAGGCTGTTTTCGACCAATTCCTTGACGATCGACGCCGGCCGCTCGATGACCTCGCCGGCGGCGATCTGATCGATGAGCTGATTGTCGAGAACGCGGATCGGCATGGAGGCGCAGTGTAAATGGGGACTTGCCCCATTTTCTTGGCCCCATTGATTTTCTTATTTGCGCAACTCGCGGCCGGGGCCGGCGCCACGCATCGTGGCCGCCAGGCGCGTGCCGTCCGGCGCATTGCCCTGAAAGTACTGCTCAATTCCCGCAAATATGGCGTTGGCGAGTTTGCCGCGATGCGCCGCGGTCGACAGCTTGCGCTCGTCTTCACGGTTCGAAATGAACGCGGTTTCGATCAGCATGGAAGGAATGTCGGGCGACTTGAGGACCACGAAGCCCGCCTGCTGTACGCGGGGCTTGCGGACTTCGCCGATGCGGTCCAGCGATTTGAGCACATTGTCCGCCGCCACCATGCTCGCCGAGATGCTCGCGGTCTGCGACAGATCGAGCAGCACGTTGGCGAGCACGGCGTCCTTGTCGTCGAGCTTGATGCCGCCCTTCAAGTCTGCGGCGTTTTCCCGCTCGGCCAGCCAGCGCGCCGCCTCGCTCGATGCGCCGCGATCCGACAACACGTACACCGACGAGCCCGAGACATCGGGATTGGCGATGGCGTCGGCATGAACCGATACGAAGAGGTCCGCTTTGGCACGGCGCGCACGCGTGTTTCGCTCGCGCAGGCTGATGAAGTAGTCGCCGTCGCGCGTCAGCACGGCTTTCATGCCGGGCTCCGCATTGATACGCGCGGCCAGTGCCTTGGCGATTTCCAGCACGACGTCTTTCTCACGCGTGCCGCGTTTGCCGGAGGCGCCAGGATCCACGCCACCGTGGCCGGCATCGACGGCGATCACGATGTCACGACCCGTTTCACTCGGCGCATGCGCGGGCCGAATCGCCACGGGCGCCGCGGGTGCGGCCGGTGTCACGGCGACGCTCTTCGCGGCGCCGGCATTGACGATGTCGAGTATGAGGCGGTGACCGGACTCACCCGCAGGCAGCACGGCGGTGGTCTGGATGGTGACCGGGCCCGCGACTTCGAATACGAGCCGCAAACCACTGTGCGGGAGCTTTCCCGAGCGCATCGAGGTGATGACGCCTTCGGCGCCGGGCATCTTCGACTTGAGCGACGACTTGGAAACGTCGAGCACGACGCGACCCGGAGCGTCTAACAGGAAAGCGTTGTGTTTGACCGGCGCCGACAGGTCGAGGACCACGCGCGTGCCGGTCTCAGTTGCCGCGACACGGATATCGCGAATTTCAGCGGCGACGAGATTCCCGGAGACTCCCGCAGCGAATGCGAGCAGCGTCAGCCAAACCCCGGTTCGTGTCCCCAAAAAACCCTTCCCCATCATGGAGTTCAACGCCTGATCTGAGGCGCAATTTACTTAGTTGGCGCAAGGAATTCAATCCTCTCGATGCGATGGCCATCCGACTCGATCGAAAAGTCGAATCGCAGGTCAGGCGCCGGCAGGCGTCCGGCACCGCGCTCCGGCCATTCGACCAGCCACAGAAAACCCGGACGGTGATAGTCGGGAAGGCCCAGATGTTCGAGCTCGGCAGGGTCCACGAGGCGATACAGGTCTAGATGGATGGCGTGCACGTCGCCCAGATCATAGGTTTCGAGCAGCGTGTAACTCGGGCTCTTGATCGGTCCCCGCGCGCCGAGCGCACGCAGCGCGCCACGCGCGAACGTCGACTTGCCGGCGCCGAGGTCGCCGCGCAATTCCACCACCTTGCAGGGCGCCGCGCGCGCCAGCGGCGTTCCTAACAATTGAGCGCCGAGCGCTTCGGTTTCCTCACCGCTGTGTGTGAGCCACACCCGCGGCAGCTCCGAGGTCACGGATTCACCCAGCCGCGGAGTTCACCGATGACGTCGCTCGCGACGAGGCCGCGCTGTCCTCCCTGTGCCGCCGAGTCGCCCGCCAGCGCGTGCACCAGCACGCCGACGCGCGCCGCGAGCGCGCTGTCGCCGAATTGCGCACGCAACCCCGCGATGATGCCGGTGAGTACATCGCCCATCCCGGCGGTGGCCATGCCAGGGTTGCCGCGCTCGCAGATCGCCAGCTCCGCGTTACCGGCAGGGCCGCTGGCTACCAGCGTGCCCGCGCCTTTGAGCACCGTCACCGCGCCGTAGCGGGCATGCAACGCGCGCGCCGCGCCGAGCCGATCGGACTGCACCGCGCGCGCATCGATGCCTAACAATCTGCCGGCTTCGCCCGGATGGGGCGTGATGATCCACTCGGGCGACAGCTTCGCCGGACTCATCGCCAGCAGGTTGAGCGCGTCGGCGTCCACCACCACGGGCTTGCCTGAAACGCCTTTCACCACGCCCCACAGGCGTTGGGCCCAGGCGCCCGTGCCGAGCCCCGGTCCGATGGCGAGCACGTCGGTCACGCGCAGAGCCTCGTCGAGATCGGTGTCGTGAGAAATCGGTAGATAGATGAGTTCGGGGCGCGTTCCGGTGACGGGCACCAGGTTCTCCTCCGCCCCCGCGACCGTGACCAGGCCGGCGCCGACGCGCAGCGCGGCTTCGCCCGCGAGCCGCAGTGCTCCCGGCATGCCGGTGCCTCCGCCGATGATGAGCACGCGACCATTCGAGCCCTTGTGCGACTCGCGCGCGCGGCGCGGCAGGCTTGCGGCGAGCTCGCCCTGATCGATGCGGCGCATGAGCGGCGCGAACTTCGGCTGTGCGGGCGCCACGACGCCGAGGTCGTCGAGCAGCACCACACCGGCGTGCTCGGGTCCCGCGCCCAGGAACAGCCCCGACTTTAGCGCCACGAAACACACGGTGATTTCCGCGCGCACCGCGGCTTCGGCGACGGCGCCGCTGTCGGCGTCGACTCCCGACGGAACATCGAGCGCGAGCACCGGGCGCTTCGCCGCATTGATGGCGCGGATCACCGACAGCGTTTCGGACCGCGGCGCTCCCGTCAAGCCGATGCCTAACAAGGCATCGACGATCA
>Ga0307513_10010431_pt1 | contig 11645 bp, 17 predicted proteins | sample 15_EM_MG_FD_202174 | JGI IMG/M metagenome (GOLD analysis project Ga0307513, IMG submission 202174) | Populus trichocarpa ectomycorrhiza microbial communities from riparian zone in the Pacific Northwest, United States - 15_EM | ecosystem: Host-associated > Plants > Roots > Unclassified | place... | reverse complement strand
ACTCAACAACTTCACTCCTCCATCCACCCAGTGTGCGTACGATCCCGCACCCGGGCGCGAGGTACGCCCCAGATCCGCGATGGCAGCTCAAGCGCTGGACCGGCAAGATTCTGGGATGGCTAGTCGGCTGGCCATGGTGTTTATTCGCTTTGCTCGGTGCGGGGAACGCGGCTGCGGGCGTTGTCAATTTCGTCCTAGGATGTGTGGTGATTTATTTGTGGCATCGGATAGGGCCTTAGCACGGCATTGCTCTTCGGGAGTGTCATGGACATCCGTCGCCTTACGTTTATTCGTGTGTGTATTATAACAGGGACATTTGTATGCGCAGGGCCGCTCTACCAGGTTACTTGCTAATGAAATTATTGCTATTGCTCGACTTGGTGTACAACTGCTCAGTCTGGTGGTTTTCCATAACACCCCACGGCGTTGACTTCATCCCGAGTATGTTCTGCACAGCGTTGGATGGAATACTGATTCTAACCTTTTAAAAAGCTTTAGAACACAAAGTACTATTAAAAATTCTATAAACACCCTAAACGAAAATGTAGCCTATATACAGCGGGTTTGCAACAGTCTATAGTGGTCATGAGAACAAAAGCCGATACCGGAAAGGCTACGATAAATGCATGGGTTCTAGTCGACAACAAACAACACTCATACTTATATATGACTACATGTCCTCAATTCAGAGACAGAGGACCAACCAGACGTAGGTGCGCATTCAAGCAAGCAAGCCGCCAGTTCCAGTCTCTTACTCGCTAATGAGCAAGGGCTCTCTTTCACCACGCCTCTCTCCAATGCCCCTCTCCGTATCTTGGGCTCGGTGGTCAATTAGCCGAATCAACATCAACCCCACGAAAGCCACGCCAGTCGTTCCGGAGCTGAGCCAAAAGATGGCTTGTGGCCAGGTCTCGAGGGTCACGACAAAGGTCCACCCGTATATCTGCGGACCCAGGATCTGAGTGCAGAGTGCTTGGACGACGCCCATAGCCCCATAAACCGTGCCGGCGCTGCTCGAGGCTGCGATCGCTTTGGCCGCGGTAGTCGCCACTGACGAGGAAGTAGAGGTAGAGGGTTGTGGGCCGTGTGTACCTTGTCCACCGTCCAGCACTCCTCCTTCCGACCCGTACAAGGCATCTTCTTCTTCGGCTTCCCGATGCAACTCCAGAGCTAGGGCTTGCACACTCGGTGCAAATCCACTTCCGAGGCTCGCAGAGAGTGTAGCGGCAATCCAAATCGTGGGTGTCGTGCTGAGTGCTACCCCCGCATAGGCTAGGATCTCGATCAGAGCCGAAGCGCGGGCGACGAAGAGGTCAAAAGTCGGTGTGTGGGGTGGGCGATTTGGGTTGGACACAATGGAAGTTGCAATGGAGGACGTCTCCGAAATGTCTGAAGAAGGGGTCCCTCCCGGGGTAGCAAACGATTGTCTGTTGAAGGTCTTCATGATGACTTTCTCAACCACTTTGTGAGTGAGGCCCTCAGACGCTATGAAAGCACTTACGCGGTAAGGTGATGACCAGGTGGGTAGCTCGTAGCACGCCGATAGTGCTGAGCCAGTAGCCAAGCTGTTGCGAGGTCCATCCAAAGACATACGATGCATATTGGAACTTGGACTGGTAGCTTCCCTGTACACAAATTAATATTCAATAACATTGGGCAAATAGGAGCAATAGTACTCACCATAATCAAGGCGACTGCACCATAGGAAATCATCAAGCAGGTTAGGTTCCAGTGCCTACCTTTCAGTGTCCCAGCACGTTTTCTTGGTAGGAGCACGATCAGAGGCTTGAGGAAGAAGAACGCTCTTTTGATGGCTATCCAGCACCAATACCAGGTTCCACTACCACCCCTCTCCTCTTTCACCAATTCAAGCTTGACCCTCTCTGCGTGGGCCTCTCGATTGTTCGACATTTCTTCCTTCGAGAGGGACTCCGGAACGATGAAGAGCATCGAGACCAGGTAGAAAAGGTGAATCGCCGCGGCCAAGTAAAACACACTTAGGAGGTCTCCAGTACTAGAGATGAGGAGACCACCAATGGTGGGGCCAACGGCGACTCCAACAAAGAGCAAGCCCATCGAGAGGGAGAAGTACCGGGAGCGGGTTGCGGGGGTAGTGCAATCGGCGACATAGGCATGTCCAGCAGCCCCCCCAGTGGATATCCCTAGAATACCCGATTATGCCATGTCGGGTTGTTCGCAATAGGGAGGGACATACCGCCGAGAAGTCCTTCAATGATTGGCGCAATGAATATGAATCGGTATCCAAAGGGGAGATTTTGGCCGAAACGGGCGACGACTATCATAGTTAAATCCCTACAATAGCGTGTTAGCGTAAGGTAAGCGAGAAATGCGAGCACGCACGTCAGCAGGACGCCAGCGACGGTGATGGCCAGGAGCAGAGTCCTCCCGCGTCTGTCGGAGAACTTTCAAGAATCAAGATTCTGTACGGTTCCGAGCACAGCTCGCTCACCTGGCCCCAATAACCTGCTGTGAAGCATGAGAAGATTCCCATAACAGTTGTCACAGCGGCTCCCAGCGTTGCAACTGCCTTGTGCACGCCTGCGTCGGCTTGACATTTCTCGCTTGGGCGCGGAATGGTGACGGTGTCGAAACGGGTTGGGTAGTCGATCGCCTTCGTCGCACTGTCCTGCAGTGCAATCATGTCATATTCTGGTCTTAATTCCTACATTCACGTTAGGTCTGCTGATAAATTATGGTGCGTAATGGCGCTTACCTGACAAACTAGCTTTGTGTACAATTCGACCTTTGGGGCGAGAGTAGAACTGATCGCTAGGGCGGCGAGGAATGTGCCAATAATGAGCCTACATTATCTATTTATTAGTATAAGGACCATAATGACTCGTGACTACTGACCACCATGGCGATGGCTGCCGATACCAAGGCGGGCCATGTCTCGTTGGAAGATTCTCTTCGTCTTGCTCCTCAAATGCACCACTATTGAATGCTAATTGGTTCTCCATCTCGTCAAGACGTTCATTATTTGTCATCACGCGAGATGTGCTACTCATGTTTCTCCGATAGCCAAACGCTGGTCTCGGCGGCTCGAGCAGGTCTGAAAGAAGGTTCACAGCCGAGGAGTCCATTGGACCATCAAGAATGACCCCCACTCCTGGGGGGGCTCGAATCCTAGAGTCCGTCGAAAGACCGCGCGGAACGGCAGGTCGAACGCGGGATCTAGATTTAGAATCCGGGCGCTGCATCTTGCTCGCTATCTGGTAGAGTCTCCTTGACTGCTGAGAGGGTTTTGGACGAGTCCAAGAGCTAAAGGGCTGATGAGCAAGAAAGAAAGGTCATTACACCACGCGTGCACGTGGTTCTTTGTCCATCCACCTTACACCCCTGCCGGCAAATAGCAAATATGGTCAGTGAAGAGCACTTGCAAAATGCCCCGATACTCACATGCGGGGGTGTCAGGCGCATATGGTAGATATTCCGGAGGTGCTTAGGGAGTCGCTCCGCACTTTCAGGCGAAAGCGCCAACAAGGAACCGCTGCCATTGTCCGTCAGCTCATCTCCGCCCGATCGGCGCTCTTGACGTGACAGTGTAATATGGCAGGTGTGCAGGGTCAACAGGAAGGAGCTCACCGTTGAGGAGGTGGAGCAGTTCACCGGCATCTCCATCAGTGAGCTCGTAGAGGGTACGTTTGTAGCGACCTCCGATAGCACAGCAGCACGATATTGATACGAAGGTGCTATCTAGAGCTCCCTGAGAACGCGCCACGTTTCGTATTGTTGTCATACGAACATAAATTCAAGGACGGAAGGGTCAATTATCCTCTCGTTCTCATCGATTGGGTTCCGGCTGGGGCAGAGACCGGCTCTCTGACACTACATGCTGGGGCGTTCCAGGAGTTCCAGAATGTGGTAAGTAGTGCAACAACACTTTGAAGATCCCGTCATTATTGACTTGCTTCTTCCGTCGTTGAGGCCGATGTCAGCAAGGTACGGAGTTCTGTGACCTGCAACCAAAATCTTGCTCACCCTTACGCTAGGTAATTCAAATCCGGGATGGTCCCGAGGCACTGACGAAGGAAGTAATTGACGCCAAGTTGGGATGAGGGGCACTTTGAACCACTCGATACTCATATTGATCTCTGTCCTTTCCTTGTACTGAAATACGACGCCTCTGGTTCGATTGCCCATCGATCCAATTGTCTTTCCGCCACAACACGGCCCGCAAACAACAAAATAGGCAATTATACAGGTCCAATGCGTTATACCTGCCATATAGGTCAAACATAGCGCCTCACACTCGTTCCAGCCACACCATTACAACTATATAAACCCAAATGACATACAGAAAATGCATTAGATCGGGGTACCAATCACCAGAACTGTTGGAGTACAATGATGCGGTTACCGTTGAGGTATTCTCCCGAAACCACCTATCGCCGACGAACACTCCTCGCTCTCCACGCCTACTCCGCAAAAGCAATGCTCATACACGATACAGTGTTGGAACTGACACGTCCCTCGTTAGTTCATCCGTCCGTCGGGTGATCGTTGAATCTTGATCGCTACATGGTCGCCGAGAATTACTCCTTTCGCTCTCGTCGCCTCGCCATCCTATTACTCGCTACTGAGTCTATTTTTTTCGAACGCGTGGACGGTCCCTCAGATGGTGAGGCGGAACTTGGGGTGTTCGTTGCCGAGTAGTGCAATGGTCTCCTCGTCGGCATCGAGCCGGTGGTCCCTCTCACCTGCACGGCGAGCCCTGTTCTCGCGCACGAGCCAGTACATGAGGAATGCCTACATGTTCCAATGGTAAGTCAGTATACCTTCAAAGGGGAGCGTGAAAGAACGTACGGCACACGCGACAATTGCGACTTGAGCGCCGAGCTGGACTGAGAGAGCTTTGATATAGCGAGGACTGTAGTTGATGTAGCATGTTAGCTAATGTCCAGTAAAATAAGGGCGGGGAATACGTACCCGTCGTTTGGCAAGTAGATCCAGGCAGAAATGATTGGTCCCAGAGAGCCAATACCGACAATCATCGCACTACTGACGGCACGAGTGGTATATGGAGCAGAGTTGTTGCTACCCCACGCGAGGAAGATCGGTCCTAGAGGGAATACTGGGCGAATATATTGAGTGCTTGTTCCGAAGACGAGTACCAAAAAACTTACTGCCTATGGACAGGAAAAAGATACCGGCGTATTCGACCTTTCGGTCTTTGCTCCCGATCAACATTGCGCTCCCAAGGATGCTGAGAGGCGTTGTCACGAGGGTCCAGAGGCCACGCTTTCCGGTCCTCTGACACGCGTACGCGATGCCGATTGACCAGATGGAGGAGAGAATGTAAGGCGGGACAGTAAGGAGCTGGGAATGGATCTTGGAGTACCCCATGCCGGAAAGTAAGGTGGGCATGAATAGGGAAATACCCTGGACGGTGATGTTGCAGAGAAGGAACATGATCTAAGACCAGAAAATGTCAGGCACTAAACCAGCGATGGGGAGAAAACGGTACACACGGCACAAATCCAGTTCGTCATGCTCTTCCACGCACGGGCAACAAGCCTCCAGTCAGTGGTTTCCTGCTCATTCTGCGAGGAGAGTGAGCTCTACGCCGCTGTAATACTAGGAGTTGGGACTAACCAAGCCAGCGTTCTCGACTCGGATCCGCTCCGAGGCGACGAGTTGCTCGCGCTCGTTCAAGAAACCGGCGTGTTTAGCGTCGCGAGGAAGGACGAAATAGGCAAACACGGCAACTGCCATCGTCAAGATCCCTTCAATGAGGAAGATGTTCCTCCATTGACCATGGGGACTGTTCAGGGGACGTGGTCAGGCATCTTCCCGAGTAAGGGTAATCGAGTAGAACGTACAGTCCCTTGAGCTGAGGCATGGTCAGGAAGGCACTCGCAAGGAGACCACCGAAAGCGCCGCTCATGCTCGCAGCGGAAACGAAGATTCCAATGCGGAGTGCGAGTTCATGGCGCTTGTACCAGGTGCTAAGGTAGTACGTGATGCCAGGCATCATGCCGCCCTCAAAAAGCCCAAGAAGGACTCGGATCGTCATGAAGCCGCCAAAGTTGGTGATGAATGCGGTAGCGAAGCACACGAGGCCGAATCCCAGGACAAGAGTGGGTACTATTAGATGGACCGTCACACTTAGTCGAGGTCGAGAGACACTCAAGGGGGATACTCACACCAGAGGGTTCCACCATAGCGCTTGAGCATGAGGTTGGACTATAACCGACGGGAATGTCATTATAGACTACTTACTACGGAAGTGGTCTGCCACTCACGGGAACTGCATTTGAGAAAAAATTAATTGTTAGTTTAGAAGCAGGGAACGAGTAGGCGGAGTCCACGCACTTTCAGTGAAAGCGTACACGATGTAGAAGATAGATAGCCCGATATTGTCTGCGCATTCGTGGCCGATATGGTTAGCCTATGGGTACGCCGGGTGCCGGGTAAACGATTGAAGACGAACACTGATAACCGACCAAGCCGAGATCCGCTTCCAATCCAGCCACCCTGCCGTGCGGATTCGAATATATGAGTACTTAACGGCCAAGCGAGCGAGGAGTGAGGGGTACGCACTTGGCATTCCCGACGTTCGTCCGGCTGTGGCGGCGCGTCAGCAGGACGTCCTCAAACTCGAATCAAGAACATCGGAGTATTTAAAGGCGCAGAGGGAGGGGACTAGACTCACTCGATGAAGTTGCAGAGGTAAAGGAGGGTCACGAGGGGGATGATCCTCAGATCTGTGGTGAGCCCGCGTCAGCCCGAGAACCCATCGACTGGGCAGTGCGCCCCAAGCAGCACAGCAGATCGAAAGAATGTCTTTTTAACACGTACCAAGCCGCCAGACGAGCGCCCTCTCCTCGTCCTCCGTCCAACTCACATCACGCCTCGTGAACGCGTGCACCTCGTCCTGTGAATCCACATCGCCTGCACGCTCCACATCGGACAACTTCTCACTGCTCGTTTTCGCGTCCCTGGCCAGCGCCGGGACCTCAGCGCCGGGGCTCGCGAGCGCAGATGGCGCCTTCTCGTCTTCGTGCGACATCTTCCTGCTGACAAGGTGTGGTCTTCGACAATCTCAGTCAAAAGAAAGCTAGCAAGCTGGGGAGCGAGACGCAGGGAGAGCAGTCCAGGCGGCGGGGGTCGGGGATGGGACCACAACACGACAAGACCGGGCGTTCTTGGGCGTTTTTTCAAAGCGTCTCGGAACCTAAATCGGAGATCGGTCTTTCATATAGCGGATGGGCCCAGTCCGGTCCAAACCGGAATACAAACCGGAAACATTGAGAAACATTGGCTCACTGCCTCGCCAGTTCCTGGGAACCTTCGGGGCCGATCTCATCACGAGCCGCTTGAGATTGAGGGTGTCACTCGGCAATCTAACCCTTGCAAGTACAGCGGGCGCGGTGTCTGTCTGTCTGTCATCAGCAGGGACAACCTCACCGTTGACGGCTTGAAAGACCGGCGATTGGCCCTTGACTTTGCTTGATATGTCATATCAAACAGGTTTCTGGTGGGACCCCGGTGGCGGAGGCTCGCGGCCCGTCGACCGAGGATCGCCAAACACACTTCACGAGGGCCGGGCATCGTTGCCTCATGGTATATGTCTATATTCTGTCGAAGCTGCACAGGGTTGAACGTTGCATACATTGAGGGAGTCACAGAACACCCGGCTTGACGTTGGATTCAAAACCTGATTAAAATAAAATCCAAAAACTCTCGAAATGGATAGATACAGGGGACGAAATGGAGTGCATACACCTTTCAAGGGGCTAAAATTGCCCGTCGGTCGACTGCTATCAACAAAAAAGGGTGTATACAAGTAATTACGGGCAAACGAGAACACGAGGACTAGAGATCTGTCAGAGTGTCAAATGAAGGGCAAGATCGAAACTTATCAGAAATGCAGGACGTCATTATACGCTTGTAATATCAAGATACCGGATACCGGAGAAGAACGAGAACGAGAACAAGAATAAGAGAATTAAGATCTGAGGAGTCCATAATTGTCCACAATAGTCCAGGTTTCGTGAAGGTCATAACAGTCTACGCTTCAATCCCTCGACTCGTGGTCCTCGGCCAACCACTTCATAACCTCTTCCGGCGTGAAGCCAGCAAACCCACCACGCGAGCGTATCGTCTCCATGTGCCCTCGCTCCAAGCTCTGCACAAACTCATCGAGCTGGGGGCTGGAAATCTGGTCATCGGGGTGCTCAACGGTAGCACGAGAGCCACAGCAAGACTTTCGTCCCTCCGACGTTGCACAGTGGTACGAGCTGCCACTGCCGCTCTCGCACTCGCTCGTTATGGCCGATGTCGTGGTTTGAGTGCGCTTGAGCTGATCAGCCGACGCGGCGGTGGGGATGGGGTGGCCTTTTCGTATCGCATTTGATCGTCTGAGTGTGCACTTGCTCTCCGTGTTGGGTAACGCGAAGGCTTGGTCGCCCGTGGTAGCGCGGGTTTCTGAAACGCCGACGAACGACGCGGATGAAGGGACGAGCGTTGCACTCGCGAACAGGGCGACAGTCGAGTGTGAGGTCTGGATGAGAGTTGCAATCGAGCGGCGCTTGCTTTGTCCCTTGTAACTGGCCCGAAGCGACTTGGAGGAGAACGCTTTGGACTGCCGCCATGGCACAGTCAGTGTGCTATTCAATCACGACGTAGTGAAAATGTTGCTCACCAGAGAAGCGTACGACATGATAGATAGAGATAAGTTAGTCGTGAAGACGTGAGGGTTCGTAAGGAGTCGTGAACGGAGGCGGGTGGCGGGGAAAATGTGCGGACGTGGTCAGGGATCAACCTTGGCGGTCAATCGAGGCCAAACAGAGGGGTTTAAATAGTGCGGCACGTCGACCGCAACTTGAAACACAGACTAAAACCTATGAAAGGTCCTTCGCTGGGGTGGGTCATGAACTATTTATTATTATTATTAGCACCGTGAAGTGCCATCACCGATGATTATAATGCAAAGCATCCAGGTTGGGAGCCAGAAAGATTCCAATCGATCGAAAACCCAGCTTAAAGGGGCATGATAATGACAAATATGTATTGAGAGCCTCATGAAGGTACAAAGTACCTAATAGGGCGTTGTACGATGATCGGAGACGAAGGAAATGGTTCAAGCACCCAGAAATTCTTTATCGCGAACAGGTACAGACTTGTTTGGTTGTCCGTGGAGTCGACCCGGGCGTGCCACAGACTCAGTAAAGTTGTAGTATTGCCTCTATATTCTTCTGAGCGCATCGGACGACTCTGGGACCGTCTCCGGTATGGTCGGCTTGACGTGTAGGGGAGTGTTAGGTTCACATGCCCCCGAAGGGCAACTCCAGTCACCGAAAGGTCGTACCCAGGTCCTTCCATACATGTATAAGGGCAGGTGTGCTGGCGATACTTCCGTGTTTGTCTCTCATTGGTGTTTGTCTTTTGTAGTGCGACCGTAGCCCCCGCTGAACGGGTGAAATTGATAGAGGGAACTGCTTCTATTCTATATACCGATACCGTGGGTGAGTTGAGGAGGACCTCACAGCTTTCTCCCCGTTCATCCGTGGCCAGGCTTCTATTAGACGGAACAGGCTTTGTAGGCGAGAGTATATAGATAGGAGTACCATTGCAAACCCAAACTACCATGAAGTCTTAGCGGGTCCGTTTATACTGGATTGCTTTCCCGTTCTCATCGGATGTGCACGGGCGCGGACATGTCTGGCCTGAAGGCGGAAGAGGTAGTGAAGGTAAATGGCTCCTAGTACAAGGTGCATTCCCGCCTGTGCGTACCGAGCGAGGTACGTCGACGATGAGAGCCACCACAACATAAACAATTCTTAAAGTGGGCTCGTTTCCGTATCCAACATACCTGCAGGCTTGAGTAACCATCCTGGGGTAGTGGGCCCAGACGAGCGTAAAGTCGACACGGGCGCCAAGCTCCGGCAGGTTATCAACCACGGCTTCGTCATTTTCTTCGTCCGCCGCTGCTCTGCAAAGAATAAAGAGAAGGTACGTTGCGAAGGGAGAAATCTAGATCGATGTACATATACCGAAAAGTCATCCCATAGGAGCAAGCAGTGGTACTCGTCAGGGATACTCAAGAATTCATCGATCGGTGGCCCAGGCTTGTTTTCAATCTCGGACGCATCATTGTAAAATTTATAAACTGCTTTCGGCTCATACGAGAGACCAAGAGCCTTGACTGCCGGGGACAAAGCAGCGTCTCGTCCTTGGAGACACCAGTCAAACTTTCCGAGTGGGCCCCCGCGTAGAGACGATTTCAATTGTGCAGGAATGCTTTATTCTCGAATGCGTTGAGGGATCCGAAGATCAGGTTGGGTTTCCATGCTAAATCGACCTTCCGAGCGCAACCTTGAACGTAGCATATTCCGGGTCTTGGAAGGCAGTCTGGGATTTGTCCTGCGCTATAGTACTCGTTGATCTCCCTGAAGGCGAAGCCTCTATAGCCCACCCAACTCTGTTCGGCCGCTCGCCACCATATGGCCAGTAGGCACCGTATAGATTGTATGAGATCGTGGTGCGGTAGCCACTCTTCACAGGCTTGGTCTCGTGCTCCATATCGGGGTAGAGGAAAGCCCAGTGAAGCTCGGCGGCATGCTTGCCGCGACCGTTGACATACCGATGTGATCCTGCCCGCGCGAGGCGTGTCCTTGTCTGCGCAAAAGAGCCCTCCAGGTCCATACGATTTGGGCTTGTTACAGCTCAGTACGAACGTCAGTTCTGTATACGGTGGCGGTGTTCGAGAGAGACCTATTCGACGGATAGATTGAGCCCGAGGCTTGTGGGGAGTATCTCGCATGCGAGGCGGTAACTCTCATCGTAGACGCGTTCGGTACCAGGGCCAAAGTGAGCTGGAATACAGGATGCGTGGAAGGCTGCGAACTCCTCAGGGTTGGCATTGGTGAGGACCAAGATGCTTCAAATTCGCAAATGAATGAGGGCTTGGAATGTTACAACGAGGTACCATGCCTACCTTGTGGTCTGAGGCTTAGGACCGATGCTTCTTTCGGTGGCTAATACTGGCGAAATGGAGTAGAATATCTGTGGATTTCTGGCCTCGAAGGGGACATGACGCAAGGAGGTCTGATTGAACGCACTTCTTCAGCAGTGAGGGGAGGGCGAGTTTTGGGCTTGCAAACGTAGGGTTTGGGTTGCTTTTTAGAGTCATTGTTGTCGAAATAATACGGGGACGAGGGAACGAATGTTAAACCCCTTATGTGTATTACACTGCAAGTTGACCTATATAGTAACCGACAAGTGAAACACATACGAAACGGATGCGAAACGGCAGGAAAAACTAGGGACCACAAATCCGTAATGTAAGTACAAGACCTGATGCAGGTGCCGTGGGCATATAAGACGAAAGGAGCCCTCGAAGGTCCAATTTCCAACAATTGTAGCGCCCCGAGTCCGACTGGGGCATTGCAGGAGGAGGTTGTGGCCAAGAGAGTGGCGGGCCGAGTGGGGGATTATTCCTTCTCAGGAACACGTATATTAGGTAAACAGCAAAAGTCTTATTTTCCAGATGTCAGGATTTTGGGTGTTTGAGGATTCGTTTCGTCTTCCATGCCCATGCATCTGGTTTTGGTATTACATTAGAGACCCCCGGTCGCTTAGTTTTTCCCGTCATTTCATATCCATTTCGTACGCGCTTC
>Ga0307513_10010430_pt1 | contig 11645 bp, 6 predicted proteins | sample 15_EM_MG_FD_202174 | JGI IMG/M metagenome (GOLD analysis project Ga0307513, IMG submission 202174) | Populus trichocarpa ectomycorrhiza microbial communities from riparian zone in the Pacific Northwest, United States - 15_EM | ecosystem: Host-associated > Plants > Roots > Unclassified | place... | reverse complement strand
TCCTTGGGAACAACATTTTCTAGTGTCATTTTGCCAACTATCTTTGACAAAAAGGTAGAAAGAATTGCTATTTATCTTCCTCCTTACCTCGTTATTGGGTCAGTAAACGTGGCCACTCGAAATTATTTTTTTTTGGTAGACAGAGAAATTAATGAAAAGGTTAATTAGTGTGGAATAAGACACAAGAGTAAGTAAAAAAGATGTGGTTTGTAGCTTAAATATGGCAAATAAGTCTAAAGGGTCAGGGAAGTGCATTTCCACATCAATTACGATAGCAATTTCCATTATCTAGGTTTTGTATCTTTGAAAATCTATCCAACAACTCTTGTTGTGAATTAATTTTCTTGTGAAATAAATTATCAATACTGATTATAAGTGTTTTTTATTTCAATTTTCACCTCCACATCCGACGTACAATTTAGGATTTTTTAATGTTACTCTTTCTAATTTCCAAAAGAAAAAAATCGATCTTATCCATATGCTTTAATAGGCTTTTTTCCGCACAGATATAAAAAAATTGTATCAATCATGACTGCTAGAAAATCTATGAATACAAACAGAATCATCAATGGTTTTTTTCCGTCAGTATTTTGGGGTGATATTTACTGACCGAATTTTATCTATCGCTAACTTCATCGGTATTTACCAACAAAAAGTTTTCATCGGTATATACCGAGGGAATCGATCCTAGTTGGAATAGAAGGAATTTAAAAAAATCAAACAATACAATGACGTGTAAGTTTTTGTGAATGGTTTTACCGATGAAATTACAGTTGGATTCAAACAGGAATGATCGTATAGTAACGTGTCACTTATACTGACAGAATTGCCGATGGATTGACATAAAAAATAATTCTGTCGGCAATTTTATCGGTAATAATTAATATATGACCCAACCATCAACCCTCCCCTCCCCTATTTCTCCCCCCTCACATGCCTTTTCATCTCAACATAATTCATCCTTCTTCAACTTTTCCAGTCACAACATCCGTGTTTTATTGTGGCTTTTCATTTTAAGTAAGTAAATCTACCATTTCTTTAATTTGAACACAATTTTAAAATGTCAATTTTTTTATTGCATATTTTTGTAGTATATGTATTTTGTTTCGGTTTTTAGTTGTTTTATTATTTTTCCTCAAACAAACTTGTTGTATGGATTTATGATTTTGTACATGTTATGGTTTGTTTTAGATTTTGTAAAATTGTATTTGTTTGTAAATTGTTGAAACTTATATCCAATTACCGACTTAGGTGTGTTGTGATGAAATAATTAATTGCTTGTTTAACGAGTTTGATATTTTGTCAATTTTGTTGTCGATTTGTAATTTTTGTAAATTAATGTGTGCAAATTTGTATGTGTGTAGATAATTAATAATAAATTAAGAGAAGCATGAAAATACGTTGGATAATCTTGAGCTAAACCAATATTTTTGCAAATTTATTTACTTAACCTAGTTAATTAATACATGTTGTCATCATTATTTGATATAGGTTCGATAGAATTAGTCATAGATGATCGTTCATAGATATATCGAGATTCACCTCAAGGATTGCGGATGATAGATTATTGTAATGGGGTTCAGGGTTTTATTAATTACACAACATCTATTCCGAGAAATATTAGTGGAGACGGTATTAGGTGTCTATGCAAGAGGTGTAAAAATAAAAAAATTCTCGATCCATATATTGTAACGATGCATCGTTTACACAAAGGGTTCATAAAGGAATACCTGTGTTGGTATGCACACAGAGAACCATTTGTTCCTCACGAAACCATGGTAGAAGGATGGTTGGGTCAACTTTAGTGCTAGCAACGTGCATGGAGTTGTAAATGACAATAGTAATCCTTACATGACTATGGTTATGGATGCGATGAGAATGAATCAGGGTCATGTCAATCAATGTCCAATTGTAGATGAAGAATCTAATGCAGACGCGACCATGTTTTTTTTATCTTTTGAAAGATTTTGACGAACCATTATGAGATGACTGCACAAATCACAATAAATTATCGGTCATTACATGGGTGTTTACTATCAAGTTGGATTATAGATTGACTGAGGCCGGTTATGACATAATTATCGAATGGGCGAAAAACATTTTACCTGAAAGGAACAAGTTGAAAGAGAACTTTTATACTGTTAAGTCCATGATGAAACCTCTCGGTCTAGAATACTAGAAAATCAACATGTGCCTAAACTTCTACATGTTGTACTACCTTAAAAATGCTGAGTCGATCGAATGTAGGACATGTGGGCATTCCCGTTATAAATCCAGAATAGGCAGGGGAAAGACTCTTGTAGCACATAAAAAACTTAGATACATCTCAATCACACCTAAACTGCAGAGGTTATTCATGTCACCAAAGACAGGTAAGCACATGACACGACACTAATCACATGATGCGATGGATGGAGAGATGGTGCATCATTCCGACAATGAAGCATGGAAACACTTTAATAATGTGCACCCTCACTTTTTAGCTGAATCAAGGAATGTGCGCCTTGGGTTATGTACAAATGGATTCAATCCATTCAGATCATTTGCTGCTCCTTGTTCTTGTTGGCCAGTTATACTCACGGTTTACAACTTGCCACCAGGGATGCGTATGAGGTTGGAGTTCATGTTTTTATCTACGATCATACCCAATCTTAATAGTTCGGGCTGGAATATAGATGTTTGTTTTCAATCGTTGATTGATGAGTTGACACATTTGTGGTCCTCCAGGGCTTTGACTTATGATATATTGACAAAACAAGATTTTCTTATAAGGGCAGCTTTGATGTGGACTATCAATGATTTTCAAATTTTAACGCCTTCGATAATATTTTTATTGATGTTGGCGCTGAGTAGAATGTTGTTCTAAGCTCCAGTGGACAAGCACAAGTAGATAAAGATGATGACAACAATGTTATCACCATAAAAGATTGCGATGGATCTGACAACAAGTCAATTGAAGAAGAAGAAGACAATTCTGAGTAACTATTAAAACACGGAAGTGTAATGCAATAAACTATAATGTAATAGTTATTGATGGAATTCTCAACAAATAAGTATTTATTTTATAATTGTTATGTGAGTTAGTGTTATTGTGTTGTGCGTGCAACTTTCAATTTTAGTATTTGTAGGATGGATAGATAAGAAATACAGATATAATATGTCATTCACAGTTTCGATCACCGATGAAAACACCGATAGTTTGTGTTTGTCGGTGTATTCCAGAGGCGAAGGGAACTGTTCCCCTTCTCATGTTGGTGATGGCAATTAAAGTCCATTGAATGTGTGGCAGGTTCCCGAGGGAATTACCCACGGACTGCGAATTCCAACGCACTTGTAATTAATGCATCTTTGACTAAGTATACTATTTACATTTTTATTGATGGAATCATGGACGAACCTTGAAAATCCTGGAGGGTTTTTTTGAAAATTTTAGTGCGAAATTAAAAATAATAATAAAAATATTTTATCGGTGATTCTCTCAATAAAAATGCAGTACAAAACCCAGCAGGGACGCTAGAAGTTCATTTTTTTCTCTCATTTTCACAATTGCTCCCACGCCTCAATTGTATTTATACGTAGTAGAATTGAAGGTTTTTTTTCTCTCAACACAATTAATAGGTATATGTGGTGAATCTTTTAACTTATTTTCTTCTTATTTTTCTTCTTTTCTTTGGTTTATTACAATACATATTTTTTTTTTGTATCACACGTAGATAAACTCTAAAAGGAAACACGTCATTAAGGTAAATATTTTTCATTTCTAAAGCCTATATTTGTTTTTTTTTTTCGTTTATTTTATTGTCTACATTGTAATAATGTTTTATTGTTTTGTTGAATTTTAATTGTTATTGTCAAATTTGTAGTATAAATGTCAATGAATATATAGGATTAAATTTAATTACAAAAAATTCTTGTCAATTTAGGATTAAAAACATTATCACGTTGAAAATTAGATGATATTGAATAATCCAAAATTATTGGTAGAAATAAAATAAAATCAATTGGTTTGTGGCATATATTTTGTATATTTGCAGGATTGAAAATTTTAGGTAGTCTTCAATATAGGGGAGGTGCCGCCAAATTTTTTTTTTTAAAATCAAAATTGATTATGCAAATATTCATCAAATTTGTGTAGATGCATAGGGGAAATCAACTACATGTCGTGAGCACATGATCACAGCTAGTTCTTCTAGAAGTGATGATGACAACAACGTGTCTTTAGGTGCCGACCAAGAAGAGGCACCTGCGTCGACTTACGATGCTGCCTCTTCGAGTGCAGTTCCACAATGTAGATTTGGTGTCCCTTTACAGTGGGATTCATTCACCTGCAAGTACGAGGCTCATTGGAAGGACGACTTTTCAATGTAAGTTTTTTTTTTCCTTTGAGTTGGTTTGTGTTTAACAATTTATGACCAACTAATATTTCATTAATTTTATCGATTTTCAGGTTCACAAATATTGAGGCCACCCAAGTAATAACATCGACGTTTAAATCATCGATGAAAATTTCTTTGTTTCAAAGGAGCCAGGTTTCCAAACATCCTAATTGGAAATCTCATGTCGAGGCATGCTTTACAAGATTTAAGGTAAGTGTTAACTTAAAATTTTAACTATTTTTATGTTAATTCCTTTAATCTATTGAAATTATTGGTTTATTTTTTATAAATTTTTAATGCAAGGTATTGATAGAGCAAATGATAATGTTGCTCGAAGGATTTGGGATACGCTGCAACAAGGTAACATCGAAAATAATATAATATATATTTTTTAATTTTATGTATTAAAATTTCATTTTTCATTAACTCATATAGAATATGTTTGTATCATATAGGTTACATGATTTTTGGTATGAGGCAAAAAAAATCTAAAAAAATATGACAGGAAAACACTCTACCAAACTAGAATGACATGGCAGTCTGGAAGGATTTCAGGCTACCATACATCCCGGATGATATATGGGCGGAATATATTTAGCATGTGACGTCTGAATAGTTCACATGACGCTCACAGTTCGTTTCAGGGAACCAGAGCCAGCAAATTCATGATTCGGTTACTATGCATATTGGCTGCTCAGTTCCGTTCGTTTCGCGTGCGAAACGAATGGTAAGATTAATTTTAATCACATTTATCTTAAATTAATTTTTTGTTGTTTACAAATATATTTAACTTGCAATATTTTTTATTACAAGTTACGACTCTTGGACGTGAGCCAAGCCCAATGGAGCTTTTTGTGGAGACGCACGCGCGGAGTGAAGATCTCTAAAAAGTGGTGTAACAGTTTGTTGACAACCGCGCTTAAAACTTTGTGGTATGTTCGTTCAACCATTTGCTTTTGTGAGTTATTATCTTCTTGAATTGAATTTGATGATTTTATTTTTAATTTTCAGGAGACATATAACAGTCGATTGAGGGAGAGATACGAGCACGATCCTTCAACCCACCCGGATTCTGATCCGGATTTGTGGATGAAGGTAGGATAGTCTGGTGGACCTGATAGAAATTAGGTGTACAGACTCTCTAACACTACGGTCGAGAACTTGCAGACGGCCCATAGTGTCTCAATCGTTGGGAACTTGCAATCGGTATTGAGCACCTAGTCTCAGGAGTTTGTGGCCTTATAACAACATACGACCAATCTCACTGAAAAATATGAGCGACTCTTTGAAGATTATGAACAACTCCGTCAAATGGTCATGGATATGAGATCACAAATGGGTGGTATGTGTGCGCCTTCTTTTTGGCCATATGGTCTCGGAAACGACCAGCCTTCTCCTCATCCTCCTCCAGCATCGCCATTGTTCTAGTTTAATTTTATTTGAACATATAAATTTATAATGAATATTTGGATTTTATATTAAGATAATTTATTTTTACATACTTGAATTTTATACAATTTAATTTTTTTTCAATAGATTTGTTTTAAAAATATATTTTTTAATCATTACAGACAATCACCAATGGAATATCACCAATGGAATTATTCCATCGGTATATTCAAGCAGGTAATTCCACGTGGTTTTTTTTTAACGACAGAAATGAAATTACCGACAGACGATTTCTGTTTGTGAATCAGTTGGTAAAATTCTCCCCGATGGAATGACAGAGTAAATATCGACAAAAAATTCTATCGGTAAAATTGTTAAATGTAGTAGTGCATCTTCAACTTGTTTGTACTCCACTCCAGCTATGTTCTTTTTTTTTCCTCTTAAATTTGGAGCATTTCCATACAAATACATCATAAATCTAGTTTTCAAGTAATTTTAGGTTTTTATGAGATATATAATACCATAAAGATGGGGACATGAAAGGAAAGTAAAGGAAAAAATGACAATTTTTGAAAGCTACTTAGACAAAGATGGGTCAAAAGGTTCAAGAAAAAAAATTGAGCAGTGTTGTCTAGTGAAGTTGTAGAGCCATAGGCTTAACCATAGATCAAAGTTTGTAAATATATTAGATTATTAAGTAAAGATATTTAATTTATCATCACAAATACATGCTAAGCAAAAGATGTCCAACAAAAACCTACAATTTATACACGTTTAAAATTATAAGCATACAAAGCATACCTCATGACAACCATGCTTTTAATATAAATATAGTAAAAAGAAATCTAACATGCATACCAATCATATAATCAAAATTGAAATTAAAATTAATTCAAAGTTCTATTATGCATACTAGTAGTAAAAAATATCAATATTTAAATTAAAATAAAGGAAGGTACTTACTTGTTAAAACACTTTAAAATAATAAAACTTTTGTTGTAGTCAAAGATAAATCCTTTGTCCTTCAGACTTTAATGCTGCTCACTTGTATAACTAGGATGTTTACAATATGTCTCCCAAGATTCCAACAACATCATCTTAGTTTAGATGCACTTTTAGACAAGGTATTTGAACCAAAGAATATCAAACTCAAATATCTCTCAACAAGATGAACCTAAGCTCTAGATTTGGAAGGAAGACCAAAGCTTAAAATGAGAAGAAAACCCTAAAATTTGAGGTGAGAAAAAGTATGTAAAAATATAAAAAATTCAATTAGATATTCTTCCTTCACCCCCTATTTTATAGTGAATTTTGAAAGTTAAAATGTTAAAGAATTAATTCTCACAATTACCTGCCTTTGATTAACTACTATAAATCAAGAATTAAATCTAGAAAAACTAAGGGGTTGTTTGAGATTAATTTCTCATTCACTTATAATTTATTTAAATCATGTTAATTAAAACAAATTTTCAACAATCCCTCACATGAATTGAAATTATCTCATCAGTTTGAAAACCACTCAAAGATTTGTTAAGACATACTTATTTGAAAGATTACTACATCAGGATAGGTAGCGTTTAACTTTGAACCCTTCTTAGTGATATACTATCATATTTACTAGGCTAAATAGTGAACGCAACGTCTTGAACTATTTAGCCTTTTTGTGTAAACTAAGACAATAGTAATCATATAGTTGTTCACCTAGAGATTTGTTTTGATTCTCACTATTGTGTTCATTTTGACTCTGGAACAACTTTTGGATTGATAATTGTTTTAAAGAATTTAACCTTTATCGAGATTCTCAAAGAAACAAGTATATTTCTCACTTATATCGGTGATTTTTCATTAAAAGTATTTTGTTATACTCCACTTGATGTACCAAGACATGGAAGTCATTAAGAACTCATCTCACCCTTTATCACATTGTAGCTAACACTTATTTCATTATAGAAATAAGTAATAAATAATAATTTTTCAGTGCGAGAATGTTAAATGACTTAGTTTTCCATTTAAACCTTGATCTTGAGATCTTCAATCAACTAGGTATGATTACTATCATTACACTCTTTCATCTTTTAAAGGCTTTAAGCCCATTCCCCTAGATGAATTAAACATAAGTTCTCTCGATAAACCTTTGGGTAGCGGATCTTCAATATTTTCCTTTGAATTTACATGGTCAATGAAAATAATTTCATTCAAGAATAAGTGTTTAATGGTACTATGTTTACAACATATATGTCTAGATTTATCATTATACATATTGCCTTATGTCCTTCCAATTGCTGACTGACTATCACAATTGACACAAATAGCTAACACTAGTTTTAGCCATTATGAAATATCCTCTAAGAAATTCTAAATTCATTTGGCTTTCTCTCCAGTTTTATCAATAGAAATAAAGTTTGATTATATATTGGATCTAACGATAAATGTTTGTTTGGAGGATTTTCATGACGCATCTACTCCACCAAGTATGAAGACATATTCATTTGTAAATTTCAATTTTTTTTGTTTATAACATCCAATTAGCATTATGATGCAAACCCTAAGCATAATTTAATTGAATTCATGGACCCAAGATCTTTCTAATTCAGGCTTAATATTAGTCACACAATGTCCTCACCTATTAGCATTACATGGTGCAGAACTAATTCTTTGGGCACACATATTGTTAGCATGGTTCGCGCAACTGCCTACTAGTATTACAAAGATCAAACCTAATTCTTTGTTGCAAAGTTATTATTGCATGTGCATCAACAAACAAATTGTTAGTGCCAACGCCTACTTGTCTTATTGCGACTCCAACCTTTCTTCCCAATGACTATCACAACACCTACCCTAGCAAGTGTGAAACCTGCATGGACAACTCATTTTATAGGTTATCTGGCGGTAAAGGTAATTACTCCCTCATGGTATGTCTACAACATACCACAATACAATACCACACACAACAATCACAACAAACACATTTATACGTTCTCATTTTATAGGTTTTTCTTCTACTGTTTACTAATTCAAGTATTGAAGAGTCTCTTATTTTGATAAAAAAACTTGTTTTGGAGGACTACATGAGCCATGAGCCCAGTAAAACAAAAAATCTTCCAAAACCCATATCATAAATCTTGGAAAGGCCACAGTTCAATTTGATGTTTTTTTAACTTCCATTTAATAATAGAAAATTCTAAATACAGGGTAGAAATGACACATGTTTACCTTTCTTTCCCCCTCTTTCTGTCATGGACGGATGCTGGACATACTAAGATGGAATTATGCATGATCATCAAACTGATGTGCGCCCATAGTTTGCAGCATTATGCTTTGCAACCCAACTTATACAAGCTTTTCACAGGGAAAATTATACCGGCCTTAAGGGCATAGGCATTTTACTATTATAAATCATGAATTTTCTAGTATTCAAAAAATATACATAAGATATGCACTACAATAATGCCAATAACTTGATTAAAGAATAACGAGAGGTCTTTTGTGATTATTATTTTTTTAAAAAGAAAAACGACGTGAGTGATGGCATGCACTTAGAATGTCTGCACGGTAGATTATTGCTCTTTGAATAGTCTAAAGAATGAAGCCATCGAGGTTTTTCAATTCAACTAATTCTGGTTAGTGAAAGACATAATAAACTGTCCGTTTCCAAACGAATTTCTCTCATCTCTAATGAATGCATTCATCTAGAACTTGACCTAAACTTCCATATATTAACGTAAACCTAAATTGCATAGCCAAAAAACTGTACAAAACACCGCACACACAAATTAAATTTATTATTCATTGATAAAGTAAAGTTGCTTTTTTGCCCCTCCAAGAAAAATCAAATCCTTGAAGGTTAGGAGTATTTTAGCATGGACTATTTGTAATTATATATTTGACCAGGAGTATATATAACTTTTATTTTTATTTTTAGAAATTGTAAAATAACTTATTTAACTTTCAAGTCAAAAACATTAATGTTGTTGAACAAGGATAATTAGTCTACGTGTCTATTAAGCATATTGAATTTTGTAACATCATTATCTTGTAGTAATTTTTGTTGTTATAGTTTTTTTAAAAAAGATTTTTTTAAAAAAAAATTTTAGTTGTGGTTTTAAAAAAGTAGGTGTAAAAATTTATGTGTTTTTTTTTAAATTGCTATAAGATGATTTTTTGCATATAAAATAAATAAAAAGCAGGACACCGTAAATAAAAAATCAAATTATTTAATTTTTTACAAAACTAAAGTTTGAAATACAATTAGGTAAGGAGCTTATTGTAAAAAGCAAAAAATTATTTAGCTAACCAAACTACTTTTTATATGATGAGTTCAAAAACATAAATTATTACACTACTAAATAGTGTCTTAGACCTTGGGCCTGTTTAACATTACCGTTGCGGGTTTTTTTCAAAATATTTTTTGATTATAAATGTCTTAAAATATTATTATTATTTTATTTTTTAAAATTTATTTTTGATATTAATATATTAAAATAATTTATAAAACATGAAAAATTATTTTTTTTTTAAAAAAATCAAAATTTAATCCAATGATGTTTTTGACGGAAATGTCAAACGCACGCCATATTTTGAGCATGTTTGGCAGTGTGGTTGCGGGTGTTTTTCAAATAACGTTTTGTGCCAAAATACATGCCAATGATGTTTTTTTATTTTTTAAAAATCATTTTTGACATCAGCACATTAAAACGATCCAAACCATACAAACCATATTAAATTTTAGTAAAAAAAAAAAAAAAAATTTAAATTCCCAAACGTGTTAGCGAGCGCGCAGCCGAAGTTCAAATTATCTTTCTTTCCTTTTTCCCAGCACTGTACCTATCAGCAGGATATGGAGGCTTTCGTGATCTTCAAAAAAATCCCTAACTCAAAGTGACATGACAAAGTGTGCGCATTATAATTCAATTTGAATTGTTGGCATTCCCCAAAACTAGAATGACATTAGCTGATGTTACATGATTGACAAGAACGTCTAGCTTTGCCGTGCTTTACACTTTGATTGATTGATGGTAACTGCTGTTTTCTACATTTGGTGAAATCAAGCCCTTTATGAACCTTGAATCCTGCATTTAAAAGGCAATTTAAGCCCTAGCATCCACCTTTCCTACAAAATCAATGTCCAAATGAATATGCTGGAAATTTGAAAATGAACCAAAACTTCGTTTAATTAGAAATGAAGGGTTGAGCAGCTTTAAAAAAGGAAATGTTTTGAAAATATATAAAAGTAGAGGGACCATATGCAATTTTTAACTAAAATTATAAGGGTTAAAAAAAATCAAATTTTAATTTAAATTAGATTGTGAATTAAAACAATTGTAAGCTGGCTCAGCTTCTTCACACACCGGACAAGTCTTATATCTGCCTCCTCTCATATTTGAATAATATATCACGTATATGGCCATGGTTTCACCTTTTGCACCGTCAAGCAGATTAAACATTCTCATAAAGATATTCCTTCATAAAGGACCAACCCCGTCAATAAAATGTGTCCTTAACATAGTCTTGTCTTTGGCTAGAAAGGGAATCTAGCTAGCCAGACATCTCTCTCATGGACTTTTTATCTTTTATAATATGGAATTGTTTTAAAAAATGACACAGATAGAATAAATTTTTAGGAGGATAACACCATTTAAAAAAGTTTTGAAAAAATAACATAATTTAACACAACTTCTATTCAGAATCATGTTTTTGATATAAACAACAATTCAAAATTAAAATTTTAATATAAACTACAATTCTAAATAACGGTTACATAATACAATCACGATTCTGAATCGCGGTTATAATGAGTATATAATCCCTCATTTGTTCTCTATGGTAGTTGCTCCATGAGAAGAAAAAACCCTAACAACTAAAAAGCCCCGAACAAAACCA
>Ga0307513_10010429_pt1 | contig 11648 bp, 8 predicted proteins | sample 15_EM_MG_FD_202174 | JGI IMG/M metagenome (GOLD analysis project Ga0307513, IMG submission 202174) | Populus trichocarpa ectomycorrhiza microbial communities from riparian zone in the Pacific Northwest, United States - 15_EM | ecosystem: Host-associated > Plants > Roots > Unclassified | place... | reverse complement strand
GCCCCGGCTGCTTTTCCTGGAGACGGAGTACGGGCTGGCCCGGATCGCTGCCGAGCACGACTGGGTGGCCGCAACCGTCACCGAGATCGAGTCCGGCGCATTGCCATGGCTCGACCGTGCCGATCTGGCCGCACTCGCGGAGGTGCCCCCGATGACCTGACGCATGTCCGGGTGACGGGGGCGGGCGCGGCAACGCCCACCCCCGCACCGGAACCGCACGCACCATCCGGCACGGCACGGCTCGGGACTGCATCGCGATCGTAGCCCGCCGGGTGGTGGATCCCTGCTCGTCGACACCCACCCGGAAGGAACCATCATGTCCGCTTCACTGACCGAGAACGACCAGATCACCGCGGTGCTGAGCCGGCTCGCCGCCGCCTGGAACGCCGGCGACGGCACCGCGTACGGCGCCGAGTTCACCGAGGACGCCACCTACATCACGTTCGCCGGCGAGGTGCTGCGTGGCCGCGCCGCGATCGCGCAGATCCACCAGTTCCTGTTCGACGGGCCCCTGCGCGGCTCCCGCATGTCCGGCACCGGCGCCGGCGAGGTCCGCATGGTCACCGACGACGTCGCGTACGTCCTGGTGGACGGCGCGGGCGGCGTCCGTCTGGAGGGCCAGGAGGTGCTGCCCGACGAGCGCGTCTCCACCGTGTCGTTCCTGCTGCGGCGCGACGGCGGCGAGTGGGCGGTCGTCGCGTTCCAGAACACCCGGGTCACCGGCGGTCACCGGTGATTGGGCGGGCCTTCGACGCGGCCCGGGTCTCCAGGAGCGCGGTGACGCACCGCAAGCTCGTCGAGGTGTCGGCGCCGGTCGGCGTCCCGGTGGCCGCGCTGCGGGCGTTCCTGGTCGGTGCGCGGATGCACGAGCTCACCGGCACCCGCCCCGCCGGTCCCGGCTCGGCCGCGTCCCAGGGCGACTGGTGGTACCGCGGCGAGTGGACGGCGCGCGGCAGCGGCGATACGTCCGTGCTCGTGCACCGGGTGCTGAACGTCGCCGAGCGCGGGGCGTGGGCGGTGCCGCTGGCCAACCGGCTCTTCCTCGGGTTCCGGGAGCAGTGCCAGCGGGGCGTGGACGGGCTGGCACTGCGGATCGAGGAGGAACTCCGGGCCGAGGGTTCGTAGTGGCCGTACTGCGGTGATCAAGGGCAGAAGGTCGCTCCCGAAGATCGACCGACGACCGTTTGCCCTTGATCACCGCCACACCTGCGGTGACCGCCGACCGGTGTCCCGGAAGCGGGCCGGCGATGTTAGCCCGACCGAATTGTCCACAGAGGGGAGGGTGGGAGGTGATTCTGTCGGTCCGACCCGCCACGATAGGGGGGTGACGAGCACGACCACACCTCCCGAATCCCGCGTCAAGCCCGGCCGCAACGGCGTCCAGCAACGCATCGCCGACGAGCTCGGCGTGCGCGACAACCAGGTGTCCGCGGCCGTCGAGCTCCTCGACGGCGGCGCCACCGTCCCGTTCATCGCGCGGTACCGCAAGGAGGCCACCGGCTCCCTCGACGATGCGCAGCTGCGCACGTTGGAGGAGCGGCTGGGCTACCTGCGGGAGCTGGAGGAACGCCGCGCCGCCGTGCTGGAGGAGATCCGCAAGCAGGGCAAGCTCGACGAGGCCCTCGAAGAGCGGATCCGCGCCGCCGAGTCGAAGGCCCGGCTGGAGGACATCTACCTGCCGTTCAAGCCGAAGCGGCGCACCAAGGCGATGATCGCCCGGGAGCAGGGGCTCGAGCCGCTGGCCGACACCCTGCTGGCGGATCCGACGCAGGATCCGGAGACGGTCGCCGCCGGCTACGTCACCGGTTCGGAAGAGGGGCAGGTCGCCACCGTCGCGGCCGCGCTGGAGGGCGCCCGGTCGATCCTGGTCGAGCGCTTCGGCGAGGATGCCGACCTCATCGGCGGGTTGCGCGAGCGGATGTGGTCGCGGGGGCGGCTGGTCACCAAGGTCCGCGAGGGCAAGGAGACCGAGGGCGCCAAGTTCGCCGATTACTTCGACTTCGCCGAGCCGTTCACGAAGCTGCCCAGCCACCGGATCCTCGCGGCGTTCCGCGGGGAGAAGGAGGAGATGCTCGACGTCGCACTGGAGGCCACGGCCGAGCCCGTCGAGCCCGGCGTCGCCACCGAGTACGAGGCCACGATCGCGGCCGCGTTCGGCATCTCCGACCAGGGCCGAGCCGCCGACAAGTGGTTGCGCGAGGTGGTGCGCTGGGCGTGGCGCACCCGCATCCTCATGCATCTGTCGGTCGACATCCGGGTGCGGCTGCGCACGGTCGCCGAGGAGGGCGCCATCGGCGTCTTCGCGATGAACCTGCGCGATCTGCTGCTCGCCGCACCCGCCGGTAGCCGCGCCACTATGGGCCTCGACCCCGGCCTGCGCACCGGCGTGAAGGTGGCCGTCGTCGACGCCACCGGCAAGGTCGTCGCCAAGGACTCGATCTTCCCGCACGAGCCGCGCAATGCCTGGGACGCCGCCCTGGCCACGCTCACGAAGCTCGCGGCGGCCCACGACGTGGAGCTGATCGCGATCGGCAACGGCACGGCGTCGCGCGAGACCGACAAGCTCGCCCGCGAGCTCGCCGCCCGCAACCCGGCCCTGAAGCTCGTGCCCGTCGTGGTGAGCGAGGCCGGCGCATCGGTCTACTCGGCGTCGGCCTACGCCTCCGCCGAGCTGCCCGATCTCGACGTCACGATCCGCGGCGCGGTCTCCATCGCCCGCCGACTGCAGGATCCGCTCGCCGAGCTCGTCAAGATCGACCCGAAGTCGATCGGGGTGGGCCAGTACCAGCACGATCTCGCCGAGGCGGCGCTGTCGCGCTCGCTCGACGCGGTGGTCGAGGACTGCGTCAACGCCGTGGGCGTCGACCTCAACACGGCCTCGGCACCGCTGCTGCGGCGGGTGTCGGGCATCTCGGAGAGTCTGGCCTCGGCGATCGTCGCCCACCGCGACGCGAACGGTCCGTTCCGCACGCGCACGGCGCTGGCGGAGGTGCCGCGGCTGGGCCCGAAGGCGTTCGAGCAGTGCGCGGGCTTCCTGCGCATCCGCGGCGGCGACGATCCACTGGACGTCTCGGGCGTGCACCCCGAGGCCTACCCGGTGGTGCGGCGGATCCTGGCGGCGGCGAAGGCCGACATCGCCGCCCTGATCGGCAACGCCAGCAAGATCAAATCGCTGCGGGCGAAGGACTTCGTCGACGAGCGGTTCGGGCTGCCCACGATCAGCGACATCCTCGGTGAGCTGGAGAAGCCCGGTCGCGACCCGCGCCCGGCCTTCCGCACCGCGACGTTCGCCGAGGGCGTCCACAAGATCTCCGACCTGCGGCCGGGCATGCTGCTGGAGGGCCAGGTCACCAACGTCGCCGCGTTCGGTGCATTCGTCGATGTTGGTGTCCACCAGGACGGGCTGGTGCACGTGTCGGCGATGTCGTCGACGTTCGTGTCGGACCCGCGCGAGGTGGTGAAGTCCGGCGACGTCGTGCGCGTGAAGGTGCTGGAGGTCGACGAGGCCCGCAAGCGCATCTCGCTCACCCTGCGCCTCGACGACGAGCCCGGAGCGGCGAAGGGGCCACGCGGTCGGCGCGATGGTGGCGACGGCGTCGGCGACAAGCGGCCCCCGCGCGACCAGCAGGGCCGCAACCGGCCGGGTCGTGACCAGCCGGGTCGTGAGAAGCAGGGCCGTGAGCAGCAGGGCAAGGCTCAACAGGGCCGCGACCAGCAGGGCCGGGGCGGGCGCCAGCAGGATCAGCGCCGCGACGGCCGTGGCGGGCGCGGCGGCTCCGGCGGGAGCTCCGGCGGTGGCATCGCCAACAGCGCCATGGCCGACGCGCTGCGCAAGGCGGGTCTCGCCAAGCCCGAGTGATCGCCGTGATCCCCGATCGATCACAGAACGGCCCCTGCGGGACCCCTCCCGCCGGCCCGGTGACAGCATCGTCGCCGGGCCTGCCGTCCGTCCGGCGCGGCGCGCCGACCATCCTGACGTCGGTCACGGAGGACTGCCATGGACCCCGACCGTCCCGCCCAGCCCGTCCAGCCCGGCGGTGCTGCCCAGCCGGTCGATTCTGCTGAGCCGGCCGATTCGGCGGAGCCGACCGTCGTCCAGCGTCGCCCGGACCCCGGTGGCGCGGGTGCGCCTGAGCCGGCGCCGCCCGCGTCGACCGAGGTTCTCGACAAGCCGGCCGCCCCGGAGGGCGCCACCGAGGTGCTGCGCAGGCCGCAACCCGGCGAGGGTGCGACCGACGTGTTCCGCGTGCCCCCGAAGCTTCCCCAGCAGTTGCCCCTGCCGGCCGCTCCGCCTGCCGGGAACCCCGGGTATCCCGCCCCTGCGCCGAACCCCGGCTTCGCGGCCACCCCGAGCCCTGGGTTCCCGCAGCAGCCCGCCGCAGCCCAGTGGGGCCAGGCGCAGTCCGGGCCCGGGTACGGGGCGCCGCCGTACCCGCCTCAGCAGCCCGCCGGCATGCCGCCGTACGGGCAGCAGCCGCGGCCGACGCAGATGTTCGACCAACCGCCGGCGCCGCCGTTCGGCGCTCCGGGTGGAGCCGAGCAGCCGCGCAAGCGGGGCCGGTTGATCGCGCTGATCGTCGCCGGGGTGGTGCTGCTGGCGGCTGCCGGTGTGGGTGGCTGGCTGCTGTTGCGGCCCCGCCACGTCGATCCCGAGCTGGCCAAGGCCGAGATCGTGGCGGCCACCCAGAAGACGGACGAGCTGGCGGCCACCGACGTGAGCTGCCCCGACGACGCCGTGCAGGAGCAGGGCGGCACGTTCACCTGCACCGCGACGGTGGTCGGTAAGAAGATCAGCTACACGGTCTCCCAGACGGACGAGACGGGCAAGGCGTTCACGGTGCGCTACGACCGGCCGGTGCTGGACCCGACGGGTGTGGCCGATCAGATCGTGTCCTCGACGCGCACCGAGTTCGGGGTGGCGCCGACCGACGTGCAGTGCCCGAAGGACGTGCACTACGACAAGAACGCGACGTTCACCTGCACGGCGAAGCTGGAGAACCAGTCGCTGAACTACGTGCTCACCCAGACCGACGGGCTGGGTGCGGTGTCGGTGGCGCACGGGCGAGTGCTCAAGATGACCGAGCTGACCGCCCAGGTCGGCGGCGAGCTGTCGAAGGGCGCAGGACAGCCGGTCGTGGCGGAGTGCGGCGCACCCGGGCAGACATTGATCGTGAACGAGCCCGACACCAGGATCGAGTGCCGGGCGTGGGCGACGGCCAGTCCGGGCCGGGTGATCCCGATCCCGATCAAGGTCGATCGCTCGGGTACCGCGTACCCGGCCGACCCGGTGCGCTGAGCACGGCCAGCGCGGCCGCGGTATCGCTCAGGTCGGTGAGCACGTGGTGGGCGCCGGCGGCGGCCAGCTCGGCGGCGCTGGTCCGCCCGGTGGCCACCCCGACGGCCACCACGTCGCAGTCGAGGGCGGCCTGCACGTCGTGCTCGGTGTCGCCCACGACCAGCACGTCGGCGTCGGCGAACGGGCCGTAGGCGGCCTCGGCGCGGGCACGGGAGGTCCGCACCAGCTCGGCGCGCACCTCGTGGTGGTCGCCGTAGCCGCCGACGGTGGTGTCGAGGAACCGGTCGAGGCCCACGTTGGCCACCTTCGCCACGGCGACCGGGGCGATGTTCCCCGTGACGAGTGTCTGCACGACCTCGGGATCGGCACCCAGCGCGGCCAGGACGGCGGCGGCGCCGGGCAGCGCCTCCGCTGGTCCCGGCCCGGGCGGCAGCAGCGCGACCTCGCTGGCGTAGCGGGCGAAGAACGCCTCGAACGGGGGCTCCGGGTCGAGGCCGTGCTGGGCGAAGACCTCGGCGGTGATCCAGCGGTCGGTGCGCCCACCGGTGACGAGGGTCGCGGCGAACTCCCGCCCGGTGTGCGCGGTGAACGCGCTGACGTACGCCCCGTAGCAGCGACCGCGGTCGCGCAGCAGGGTGGCGTCGACGTCCCACATGACCAGGCGCATGGGCCGAGGATGTCAGGGAGCGAGCAACCGGTCCCGCAGCAGGTCGAGGTCGGCCGCGGACACCCCGTGCGAGGCGAGCCAGCCCGGCACGCCGCCGGGATGCCCGTCCAACTCGTCGAGGACCGCGGAGATGGCGGCGGCCTGCACGCCGAGCAGCGCCGGGTTGCGCGGGTACGGCACGCCCACCGACTGCAGCGCCGCCCAGAGCCGGGGGAGTGCGTCGCCGGTGCGCAGGTAGTCGGCGAGCACGTCGGCGCGGGTGACACCGACCGCCCGCAGCAGCACGGCCACGACGATGCCGGTGCGGTCCTTGCCGGCGGTGCAGTGCACCAGCACGGGTCCCGGTGACTGCGCGACCAGCCCGATGATGCGGGCGATCTCGTCGGCCGCCTCCTTGGCGAGCAGGCGGTACGCCCAGCCGAGGTCGGGCTCGTCGGTCTGCTCGGCGAGGGCGGGAGCGAGGGTGCGGCCCAGCGGCACGAGGTGGACGGTCGAGAGGTCGTCGAGGGGATGGGCCCAGGTGCGTTCCTCGGGGGCGCGCAGGTCGATCACGAGGGCGGGTGGCCACACGGGCACGTCGGGCCCGGCGGTGTTGCGCGGGGCCTCGCTGCGGTAGAGCGCGGCACGTCGGACGATCCGCCCGTCGTCGGTGCGCAGCCCGCGGACGTCGCGAAGGTTGACTGGATCGGTCACGAATCCCAGGATCGACGAGCCGGATGAACGCCAGGCAACATCGTGACCTGCGACTCATGTGATCGATGACGTGGCCCCGGGTGCACCGTGGGTGGATCCCGTCTGGGATGATGTGTGAGTGGCGGTGCGTTGACACCACACAGGAGAGACCGCAAAGGCCAGGCAGCAGTCGTGCAGAGGGCCCCGCGGGCTCACACGATCCGCGGGACGCCCGAGATGGCGTGCCCGCTCGCTGCGACGAAAGAACGTTTGTGACCTCCTCCGAGCCTTCGCTCGATCTGCCCTTGTTCTCCGATCTTCCTCTCCCCACCGAGCTGCTCGCAGTGGTGGCGGAGCTCGGCTACACCTCGCCCAGCCCGATCCAGGCCCAGGCCATCGCGCCCCTCGTCGACGGGCACGACCTGCTCGGCCAGGCCGCCACCGGCACCGGCAAGACCGCCGCCTTCGCGTTGCCGATGCTGACGCGCCTCATCGAGATGCGCGCCACGCAGAGCCGCGGCGACGCCCCGTTCGGGATGGTGCTGGCCCCGACCCGCGAGCTCGCGCTCCAGGTCGCCGAGGCGATCACCCGTTACGGCGCCGGCCTCTACGGCGGCCGCGGTGCCCGCGTCGCCACCGTCTACGGCGGTGCCCCCGTCGGCCCGCAGTGGAAGGCCCTCCAGCAGGGCACCGACGTCATCGTCGCCACGCCAGGACGCGCCATCGACCTCTCGGCCCGCGGCGCCCTGCGCCTCGCCGAGCTCGAGGTCGTCGTGCTCGACGAGGCCGACGAGATGCTCGACATGGGCTTCGTCGAGGACATCGAGACCCTGCTCGACCAGACTCCCGACACCCGTCAGGCGGTGCTGTTCTCCGCCACCATGCCGCGGCGCATCGAGACGCTGGCGCAGAAGTACCTGCGCCAGCCGATCACCGTGCGGATCCGGCGCGAAGAGGTGCCTGCGGGCGAAGCGCCCAAGGTGCGCCAGACCGCGTACCTGGTGCCCCGCTCGCACACGACCGCCGCACTCGGCCGGGTGCTGGAGTCCGAGCGGCCGACGGCGGCCATCGTGTTCTGCCGCACCCGCGCGGACGTCGACGCCGTCACCGAGACGCTGACCGCCCGCGGCCTGCGCGCCGAGGCGCTGCACGGCGGCATGGACCAGGAGCACCGCACCCGTGTGGTGGAGCGCCTGCGCAGCGGCCGCACCGAGCTGCTCGTCGCCACCGACGTCGCCGCGCGCGGCCTCGACATCGACCTGCTCACCCACGTGGTCAACCACGACGTCCCGCAGACGTCCGAGGCGTACGTGCACCGCATCGGCCGGGTCGGCCGCGCCGGCCGCGAAGGCGTCGCGATCACCCTGGCCCCGCCGTCGAAGGTGCACGCCCTGCGTGCGGTCGAGCGGCTGACCGGCCAGTCGATCACCATCGCCCCGGTGCCGACGGCCGCCGACCTGCGGGTCGCGCGCCTGGAGCGCACCCGCGCCGCGATCGAGGAGAAGCTCGCCGGCGAGCCGGGCGAGATCGACGCGATCCGCGCGATGCTCACGGCCATGGCCAGCAGCGATGCGGGCGACCACGGCATGCTCGACATCGCCGCCGCGGCCATCGCGCTGATGCAGGACGCCACCGGCGCCCCGGACGACGCCGAGGACATCCCGGTCGTCGCGGCACCGCGCGCCGGCGCCACCCGCACCGGTGGTCGCCCCGACCGCGAGCCCCGCGGCCGTGGTGGTGCGGCGGGCACCCGCCCCCCGAAGGCCGGCACCACCCGGCTGTTCGTGAACGCGGGCCGCGCCAGCGGTGTGCGTCCGCAGGACATCGTGGGCGCGCTGGCCAACGAGTCGAACCTGTCGGGCCGCGACATCGGCGCCATCCAGATCCACGAGCGCCACGCCCTCGTCGAGATCCCGGAGCACGCCGCCGACGAGGTGCTGCGCAGCCTGCGCGGCACCACCACGCTGAAGGGCCGCCGCGCGAACGTGCGCCGCGACCGCGGATTCGCCCCCGCCTGACCCATCACCATGATCGCGTCGAGACCTCTCGACGCGATCATGGTGCGGCCGTAGGGTCGCCCGATGGAAGCTGCATCGACGCAGGTTGACGGGACCGTCCGGCGGGCGATGTGGCGGCTGCTGCCGCTGCTGGGCCTCTGTTACCTGCTCAACTACGTCGACCGCGTGAACGTCGGGTTCGCCCAGACCACGATGAGCCCCGACCTGGGCCTTTCCGTCACCTCGTACGGGCTCGGGGCGGGGCTCTTCTTCATCGGCTACTTCTTCTTCGAGGTGCCGAGCAACATCATCCTGCACAAGGTCGGCGCGCGGATCTGGATCGCACGCATCATGATCACCTGGGGGATCGTGGCGTCGGCGACGGCGTTCGTGACCGGGCCGATCGGGTTCTACATCGTGCGGTTCGTGCTGGGGTTCGCCGAGGCCGGCTTCTTCCCCGGCATCATCCTGTACCTGACCTACTGGTTCCCCCGTGCCGTGCGCGCGAAGGTCGTGGCGCTGTTCTTCCTGGCGGTGCCGCTGTCGTCGGTGTTCGGGGCGCCGATCTCCACTCTGCTCATCCAGAACGGCACCGGGGTGCTCGGCTTCGAGCACGGTTGGCGGTTCATGTTCTTCGTCGAGGGCATCCCGGCGGTGCTCCTCGGCGTCGTGGTGCTGTTCCTGCTCCCGGACCGGCCGTCGAAGGCCCGCTGGCTCGCGAAGGCGGATGCGACGGCGCTCGAGGAGGTCATCGCCGCCGAGGACTCGCGGCAGGTGCCGCACACCGTCGGTCTGCGGGCCGCACTGACCGACGCCCGCGTGCTCGCGATGTCGGTCGTCTACTTCGGCATCGTCTTCGGGCTGTACGTGCTCGCGTTCTTCCTGCCGACCGTGATCGAGGGGTTCGGCGCGCAGTTCGGCACGAAGCTGTCGCTCGTGCAGACGGGCCTCGTCACCGCCATCCCGTACGCGATCGCGTCGGTGGTGATGGTGCTGTGGTCGCGGCACTCGGACCGGAGCGGGGAGCGCCGCTGGCACGTCGCGATCCCGGCGTTCGTCGGGGCCGCCGCGATCGCCGTGGCGCTGCTGCAGAACTCGCCGTACCTGGTGATGACCGCGATCACGATCACGGCGTGCGGGGTGTTCGCCGCGATCCCGGTGATCTGGCAGATCCCGCCGAAGTTCCTCACCGGGGTCGGTGCGGCGGCCGGCATCGCGCTGATCAACTCGTTCGGCAACCTCTCCGGGTTCGCCGGGCCCTACCTCGCAGGGTGGCTGAAGGACCTGACCGGCGCGTTCCAGGCCGGGATGCTCGCCGTCGCGTTCTTCATGGTGCTGTCGGGGGTGGTGGTGCTCGCGCTCGGGAAGGCCGTGCGGGCAGCCGACCCGACCCGGCTCGGCGAGATCCCGTGAGCAGCGCGTAGCTCCGGCCGCGTCGGCGGGCGACCAGCGCATGGGGGAAGCTGACCCGACCACCACCACAGGAGCGTCATGACGGATCGCAAGCCGCGCAGCAAGGAAGTCACCGACGGGCTGGAACGGACGGCCGCGCGCGGCATGCTGCGCGCCGTCGGCATGCGTGACGAGGACTTCCGCAAGCCGCAGATCGGCATCGCGTCGAGCTGGAACGAGATCACCCCGTGCAACCTGTCGCTGCAGCGCCTCGGCATCGCAGCGAAGGAGGGTGTGCATCGCGCGGGCGGCTTCCCGATGGAGTTCGGCACGATCTCGGTGTCCGACGGCATCTCGATGGGCCACATCGGCATGCACTGGTCGCTGGTCAGCCGGGAGATCATCGCCGACTCGGTGGAGACGGTCGTGCAGGCCGAACGGCTCGACGGCACCGTCCTGCTCGCCGGCTGCGACAAGAGCTTGCCCGGCATGCTGATGGCCGCCGCCCGGCTGGACCTGGCCGCCGTGTTCCTCTACGCGGGCTCGATCCTGCCCGGGTACGTGGGGGAGCGGGAGGTCACGATCGCCGACGCCTTCGAGGCCGTCGGGGCGTGCAAGCGGGGGCTCATCACGGAGGCCGAGGTCGACGCCATCGAGCGGGCGATCTGCCCCGGTGAAGGGGCCTGCGGCGGCATGTACACCGCCAACACGATGGCCAGCGCCGCGGAGGCACTGGGCATGGCGCTGCCCGGCTCGGCGAGCCCGCCGGCCGTGGACCGGCGTCGCGACGGCATCGCCCGCGCGTCCGGCGAGGCCGTGATCGGGCTGATCGACAAGGGCATCACCGCCCGGCAGATCCTCACCCGCGAGGCGTTCGAGAACGCGATCGCCGTCGTGATGGCGTTCGGCGGCTCCACCAACGCCGTGCTGCACCTGCTCGCCATCGCCTGGGAGGCGGGCGTGCCGCTGGAGCTGGACGACTTCAACAAAGTCGGCGACCGGGTGCCGCACCTGGCCGACGTGAAGCCGTTCGGGCGGCACGTGATGTCGACGGTGGACAAGGTCGGCGGCGTGCCCGTGGTGATGAAGGCGCTGCTGGACGCGGGCCTGCTGCACGGGGATGCGCTGACCTGCACCGGGGCCACGGTGGCCGAGAACCTGGCCGCGATCGAGCCGCCCGACCTCGACGGGGAGATCCTGCGCGCGCTGAACAACCCGATCCACCCCACCGGCGGCATCACGATCCTGCACGGCTCACTGGCACCGGACGGCGCCGTGGTCAAGAGCGCGGGCTTCGACTCCGCCCGCTTCGAAGGCACCGCCCGCGTGTTCGACGGCGAGCAGGGCGCGATGGACGCGGTGGCCGACCTGCAGCCCGGCGACGTCGTCGTGATCCGCTACGAGGGCCCGAAGGGCGGCCCCGGCATGCGGGAGATGCTCGCCGTCACCGGCGCGATCAAGGGTGCCGGCCTGGGCAAGGACGTCCTGCTGCTCACGGACGGCCGCTTCTCCGGCGCCACCACCGGACTCTGCGTGGGGCACGTCGCGCCGGAGGCCGTCGACGGCGGGCCGATCGCGTTCGTGCGCGAGGGTGACCGGATCGTCCTCGACATGGAGGCGCGCA
>Ga0307513_10010428_pt1 | contig 11648 bp, 11 predicted proteins | sample 15_EM_MG_FD_202174 | JGI IMG/M metagenome (GOLD analysis project Ga0307513, IMG submission 202174) | Populus trichocarpa ectomycorrhiza microbial communities from riparian zone in the Pacific Northwest, United States - 15_EM | ecosystem: Host-associated > Plants > Roots > Unclassified | place... | reverse complement strand
GCCTGCGCGATGCTTTCGACTTGGTTCAGGGTCTGTCGCGATCTGCTGACGTGGACGGCGTGCTGCGCAAGCTCGAATGGCAGCGCGGCCCGGACCGCTGGGCCATGATCGCCGCCACCGATTTCCTCGCCCGCAGCTTCACCTGGAAGCTGCCTGGCGCCGGCGCCGCACGTGGGCTGGGCCTGGCGGCGCTGCAGGCCATGCGCCCGATCAAGTCCGCCCTGGCGCGGCAGATGATGTACGGCTCGCGCTGAGATTGCTCAAGCTTCGAGCTTGAGGAACAGGTCGCGATCAGGCGCGAAGTTGGCGTACAGCGGCAATAAGGCGCCGCCCAGGGCCCGCGCATCGGAGCCGATGGTTCCTGGCAGCACCGGGGGGCGCAAGACGCCTTCCCAGTTGTGGTGATCCAGTGCATTCGACAACTCGTCGAGCAGCGCCTGCAGCAGGGGCCGGCTGAAGGACCCATCGACGATGACACCATCCAGGTCCAGCAGGCACACGGCGCTGTTGACCGCCATGGCCATGCCGGTTGCGGCCTGGCGCAGCCAGGCGTTGGTATGGGTGCGCCAGGGGGCGATCATCGCGCGCTCGTCCGCCACCGCGGTGGGGTCCAGCCCGGCGTTTGCATAGCGCGTCTCGAGTGTGAGCAATGAGGCCACGCTGAGCAGTTGCTCGGGAACACCGCCGCGCCCGGCCCGGGCAATGGCGATCGGAAGCGACCCGATGGCGCCTGCATTGCCATGGCGCCCGGCATGCAGATGGCTGTCGATCACCAGGCCACCGCCGACAAAGGTGTCGACGAACACATAGAGGTAGCTGCGGATGTTGCGGCCCGAACCGGACACGAGTTCGGCGACGCAGGCCGCGGTCGTGTCCTTCACGAACGTCACCGGCACCTCGGTCATGGCGGCCACGCGGGCGCGGATGTCGATCTGGGCCCACTTGCCGGCGATCGGAGCCGCCGAACCGAGCAAGGTCTGCCAGCCGCCCAGGGACAAGGGAGCGGCAATGCCGACGCCATGCAGTGCGCCGGCACGCGCCGACCGGAGCGACTTGCGCAGCGCTTTCAGGCGTGTTTCTATTTCGTCGAACAGCGTGTCGGGATCGGGAAAATCATACGAGAGCGACAGGCGCTCGCGCACCTGGCCCGAGAAGTCCACCAGCAGCATGTCGAGGCTGCGCCGCCCGATCTTGATGCCGATGGAGAAAGCACCGTCGGGGTTCAGCGCCATGGGCACCGAGGGCTGCCCGACCTTGCCACGAAGCGGCGCCTCCTTGACCACGAGGCCATCGCGTTCCAGCCGCCCGATGATGAGTTGCACCGTCTGCGCCGTGAGCTTGGTCAGCCGCGCGATCTCTGCCTTGGGCAAGCTGCCATGCAGCCGGATCGCCTGCAGCACCACGCGTTCGTTGAACTGCCGCATGCCCACGTGGTTCGAACCGCGCGGGCGCAGCCGCGCGCCGACATCGCTCATGGACGCAAGGCCTCGGCGATCACGCCTTTCTTGAACAGGAAATTGGCATAGGGCTGCATCTCGCCCACCTGCAAGACGGCATAGGCGGCCCGGGTGCGCTCGTAGAACGCAAAGCGTTCCAGGGCCTCGCACTGGTCAGCCCGCACTTCGCCGCGCGAGAGCATCTCGGCCAGCACTTCGCGCTGCAGCGCCGAGTGGCTGCCAGGCGCCGAGCCGCTGACCTGCATGAAGGCCACCGGGTGAGCCACCGCCTCGTCCAGCGGAAAGACGGACAGCACCGCCCGGCACGCACGCGCCAAGCCGATGCCCGGCAGGCGCAGCACCGGACGCCCGGGTGACAACGACTCGGCGGTGAAGTTGGCATCGGCGACGACGATCTCGTCGCCGTGGCCCATTTCACACAGCAGCTTGAGCAGATCGGGGAACAGCAGCGGATCGATGTTTTTCAGCATGCTGCAGCAACTCAGGCCAGCGCTTCTGCCGGCAGCTCGTCCACCGACTTGGCGCCGGTCATCACGGCCACCGCATCGCTCATGCTGATCTTCTTCGGGTTGACCACCGCCGCTCGTTTTCCCAGACGCGCGATGTGGACGCGATCGGCAATCTCGAACACATGCGGCATGTTGTGGCTGATCAGGATCACCGGCAGCCCTCGATCGCGGACGCGGCGGATCAACTCCAGCACCATGTTGCTCTCCTTCACGCCGAGTGCCGCCGTGGGCTCGTCCATGATCACCACGTGCTGCGCGAATGCCGCGGCGCGCGAGACAGCCACGCATTGCCGCTGGCCCCCAGACAGCGTTTCCACTGCCTGCGTCATCGAGCGGATGCCGACCTTCAGGTCGTTCATGCGGGCCACGCTCTCGGCCAGCATCTTCTTCTTGTCGAGCATGCGCAGCACCGTTCCCAGGAAGCCGGGGCGCCGCAGTTCGCGGCCGAGGAAGAGGTTTTCGGCAATGGTCATCGCGGGGGCGACGGCCAGGTCCTGGTAGACCGTCTCGATGCCAGCGCGGCGTGCGTCGATCGGGCTCTTGAAATGGATCGGCTTGCCGTCGAGCAATATCTCGCCTTCGTCCGGAATGGTCGCACCCGACAAGGCCTTGATCAGCGAGGACTTGCCGGCGCCGTTGTCGCCGATCACCGCAAGGATTTCGCCTGCACGAAGCTCGAAGTCGACCCCGTCGAGCGCCACCACCTGGCCGTAGCGCTTCACCAGGCCCTTGGCCTGCATCACGATCTGCACCTGACTCATCTTCAGCGCCCTCCTTTGCGCGACAGCTGGTCGGCCGCCACCGCGAGGATCACCAGCACGCCGGTCACCAGCACCTGGTAGATCGACGACACGCCCATCAACGTGAGCCCGTTGCGGAAGACCCCCACGATCATGGCGCCGACCAGCGAACCCAAGACGATGCCGCGGCCGCCGAAGAGGCTGGTCCCGCCCAGAACCACGGCGGTGATCGCGTCCAGATTCTCGGTCTGCCCGGCGTTCGGATCACCCACGCCGGTGCGTGCCACCGACAGCAGCGAAGCGATGCCGTAGAACAGCCCCGCCAACACGTACACGCCCAGCAGCACCCGGTGCGTGGCGATGCCGGTCAGGCGCGTGGCTTCGGGGTTGTTGCCCACGGCGTAGACATGCCGGCCGGACGCGGTTTCGCGCAAGCCGAACCACGCCACGAAGTACAGCAACAGCATCAGCACCACACCGTACGACACGGCGCTGCCGCCCAGGTCGAAGGTGTTGCCGAGGAGGGTCATCGATTCGGGCACCTCGGTCACGGTCTGCGAGTTGGAGTAGAGCTGCGTGATCGCGAACGCGATGTTGAGCGTGCCCAGGGTCACGATGAAGGGCGGCAGCTTGATCCGTGTCACCAGCAGTCCGTTGACCAGGCCGAACAGGGTGGTCGCGCCCAGCCCGCACAAGATGGCCAGCGGCGCCGGCAAGCCCAGTTCGGTACAGAACTTGGTCATCACGATGCCGCCCAGTGCCATCACCATGCCGCACGACAGGTCGATGCCGGCGGTGAGGATGATCAGCGTCTGGCCGATCGCAATCACGCCCACGACCATCACCTGCTGCAGGATGAGCGAGAAGTTCTCGCCGGTCAGAAAGCGGCTGGTCTGCGACGCGAAGAATGCGCAGGCGGCGAGCAGCGCAAGAAAGGGGCCCAGCGTGCCCAGTGGTGGCAGCCTGTCTTTCCAGGTGTTCATGTCACTCCAACGATGGCTTGTGGAAGGCGGCGGGGCACCGTAGGCCCCCCCGCCGCGCGGTCAGCGCAGAGCGACGCTTACTTCTTGCCCCAGCACAGTTCGGTGCCGGTCTTCACGTCCTTGCTGTCGACCCCAGTCACCGCTTTACCGGAGATGAGGGTCACACCCGTGTCGGTGTAGCCGCTGGCCTTCTTGCCGCTCTTGGCGTATTCGACGCCGGCCTCGACGCCCATGGCCGCCATCTTCAGCGGGTATTGCTGCGAGGTGGCGGCAATCAAGCCGGCCCCGACGTCCTTGATGCCCTGGCAACCGCCATCCACCGAGACGATCATCACGCCCTTGTCCTTGCCGGCCGACTTGAGCGCCTTGTACGCACCGGCCGCGGCCGGCTCGTTGATGGTGTAGACCAGGTTCACGTCGGGGTTCTTCTGCAGGCAGTTCTCCATCGCGGTCTGGCCTTTGGCCTGGTCGCCGAAGCTGTCGGCCATGCACACCACTTCGGCACTCTTGCCGAGCTCGTTGCTCTTGGCGTCGGGTGCCGCCAGGCCGAAGCCCTTCAGGAAACCGTTGTGCCGCTGCGCACCCACCGGGTGGCCGGGGAAGAGATCGAGGGTCACGATCTTGGCGGGCTTGCCGGCCAATGCCGCTTTCGCGTACTGGCCGATCAGTTCGCCAGCCTTGTAGTTGTCGGTAGCGAACAGCGCGTCGACACCGTCCACGGGGTCGGTCGGGCTGTCCAGCGCGATCACCAGCACGCCCTTGTCGCGCGCCTTCTTGATGGCCGGCACGATGGCCTTGGAGTCGTTGGGCGTGATCAGGATGGTCTTGGCGCCGGCCGCAATCATGTTCTCCAGTGCCGTCACCTGGCCTGCATTGTCACCGTCGGCCTTGCCTGCCCCGCTCAGCAGCTTGGCGCCCCGCGCTTTGGCGGCCTCAGTCGCTCCTTCCTTCATCTTCACGAAGAAAGGATTGGTCTCGGTCTTGGTGATGAGGCCGATGACGGGTTGATCAGCAGCAGTGGCAGCGCCACCCGCCAGCAGGGCGGACAGAGTCAGGAACGCATTCAAACGCATGGTTTGTCTCCAGTCATTTTTAGGGGAGCACAGCCTCAGGCCGCACCGATCGATGTGCCGTCGATGCAGCACCGGGTCAAAGTATCGGTGCCGATCTTTAATAAATCAATTTGATTTATTAATGGAAAACCCGGAAGCCGGCCTTGGCCCGGGTCAGCAGGCACCTCACAGAAGCTCGGCCTGCCGGTGCGTCAACGCGGGCAGTTGCGCCCTCACCTCGGCGATGCGCGCGGCGTCGAGCTTTGCCATCACGACGCCTTCGCCTTCTTCGCGCAGCGCCAGCACCTCGCCCCACGGGTCGACGACCAGGCTCTGGCCGAAGGTGCGGCGGCCGTTCTCGTGCAAGCCACCCTGGGCCGGCGCGATCACGTAGCACTGGTTCTCGATGGCGCGAGCGCGCAGCAGCACCTCCCAGTGCGCGCGGCCGGTGGTGTGGGTGAAGGCCGACGGCACGGCGATCAGGTCGCAGGGTGGCTGCATCAGCCGGCGGTACAACTCGGGAAAGCGCAGGTCGTAGCAGATGCTCAAGCCGAGCCGCAACGCACCTACGTCGCATGCCACCGGCGTGCTGCCGGCCTGCAGCACGCGGCCTTCGTCATAGCTCTCGCGCCCGTTGTCATAGCGGAAGAGGTGAATCTTGTCGTAGCGCGCGGTCTGCCGCCCTTCGGGCGAGTAGACGCAGCAGGCATTGAACACGCGGTCGACGCTGGCCGTGCGCAATGGCAGCGTGCCGCCGATCACCCACACGCGGTGTTCTCGCGCGGCATCGGCCAGCATGGCCTGGATCGGGCCTTCGCCCGGCGTTTCGGCCACCGCCAGTTTGTCGCGGTCGCTCAGGCCCATCAGGCAGAAGTACTCGGGCAGCGCCACCAGTTCGGCGCCCTGTTGAGCCGCCTCGGCGATCAGCCGGCGCGCCGTGTCCAGGTTGCGTTCGACGCTTGGCGTTGCGACGGTTTGCAGCGCAGCAATCCACATGGAAAATCTCTCCGTTCAAACCGCTGTCGCCCCGGCGAGACAGCGCAGGCAGCTTACGCCCTTGCCGGCAAGGCCACCACCGGGCAGTGGCGAAGGATGTGGGGCAGAATTCGGCCGCCATGGGCCCAGAGATCACCTCGACCAGCGCCGACTACAGCCGCTTCGTACAGCGTGTGCGCCGCCGCTTTGGCGCCGAGCTGGCGCTGCTCGCGCCAGGCCTGCCCATGCGCGACGGCATCGAGGCCCTGATCGACACGCTGCTCGCCGGTGGCCGCACGCTGCCCAGCGCCTTGCGTGTGGCACGCCACCTGGTGCTCGAGCGCCTGGCCGTGCTCGACATCGAGCAGGGTGCCGCCATGCAAGACATCACCCGTGCGATGACGCAGCTGGCCGAGACCACGCTCAACCGCGCGCTGACCCAGGCGTTCGCCGACCAGGATGCGCGCTACGGCACCCCGCTCAACGAGGCCGGTCAGCGTATCGACTTCTGGGTCGTCGGCATGGGCAAGCTCGGCGCACACGAGCTCAACGTGTCGTCCGACATCGACCTCATCTACGTGTACGAAGAAGACGGCCAGACCACCGGCCCCAAGGTCATCAGCGCGCACGAGTACTTTGCGCAGGTGGCGCGCAGCCTGTATGCGCTGATCGGCGACAGCACCGACGACGGCTTCGTCTTCCGTGTCGATCTCGCGCTGCGCCCCAACGGCAACTCGGGCCCCACTGCGGTGAGCCTCGCGATGCTGGAGGAATACTTTCTCGTGCAAGGCCGCGAGTGGGAACGCTTTGCGTGGCTGAAGAGCCGCGTCGTCGCGCCCTACGAGAGCGTGCGCAATGGCCGCGCTCAGGCGCTGAGCGCCACCGTCACGCCGTTCGTCTACCGCCGCTACCTCGACTACGGCGTGTTCGAAGGCCTGCGCCAGCTGCACCGCAAGGTGCGCGAAGAAGCGCAGCGCCGTGCGGCCGGCCGGCCCGAGCGCGCCAACGACGTGAAGCTCTCGCGCGGCGGCATTCGCGAGATCGAGTTCATCGTGCAGCTGCTGTTGGTGGTGCGCGGTGGGCAGTTCCCCGAGATCCGTACCCGTTCGACGCTGAAGGCACTCGAGAAGCTCTCTGCCGGTGGTTTGATGAAGCCCGAGAGCGCTGTGCGCCTCGCCGAGGCCTACACCTTTCTGCGCCGTGTCGAGCACCGCATCCAGTTTCTCGACGACCAGCAGACGCACGTGCTGCCCACCGCCGACGGCGACCTCGACTGGATCGCGCAAAGCCTCGGCATGGCGTGCGAAGGCGATGCCTGCGACCTGCTCGAATGTTTGGGCGAGACGCGCGAGTTCGTCGCCATGGAGTTCGACGCCTTGCTGCATGACGGCCGCCCGCCGGCGGTGGGTGGAGCCTCCGGTTGCCGCACCTGCGGTCCGGCCCCGCAGCCGGTCGACAGCGCCCTGTTCCTGGAGCGCCTGCCTCCGGAGTTAGCCGAGCGCGTGCGCCCTTGGTGCGACCACCCCAAGATCAGGGTGTTGCGCGAAGAGAGCAAGCTGCGCCTGGCCCGCCTGGTGACGCGTGCCGCGCAAGGCGTGGCCGACGGCGTCTGCACGATGGAAGCCGCCACGCGCTTCATCGACTGGTTGGAGCCGCTGCTGCGCCGCGAGAGCTACCTTGCGCTGCTTGTCGAGCGGCCCGAAGTGCAGAACCGCCTGCTGCGCCTGCTAGGTCTTGCGCGCTGGCCGGCGCAGTTCTTGATGCGCCACCCCGGCGTGATCGACGAGCTGGCCGACGACCGCCTGCTGCATCTGCGCTTCGAACGCGAGAGCTTCATCGCCGATCTCGAAGCACGCCACGAGGCCTGGAGCCGCTTCAGCCAGGCCGACGAAGAGCTGTTGCTCGACACGCTGCGCCGCGCCCACCACGCCGAGGTCTTCCGCACCCTGGTGCGCGATGTCGAGGGTTACATCACCGTCGAGCAGGTGGCCGACGACCTGTCGGCGTTGGCCGATGCCACGCTGCAGTGCACGATCAACTGGGCCTGGAGCCACCTGAAGCAGCACCACCGCGAGCTGCCGCGCTTCGCCGTCATCGCCTACGGCAAACTGGGCGGCAAGGAGCTGGGCTACGGCAGCGATCTCGACGTCGTCTTCCTCTACGACGACTCCGATGAAACCGACACCGACCGTGCCGCCGAGGTCTACGGCGCCTTCGTGCGCAAGCTCATCAACTGGCTGACCACACGCACTGCAGGCGGCGAGTTGTTCGACATCGACACCGCGCTGCGGCCCAACGGCAACTCGGGGCTGCTCGTCACCTCGCTCAAGTCTTACGAGAACTACCAGAAGGGCCGTGGCAGCAACACGGCCTGGGCCTGGGAGCACCAGGCCATCACCCGGGCGCGCTTCTGTGCCGGCACGCCCGAGCTGGCACCCGGCTTCGAGGCCGTGCGCCGCGCCGTGATCTGCGCCGAACGAGACCCCTCGGCGCTGCGCGACGAGATCCAGGCCATGCGCGAAAAAGTGCGCACCGCCCGGCCGGTGAAGGCGGGCCTGTTCGACGTGAAGCACAGTGCCGGCGGCATGATGGACGCCGAGTTCGCAGTGCAGTACCTGGTGCTCGCGCATGGCAGCGAGCACCCCGAACTGGTCGACAACGTCGGCAACATCGCCCTGCTGCAGCGCGCCGAAGCCTGTGGGCTGTTGCCAACCGGCGTGGGGCGCGCTGCAGCCGACGCCTACCGCGAACTGCGCCGTGCCCAGCACCGCGCACGCCTCGACGAGCGGCCGACGCAGGTCGTCCCCGAGAGCATGGCCGCGCAGCGCGATGCCGTGCTCGCCGTGTGGCGCGCCGTCTTCCCGCCCGTGGCCTGATGCGGTTCGCCTTGCTGCGCCGGGCGGGCGCCGCCTGGTGCGCGGTCGCGCTGCTGCTGCTGGCAGGCAGCGTGGCATCGCTGGTCTTCGACGCCTCGGGTGCGCTGGAATGGCGGCCCAGCCTCGTCACCTTGCAACCCTGGCGCTGGTGGACAGCCGCCTTCGTGCACTACAGCACCATGCACGTGGTCGGCAACTTCACCGGCCTGGCATTGACAGCGGCGTTCGGCTGGGTGTCGCGGGTTCCGCCACGAACCGCGATCGCCTGGCTCGCCGCGTGGCCGCTCACGCACCTGGCTTTCTTGTGGATGGCACCCGGGTTGATGCACTACGGCGGCCTGTCGGGCGTGGTGCACGCCGGCGTCGCCATCGTGATCGCGCACATGCTCGTCACCGGCACGCGTGGCCAGCGCTTCGTGGTCGGATGCGTGCTCGTCGGCCTGATCGCCAAGATTGCCACCGAAACCCCTTGGCGCGCACCGGTGCAGCACCTCGAAGGCTGGGACATCGGCATCGCCCCGATCGCCCACGTCACCGGCGTGCTGTCGGGCACGCTGTGCCTGCTGATCGCCCACGCGTGGTCGCTGCGCAAACCCAAAACAAACTCCCATGTCTGACCGCAAATCCCATCTCGACGGGCTGGCCGTCGTCTCCTTGATCGCCTGCAGTTTTTTGTGGGGCCTCAACGGCGTGGCGGCCAAGGCGGTGTTCGGCGAAGTCTCGCCACTGGTGCAAGCCACCGTGCGCTCGTTCGGTGGCGTGGCGCTGGTGCTGCTGTGGGCGCGGCTGCGTAGCATTCCGCTCTTTCAACGAGACGGCACCTTGCCGGGCGGTGTGCTCGCCGGTTCGCTGTTCGCAGCGGAGTTCGCCTGCGTGTTCATCGGGCTGCAGTACACCAGCGCGTCGCGCATGGTGGTGTTCATCTACTTCTCGCCGTTCCTGGTGGCGCTCGGCATGCCCTTCATCGCGCGTTCGGAGCGCTTGTCGGCGCTGCAGACGGCCGGGCTGGTGCTCGCCTTCGCGGGTGTCGCGAGCGCCTTCGCTGAGGGCTTCACCCAACCCGCCATCGGGCCGCAACAGTGGCTCGGCGATTCACTGGGTGTGCTGGCTGCCTTCTTGTGGGCTGCAACAACGCTGAGCATTCGCGCCACGCGGCTGGCCAGCGCATCAGCCGAGAAGACGCTCGCCTACCAGTTGGGCGTTTCGGGCGTGCTGCTCGGCCTGGGTGCGCTGTGGCATGGCGATGCGTGGCCGCACCGGCTGTCGGCACTCGCCATCGGCTCGCTGGCGTTCCAGGTTGTCATCGTGGTGTTCGCGAGCTACCTGCTCTGGTTCTGGCTGGTCCGCCACTACCCGGCCACGCGGCTCGCCGCGTTCACACTGCTGACGCCGGTGTTCGGCCTGCTGATGGGCGTGCTGCTGCTGGGCGAGCCGATCACCGCCAGGCTGCTGCTGGCCCTGGCCGGGGTAACGCTGGGGATGATGCTGGTGAACCGCCAGCCGCGTTAGCTGCGGATGCGTTTGACCAGGCTGGTGGTCGAGTAGCCGTCGACGAACGGGATCGAACGGGCGTCGCCACCCCAGCTGCGCACGGCGGCCGTTTCGGCGAGGGTTTCGATGTCGTAGTCGCCGCCCTTCACATAGAGGTCGGGCCGCACAAGCTTCAGCAGCTCGACGGGTGTCTGCTCGTCGAACAGCGTCACCAGGCTCACGCTCTCCAGCGCGGCCAGCACGCAGGCGCGGTCGGCCTCGGCGTTCAGCGGGCGGTCGGGGCCTTTGCCGAGCAAGCGGGCCGACGCATCGCTGTTGAGCCCGATCACCAGGCTGTCGCCCAAGGCACGCGCGGCCGCGAGGTAGCTGACGTGGCCGCGGTGCAGGATGTCGAAGACGCCGTTGGTGAACACCATTGGCCGCCCCAGTGCGGCGAGCCGCGCCGGCAGTTCATCGCGGCTGCAAAGCTTGTCGAGAAAGGTCGTCATGGGGCGGATTGTCACCTGCGTGGCATACACCGCCGGCCCGCCGACCATAGACTCCGGCCACAAGCTTCAGGAGACAAGACATGATCACGCTTTGCGGCACCACCACGTCGAACTACTACAACAAGGTCAAGCTGGCACTGCTGGAAAAAGGCCTGCCGTTCACCGAAGAGAAGGTGTCGATCAACAGCCTCGACGAAGTGGTTCTGAGTGCCTCGCCGATAGGCAAGATTCCCTTCATCCGCACGCCGCAGGGAAGCCTGTGCGAAAGCCAGGTGATCCTCGACTACATCGAGGCCATGCACTCGCAGCCCGCGCTGATCCCCGCCGACCCGTGGCAGGCGGCCAAGGTGCGCGAACTCGTCACCTTCATCGACACCTACCTCGAGATGACCGCTCGCCAGCTCTACCCCAAGGCCTTCTTCGGCGGCGAGTTGAGCGAGGCCAACGCGGCTCGCATCCGCGCACTGCTCGAGAAGCAGATCACCGGCTTCAAGCGCCTGGCCAAGTTCTCGCCCTACGTCGCCGGCGACAGCTTCACGCTGGCCGATTGCGCGGCCTGGGCCAACCTGCCGCTGGTTGCGATGGCCACCAAGGCCGTGTACGGCGAAGACCTGCTCGCCAAGGCCGGCCTCGACGTCAAGGCATACACCAAGATGATCGACGAGCGAGCCTCGGCGCAGAAGGTGAAGGCCGACCGCAAGGCGGATCAGGACAAGGCGTCTCAGGCTGCCTGAGCCGCTGCTGTTGAATCGTCGATGGGCGGCAGAGCTGCATCGGCCACGCCCAGGTCGCTCTGCCGACGCAGCACCTGCGCCAGCACCTGCGTGTCGCAATAGATGCGCAGCGAGGTGACCTTGCCCCACTTCAGCCGCAGCGCATGCACGCCCTGGTTTGCACCGAACGAGCCGTCGCGCAGGCTGAAGCGGTCGCGCCAAGTCACCAGCGCCACAGTGTCCCAGGGCATGCCGCGCACGAGCACCGATTCGATGTCGAAGCGCAGGTCCGGCAGCACCGTCTTCAGCCGCGCGTACCAGGGCAAGATGGTCTTCATGCCGTGGCGTGCGCCGGCGAGTGCGT
>Ga0307513_10010427_pt1 | contig 11648 bp, 16 predicted proteins | sample 15_EM_MG_FD_202174 | JGI IMG/M metagenome (GOLD analysis project Ga0307513, IMG submission 202174) | Populus trichocarpa ectomycorrhiza microbial communities from riparian zone in the Pacific Northwest, United States - 15_EM | ecosystem: Host-associated > Plants > Roots > Unclassified | place... | reverse complement strand
AACTCACCCGGGGTCCCCGTTCGGTCGTCGTGGGTGATTCCCGCGCAGATTCAAGCTTGTTGGATAGAAGACAGCGCATCGGCTCAGCCGCCACCCGCAGGTCGTACCTGAGGTGACGACGTGGTCGCCTCCCATTGCTGCGATAGGGAGAAGCAGGCCCTAGGGCGTCAATGGGCGAGGCGAGCGAATGTGCACGGCGACAGCAGGTCGAAGATCAGTCACGGGTCTCGAGTGTTGCAGAGCGAATGCTGCGGGATGAAGAATGTACAGATATTGTATAATGGGAAGACTCGCTGCATGGACTGAGAGGAGATGAAAACGGCGTTCCGGAATGAAAGGAAGTCCGTGTCCAAGAGCGACAGCGCGCGTCGCACCTTCGCCGTATCGTATCACGTCTCACGTCTGTACTCGCGACGTCTTGCACAGTCTGCGGCCTTGCTTCCGTTCTTGACTCTCCTTGTTCCCAGTCCCTGAGGAATTGTCCACAATACTGACTTGCTGACATGTCGCCTTACGCGTAGAAGCCCCCGAGCCGCATACGAGCTCCCAACGCCTCATAACTGTTATGTTAAATATGTGACCTTGTCGGCCCGATTTGCAGTTTACGGGACAGGACAAAGCCCGATAAATAAAACGCAAAAAAAGGAACGGCGTGGGACGACGGAATCTACGGGCATCTGCTCAGAATCCCTATCAACGCGTGGACCATTAGGAACCTCGTGCAGTCCCCAGAACACTCGATTCATTTCGGTCGGCGGCGCAAATCGGTCTTCGCGTTAGCTTTGGCCCTCCGCAGAAGCCCAGTATCTGTATTCCGTGTTTCAAAGTAACTCCTAAATGACACGTAAGGGCCGATAGACTGCAGGACTATGCAAGTGGCATTCAGTCCAACGACCCTGCCAACTTCACCTTCGCCCGGTCGAAAAACGCTCCTAATAAAGCGTTGAACCTGGGCGGGTCTTGCGCAGGGAGACCGTGACCGAAGCCTTTGAGCAGTTCATATTGCGACCCTGGAAGGTGTTCGTGGAGGTAGCGCGAATTGACAGGCCAAATGAGGTGGTCGTTGTCGCCTGTCACTATGAGAATACTGGGGATGATTTCTGATATTGTCTTTAGTCGTTCTGGGCTAACGCTATGAGCCGTTACCGCCCACATTTGCGAGACCGCTCCATAAGGAGGTTGTTTACGGGCAATCCGCATTCGCCGAAGGAAAGACTGTGGAAGTGTCATGGACAGATTTATAGGTGATACATAACACGACTCTACCTCCTCAGAAATCTCTCTATGTGTCCTACCTTGCTCGTCGTTTGGATCTTTGGAGTTCAGCCACTCCTCCGGATACAGGACATGAGTGACGAGCTTTGCTCGAATCTTTTCATCAGTCGAAATGAGAGCCCTGATATCGTTTGATGGGTTCAACGTGGCTAGTGGGGGGAATAATCAAGGCTTACCGAAGCAGAGTCAACATCCCGGTCCACTGGGTACACGAGGTCAGCACCAAGTGTACATGTAGTCTCTGGTAACGTACAGGAGCCAGGTTCATTGCCGTAAACCGTACACCAGCTTTCGTTGACAACAAGCTGAGGGACGCAATTCGGTGGGGAATTTTGAGAGCCAGCTCTGGGATCATCGTCAATGAATCACTTCTAGTACTCTCGCAGACAAACTCGCCCTGCGAAATCATTCCGCCCATAGAGATGCCGACAACGTGCAGCTCCCGATGTCCGGTCCAGCCAATGAAATCCAGGAGCACGACCACATCCTCGGCCATCCCACTGGTACTAATCATCATGTGGGAGCATCAGGTCTCTCTCCCCCGAGTAACTGAGGACCACTCACGAGTAGGGGCCCCTCGGCGTCCCACTATTCCCAACACCACGGTTGTCGAACACAAGCACGGAATGGGTCTTAGCAAAATGCTCGACTTGCGCGGCCCAGCCAAACATGGTCGTATTCAATCTGGTTACTTCCCATCAGTTGATTTCTGCGGTTCTCAGCTTCCGGATTTACCCCATAATGAGGACAATCTTATCCAGTCCGGTTCCGTGTTGCTCTGTGGGTACATTAGTATACGAAAAATGACCGCAATGGTGCGCATACGACCCACCAAAGTACAAGGAATGGCTTTCGAAAGGATTTTGTCGGCCCCGGAGGATAGTAACGGGACACAGACCCTTCCTCACGCACGTCTTGGAATTGAAAACGGTGGGTAAGTCTGGAGACGTCGTTAGTACCATCCTTGATGTTGGGGGGGAGGTGAATGTGAAAACCGAGTTTGGGCGGTTGGGTCCGGCTTCTCGGGTATGACATACATTCGTTGTGTGTTTCTTCATAATAAATAATTCTTGATATACCAAGGTTTATATAATGAACCGAAGGCGTCCGCCGGGCATTGCGCGGATACTTCCAAAATTAGTGATCGTGCATGCTTGCCACGCGCTTTTCGTGATCTGTTGCCTGCAATATACACATTTCGGAGCAAGCTGTAATGTGCTTTTTTTCAATGACTGGAACACGCGTGATGATGGCAACCTTTCATGTTTTAATTGAAAATCATCCGATGTGATTCTGATTAAACGAATTATAGAAACAATGAACATGACCACTGGCGAATATTATGTACCTTATAAATGTTTATGCCTATCACGCATTTTATCTCAAAATTTCTCGGCCTCATTTGTTCAGCACCGGGTCACTCGTGGGGGAGGTGCCTCATAGCTCCAGCAAATCTAATATGGCTTTCGATAAATTCAGTTCACATGTTAAGTAAGCCTTCAATTGTTCAACTTTCTACATGTGTTATTGGATGTGACCGGGAAAATACTGTATTTGAGTGCGTCCACATTGATGAATTACCAATGTGATATCAGTATGTTGAAGTGCACTGTTGGTACACTGCTGTTGTCTTTGACGCATCAGTTGCGCGTTGCAGGTACGTCTGTCAGGGACAACCTCGGTTGGCGCAACATATACTGCTAGTGTGTGCCTGCAACAGCCCTATTAGTGCGTTGTTGGAGTGTCATTATGACTCCAACGGGGTACCAGGACTTCATCCTGATTTGAGTATGTAGATCACTGGTGCATGGGGTATTTTGGCTCTGCTTCTTAAACGAAGTACCACTATACCCTGAACTTTACGCCATGAACTCTGGTTTGCAAGTGGCATTTTAATAATGGTACCCAGAGCTACGGTATGAGTAGATCTCTCGGTGGTATAATCGCTGATGCGCCGGACCTACCAAAAACTCCGGCCGTGAGTTACCGGAAGCGAGTGCCTTTTAGGTCACGCACTCAAATTACCTCATATTTATGATATATGACCCGAATCCATCCATTTGACCATACGAAGGTTACACAGGGTATGAAGTCTGCGACACGCACCGGTTCCATGACTGTATTAATAGAGAGAGAGAGATCTATATTTTTCCGTAGTTACAGGTACACGTTACGGGACCAAGACACTACCTGGCCAGCAGCCTACGAATCCGTGCGCAGGGGATATGGCGACTGTATTAGTAGAGACAGAACAATAAGGCGTGGAGCATGTACACGGTCAGCAGTCCATCCTCATGCCATTGTAAGGGCCATTATGATCTATTTGTTCACGTAAGGTAGGGAGAATGGAACTATCAGGAGGGTGCTTACAATCAATATTGGCCAAAAACATATTTTTCGCATCCCCGACTGAGCAACGGCCATCCGTGTTTTCTTGTCCTGGGCATGCGAACATGGCCCCATCCTCGTCTCTGGGGAAGTGCATTTCCTATTCGAGTTGTCAGTTACTGGATACCACAGAAGAAGGTCGCACGCACGCCAGATGAGTGACAAAAGCCTAAGAATCGTCCGGGAAGGATGGGCACGAAATCTCTCCCGTTGGTGATACGGGTGAGCTTGACGTTAGCGTCAACGAAGTCCGCAAACTGCTTATTTCCGACCTAGAAACACTAAATTGGTATCTGTTGCTGGTATCCTTGTTGATTGGGGCTTACTCGTGGCATGCCGTAGGTAATCACCTTCATTTGGGTGGATGACGGCAGGTTCGGCCCCAGGAGGACACCGTCCAGTAATGCTAATGCAGCACCAAGACTGTGTCCAACGAGCAACACGTTTTCTGTGTTTCTCGTCGCGAGCTCATTTTGGACAGCTTGCAGAATCTGTGATGCACTGCGGGCATGAGCGTCCTGGAAACCGCCATGAACCTTGAGATCACTTGGAAGACCCGGGAAGATTTCCGGGTTCAAGGGATCGGGAGCGAAATCGGCGTCGACGAGGAGGGATTCGATCCTCGAGAGGTTGGTACCTTGATGTGCAACGACAACAGACTTTGAAGTAGGATCGAAGCCGACATAGACTAGAGAGGCCCATGAGTGATCAGCTATTTAATTATTCTCGCCGTGTGTGGTGGAAGCACGGAATATGACATGGACGTCGACAACTCACAATTGGGAGTACCCCCACCGTCACCTCCCACTAGGCTCGTTTCGAAGCCTGGGGTGGCGTCACATTGTTTGCCACAGGCCCAGTCCTTGATCAATCCCAAACCGCAATACGCAATAGCGGCAAAATGGGTGCTAGAGCCGAACGAATCTACTTCTGCCTGGGGTACCAGTGTAGGAGTTCCTTGGCGACGATAGAGGTGGTATGGTTCACCCGACCACGGCCGAGCCGCAGGTGCAGGAACCGCAAGACCCAAGGCTGAAAGAAAGAGGAATGAAAGAGCAGAGGTTGTGATGGCGTACATCCTCAATAAGTGAAAGGGCCGTGGATGGGCGGGAGCGGTTTCAGTGTCAATGTGTGAAGGGGTTATTAGGCAGGATCTCTTCCGATTAGAGTTCTCGTAGTGTCAAGAATAAATAATGGTTTGCAGAACGATCGGTGGTACGCGGAGACGCGTGTGGGGCGGCGATCAGGCTCTGAACCGATCCAACAGCGGTGGGTGGAGAAATAAGCAAGAACGAAAGCCCCACCGGGAGGAGTTAAATAACAAGCAGAAGATGGGTCAAGCAGTGTGCTCTGCCTCGTAGTTATTAATCATTCGATCAGAGTGAACTTCGCCTTGAGGTGACGCCCCGATTGACAGAGAGGCCATCCATCTCAGCGATGTCGCCTATGGTGTGTAGTTCCAAGCTCGCCTCGGCTTGTCCCACTCGATAGCGGTCCCACTTGACGGCGGATGGTCGAAAGCAAGAGCGAATGACTTTTGTCGCCACGCGGAAGACAAGCATGAGTGAATAACTGGTGCCCTATACATACTAGACGTTGCAGGATAGGCTAAATCATCGTCCGTCTCCAGTCTGGGACCCAGCACTACCACACATGTCCTCGATCTCTTTCTCTTGCTCCTTGAGTCTCTTCAATGTGGCCTCCAGGACTCGTGCACGACGCGCTGCAGGTGTATCTCCCGAAACGCCTGGACCATCTGATCCACCCAAGATGTGTTCTGTTGCCTCAGCGATCAGGTCGGGACCGCCAACACTTGACGGCTGATATACGGCCCCAGAACCCAGCAGATTGTGTGTATTCATGGCGATGTGGTATTCATATTCGGCAACCTCTCTATTTAACTTCGAGTTGAGTGCTTTGAACTAAGGTAGTCGTCAGGTGGGACAGGTGATGCGGGAAGTGTAGATCCTTACGTTGTCCCCATGATCTCCCCACACGCAGTGCGTCAGTTCATGACAAAGCACGCGGCGAATATCCGTGTACAGTCGGAAACCATCATAAGTGTCGGTGCGAAGCCTGAGTAATATGGCTTCTCCGGCATTCTTGTTGAGGCCGAGCAAGTTCGGATGCTCATGCGGTGCGAGTTCTGTCAATGTCCCAACTGCGAATTTGTGTTCTTGCATAACATGTTGGACGGCTGGATCATTGGCAAGGCGGTTCAAGAGATCCAGCGCGCGTTGGGGACTTGGAAGGTGCTGCAATGACTGTATGCGATGAAACTTGTAGTTTGTTGCAGGCTTTGTAGGCCCTGTATTTCGAACCTATCGTTCGTTAGTCGAGTCCGTGAAATGTATTTGATGCTTAGCGTACTTGAGGGCGAGCTTTAGTAGCTCTCGCTTTCATTATTTCCTCCCTTCGCTTCTGTTCCTTTTCCGCCTCTAAGAGACCCTCAATGGCCTTCTCCGGATTCCCTAGTAGAGTAACTTTGAGGCCGTTGCTCAGCCCAGCGCTTTGGATCGAATCTTCTGGGGAAACGGCCTTTCTTCCTTTGTAAAGAAGCTTCTGCATATGTGGAGGCACGCTAGTAAGGTTCTCCAGCTGAGCTTGAAGGTCTGCTAAAGTTGTCTCAGGGGCGAGCTCGACCTGATACGGGTTCGAACGATGCGTGACGTGCAGTACGATCAAGCCCTCAGCCATGGTTCAATCCTCTGAGTACCCTGAGAGACAACTCGGGTGTGGTGTAGCCCAAGATACGAGACGCCGCGTAATCCACCCTTGACGCTGACCAACGCGGGACGTCCACTGGAAAGCCGTTGAAGCATGCTCCCTGATCTGGATAGGCGCGTTTATTTACGCGTCAAACGCGTTGATCTCAAGCCAGAATTCGGACTAATGCCCACACCATTGATAGACAGATCGAACAGCTAAAACGTTGCGAAATCGTCACTGAGGCGGAGGTGAAACAACTGTGTCTTCAAGCCAGAGAAATACTTGTCGAAGAAGGAAACGTTCAGTATGTTGACAGCCCAGTAACGGTGGGTGCGTGACATGGTTTATGATCGTCAAGATTGACGGTGTGATGTCAGATTTGTGGTGATATCCACGGGCAATTCTACGATCTCATGGAGCTCTTCACTGTGGGAGGACACTGTCCCGAGACAAACTATCTGTTTATGGGTGAGCCCGCCATATTTCCCTGGCTCTGCTGGCGGTTTTCCCTCTCGTGGTGGCATTGTGATAGATTTTCACTGAATACGTGAACAGGAGATTTTGTAGATCGAGGTCTCTTCTCAGTGGAAACATTTCTTCTTCTGCTCGCCCTTAAAGTCCGATATCCAGACAGAATCACCCTGATACGAGGGAATCATGAGAGTAGACAAATTACTCAAGGTAAGTGGGATGCTCAGTTACTGAAGAAAATATCGTCCCTCCTGCACTCACTAGAACGCCTCTAGTCTATGGGTTTTACGACGAGTGTCACCGCAAGTATGGGTCGAGTGCTGTATGGCGCTACTGCTGCGAAGTATTCGACTACCTTGCTTTAGCGGCCATTGTCGACGGCCGAGTGTTCTGTGTCCATGGCGGCTTGAGTCCCAACCTGCACAGTATCGATCACGTATGTTATCGTGCTGTTGGGTTGTCACGGGTATCGACCCGTTTTCACAGATCAGAACGATAGATCGAAAGCAAGAGGTTCCTCACGATGGTGCAATGTGTGACTTGCTTTGGTCAGACCCCGATGGTAAGAAGACTTCCAGCCCATCCCATTCGCAGGAGCGTTCATTCGCTTATTTCATCCATTTAGATATTCAAGGATGGGGTTTATCGCCTCGAGGAGCTGGGTTCCTCTTTGGCGGAGATGTTGTCAAGCAATTCGCTCGTGCAAACGACATCGATCTTATTGCAAGGGCGCACCAGCTCGCTATGGAGGGTTATAAACTCATGTTTGACAAGCTTATCGTAACAGTTTGGAGCGCTCCGAACTACTGTTATCGGTACGTTCTTTGTCTCTAACAAATTCTTCACGCGACCAAACAGACTAACCTTCTATCATCACGTGTTAATTTTTCAATTAGTTGCGGAAATGTCGCTTCGATTCTGGAACTGGATGAGGACCTACGGCAGGAATACAGAGTCTTCACTCATGCGCCTGCGGTACGTCTGCCTCACCTCCTCTTCCTCAGTGGCGCTAATTCCTTTATAGGATGTCCGTTCCATACCAGCGAAGCGGCCGCCACCAGACTACTTCCTCTGACGTTATCTGTGTATTCATCGAGTATGTACGAACCACACTTCTTAGGAATTTACCACCTTTCAACTGTCAAGTCGGGCTACCTGCTACGTGTCCGTTACCCTCCGCTCGTAATTTCACAAGTAGCGCCGCGACTCTCAATTAGCCCATCGCACCTTTGTATCTTAACAATTTTCTTTCTAACGGTTCTCTTCTTCAACTGGACCTTGGTTCTGACGCTCCACATCTCAAACTGTCCTCAAACTTCGCCGCTCCCCCATGACACCAGTCGGGCTTTGTCATTGGGAATCATCGCCTCAAGGAAGAGTTTCCCGGAGTTCTTACTGCGCTCTTGCGTGCCTTTACGCCCTCGGTCGGCCGATATAGCAGGAGCATGGCCCTTGTGTGGGCGAGAAATCCGATAGACGCGCTCGAGTTCTACACCTTCTACAATGTCCGGATCTGCCAATACCTCACTGAGTCTAGGTTGTCCTGGCGACCGCCCCTCCGTACTATGAGGTGCAGGATCGGGGGGTTTGACCTTTCTCTTCGCTGGATTTGCTCTGGGTTTATCTAGAGGTAAGCAGGAAGGGATCAGTGCAATTCTTGACACCACCTTATTCTTTTAAATTGTTCGCCTCACCCAACTACAGTGGGAAAGCTCTTTCTAATGTCGAGGTCCGGAATTTATGTGAGTTAAAGGTAACCTAAGTCCGTAGATCTAGTTCCAATCAATTCGCTAATGTTTGGGGCCATAATGGAGCGGAGGCGAGACACGAGCCGAAACCAAGTCGTTCGTCAAGTTCAACGTGAAGTATCGACAAAATCCTGAGTGGCACTTCGCCAGAAACAAAACTACGCTAGAAGCCAACGAAGTGCTGCCACAACTTCAAGCTTACTCGTACAGACGGAAATGAGGGAAGGAAGAAGGTTTGGAGTTAAGGACAAATCCAAAATAGCCAAAATCACCGAGGGCGATGGGTGGTTAGGAATGTTCAATAGGCTTATCTGCGTAAAAAATGGCGACTAAGGTTCGTGAGTGGCACCAAAAATTGCAGCGGTCATCTTGAAGCAGGTCATAATATATGCAAAGTGGAGAGAATCGTTTGACTGCGTTGGTGTCTCTAGCGTTATTGTTTTGAGAGATGGAGAGGGGTCAATCCACTGCAAAAAATTCTCACATAGCAATCCGGTGTATTTCACAGAAGTCTTCATGTTCCCTGTACATCACAATGAATCCACTATGAAAAGGACACTGAACTCCAGTGTGTGTCGGGGGCTGAGTGAGAGGTAGCAGGGGAGAAGCAGGGACATACCCAAGGAGTCAAATAACCAAAAAACGGCACTTTTTGGGACCACTGAAACCGTTCAGTGTACCAGTCACATGGAAATTCATGCAACATTCAGTGTGGGATCGAGGAACTTTAGGTCAATGGATAAAGGTCTCGGAAACATTTAGTATTCATTTCCATCATCTTCTACATCGTCTGGAATGAATATCGTGCGAGCCCACTCCGATGAGAGATCCACTATGCTCCAGCCACCCGGCGTCTTCACTCGACCCACGGAACACTCAACGACGCCAACCTGAACAAACCTCGGTGTTTTTCGCATTGCTGAAAAAATCGACTATGCTGTAGGTAGCATCTCCATCGAAGCTGTGACCATCCCGAACAAGCTCCTTGACTGCCGTGGCGTCCCATCTGACACAATTTTGGACATGTTGACCGATTCCAAAGCTGGTGTACCATTTAAGACATGATGGGCATTGGTGGTTCCTTGACTGCTGGCACCGTCTAGGTGCCATTGCAGAGGTGGCCAAAGTCGACTTGTTGCTTAGGCCCAACCACCACCGCCCCCTTCCTGCCCTACCAAAATGGCAACCCGGCGTACAAGCCCCCGATCTCATTCGTGAAAACAAGAGAATGAGGGCTCAAGTCCAAGAGCTTACCCAACAGCTCAAGGACACTCGAGGATTTCGACAAGGTGAAAGGCAAACTCAAGCGCGTGACCAAAGCTTATAAGAGTAAGGTTATCTATATTGATTACACGTTATTTCATTGTCATTGCGCGTCTCCGGGCTATGCTGATGGCTGTCCGTAATTCTCAGAGGAAACTTGCGATGGCACAAAAGCAAATTCCAAAGCCAAAGGGACAAGCGGGTTGAAGAACGAGGACCTATAAAGGTGGTCGTGTCACATACAGGTTCAACCTGTTCGAGGTGATGCAGCATGCAGAGGAGCCTATCATACCACTACCTACAACTCATTAAGGGTACGTGACCTTCAAAACATGCTCATGGTTCTGACATTCTTTCAGACCTATGTCCGCAAGAGGCTTGACATGGAACGTTACCCAACATTTGCCAAAGTCCCAACAGCTGTTCGCGGGTCTATCGCCATCTCTGCATTTACTCACCACTTTATAGACGAAAAGTACTTATCATTATCACCATTCAGTGAGCGTTTCCATCCCACCTGTGCAACAGCCTCAAGGAGACCGGTGAGTCGATTGCATTACTAGATACTATCACTAACTACACTTTATTTTATAGTAACAGCTACACGTCGCTCAGTTCGGGCGCAAGCGACTTCAAGAAGGGGACTCAATTAGCCACCCCCCCAAGCCCTCTTGGTCGTCCTCTCCTCTGGTCCATTCTTCTGTTGGTTTCACTCGTCACTCTCCTTATGCTACACGTCGCTCAGTTCGGACGCAAATAACTTCGCGAGGCTCCCCCATGGTATGCCTGCTTCCCCCCAAGCCCCCTTGGTCGACCTCTCCTCCAGTATATTCTTGTGCTCGTCTCACTAGCCCTCTCCTTATGCTACACGTTGCTCAGTTCGGACGCAAACAACTTCGCGAAGGGGACTCTATTAGCCACCCCCCATGGTACGCCTGCTTTCCCCCAAGCCTCCATGGTCGTCTTCTCCACTGGTTTATTCTCGTGCTTGCCCCACTCATCCCTCTCCTTGTCTCGTGCCCCCCGCCCGGCGCCTTGCATCATTTCTTGGCTCCATCCTGTCCGCCTGGGCCCCATTGTGCACGGACGCTACGAGTACTATTTGTATTGTACAGTATCACTAATACGATCGTTTTACCACTTTAAAATCAATTTCTGAGGTGACAAAGTCTACTACACTGAACTTCGCACTGGAATTCAATGGTTTATTCTAATGTACAGCACACTGGATCTCTAATGTACATTACACTGAAAAAATCCAAAAAAACACTGCCGGTATCAAATGTGATGTGCACTTGCATATCACATCGGATCGCATCATGTGCATCACATCGGATTTTTGTGTGAGAATTTTTGCAGTGAATCCTGAGGAAGGTAAATACGGATACCTATTTGACGCCAACCGCGTCATCGGATCGGAAAACTTTTCTCCACACACCCTAGCTAGCCGCCTGTGTAGACGCAGAAAAGCTGTATAATGGGGTATAGACACGCGGCGGTGCTATCCGCTGTTGGTTTTCTTCTTGGTGCATATGGTCTTTGTACTGGCCAAAGTTGACAACTAACGACCCCTTATTGTCCACCTTCTTGGGCTCTTCGCATCCTATCTTCTTTTCCTTTTCACCTCGTTTCGCCTGGGTGCGCTGGCACACGCAGGCGTCCTCTTCATCAGCTTCAACGCCGACTACCATGTTCTGTGGCAGCCTCTCACAGATAAGGCTATAGACGATGCCTTTTACTATTATTCCACTTTCTACAATGCGCCAAAAGTCGTTCAGGTTAGTGGTACGGCCA
>Ga0307513_10010426_pt1 | contig 11648 bp, 11 predicted proteins | sample 15_EM_MG_FD_202174 | JGI IMG/M metagenome (GOLD analysis project Ga0307513, IMG submission 202174) | Populus trichocarpa ectomycorrhiza microbial communities from riparian zone in the Pacific Northwest, United States - 15_EM | ecosystem: Host-associated > Plants > Roots > Unclassified | place... | reverse complement strand
CTGGGCGCCGAGGAGTTCGGCATCGGCACCGCCAGCCTGATCGCCATGGGCTGCATCATGGTGCGCCAGTGCCATTCCAACACCTGCCCGGTGGGGGTCTGCACCCAGGACGAGGCGTTGCGCGCCAAGTTCTCCGGCAGTCCGGAGAAGGTGATCAACCTCTTCACCTTCATCGCCGAGGAGGTCCGCGAGATCCTGGGGTCGCTGGGCGTGCGCTCGCTGCAGGAGATCGTCGGGCGCACCGACCTGCTGATGCAGGTTTCCCGCGGCGGCGAGCACCTGGACGACCTCGACCTCAACCCCCTGCTGGTGAAGGCCGATCCCGGCTCGAACAAGCCCTACTGCACGGTGCAGGGCCGGAACGAAGTGCCAGACACCCTGGACGCCCAGATCGTGCGCGACGCCGCGCCCCTGCTCGAGCGCGGCGAGAAGATGCAGCTCACCTATACGGTGGCGAACACGGCGCGGGCCATCGGCACGCGGACGTCGTCGCACATCGTGCGGAAGTTCGGGATGACCGGCCTGGCCCCCGGCCACCTGACCGTCCAGCTCAAGGGCTCGGCCGGCCAGAGCCTTGGCGCCTTCGCGGTGCAAGGCCTGCGGTTGGAGCTGACCGGCGAGGCCAACGACTACGTCGGCAAGGGGCTGTCGGGCGCGACCATCGTCATCCGGCCCTCGCCGCACCTGGCCAGGCCGCAGGACAACGCCATCCTGGGCAACACCATCCTTTACGGCGCGACGGCGGGACGGTTGTTCGCGGCCGGCCTGGCGGGCGAGCGGTTCGGGGTGCGGAACTCCGGCGCGACCACCGTCGTCGAGGGCGTCGGGGCCAACGGGCTGGAATATATGACCGGCGGCATGGCAGTGATCTTGGGTCCTGTGGGCTCCAACTTCGCGGCCGGCATGACCGGCGGCATGGCCTTCGCCTACGACCCGGAAAACCGCTTCCAGACGTCGCTCAACACCGAAAGCGTGGTCATCTGCCGCCTCGCCTCGGCTCACTGGGCGGCCGTGCTGAAGGACCTCGTCGAGGAACACGCCCGCGAGACCGGCTCGGCGCTGGCCGAAGGCCTGCTGCGCAACTGGGACCGCGAGATCGAGCGCTTCTGGCAGGTCTGCCCAAAGGAAATGGTCGGACGCCTGGACCACGTGCTGGAGGCCGAAGAGGCGGTGCACCGGCGGGCTTAGCCGGGCCGATTGGTCTTGCCGGCGCCGTGTGTCACACTCCAGCTCTCGGCTCCCGGAGACTTGGCCATGCGTCGGACTTTCGGAATGATCGCGCTGCTCACCGCTCTCGCTAGCGGCCAGGCCTGTCTGGCGCAGCAGCCGGACCAGCAGCAGTTGCAGCAGCAGCAAGACCGTCAGCAGCGGGACGTGGAGCAAGGGCTGACGTCGAACACCGGCCCCTACCACCAAGATTATCGCACCATGGCCGGCGACGCCCGGCGCAACGCCGAGAAGGCCAAGACGCCTGCCTCGAAGGAGAGGTGGCTCAAGATGGCCAAGAAATGGGATGGTCTCGCCGTCCAGGATCAGCGCCTGCAATCCGACCGGTAGCGGTCTGGCGTTGGGCGCAGCGGGCGTTTCGCCGCCCTCGAACCCCTCCTTGTCCCGACGTGGCGTCAAGCGCCTAGGCTGAACCCGAACGCGGACCACCGCATCGGCAGGGAGGCCTCAAGCATGTCCGGCGCCTACGAGCACATCCTTTGCGAGGTCGAGAACGGGATCATGCAGATCACGTTGAACCGGCCCGAGAAGCTCAACGCCTACACCGCCACCATGGGCGCCGAGCTCGCCCGCGCCTTCGATGCGGCGGACGTCGACGATGACGTGCGGGTCGTGCTGGTCACCGGGGCCGGGCGCGGGTTCTGCGCGGGGGCCGACATCTCGGCGGGCGCAGGCGCGTTCGACACCACTTCGGCGGAGGGCTCGGCGTCGTTCGGCGACGTGAAGGGGCGCGCCGAAGGCCGTGCCGGCGGTTCGGGGATGGTGGGCGCGGTCTTCGATTGCCGCAAACCCTCCATCGCCGCCTTCAACGGCGCGGCGGTCGGCGTTGGCCTGACGCTGACCCTCCCAATGGACATCCGCATCGCCGCCGACACCGCCAAGTTCGGCTTCGTCTTCGCCCGCCGCGGCTTGGTGCCGGAGGCCGGCAGCGCCTGGTTCCTGCCGCGGCTTGTGGGGATATCGCAAGCGCTGCGCTGGTGCCTCGACGGCGCCCTCTTTAGCGCCGAGGAGGCGCTTAAGGGCGGGCTGGTCAGCGAGGTCGTGGCGCTTGAGGACCTGCTGCCGCGGGCAAGGGCCCTCGCGCGGTCGATCGCCGACAACACCGCGCCGATCTCGGTTGCGCTGACCCGCCAGATGCTGTGGCGGCTGTCGCCGGAGCCCTCGCCCTACCCGACCCTGAAGGTCGACGGCGCGCTGGCCATGGCGCTGGGCGCGACGGAAGATGTGCGCGAAGGCGTCTCGGCCTTCCTGGAGAAGCGGCCGCCATCGTTCCCCGGCAAGGTCTCGACCGACATGCCCGCCGGCTATCCCTGGTGGGAGCGCTAGCCCCGCTCCTCAGAACGACAAGGCGCAGCCGATGCCCCCGGCGACGCCCTGGTTTCCCATCGGCGCGGTGTCGCCGCCCGCGCCGACTTTGCAGCCGTTCTTCGGCTTGCGCTGCAGGTAGGGTTCCTGGGTCTTGGCGGCGGCGTAGCCGCGCTTGTCCAGGTTGAGGGTCATTGCGCCGGCGGACGGCGCCTTGGCCAACCGATCGAGGCAGGTCTGCCGCTCCGAGGGGGACAGGGTCAGCAGGTCGGCGTGGCCGCATCCACCGAGCCCGCGAAGCGCCTTGCGCACGCCCGCCGCCTCGCCTTCCGAGGGCGGGGCCTGCGGCACGGGGCTGGGCTCCTGCGCACTGATCGCCGGCCGCGCGAGCACGGGCGGCAGGAGGAACCGCTCCGGCGAGGCCTTGGCAGGCGCGCGCTGCTTCTTCGCCGGCTGCGGCGGCGGGCGCGTCTGCGGCCAAGGCGCCAGCTGCACGTTCATGGCCGGCTGCTCCGCATAGGTCGGCGCGGCGCCGAACTTCCAGAACAGGGCCAGGAGCACCAGGACATGCGCCACCACCGAGACCGCAATCGCCAGATTGCGGGTGGGGGCGGCGCCGGGCCGGACGTCCATCGCAAGGTCGGCCATCCACCCCCCGCTCCGGTTGATACGGCCACGCTAGGACGCGGGCGCTCCGTGTCGGAATGAAGGCTCGAAGCGAGCGCAAAGCGGCGCTAGGCTCCGGCGCGTTTGGGGGGGGAACATCATGCAGCGACGGTCGGTGATTGCGCTTGGCTTGCTGAGTGTTGGCTTTCCCATGGCGGCCCTCGCCGGTTCGAAGGATTGGCGCACCCTCTTCGATGGCCGAAGCCTCGACGGCTGGACGCAGTTGGGCGACGCCAACTGGACGCTGAAGGACGGCGCCGCAAAGGCCGACAACGGCAAGACCGGCTTCCTGGTCTCGGACGAGACCTTCGGCGACGTGGAGATCCGGGCCGAGTTCTGGGTGACCGACGACGCCAACAGCGGGATCTTCATCCGCTGCACCAACCCGCTGAAGATCGGCACCGCCTCGGGCTATGAGGTCAACATCTACGACCAGCGGCCTGATCCGAGCTATGGCACCGGCGCCATTGTCGGCGTGGCCAAGGTCTCGCCGATGCCGAAGGCCGGCGGTCGCTGGAACGTGATGGAGATCATCGCCAAGGGCGATCGCTTCACGGTCTCGATCAATGGCAAGCGGACGGTGGACGGGGTCCGGAACGCCGATTTCGCGCACGGCCGGATCGCGCTGCAGTACGGCCTCGGCGTCGTGAAATTCCGCAAGGTGCAGGTGCGCACGTTCTGAGCTGCGACCCGCCGTCGCGCTGGCCGGCGGAGCTTTCCGCTCGCAGGAGGGAACGACGGTGTATAACTCTGTCCCACGAACAGTGTCGGGGTTTGCATGTCATTGGCGGAAGTGCGTCAGCCGGGCATGAGCGCAGGCGTCCAGGACGCCCTGAAACGGGGCGACCGCGCGGGCGCGCTGGCGCTGGCGATCGAGGCGGAGCGCGCGGCGCCCGGCGACATCGCGCTGAAGCTGCAGCGGGCCATGGTCAACCGCGCCATGGGCGACCTGCCGGCCGCGCTGGCCGCCCTCGACGAAGCCCTCACCCTCGATCCGTATGATTACGTGGCCCTGCTCTCCAAGGGCGCGGTGATCGAGAAGCTAAACGGCGAGCGGGCCGCGGCGGCCGTCTACAAGAACGCCCTGAAGATCGCGCCGCCGGACGACCGACTGCCGCCACCGCTGCGCGGGCCCACCGATCGCGCCCGCCAGATCGTCAACCGGACCCAGGAAGCTCTGGAGGCGCATCTGAAGCTGCGCACCGGCCAGGTGAACGCCGCCACCTCCGAAGAGGCCCGCCGCCGGTTCGACGAGAGCGTCGGCGTCTTCGCCGGTCGCGAGCGGGTCTATGTGCAGGAGCCGCTACTGCTGCACTATCCCAGGCTGCCGGCGATCCCGTTCTATGATCGCGGGTTATTCCCCTGGTTCGCCGAGCTGGAGGCCGCGACCGACACCATCCGCGACGAGCTCGAGGGCGCGCTCGCCGCCTCGAAGGACGACTTTACCCCCTACATCGCCTATCCGAAGGGCGCGCCAGTCAACCAGTGGGGCGAGCTCAACCACTCGAAGCGCTGGAGCTCGTTCTTCCTGTGGAAGGACGGCGCACGGCAGGACGGCGCCTGCGAGCTTTGCCCGAAGACCGCGGCGCTGCTGGCCAGCCTGCCGATGGCCGAACAGTCCGGGTTCGCGCCCACGGCGATGTTCTCGGCGCTCGACGCCAACACCCACATCCCCGCGCACACCGGCTCGACCAACGTGCGCCTCCTCTGCCACCTGCCGCTGATCCTGCCGGGGCGCGCAAGGTTCCGCGTCGGGGCCGAGACCCGCGAATGGAAAATGGGCGAGGCCTGGGTGTTCGACGACACCATCGAGCACGAGGCCTGGAACGACGCCGACCAGCTCCGCGTCATCCTGATCTTCGACATCTGGAACCCCTACCTAGACGAGGGCGAGAAGGCGCTCGTCACGGCGCTGCTGAAGGCGCGGCGGGAGTTTTTCGAGGGGTAGCTCGTAGGTCCACCCCATTGGGGGAGGTGGCGCGAAGCGCCGGAGGGGGTCCTCGCCGACCTCGGAGGACCCCCTCAGTCAGCTTCGCTGACGGCTCCCCCGACGGGGGAGCGACTGGTCTCTGGCTCACAACATCTCCGGTTCCGGCCCCACGTACCGCGCCCGCGGCCGGATCAGCGTGTCCGCCTGCCCCTGTTCGATGGCGTGGGCGATCCAGCCGGCGCAGCGGGCTACCAGGAAGAGGGCGAAGGGGGCGTCGGGCGGCAGGCGAAGCGCCTGGCTCGCGGCCATCAGGGCGAAGTCCACATTCGGCGCGAGGCCGGCGACCGAGTGGACCGCCTCGCGCAGGGCCTGCAGCTCGGGCGGCGCCTTGAACCGCTCGAGCAGGGCCGCGGCGCGCGGGTCGCCGTCGGGATAGAGCATGTGGCCGAAGCCCGGCAGGGTGCGGTCCTCCACCAAGCGGTTGGAGATCGCCGCGCGGGGGCCGAGCTGGACGGCTTCGGCGGCGAAGGTGCGCACCGCCGCCGTGGCGCCGCCATGCCGCGGACCGGACAACGTCGCGAGGCCCGCGAGCGCGCTGGCCGAGAGCGAGGCGCCTGTGGACGCCGCCACGCGCGCGGCGAAGGCGGAGGCGTTGAGTTCATGGTCGGCGACCAGCACCAGGATGCGGCGGATCAGGTCCGCGCCGGGACCGCCGGGTCCAAGCCCCCAGGCGAGCGCCAGGCGGTTGTGGATCGGCCCGCCGCCGACGTCGCCGGCCACCGCGTCGGTCAGCACGTCCAGCAGGGTGGCCGCCTCAACGGCGAGCGCCAACGGTTGGCGGCCGCGGGCCGGCGGGTCGGTCCCGGCCCGCAAGGCCAGCGCCAGATAGGCTCGCGTCCGCATGTCGGGGTGCTCGGGCGGTGCGGGACGCTCGGTGCGCTTCAGCGCCGCCCCATGGCCGCCGCGTAGCAGGCGGGCGACCGACTCCAGGGTCTCGGTCTCGGCCAGGCGGATGGCGTCACGGCCCCGATAGAACAGCCGGCCGCCTGCCACGGTGGTGATCTCCGACGCCAGCACCGGCTCGCCCCAGGCGATGGCGCCGGCGGCCACGTCGGAGACTCTGCGGCTGCGCGCCTTGCGCTGGGTAAGCGCGGCGATGTCGGCGGCGCGGTAGAGGCTGCGGCGCGAATCTCCGGGGTCGGGCCGCACCTGCACGCGGCCCCGGCTGACGTAGGCGTAGAGCGTCTGCGGGCGCACGCCCAACCGGTCCCGGGCTTCCTCGGCGGCGATCCAGTCTGCGGGGGACATATATTGATTACATTGATCAAGATTGACGCCAGAAGCATGCGTGCATTTCTAAAGGCCAGCAAGCAGGAATTGGAGACCTCCATGTCGGACGGTTTGGAAGACGTCGTCGCCGCGGACACCGTGCTCTCGGAAGTGGATGGCAAGGCGGGGCATCTGATCATCCGCGGCCGCACCCTGGACGAGCTGGCCGGCCACGCGAGTTTCGAGGACCTGGTGCATCTGTTGTTCCAGGGCTTCTTCGAGGACCTGCCGGCGGACGTCGGGCCGGCGCTGGGCGCGGCGCGCGCCGAGGTGTTCGCCGAGGTCTCGGCGCTGGACACCGGCCTCCTCGACCGCACGCCGATCGAGGCCATGCGGGCATTGACCGCCCGGCTGGCCGACGGCGACGACCTGGCCATCGCATTTCGGCTGATCGCCGCGCCGGCGGTCTTCACCGCCGCCGTGGTGCGGGCCCAGGCCGGCGAGGCGCCGATAAAGCCCGACGCGAGCCTCAGCCACGCCGCCGACATCCTGCGCATGCTCCGCGGCCGGCCGCCCAGCCGCGCCGAGGTGGAGGCGCTCGACACCTATCTCGTGACCGTCAGCGACCATGGTTTCAACGCCTCGACCTTCGCGGCGCGGGTCATCGCGTCCACCCGCGCGGGCCTGACCTCGGCCGTTCTGGGGGGGATCAGCGCCCTGAAGGGCCCGCTGCACGGCGGCGCGCCAGGGCCGGTGATCGAGATGCTGGACGGGATCGGCGCGCCGTCCAATGCGCGGGCCTGGATCGAGGCGGCCCTGGCCCGCGGCGACCGGCTGATGGGCTTCGGCCACCGGATTTACAAGGTGCGCGATCCCCGAGCCGACGCCCTGAAGGGCGCGGTGCGCCGGCTGACGGCGGGCTCCAACATCATGCCCGGTCGGCTGGAGTTCGCCGAGGCGGTGGAAGCTGCCGCGCTGGCCATCCTGAAAGAGAAGAAGCCCAACCGGCCGCTGGACACCAATGTCGAGTTCTACACGGCGCTGCTGCTCGAGGCGCTGGCCTTCCCGCCCTCGGCCTTCACCTGCGTCTTCGCCATGGGCCGGGTGGCCGGCTGGCTCGCCCACGCCCGCGAACAGCTCGCCGGCGGCCGGCTGATCCGCCCGCAGTCGCGCTACATCGGGCCGATGCCCCGGAAGGCGGCGTAGCTGAGAGTCGTTAGCGCTGGCATGGGCGGCCGCGGGTACTAAGTTCCGCGGCATGACCGCCGCCCATGGCCTGAGCCCCGCCGAGAGCGCCGCCTTGACGCGGCGGGTGACGCTGCTGTCGGTGGCGACTGCTCTTGTGCTGGTGAGCATCAAGATCGCCGCATGGGTCGCCTCGGGATCGGTGGCGCTGCTGGCCTCCACCGCGGACTCCGCGCTCGATCTCCTCGCCTCGCTGGTGACCTTCTTCGCTGTGCGCTACGCGGCCGCCCCGCCGGACGCCGAGCACCGCTATGGCCACGGCAAGGCCGAGGCTTTCGCGAGCCTGGTGCAGGCGGGCCTGGTGTTCGCCTCGGCCGCGCTCATCGGGCGCGAAGCCCTGGGCAGCCTGATGCACCCCAAGCCCATCGCCGCCGAAGGTTGGGCGATGGCGGTGATGGCGGTTTCCATCCTGCTGACCGCCGGCCTGATCGTCGCCCAGGGCCGGGTGCTGAAACGAACCCGTTCCGTGGCCGTCTCCGGCGACCGTGCGCACTACGCTTCCGACCTGGCGTCCAACGCGATCGCGCTCATCGGCATCGGCGCCTCGACGTGGCTGGGTTTGGGCGGGATCGACGCGCTGGCGGCCCTCGTCATCGCGGCCTTGCTGCTCTGGGGCGCCATCGGAGTCTTCCGCGAGGCGTCGGGCCAGCTGATGGACCAGGAACTGCCGGACGATGCGCGCGCCCGGATCGTCGCCCTGGTGACCGGCGACCGGCGGATCACCGACGTCCACCAGCTGCGCACTCGTGCGTCGGGCCCTTACGTCCATATGCAGATGCACGTCGACCTCGACCCCGAGCTGACGCTGGAGGCGGCGCACGAGGTGATCGTGGCGGCCGAGAAGCGGGTGCTCGACGCCTTTCCGTCCGCCGACATCATTATCCATGCCGATCCCCGCGGCCGAGCCGAGCCGCACGGAGGTGCTTTTGCGGAAATGCGCATCGGCGACGCTTCACAGGACGCGTAGTAAACGGCGCCTTAACGGGTCGCGCGCTCTGTGGGACCAACGATTCGTCCACCCTTCGCGTTAGCCGGACATGAGCGTCGAGCGCACTCTCCATCACTTCCCGCTGGATCCCGCCTCCCGCCAGGTGCGCCTGGTCCTGGGCGAAAAACGGCTGGCGTTCGGCGAGGTCCAGGTCCGCTACTGGGAACGGCCCAAGTCGCTGACGGCGCTGAACCCGTCCGGCGTGCTGCCCGTCCTGGTGGAGACCGGCGAAGGCGGCGAACTGGTGCTCTGCGAAACCCGCGCCATCCTCGACCACCTGGAGGAAGCCGCGCCGGAACCCGGCCTCTTGGGTCGCGACCCGGCCGAACGCGCGGAGACCCGGCGCCTCGTCCAGTGGTTCGAGCGCAAGTTCGAGTTCGAAGCCAGCAGCTACCTGCTGCACGAGAAGATGGAAAAACGGCTGCTGGGGATGGGCGCCCCGGAGCTCGCCGCCCTGCGCCAGGGCCGCGACGGTCTGCGCAACCACCTGTTCTACATCGACAAGCTGCTACAGGAGCGGGAATGGCTGGCGGGACGGCGGCTCTCGCTGGCGGATTTCGGCGCGGCCGCGCACCTTTCGGTGATCGACTATCTGGGCGATGTGCCGTGGGGCGACTTCCCCGCGGTGAAGACGTGGTACATGAAGCTGAAATCCCGGCCGTGTTTCCGGCCGCTGCTCACGGACCGCTGGCCCGGCCTCGCGCCCGCCAAGCATTATGACGATCTCGACTTCTAACCGCGAAGACCTGATCCGCGCCGAGGCTCTGGCCCTCGGCTTCGACCTCTGCCGCATCACCCAGGTCCAGGCCGCCTGGACCGCGACAGCGCATCTGGCCGAGTTCGTGGCCGCCGGGCGGCATGGCGAGATGGGCTGGATCGCCGAGACCGCCGAGCGCCGGGCGCATCCCCGGGCGATGTGGGACGGGGCGCGATCGGCGATCGTGCTGGGCATGAACTACGGCCCCGACGGCGATCCCCTGGCCGTGCTGGAGGAGCCGACCCGCGCCGCGATCAGCGTCTATGCCCAGGGCGACGACTACCACGAGCTGATCAAGGGCAAGCTCAAGACGCTGGGGCGCTGGATGCAGGCGCGGTTCGGCGGCGAACTGAAGGTGTTCGTCGATACCGCGCCGCTGCTCGAAAAGCCGCTGGCCGAGCAGGCCGGCCTCGGCTGGCAGGGCAAGCACACCAACCTGGTCTCCAAGGAGTTCGGCTCCTGGCTGTTCCTGGGCTCGATCCTGACGACGCTGGAGCTCGCCCCGGACGTGACGGAGTCCACCACCTGCGGGACCTGCCACGCCTGCCTCGACGTCTGCCCGACCAAGGCCTTCCCGGCGCCCTACCAGCTCGATGCGCGGCGCTGCATCTCCTACCTGACCATCGAGCTGAAGGGGCCGATCCCGCACGAGTTCCGCGAGGCGTTGGGCAACCGCATCTATGGCTGCGACGACTGCCTGGCGGTCTGCCCCTGGAACAAGTTCGCCCAGGTCTCGGCCGAGCAGAAGTTGCACGCCCGCGACGCGCTGAAAGCCCCGTCCCTGGCCGACCTCTCCCGCCTGGACGACCCGGCGTTCCGGGCCCTGTTCTCGAAGAGCCCGGTCAAGCGCATCGGCCGCGACCGGTTCATCCGCAACGTCCTCTACGCGATCGGCAATTCCGGAGAGCCGGCCCTGGCGGCGGAGGCCGAGCGCCTGCTGGACGACCCGTCGCCGCTGGTGCGCGGCGCGGCGGTCTGGGCGCTGTCGCGGTTGCTGGATGCGGCGGCGTTTGAAGCGCTGCGGACGGGCAGGACGATCGCCGAGACCGATCCGATGGTTCAGGAGGAGTGGATCCGCCCCCATCCGCTCATCCCCACGGTTTAGAACTCCACCTTCGCCATGTCCTTGAGGCGCGGCAGGACCTGGTCCTTGTCGGAGAGCACCGGCTCGCCGTCGAGCGGCCATGCGATGCCGAGATCCGGATCGTTCCAGATCAAGCCACCTTCGAGCTGTGGGGCGTAGTCGCCGTCGACCTTGTAGAAGAGCTCGGTGTCGTCGGCGGTCGTGACGTAGCCGTGGGCGAAGCCGCGCGGCACCCAGAGCTGTTCGCCCACCTCGGCCGTCAGTGTCGCGCCAACCCATTTGCCATAGGTCGGCGAATCCGGCCGGACATCGACGGCCACGTCGAAGATGGAGCCCTTCAGCACCCGCACCAGCTTGCCCTGGGCGTGCGGCGCCTTTTGGAAATGCAGGCCGCGCAGGGTGCCCTTGCGGGCGTTGAACGCCTGGTTGTCCTGCACGAAGCGGGTATCGACGCCGGCGGCGGCGAGAGACTTCTGGCTCCAGGTCTCGGCGAACCAGCCACGCGCATCGCCATGACGCTTGGGCGTGATAAGCAGGACCTCGGCGATGGCCAGCGGCGTGATCGTGGTCATGGTGACTCTGTAGCTTAGGAGCAGTCTTGGGGATGGCGCGTGGCGGGGCGAAAGACAAGCCTTCTCGATCACCGATGCCCCCCGCGCCGAAGGTCAGCGTTGTGGTCGTGGTCTACGAAAGTGGCCCCACTTTGGCGGAGTGCCTGGCGGCGGTGCGCGCCCAGACGTGCGGCGACTATGAGCTGATCCTGGTCGACAATGCGTCGAGCGACCGGGTCGCCCAGGCCGCGGCCAAGGCGGATTCCGCGATCGTCCTGCTGGAGAACGCCGAGAACCTCGGGTTCGCCGCGGCGGTGAACCAGGCGGCCGGCCGGGCGCGGGGGGAGTGGCTGGCGCTGCTCAACCCGGACGCCTACCCCCAGCAGGACTGGCTGGAGCGGCTGATCGCGGCGGCGAACGCCAACCCGACGATCCGCTCCTTCACGTCGCGCCAGCTGATGGCGCAGGACCCGACCCGGCTCGACGGGCTTGGCGACGTCATGTCGCTCGCCGGATTTCCATTCCGTGGCGGCTTCGGTCATCGAGATCCCGGTCCACTGGCGAGCGGCTGGGTGTTCTCCGGCTGCGGCGGGGCGATGATGATCAACCGCGCCCTGTTCCTCGGG
>Ga0307513_10010425_pt1 | contig 11648 bp, 15 predicted proteins | sample 15_EM_MG_FD_202174 | JGI IMG/M metagenome (GOLD analysis project Ga0307513, IMG submission 202174) | Populus trichocarpa ectomycorrhiza microbial communities from riparian zone in the Pacific Northwest, United States - 15_EM | ecosystem: Host-associated > Plants > Roots > Unclassified | place... | reverse complement strand
GGAAGGGCCCTCCAGACGCTCGTCACCAGAGCGGCTCCTATCGTGGACACCAATCCCGCCAAGATCGCTCTGGGTCTTGTGCGGGCGATCATCGAGATCAAGAATGTTCGTTATCGCTTTTCACACCGCATTCCGACTAACTATCATTCCAGACTGTGAAAGACAACAAGGACGCAGTTGCACGGCAGATAGCATCAACCGGAGGTCAGTTGGAGGAGGTGGAGGAGGCACTGCGTGGCTGGAAGCCGGACAATAAGGAAGGAAATCCATGGATGAATCATTTCAGAGCGTAGGTGTTTCATCGTGCTATCGGCATTGAGTGTATGGCTATACGACTGTTTAGTACCCTCGAGGAAGAATTACCGAAACTGGAAGAAGTCAGTGGCGAGTCAAACTTGAGGAAATTCGTTGACCATGAAGATGTGCAAAAGCGGATCAAGGATATTTTCGTGCGTATCAATGAGGCCAGAGTGCAGTTTGAGGTACGCACGATGACCGTTTGTTCATCCATATCTTCTCAATGTCACTTCTATGCAGCTCGCACTCGGTGTAAGAGTATTCAAGAAGGTGTACGAAGTGGACCAAGCTGTCAAGGTATGTAAGACCTCCTTGCGCAACCAAGATGTCAGCTCATTATCCCAAAAGGACATATTCCTCGATCGTCTCAAACCCTCGCATATTGCCCACCACGATTACCTTCTAGAAGGTGAAGAAGGGCGGTTGTTGCGTCGTCAGGTCTGCACCCCCGGAACTCGTGTCCGTATATTGGACGACATTGTTACATGGGCCAAAAGCACCTCGTCGGACACTCCAAACGTCTACTGGCTTTTCGGTCACGGCGGGTCCGGGAAGAGTACCATAGCCTATACTATCGCCCGCCGCTTCGAGTTCGCCGGCTCCTCCGACACGATCATCTTGGGAGGCAATTTCTTTTGTTCGCGACAATTCGAGGAGACGCGACTCTCCAAATACATCATCCGTACGATCGTGTACCACCTCGCTCTCAAATGCAAACCATTCTCTGACGTTCTGAGTCGTTCTGGGAGGCTAGATACCATCACTCAGAACTGCCGCACTCAACTCGACGGTCTCTTTTTTGGGCCATGGCAGGAATCCGAAGCAGCTCGACTTGCAGATACATCGACGCCAGTGCATTACCTTATTGTCATCGACGCTCTTGACGAGATTGATGGGACAGGTGGTTCTGACTTTTTGCGTGACCTCGTTGACGCTATCAATAATCAAAAAGGCCTCACCGGTCTCAAGTTCTTCGTCACGAGTCGGTCAGACCAGGGCCTCCTCACCCATGTGAAGTCCCTGGAGCGGAAGCAGCTCTACCGTCTCCAGGACGTGAAGGAGGAGGAAGCCCGTGCCGACGTAGCAACATATCTTAATGCTAGCTTCCCACACTTCGTAGGGCGGTTAGAGATGGACCAGCTTGTGGCACAGGCGGCTGGGTTATTCATTTATGCTGCAACGGTTGTGAAACTTTTAACAGGCCTTCAACCACGGGACCAGAAGAACTTCTTCAACAAGCTCTTTGCCACCTCTGACCCTGCCCTATCATTGCGAGATCCGGATTTCTTACTGAATCAGCTATATCACCAGATCCTTCTGGATGCTTTTGGCAAGCTTAGAGAGGACGAGCTTGCCTGCCGGCGCCTGCTTCTATATACCTTTCTCTGTGCCAGAGAACCTTTGTCAACATCAGCTGCTGCCAGCCTCCTTTTTCCAGAAGATCCTGAAGAGACGGACCCAGTGTTCTCTTATACCCCAATTGCAAATGAGGTTTTCAACTGCCTCCACTCTGTCCTTTATGTTGAACATGACAAGGTTCTTTCATACCACAAATCCTTTTCCGACTTCATATTTGATCATGCTCGCTCTGGGGAGTTTTGGTGTAACAAAGCAACACATCACCAACATCTCACCAACTCCTGCTTCCGGGTCATGGAAGGGTTGCGATTCAACATTGCCAATATTCCATCATCATTCATCTTTGACTGTGATAATCATACACTGGTGGGTGAAGTTGAACAAAATATCTCTTCTGCTTTGAGATATTCTTGTCAAAATTGGGATCATCATCTTTCTGGTACTAAATCAACCCCCCATGATCCCTTGCATAACACATTGTCAGAGTTCCTCCAGATTCGTGCTCTATTTTGGATTGAAGTTATGAATCTTCTGGACTCACGTGGATGCTGCTATCCAATGCTCCAAACAGCACATAAGTGGGTGATTGAGTCAAAGGCAAGTGTTGTCTGGAATAAATAATTTGTGCCAACCTCACCAGGATGTTTAGGGCAAGAGGCCATTACCAGAAAACCTCATTGAGGCTGGATCTTTTGCATTATATTTCAGTGGAAGTGGTGCATGGTCATCAACTCCACACCTCTACATCTCTGCACTAGCAACATGGCCAAGGAAGTCAGATCCCATTCAAAGTTGGAAGAACCACTTCCCTGGAATTCCTCAATTTGTCAATGCTTCAAATGGTGGCACACTACTAATGACCCTCAACATTAACAGTGAGGTGAATGCAGTTGCATTTTCTAGTGATGGCAGGTGCATTGTTTCTGGTTCTAATGACAATTTGGTTTGGGTGTGGGATGCCTTGACAGGTGAAGAGCAGCATGTGCTAAATGGCCACACAGATAAAGTCAGCTCAGTTGCATTTTCAAGTGATGGCAGCTGGATTGCCTCTGGCTCTTGGGACAAATCAGTTCAGGTGTGGGATGCTTTGACAGGCAAGAAGAAGCATTTGCTACTTGGCCACACTTATTCAGTGACCTCAGTTGCCTTTTCAAGTGATAGCAGTTGCATCATTTCTGGCTCAAATGACAAATCAGTTTGGGTGTGGGATGCCTTGACAGGCAAGAAGAAGCATGTGCTGGATGGCCACACAGATAACATCAATTCAGTTGCATTTTCAAGTGATGGCAGCTGGATTGCTTCTGGCTCTTGGGACAAATCAGTTCGGGTGTGGGATGCCTTGACAGGCAAGGAGAAGCATGTGCTGGATGGCCACACAGATAACATCAATTCAGTTGCATTTTCAAGTGATAGCAGCTGGATTGCTTCTGGCTCTTGGGACAAATCAGTTCGGGTGTGGGATGCCTTGACAGGCAAGAAGAAGCATGTGCTGAATGGCCACATAGGTCAGGTCACCTCAGTTGCATTTTCAAGTGATGGCAGCCACATTGTCTCAGGCTCTTCAGACACATCAATTCGGGTGTGGGATGTCTTGATGGGCAAAGAGAAGCATGTGCTAAATGGCCACACAGAGTGGGTCACCTCAGTTGCATTTTCAAGTGATGGCACTCACATTATATCTGGCTCAACTGACAAATCAGTTCGGGTGTGGGATGTTTTGATAGATGAGGATGAGCATATGCTGAATGGCCACACTTCTTTGGTCAAGTCAGTTGCATTTTCAAGTGATGGCACCTGCATTGTTTCTGGCTCACATGATAAATCAGTTCGGGTGTGGGATGCCTTAACAGGCAAGGAGAAGCATGTGCTTAATGGCCACACAAATTGGGTGACCTCAGTTGCATTTTCAAGTGATGGTGGCTACATTGTCTCTAGCTCACATGATAAATCCATTCGGGTGTGGAATGCCTCAACAGGCAAGATAAAGCATGTACTGAATGGCCATACAGATATGGTAACTTCAGTTGCATTTTCAAGTGATGGCAATTGCATTGTCTCTGGCTCATGGGACAAATCAGTTCGGGTGTGGGATGCCTTGATGGGCAAGGAGAAGCATGTGCTGAATGGCCACACAATTTCAGTGACTTCAGTTGCATGTTCAAGTGATGGCCAATACATTGTCTCTGGCTCACTTGATAAATCAGTTCGGGTGTGGAATGCCTGGACAGGCAAGGAGAAGCATATACTGAATGGCCACAGAGATTCAGTGACCTCAGTTGCATTTTCAAGTGATGGCAGCCGCATTGCCTCTGGCTCTTATGACAAAAGGGTTCGGGTGTGGGGTGCCTGGATGGGTGAGAAGAGGCATGTGCTGTATGGCCACACAAATTGGGTCAATTCAGTTGCATTTTCAAATGATGGCAAATGCATTGTCTCTGGCTCTGATGACAAATCAGTTCGAGTTTGGGATGTCTTGATGGGTGAGGAGAAATATGTACTGAATGGCCACACTTCTTTTGTCATGTCAGTTGCATTTTCAAGTGATGACAGTTGGATTGTCTCTGGCTCTGCTGAAAAATCAATTCGGGTGTGGGATGCCTTGATGGGCAAGGAGAAGCATGTGCTGAATGGCCATAGTTATTCCTTCAACTTATTCTCATCTTGCTATGTTCAGGAGAAGATAGTCAAATTCATGCATGGTCCCAAACATACTGGCTGGCTTCTATCCCCACATGGAGAAGGATATCTTATGTTTGTGCCACCTGGTGAAAGGCTGCCTGATGATGCCAACATACTTACAATTCCACATTCTTTTGTTGCACATGTTGATTTTACTAACTCAAGATTAGGTCCTCAATGGGACAGTTGCTATTCTCCATAGGGTACTTGTACTATTTCAAGCAAATGTTCAAATAATCATAAAGGGTCACTGTTATAATCTTTTATTTTATCAATATGGACACTTTTTCCTTTTAGCACAGCATTGTGTACTTCCTCCATCATTTTCACTTGTTATTGCACATTACGCCTTCTATGTCTATTTATAGTATTGTCTGTGTTTCTTTCGATTTACTATATTTTTCTTAACTTATTGCATATGCAACTCATTTCTTTCATCTTGATACTTGTCCTTGTATTGACTCATAACTCTAGTCATAGTAGATGGTCTATACACTAACTAGTAGTGTAAGTATTGAATACCTTCACTTGTATTCTCTAGCTAGTTCTTATTTATCCAGATGATTCTTCTAGTCCCAGAACATTGAACTCCTTGAGGATCTCACCTCAACTTCTTGATTGACTGTTGATAGAACTCACAACTCATGATAAACTATCTGAAGTCATAACAGTCACAAACTAAAAAAATGTTTATTTTATTAGATTTCTATATTATACAGTCATCCACCGGCATGTGTTACACCATCACTCAGTGTTACACTCCAATGGTAATTCACCTCTCTCTCAATAAACTAGTTCATGTATCAACATGAAATCTTTTGCAGTCTGTAGCAGTAATATATAATGATTTAACTGATAAGAGTTAATAAATCAGAAATGCACAGTTTTTTAATTTCAATTGAAACACAGAGGCAATGTATGAAATTAAGCTGAAATGAAAATTAAATGAAATGCCACCCACTATTAACAAGGAATACATGCACGATCTTGGGTGCCTTATGTACCTGAAACATACCCTACTGTTCTAAAACTGTTCAAGAGGTGTACTGTGTGGTTTTCATCAGGAAAAACTGCAGAAACGTTGACCTGCCTGTATGGTGCAGGTTGCTTCGAAGCACATTGCCTTGAAGCCCATATATTCTCAAAGAATTGCGCAAAAACTCCCCAGAAACTCAACATAATATTTGTCTATCATATCTTTTCTTTCCATGGCTGGATGTGCCAAGTCCAAACTCAATAAATCTCATGCTTGCAAACACGTTCACGATGCTCTGATGGCACAAGCTGTCAAGGCCTATAATCTAGAACTCAAGAAACCAAGGAAAGAAAGGGTCGGATTGTGCAGGATCTGTTTGAGATATGCAGCACTACATTATCAAGACACCAGTGAAGCTGTTAAATTGTGCCACATGATGCTAAAGAGATTGGCTGCAGGAGGAAACACTTGTGAGAGGGCAAATGCTGAGTGGGCCTGGTTGAATAATACCAAAGTCAATGTTGTTATCAAGTTTATTGATGAGATGGCAGCTTGTGGCTTTCTGGTCAGTCACACTCACCTCAAGGAGGCTGTTGACCTTATCTGCAGTGCTCATCTTGGTGAGGAATTCTCTGTCATAGGTGTTGGCAAGAATTGGACTTACCACTTCTCAAAGAAGTATGCCAATCATATCAAGATCTCTCAATCTCAGGCTCTTGAAGACAAATGAGGATGTACTGCAAACCCCAGCAATGATGAGGCCTGGTAGAAGATGCTTGGTGAGATCATTGAGAAATACATGATCAAACCCAAGAACATTGACGGATCAGATGAAGTTGGCATTCAAGCACAAGGCCAAGGCAAATGTGAGTTTGTCTTTGGTTCTTGCACAAAGGCCACACCATACCAGCAGTGTTCTGGCTCACATGAGAACATCACAGTTATCATTACAATCTGTGCTGATGGCTCAACCACTCCTCCTGCCATTATTTTCAAGGGAAGCGCATACAATATCAAGTGGGGAGACAACAATCCTCTAAATGCTTCATATGTGTTCAGCTATTTTTCTCTCTATCTTATATGACTAACAAACTGTATTTATTAGCCTTGGTTACCAGGAAAAAGGTTGGACAGATGGGGAGATTGGCACGAAGTGGATCAAGCATTTTGAGAATGCAACTTGTGCTAAGGCCAAAGGCAAGTATCAGCTCCTTATCATTGATGGCCATAACTCCCATTATACCATCACCTTCCTTCAAGTTGCTTGTGAACATAAAACAATCATCATTATCTGTTATCCAGTGCATGGCACCCACCTGTATCAAGGACTCAATGTTGTTGTTTTTGTGGTTTTGAAACTGCACCTTTCACAGGAGCACAATAAATGGTTCCGCACCACTGGACAGCCTATCAACAAGAACAACTTCCTGTGGATTCTCTCAGAGGCCTACATGTTTGTGCTTACCCCTGAAAACATCAAAACTGCATTTCACAAGACCGGTATTGTTCCTTTCAACTCATCTGTTATCACAGCAAACATGCTCACCACAAGCAAGGAAACCTCTGCTAAGGCACATCTTCCTGTGACCAACAAGACCACCTTTGAGCTGATCCAGATTATTGCAGATATGTTATGCTCCCTCCAGCTCAACATCGGCAATGATGGAGATGTTTCATCTACTCCTTATCATCTTGAGGCAGTGGAGATACTGGTCCCTGAGCCTGTTGCACAGGTTTCTGATTCCAGCTTGCAACCCATCTGAGTCCCACAATTTTCAAATTGATCAACAACTCCATCAGTCCCCATAGCTTCTACATGTCCAACTCTATCAACCACTACTCTTCCTCCCACACATACAACTATCCAGATCCTGGAGGATGCTGTTGCTTCCTTGAAATGAACCAACCTTCAATTTCTTGCAACTCCAGCATCCACCACATCTGCAGATCCTCCATCTCACACCACTTCTTGCACTGTATGTGATATGACTGGCACCACAAACACTGGCACCACTGCACTGTCTATTCAACCCACAACAGAGAATGAGCTGCTTCTCCTCTCAGCTCTTCATAAGTCAGAAGCCCATGTCCAGGGCATCAAAGTTCATGCATTTGAACTTCAAGCCTCCAACATCCTGAATGAAGCATATGCCAACCACCTAACAGCTGATGAATTTTATGAGCTCACAAAGGAGAAGGAGAAGGAGGCGCATGAAGAAGCCAGGGACAAGGAGATGTGTAAAAAGACACAGCAGTTGTATACTGCAGCTATAGGACTCATTGATCTGCTACCACCACCACACTTTCTTTCCCATGCATTCTACAGCAAAGGAGAAGAGTCTCAGGTGCAGGTCGGCATCAATTAGAGTAATATACAATGAACTGCTAGCGAAATCTATATACAAGAACATCGAGTCCTCAATCCAGCTAGAGAGACAAAAGCAAACAGCACCCATGAAAGCCCTCAAGTCGCAAACACGTATGCAGAGGAATGGCAGACGTGGCAAGCACAAGAGGCCTTAGGAAGGCAAAAGAAGACCTTGTAAGAGAATCACAGGCTATTATAAAAGGCCCAGATACAGCAAAGAAGTGGTTGTTTGAGAACGAACTTGTGCTCAAAGGAGAAAACCTCAGCATGATGATGATGATGATGGCCCTACAGCAACTATTTTCAGGAAGGTTCCTACAACCCAGAGACATGATACATGGAATGCATGCAATAGCAATGTGCATAGAGGAAATAATTCAGACCCGACACACAAGCAAACCTTTGGACACGATCACAGAGCAGGTGGAGGATATAGTTAAAGGAGCAAAAGCAGCAGTGGAGGACTTGGTGGAAGGGGTGAAAACTGCGATGAAGGAGGCTGAAGCAAGGGTACTGAAGCAAAGAAAAACAGGAGGGAGGGATGAGGTGGAAAGGATCATTGAGAAAGCAGTACAGACCACAACAAAACCATCATACGCCCAAGCTCTAGCCAGCAAAAAGAGCTTATGAACCAAAACAAAGGACCTCCAAATTAGGATGGACACCAAAGCTAGAGGCCAGCTGCAATGAAAACAAATCATCTTGAATGGCAATGACTCAACGAGGGAGAAGCAAACTTACACCAAAAGAAATAATCTCGAAGGTTAACCTTGCACTCGACAAACTCGAAAAAGACATGGCAGAAACCCTAGAAGATGACAATAACGACAGGCCAGAAAATGCAAAATTTGTAGCAGCACAAGTCCTAAAGAATGGAGGTGTCTTACTTGAGATGTCTGATGAAAATGGAGCCGAATGGTTAAAGCAGAAGGAAATCACAAGGGCCTTTGAAAGGTACTTCCCAGGGACAGTCATTATCAAAGGAAAGACATACCAGGTAGTTGTACAGTTCCTCTCAACTAGACTATGCAATCGTCTCGAAAAACTCCTTGCAGCAATCAAAGATGAAAACCACCTGACCCCTGGGTCAATCAACAGTGTAAAATGGTTATGAAATCCTGACAACTGGAGCCCCAACCAAATGAAAGCCCACACCATACTAACTTTAAACTCCAGATATGCAGCAAATGACCTGATCAAGAATGGCATTCTGATCGATGGGACACGACATGAGGCAAAGAAACTCGAGGAGGAACCAAGATGATGCTTTAAGTGCCAGTTAATGGAAGTAGGACACACAGCGGCAACTTGCAAGGCAGAGGAGGCATGCTCCAAATGCACAAAAAACCACCTGATGAGGGGGTACCAGGCCACCCAAGCTGAGTACCAGTGTGCAATATGCAGGAAAAATGGAGGACGAAACAATCACACAGCCTAGGATAGGCAATGTCCAGTCTTTATTGAAGAGAGAGCGCAGTTATGTGACAAGAAACCAGAGAACCACTACAGGTTATTCCCAGTGGAACACCATGATTGGACATGGGTAAGGCACGAGGATAGTCCAGCTGATGGTTATGCCTGTAATGGTGGATAGGAACAGCTGTTAGGAAACCCAAATGACGACAAAGACTCAGCCCCTTTCCCTCTTCTTCCTCTCCTTTTTTTTTTTTTTGCCTCTTCCTTTCTATTTTTTCTATCCTTTTACACCTTTTACTCTATTTTTACTTTACCTCACCCCACTTTATTTTATTGTACATATCTCTCACTTACACTGTGCATCTAACGCACTTTGCACCACCCCAGGAGGCTGACACAGTCAGGGCTAGTATACATTTGACTACTATAGTTACAGGTGAGTAGAAGTAATCACATGATGTTTGACATAGGCCAGATGGCCCAACGAGCAATAAATGGATAAAAAAATAAAAAAAATAAAAAATTCTACAGCTATTGCTTTATGGAAGGTTGCCAATGAGAAGAGAAAGAAGGATGTGGCTGAGGCAAGTCCAAAGAACAAGAGAGTGAATGATGCATTCAAGAAGAAGCAAGAGACAGCGAAGAAGCAAGGTAAAAAGCGAGGTCTTTACTCTCCCCCCACATTCCACAAGGAATCCATATGGAATCCATATCATTCCAGGTGGATTCCACCCATTCCACATGGAATATGTTTTGGGTGATATCCCAGCCATTTTGGTGATTCCATTCCACCTATATTCCACATGGAATGCTATGGATTCCACATGGATTCCACCATTCCATATGGAATGATGCTCTGGAATCCACCTGGAACTATGACATAAATTCCACTACTGTTCCACCTGGATTCCATCCAATTCCACATGGAATAAAGGAATAATCATGGATTCCATGTGGATTCCATGTGGATTCCAATATTTTCTAATATTAGAATACATGAAAAACAATCATAGAAACAATTAAATAGACCATTAATAGTATTTATAGTGTTATTAATACATTGAATGAAAAATAAAAATGCAACATACATGAATTGAACCCAGGTGCTGACAAAGACACAGTCGCGCTAAAGCCAACTGCGCCACGAAGGCATTATTAACGACACGAACTAATGCTAGATATGCCTACCTTCCGGTTCGGCGGCCCGCGTCATCCCAAATCCGGAAACCTGTTGCCACGTCGCTTCCTTCCTTCCCACCACCACCACCGTTCCTCCCCCACACCACCCTCCCAACTCGGAACATCACCAGGACCCAAAGTAAGTACGCCACCACCACCACCCTTCGCATTGGCTGACGTGAACCCAGTAGCACGCGAGTGCCACGTCACGAAGGATGCGCGGCAACGACGACAGGCATCCACAGTGACAACACGGACGACAGCGACAACGAAGGGGGCCACGGCAATGATGACGCCGACGATAAAGCCAGGCCCAGCAACGACAACGACAGTGCCCATGACACACCACCGCCACGTCATCCGTGTTGACGACCGCCACCACCAACAACCGCCACGACGACTGAGTGCCGCAAGGTGGAAATGGAGCAAGGAGACGACGCGACCGGGGAGGAACAGGCCAACACGAGACGGCGGGAGGTTTCCCCCCGCCGTCTCAGCCCCTAGTGCGTATCCCCCGCCTGTTACCCACCCACTGACTACCTGCAAAACACAGCCGCCACGTCACCCTATGCCACCTCCCAACGCTAATCCCACAGCAACGGCCGCCACGACGCCATTCGAACGCAAACGCGCGGCCCAGCCCCTCCCTCATCGAAGGATGTGGGCGCCTGCCACGTCACCGGCGGTGATGAGCCCGCACGTTTAACCCGCCGCCACCGCCACGTCACCAGCATCCACGAGCCGTACCAGCACCACGAGCGCACTCAGCAAATGGTGTACGCAGGACCGAACGCCCACGACAAGGCGTAGGGGATGCCCAACACGGATAACCACCGTGGACAGAGGAAGGGAGGACCGAGGTAAGCTCCCCCAACCCATTCTCCCATCTCCCGAACGCTGACCCCAACTAGCGCCCATGAATGCGTCACATCGAGCGCCCAGACCATGACCCACCCCCCTATTTCATACGCAGCAGCCCGCCATGAGGACCGTGGGCGCTGCAGGTGCAAAACGGCAGCGGCGGCGGGTTAACGACGGCGGTGACAGGCTAACGACAGCGCCCGGGAGCTAACGACAGCAGTGGGGAGCTAACGACAGCAGCGGGGAGCTAACGACAGCAGCGGGGAGCTAACGACAGCAGCGGGGAGCTAACGACAGCAGCGGGGAGCTAACGACAGCAGCGGGGGGCTAACGACAGTGCCCAGGAGCTAATGACAGCGCCGGGGTGCAGCAACGACGGCGGCGGCGAACACAGCAACGACGGCGGCGAACGCAATGACAACGGCGGTGGCGAACACAATGACAGAATGGTGAGTGGCAGGTAATTACCCCTCCCTCTCTCTATGTCCATTACCTAGTACTGCTATATTACCC
>Ga0307513_10010424_pt1 | contig 11649 bp, 9 predicted proteins | sample 15_EM_MG_FD_202174 | JGI IMG/M metagenome (GOLD analysis project Ga0307513, IMG submission 202174) | Populus trichocarpa ectomycorrhiza microbial communities from riparian zone in the Pacific Northwest, United States - 15_EM | ecosystem: Host-associated > Plants > Roots > Unclassified | place... | reverse complement strand
GCTCGTCGCGCACATCCAGGAAGAAGTGCAGCGCAAGTTCAACATCACGCTGGTCCCGGAATTCCGCACGGTCGGGGAGCCCGCCTGATGCGTCTGCGTCACGACAAGATCATCAGACAAGTGACCGACGCCCGCGAGTTCGGCCGCGTCGCGGTGCTGTTCGGCGGCACGTCGAGCGAACGCGAGATCTCGATCAAGTCCGGCACTGCCTGTCTCGCCGCGCTGGTGAAGCGCGGCGTCGATGCGCATCCATTCGATCCGCGCGACAAGCCGTTGAGCGAGCTCGTGGCGCGCAAATTCGAGCGCGTATTCATCGCGTTGCACGGCCCCGGTGGCGAAGACGGCACGCTGCAGGGCGCGCTGGAATTCCTCGGGCTGCCATACACCGGCAGCGGCGTCATGGGCTCCGCCATCGGCATGGACAAGTTGCGCACCAAGCGCCTCGCGTCCGCCGTCGGCATTCCGACCACCGACTACATGGTGCTGCGTTCGCCTGCCGACCTCGACAATTGCATCGAGCGCCTCGGGCTGCCGATGATCGTGAAACCCGCGACGCAGGGTTCGTCGGTCGGCATGACCAAGGTCGAGAAAGCCGATCAGTTGTTAGGCGCCTACCAGGCCGCCGCGCTGCTCGAGCCGGACGTTTTCGCGGAGCCGTGGATCACGGGCGCGGAATACACGGTCGCGGTCCTGCACGGGCGCACGTTGCCGTCGATCCGCATCGAGACGCCGGCGACGTTCTACGACTACCAGGCGAAATATTTCCGCACCGACACGAAATATCACTGTCCGTCGGGGCTGTCGGCCGAGGCCGAGAAACACCTGGCAAATCTCTCCCAGGCGACCTTCGCCGCGGTCGGCGCCGAGGGCTGGGGCCGCGCGGACTTCATGATGGACAAGGCCGGCAAGCCCTATCTGCTCGAGATCAACACGGTGCCCGGCATGACCGATCACAGTCTCGTGCCGATGGCGGCCCGGGCGCTCGACATCAACTTCGAACAACTGGTCTGGCAGGTGCTCGAGACGAGCTTCAGTCGCACGGTGGTGCTCGCCTGATGTGGGGCAAACCCAAAAACCGGCGCAAGGCCGAAGAGCGTCGCTGGAAGATCTCCGGTGCGCTGCTGGCGCGTTTCGGCATCGCCGCGGCGGTGCTGGCCGTGCTCGGCATTGCCGTCACGCTCACGCTCGGCACGCTCGATCAGAACATCACGCAGGTGTCGGTGACCGGCCGCTTCCAGCGCGTGGCGCCGATCGAAGTGGAGCAAGCCGTCAAGGCGCGCGTGCGCGAAACCGGGCTCATCAGCGTGGATCTCGCCGCCGTGCAACGCGCTGTCGAGCAGCTGCCGTGGGTAGATAGCGCAACGGTCGATCGCCAGTGGCCGCGCGCCTTGAGCATTCGCGTGGTCGAGCAGGTGGCCGCGGCGCGCTGGGGCGCGAACGGGCTGCTCAACACACGCGGCGAATTGTTCATCTCCGAGGCGCGGCACATTCCGGCCGAGTTGCCGCGCCTGTCGGGTCCGCGCGGCAGCGAGAACGAGGTTGCGCGGCGGTATCTCGCCGCCCAGGGCCAGCTCATCGAAGCCGGCATGCGGCTGACGGCGGTGCGCCTCGATGCGCGCGGCGCCTGGGAATTCGATCTCGACAACGGCATCACCGTACGACTCGGCCGCCGCCAGGTCGACGAACGCTTCGCGCGTTTCGTCGCCGCCGGCGTCGGCCAGATAACCGCCCACGCCAGCGATATCGGCTACGTGGACATGCGCTACACCAATGGGTTTGCGATCGGCTGGCGCGCGGGCGGTCAGCGCGTGGCGGCCGGCGCAACAGAGGATGACAACGCGGATGGCGCCTATTAATGGGTCTCAATAATGGCTAAAAGACCCGACAAGAATCTCATCATCGGCCTGGACGTCGGCACCTCGAAGGTCGCCGCGCTGGTCGGTGAAATCGCGCCTGACAATTCGATCGAGGTGATCGGGCTCGGCGTGCAGCCTTCGCGCGGCCTCAAGCGCGGCGTGGTGGTCAACATCGAATCCACCGTGCAGTCCATCCAGCGCGCGATCGAAGAAGCCGAGCTCATGGCCGGCTGCGAGATCCGCTCGGTGTTCGCCGGTATCGCCGGGTCTCACGTGCGCAGTCTGAATTCGCATGGCGTGGTCGCGATCCGCGATCGCGAAGTGACCGAAGTCGACGTTCAGCACGTGGTCGACGCGGCGAAGGCCGTCGCGATTCCGGCGGATCAGAAGATCCTGCACGTGTTGCCGCAGGAATTCATCATCGACGGCCAGGAAGGCATCCGCGACCCGATCGGCATGTCGGGCGTGCGGCTCGAAGCCAAGGTGCACATCGTCACCGGCGCCGACAGCGCCGCGCAGAACATCGAGAAGTGCATCCAGCGCTGCGGCCTCGAGGTCGACGACATCGTGCTCGAGCAGCTCGCGTCGAGCTTCGCCTGTCTCACCGACGACGAGCGCGAGCTCGGCGTGTGCATCATCGACATCGGCGGCGGCACGACGGACCTGGCGGTGTTCTCGCAGGGCGCCATCCGGCATACGGCGGTCATCCCGATCGCGGGCGACCAGGTCACCAACGACATCGCGGTGTCGATGCGTACGCCGACGCAGTACGCGGAAGACATCAAGGTGAAGTACGCCTGCGCGTTGTCGCAGCTCGCGAACCCCGACGAAAGCATCGAGGTGCCGTCGGTCGGCGATCGGCCGGCGCGCCGGCTCGCGCGCCAGACGCTGGCCGAGGTGGTCGAGCCGCGTTACGAGGAATTGTTCGGCCTGGCGCGCGAGGAACTGCGCCGCTCGGGGTTCGAGGAGATCGTCGCCTCGGGGATCGTGCTGACCGGCGGCAGCGCCAAGATGGAAGGCGCCATCGAGCTCGCCGAGGAAGTGTTCCACGTGCCGGTGCGCTTGGGGGTGCCGCAGCACATCCGCGGCTTCAGCGACGTGGTCCGCAACCCTATCTACTCGACCGGCGCGGGCCTGTTGCTGTACGCGCGCGACAACGCGCTCGCGGGCAATCGCGGCCGGTCCATCTCGGGTAATGCGCGAACCATGGCGGAGCGCATGAAGAATTGGTTTCAGGGGAATTTCTGACCGGGACATGCCGGAAGGAAAGCCTGTTGTTAGGTGTTGAAAACGAAGCTGACAGCTTTGAATTAACTAGTGAAGGAGCGACACAATGTTTGAATTAATGGACGCTTACAGCCAGAACGCTGTAATCAAGGTCATCGGGGTCGGAGGCGGCGGCGGCAACGCGGTCGCACACATGGTCACGAGCGGTATCGAAGGCGTGGAATTCCTGTGCATCAATACCGATGCGCAGGCATTGAAACACTCGAAGGTGAAAACCGCGTTGCAGATCGGCTGCAACATCACCAAGGGTCTCGGCGCCGGCGCCGACCCGGAGATCGGCCGGCAGGCCGCGATGGAAGACCGCGATCGCATCATCGAGATGATCGAAGGCTGCGACATGTTGTTCATCACCGCTGGCATGGGTGGTGGCACGGGCACGGGTGCGGCGCCGGTGGTCGCGCAAATCGCGAAGGAGCTCGGCATCCTCACGGTGGCCGTGGTCACGCGGCCGTTCGAGATGGAGGGCGGCAAACGTTCACTGGTTGCCAATCACGGGCTCGCCGAACTCGGCAAGTACGTCGACTCGCTGATCACCATTCCCAACCAGAAGCTGCTGACCGTGCTCGGCGCCAAGACCACGTTGTTAGACGCTTTCAAGAGCGCCAACCACGTGTTGCAGGGCGCGGTGCAGGGCATCGCCGAGCTGATCACGCGGCCGGGTCTCATCAATGTCGACTTCGCCGACGTGCGAACCGTCATGAGCGAGACCGGCATGGCGATGATGGGTTCGGGCTCCGCGCGTGGTGAAAACCGCGCCAAGGAAGCCGCCGAAGCCGCGGTCTCCTCGCCGCTGCTCGAGGACATCAATCTGTCCGGCGCGCACGGCATCCTGGTGAACGTCACGGCGGGCATGGACCTGTCGATCGGCGAATTCCAGGAAGTCGGCAACATCGTCAAGCAGTTCGCCTCGGATGACGCCACCGTCGTGGTGGGAACCGTCATCGATCCGGAGCTGTCGGATGAAATGCGCGTCACCGTGGTGGCGACGGGCCTCGGCAAACCGGAAGTGGTGGCCAACACCCGCGGAAACTACGGCCGCGAAGTGCCGACTCTGCAGAAGGTGGCCCCGCAGGCCCAGGCTGCAGCGCCGGCCGAACCGGCCATGCGTGTGGTCCCGCGACGTCCGCTGACAGCCGCCGACTACGCCGCGCTCGACAAGCCGGCGGTGCAGCGTCAACGCGCCGTCGGTGATGGTCTGCATGCCGCCCCGGATGCCGAAGATGTGCTGGATATCCCGGCATTTCTGCGGCGCCAGGCGGATTGAGGACCAGGCCTGCGGAAGACTGACTAGGACAACTGTGTTACGGTAGCGCCCCTTTTTGGGTCTCGGTGTCGCTCAAGTGTCTGGACGGAAAGTCCAGGTGCGTGGCGGCTTCGCTCCCCGTCGGCCCAAGGTGGCGCTACCCGTGCACGGCAATCGTGTTCAACGGGAGATGCAAGCAGATGCTCGGACAACGCACTCTCAAAAATTCCATCCGCGCCCAAGGCGTCGGTCTTCACACCGGTCAGAAGGTGCTGATGACGTTGCGTCCCGCGGCCCCCGACACGGGCATCGTTTTCCGGCGGACCGATCTCGATCCGCCCGTGGACATCCGCGCGACCGCGGAAAACGTCGGCGACACCCAGCTCGGCACCACTCTCTTTAATGGCGACGCCCGGGTCTCCACCGTCGAGCATCTGCTGTCGGCCTTCGCCGGCCTCGGGATCGACAACGCACACGTCGAAGTGAGCGCGCCCGAGGTACCCATCATGGACGGCAGCGCGGGTCCGTTCGTGTTCCTGCTGCAATCGGCCGGGTTCGAAGACCAGCGCATTCCGAAAAAATTCGTGCGCATCAAGCAACGTGTGCGCGTCGAAGACGGCGACAAGTGGGCGGAATTCAAACCCTTCGACGGCTTCAAGGTGAATTTCGAAATCGAGTTCAACCATCCGCTGTTCAAGCGCCGCGCGCAGACCGCGTCGATGGATTTCTCGACCACGTCGTTCCTGAAGGAAGTCAGCCGTGCGCGTACCTTCGGCTTCATGCGCGATCTCGAGATGTTGCGCGCGCGTAACCTCGCGCTCGGCGGCAATCTCGACAACGCCATCGTCCTCGACGATTTCCGCGTGTTGAACGAAGACGGCCTGCGTTACGAGGACGAATTCGTCAAACACAAGATCCTCGATGCGATCGGCGATCTCTATCTACTTGGCCACAGCCTGATCGGCGAGTTCAGCGGTCACAAGTCCGGCCACAAGCTCAACAACCAGTTGTTGCGCAAACTCATCGCCGACACCTCGACGTGGGAGTCGGTGGTATTCGAGAAGCCCTCCGACGCCCCCATCGCCTACGTGCAGCCGCCGCCGGTTCCCGCCGGTTCCGCGATCTAACGCCGGTTCCGGGCGGCAAGGGTTTGCCGCCGCCGTGTAGTCCCGTTTCGACGCGCGCGGATAGTTTGATGCGGCGCACGCCTTCTCCATCCAGATCGATGCAACGTGGCCGATAGATCGGGGCGGAGGAACTGCTTTTGTCGGTCGTGGATCAAAAACTCAATCGCCGCGCCATGTTGCTGGGGGCGGTTTTCCTGGTGGGCGGCGCCGCGGCGTTGACGCGTTTCACGCGCACCTCGGACGCCAATCGGGCCCGTGGGCCGGCGTTCTCCCCCGACCAGTTCGCGCTGCTCGAGCAGGTCACCGAGATCATCATCCCCACCACCGACACCCCCGGCGCCATCGGCGCGGGCGTACCCGCTTTCATTCGCGACCTGCTCATGAACTGGGGCAGCCAGCAATCGCGCGCCGAAATCGCCGCGGTACTCGAGGCGATCGAACGGCGCACCTGGACGAAACACGGGTCCGGGTTTCTCGAACTATCCGACACGCTGCGTCTCGAGTTGATGCGCGCCTTCGACGAGGAGCACGTGCAGGCGCACGACCCCGCATACCGAAAATTCAAGCAGATGGTGCTGCTCGGGTATTACCACTCGGAAATCGGCGCGACGCAGGAGCTGCGTTTCGAGCTCGTGCCAGGCGCCTGGCGCAGCTGCCTGCCGCTGAACGAAGTCGGCCGCGCGTCCGCGTTCTGGAACTGAGGGCACGAGATGGATTTCGACGCCATCGTCGTGGGTTCCGGGATCAGCGGCGGTTGGGTCGCGAAGGAACTGTGCGAGCGCGGACTGCGCACCCTGATGATCGAGCGCGGCCGGCACGTCAATCATCGCAAGGACTATCTCGATTTCAGTCCGCCCTGGGAACTGCCGAATCGCGGACTCGTGCCCGAAGACGAGGTCAAAGAGCACTACGCGATCCAGTCGACCAGTTACGCGTTCAACTCCGGGAACAAGCACTTCTGGGTGAAGGACAGCGAACACCCCTACAGCACCCCCGAGGACCGCACTTTCAACTGGCTGCGCGGCTATCACCTGGGCGGGCGTTCACTGACCTGGGCGCGCCAGACTTATCGCTACAGCGACCTCGATTTCTCGGCTAACAAGAAGGACGGCCACGGTGTCGACTGGCCGATCCGGTACGCCGACATTTCCCCGTGGTACGACCGCGTGGAACGCTTCGCCGGCATTTCGGGCGCATCGGAAGGCCTCGAACAATTGCCCGATGGGCAGTTTCTCCAGCCGATGGAACTCAACTGCGCCGAGCGGGCTTTCAAGGAGCGGTTGGAGAAGGAACATCCGACCCGGCGCGTGACGATCGGTCGCTGTGCGAACCTGTCGGAGCCCACCGAGGAGCACATCAAGCTGGGGCGCGGGCCGTGCCAACTGCGCAGCGTCTGCGACCGCGGTTGTGGTTACGGCGCGTATTTCTCGACGCTCAGCAGTACGCTGCCGGCGGCCGAACGCACCGGTAATCTCACGGTGATCACCGACACGATCGTCGAGAGCCTCGACTACGATCACGCCAAGCGCCGCGTCTCCGGCGTACGGGTCATCGACGCGATCACCAAACAGCGGCGCAGCTTCCAGGCGCGCGTCGTGTTCGTGAATGGCTCGACGATTCCGACGACGCAGATTCTGCTGGCATCGCGCTCGGAATATTTTCCGAACGGGCTCGCGAATCGTTCCGGCGCGGTCGGCCGCTATCTCATGGATCACGTGCAGGGCGTCGGCGCGATCGGCGACATGCCGGGCTTCCTCGATCGCTATTACTACGGGCGCCGGCCGACCGGCATTTATATCCCGCGTTACGCGAACGTCACCGAGGACAACTCCGCGCACTTCGTGCGCGGGTATGGATTCCAGGGCAAGGGCGAGCGACCGAGCTGGGATCGCGGGATCGACCAGGTCGGGATCGGTGTCGACCTGAAGCAGGGGCTGCGTGAACCCGGTCCGTGGCAGATGGTGCTGTTCGGGTTCACGGAGATGCTGCCGCGCGCGGACAACCGCATCACGCTGCATGCGACCCGCACCGACAAGTGGGGCATTCCGCTGGTCCACATCGACTGCACCCACGGCGACAACGACCTCAAGCTGGCCGCGCAGGCCAAGCAGGATGCACACGACATGCTGGTGGCGGCGGGGTGCGAAAACGTACGCAACCTGTTCCCGCAGATCTCCCCGCCGGGCAGCTGCGTCCACGAGATGGGCACCGCCCGCATGGGCCGCGACCCGGAAACCTCAGTGCTCAATGCCCACAACCAGGCGCACGACGTGCCCAACCTGTTCATCACCGACGGGTCGTGCATGACCTCTTCGGGCTGCGCCAATCCGTCCCTGACCTACATGGCGCTGTCCGCACGGGCCGCGAACCATGCCGCCGACCGGCTGGCGTCGGGCGAGCTCTAGCTCGGTCTAGCGCCTCGCCGGAGCGGTCCGCCGCGGCCGTACCCGGACCACGAACTCGCGATATCCCGGGGCCAGCTCGCGCAGGGTCGGTTCGAGATCGACCAGGGAAAACCGCATTCTGGCGGCCCAGGCAGAGGATTCCGCGATAACCGTAAGTGTTCCGCTATCGAGAGTGCAGCCATTTACCTTATTGGCCAGCGTGCTCCCAAACGCGTTCATTACTGCGACTTGCCACTCGGACGCTTCGGGCTCCGAACGGGCACGCTGGACGAGAGCTGGCAGACGCGCCGACATTAAGTCACCGATCGTCTTCGGGGCTGAACCCGGACGGACCGTTTGCTTGTTTCGGTGGGGTCTTTTGGGCATAGTTTCGCCCCTGCTGGGCCTTACGGTTTTGCCGGTCAAAAACTCTCTGCGGGAGTCGACGGATGAGGTTGCCAGCGAGGTGCAAGTCATTGAAGCACAAAGAACAGGATCGTAGAGATCCGGTTTGCCGTCATTTCCTGGAGCGGGCGCGATGAACATCATCTTTTTCTCGCGCCGCGAAGGTCGTGCCAAGCACTTCAATCTGGCTCACCCCTTGGCCGTCGCGGCGTTTGCCACGGTGCTGGTGGCCATTCTCGCCACCGCTTTCAGCCTCGGCCTCAAGATCGGTGAGAGCAAATCCCATCCGCGCGGCGTCGCCACCTGGTCGACCGCACTCGCCGAACAACAATCCGAGATCAAGGAACTCAAGGCCGAATTACAGCGCCGCGTCGACGCGGTCGCCATGCGTATCGGCCAGATGAATGCCCACGTGATTCGCCTCGATGCGCTCGGCAAGCGCCTCACGCAGATGGCGAACATCGACAACCGCGAATTCGATTTCGAGAGCCAGCCCGCCGTCGGTGGTCCGGAGTCGGACATCGGCGCGGCCATGCAGGCGCCCGACTTGAATTCATTGCTCAACGGCCTCGAGCGGAAGATTTCCTCGCGCGACGCGCAGCTCGCCGCGCTCGAAAACGCGCTGCTCTCGAAGAAGCTCGACGAGCAGATCCGCCCGGACGGCCGGCCGGTGCGCGAAGGCCACATCTCCTCGTATTTCGGTGAGCGCCAGGATCCATTCAACGGCCACCAGGCGTTCCACAAGGGCATCGACTTCGCCAGCCCGCAGGGTTCGGACGTCGTCGCCGTCGCCGCCGGAGTGGTCACGTTTGCGGGCGAGAAGGCTGGCTACGGCAATCTCGTCGAGGTCAGCCATGGCAATGGCCTGATCACCCGCTACGGCCACAACCAGGGCCTGGCCGTGGGCGTGGGCCGCACGGTATCCCGCGGTGACACCCTCGCTTACGTGGGCTCCACGGGCCGCTCCACCGGTCCTCACGTGCACTTCGAAGTGCTCAAGGCCGGCCGGCAGATCGACCCGTTGACCTTCATCGGCCGCAACTGATCCGCCGCCCAATCGCCCTTGATGGCCATTCAAAAAAGCCCCGCTCCGCCGGGGCTTTTTCATGTCCGCTTGTGCTCGCCGGGGTCAAGCCCCATGTCCTTGCGCTCGCTGGGGTGGAAACCAGTTCCGTGCGCTCGGGTCTATCCGTAGAATACCGGCCCGGCCGCGCTACACCCAATCTAAGTATCTGTCGGCCTTGAAGTTTTCTCGCAAGGATCCCTCGTGCTCAATCTTCTGACGCGGCTCTTCGGCAGCCGCAACGACCGCATCGTCAAAGGCTACGAAGTACCGGTGCGCAAGGCGGCTGCGTTCGAGTCCGCCATGCAGGCTTTGAGCGACGAGGCGCTGCGCGCCAAGACCGACGAATTCCGCAAGCGCGTCGCGGACGGGGCGAAGACTTCCGAGCTCGCGCCCGAGGCGTTTGCGGTGGTGCGCGAAGCCGCGCGCCGCACGATGAAGATGCGTCACTTCGACGTGCAGCTCATCGGCGGACTCACGCTCGACGACGGCCGCATCGCCGAGATGCGCACCGGCGAGGGCAAGACGCTGATGTCGACGCTGGCGGCGTACCTCAACGCGCTCACCGGCGAGGGCGTGCACCTCGTGACGGTGAACGAGTATCTCGCGCAGCGCGATGCCGACTGGATGGGGCCTATCTACAAGTTCCTGGGCCTCACGGTCGGCGTGATCCGCAACCAGCAGGATCACGCCGAGAAACGCGCCGCGTATCGCTGCGACATCACCTACGGCACCAACAACGAATTCGGCTTCGACTACCTGCGCGACAACCTCGCGTTCAGCCTCGACGAGCGCGTCCAGCGCGGCCTGTCGTTCGCGATCATCGACGAAGTGGATTCGATCCTCATCGACGAGGCGCGCACGCCGCTCATCATCTCCGGCCCCGCCGAGGAAAACGACGAGCTCTACCTCAAGATCGACAAACTCGTACCACGGCTCAAGAAGCAGCTCGAAGAAGACGGCGAGGGCGATTTCTCGGTCGACGAGAAACAGAAAAACATTCACCTGACAGAGACCGGGCACGAAAACGTCGAAGCGCTGATGGCCGAGTCCGGACTGCTGCGCGATGGCGAGAGCCTGTACGACTCCGCCAACATCCGGCTCATGCATCACCTGACCGCCGCGCTGCGTGCCCATGCAATTTACAAGCGCGACGTGGAATACATCGTCCGCGGCGGCGAAGTGATCATCGTCGACGAATTCACCGGCCGCACGATGCCGGGACGCCGCTGGTCCGACGGCTTGCACCAGGCGGTCGAGGCGAAGGAAGGCGTGCGCGTACGCGCCGAGAACCAGACCGTCGCGTCGATCACGTTCCAGAACTACTTCCGCCTCTACAAGAAGCTCTCGGGCATGACCGGCACTGCCGACACCGAGGCGCCGGAGTTCCTGCAGATCTACAACCTCGAGGTGGTCGTCATCCCGACGCATCGCCCGATGATCCGCAAGGACAACCCGGATTTCGTCTACCTGACGCAGTCGGACAAATTCAAGGCGATCATCGAGGACATCGAAGATTGCGTGCAGCGCGGGCAGCCCACGCTGGTCGGCACGACGTCGATCGAGACCTCCGAATTACTCTCGGGTGTGTTGAAGGAACACGACATCGCGCACGACGTGCTCAACGCCAAGCAGCACGAGCGGGAAGCGCACATCGTCGAGAACGCCGGCATGCCGGGCCGCGTGACGATCGCCACGAACATGGCCGGCCGCGGGACCGACATCAAGCTCGGCGGCAATCTCGAGGCGGAACTCGAAGCCGCGGCGGCGGCGGCCGGCGATGCCGGTCTCGATGAAGTCACCGCCGCGCGGATGCGCGCCGACTGGCAGATGCGGCACGACCAGGTGCTGGCCGCGGGTGGCCTGCACATCGTCGGCACCGAACGTCATGAATCGCGCCGCATCGACAACCAGTTGCGCGGCCGCTCGGGTCGCCAGGGCGATGCGGGCTCGAGCCGCTTCTATCTATCGATGGAAGACAACCTGATGCGCATCTTCGGCGATCCGGCGCGTACCAAGCGCCTGCTCGCCATGGCGGGCATGAAGGAAGGCGAGGTCATCGAGAGCAGCATGCTCACGCGCCAGATCGAAAAGGCGCAGCGCAAGGTCGAGGCGCACAACTTCGACGTGCGCAAACAGCTGCTCACGTTCGACGACGTCGCCAACGACCAGCGCAAGGTGATCTACCAGCAGCGCACCGAACTGATGGGCGCCGACAATCTCGCCGACGCGGTGCGCGGCATTCGTGCCGAGGTGGTCAGCGGCTTGCTCGACGAATTCCTGC
>Ga0307513_10010422_pt1 | contig 11650 bp, 9 predicted proteins | sample 15_EM_MG_FD_202174 | JGI IMG/M metagenome (GOLD analysis project Ga0307513, IMG submission 202174) | Populus trichocarpa ectomycorrhiza microbial communities from riparian zone in the Pacific Northwest, United States - 15_EM | ecosystem: Host-associated > Plants > Roots > Unclassified | place... | reverse complement strand
ATGAGTTTTCGGGAAAAAGGGGGAAAGGTGGGACAAGGAGCAAACTGTTTGAAGGTACCTCCTGATGAGGATAGGAGGAGTTTGTGATGATATATACTTTTGTCTTTGCCCTAGTTAGTTGAGTTAGTGGACAGGTGTCGTTGTGCGAGAGACTGTTGTTGTTGTGAAGAGAAGAGTTTTTTCCCCCGCTTCTGTGTGCGATCGTGTCGTGTGTGATTCCTTGGCGCCGTTTCGTTTCGCCGTTTCGTTTCGCCGTATATCGTTTCGAGCCCAAGTTTAAAATCTGGATCATCAAGTGTAATGTCGACCACCGACGGCAGGTTGGATATTGTAATGGCGACCCGCAGCCGGCCCGGTGAGAGGGCGAAGGACTGATTGAATGGATGCGGCACAAACACGGCCGGATATAAAGGTTTTAAAAGCCGTTTGCGCACCCCAGATCCCTGGATAGATGGTAGTAACAGTCCAGCTCCGAGACGCCTAGAGCAGAGAAAGCTCTTCTAGGGTGCTCTTTGCAGTGCTGTTTTCCGGCGTGGTTGATAAAAGGCACTCTATTATCTTTTAACATATCTTGATGCGTGATGCATATAACTGGACTACCGTACTGCCTAAGGCTGGGTATAGCCTTAAAATATGAACATCCTCACCAGAGAACAAGATTTGAATAAGATTAGACCCAGCCTTCCGAGCTAAATGACAGGTCAACCACCCTCTCTAATTGCAGGAAGATTTCTCAGCTTGAATATTAGAGCAACTCAAGGGCCCTAGCTTAACCACCCACTTCAGAAAGCCCGGAGATCCAATCTATATTATGTTCTTTCTTCAAAGTAAACTTACAAAATACAGGTACAGAAGGCTGTGCAGAACAGGAGGGAGAAGACTAGTCACAGTAAAAATTAAAAAATTAAAAAACCCCTGAAGGTTATTACCAAGCAAAAGGCAGCAAGCTAGCGGGTTCACTTAGCCATGTCACCCAGGTTTTGAGAAAAGAAACTGGTACCCTGACCAATAAACCAATACCAATTTTACCAGAAGCGTAAATGAAACATAGAAAAAGACAAAACCAGAGCTAAGAAAGTGGAAACAGTCCAACAGAAAATGACTTTAAAAAGAAAAGCTAGTTAAAAAAGAATGAAAGGATTAGAAAATATAAATGAAAAAATAAATATGGAAGAAATGGTATAAGACCTATTCGGCAGGCAGAATCAAATAAATAGCGATATTTTTTTATAAAAAAAAACCACATTTCTATATACCCAAAGCAGGCTAGCTCTAGGGGAAAGGCCAACACCATAGTCAGGTAGCAGATGCTCCTCTACTGATTCTGTGCAAAAGAAACAGCGGGGAAGCTTACAGGTTGTGGAGTAAGGAAAATTGTGATGTTGGGATGTACTTCACCTGTTGTTTAACAAAACTTCACACAGCACCATTTTCCTTGCCCCCCAACATAGGGGCCCCGCTTTCCTTTGCCTTTCAGAGAGAATTAGTACAGGCTTATCTACTGTACTATCTGACTATGATACTAATTATTTCTTTAGAGTTAGCATGTGTCGGGTATATCGAAATATACTGTTTTCAAAAAACGGCGATTTACTTTTATCGTGCGTCCCCAACAGGCGCTGAAACTTTCACCAGCCTTTCTCCTCCTCGATTCCCATCACAGTCAACAACCATATAACCTATCATCATCCCCTACACCCTCCACCCTCTCCTCTTCTTGTGGATATCCCTCTAACAACTATTATAAGGGAGGGTGGACCAGGAAACTAACTTCCGGTTTGAAGTCTAATACGTTTGCTCTCCCACTATTTTCCCCTGGCAAACTATGGCCAACTTTACCAACACTAGAACAACCAAGTCTTCCGAACAAACGAATAGCGCAAGACAGCTGAGTAATTTGCTCTTATACGCGCCAATCCCTAATTGAAAATCCTGTCATTCAGCCGTCACATCACCATGGGTCCAAAGGCGCTGAAGAAGACAACCTATGATAACGCTGATCCTAGAAAAAATGTTTTTTGTGGCTTTTCAGGGTGTTCTAACAGTTTAGAATATCTTCGAATATGCATGACCTCCGTGCGCGAGTTGTTGTAGGACTTTGTAGATGCTTAAACTAGTTTTGGGTGATTCTGGAGATGTACGATATTCAGGTCTGGAGATTGTGTTAAGACCTCAGTGATCCCCTGGCAGTTCTTTAATTACGCTTTATATAAACTGTTAGGAGGCCAGAACAAAAATCTCTGTGTGTGCATGAATAGGTTCTTGACAGGGAATAAACAGAAAGGTGGATATGAAGACTCAAAGGGCACACCCCACAGGAGGTTCGGTTATATGATAGATATTATGCCAAGTATGGCACGGAGAGGAGCTGCTACGTCTTCCACACAGTCAACAAACCCTCCAGGCTCTCCGATAGTTAGCCAGAAATATAGGGTTTGGGAGCGGTATCTGCTGTCTATAGTCGTCGATGTTTCCAAGCGAGGTCCCAACGATGTCCTAACGATGTTTCTTAAGGAGGTCTAGGGAAATATGCTTATCTCAGCCTACGGCATCGCTTGTTACCCTCCGTCTGTGGCTCCCTGATATCTGAGTTAGCTTCTTCTGACCGGGGGTTGGAAGACCACTTTAGCGTGAGAGTAGGGCGAACGGTAACCATTTTGCAGATAGAAGAGCTCAAGCCCAGCTTAGAGTGCCCACCTAGCACGAGGACATCCCATAACAGACAGAGTTTCCAATAGCCCAGGCCATAGGAAATAATGACGACTCCTATAGACTTAGTACGCAAAACGCAAGTCCGCCAAATCCTATCCCAAGTCACACGCTGTTGTGGAGATAGGGCCCAAAGTCAATGTGCCCCAAGTTACAAGAGGTTGGTGCTGTTGTGGGCGCCAGACGTAGTTTCAGATCTCATAGCCGATAGTCACCCAAGCTCCTCCTCCAGCTAAAGCCCAGCATTGTTAGTGTTCACCGATATACGCATGATATATCAACCTTCGGCACTATTGATAAAGGGAGCTCAAGCAGAGATCAGGCATAGAGAGCGCCAAGCGCCAAGCGGCTCGAGTGACAGTGAATGAGTACAGTACAACAGACCGCCCCCAAGAGTCTCGCCTGTCACAACCATGATAGCCACAGCAACAGATCCCCCTACCATATTATTTGATTCCCCGCTGCTAGGCAACGAAATCTGCCAACGCACCCATCTACTGAACAAGACGAGTAATCTACAGTGCAGTACTCGAGTACTGGCGCGCGCCTTCCCCTGTCCCTGCCAAGCCAGGCAAGCCCAACCACCTCGTTTCGAAACGTGCTGTTTGGCGGTAAGGCTTAACTCAGCAGAACATCCGAATCTGAGACTTGAAAATGAAAACCATGTTTCCTCTCAGATCTAAGATATGTGATCTCCGTAACATGATGCATTTTGATCTATGCCCATTCCATTTCAACGCAGGTACTGGGCTCTGCACCACTCGCGCGTTAAATCTGGAATGAGGGGAATTATTGATTGGACACTCCGGATTAAGCGAATGGCGCAATGAGGTTGACGTGGTAACGGGAGTTAAGTTAACCTTTTTTAACTGGCTATCCAACGGAAGGAGGCAAAAGGCGGGTGGTTGGTTGGTTGGGCAACCGATTATTGATTGTGCCTCCCACTGTGGAGGAAGCTGCGACACCTGCCACGCAATTTCGTCGGGCCCGGGGGCTCAAAGTAAATACTGTGCTCCCCTCCTCTTTCCCCAGCCCTCTTTTTTTTCTCTTGCCCACCATCCATCCATCCACCACCCAGCCCTCTCTCCTGCCCACCCCCCCTCCTCTCTCTCTTCCACAGAGTCTACGACATTCATTCTAGAGACGGTCCTTGCTTGTTGCATTTCACGAATCTGTCGACAACAACGAACAACCATCTTATTCCATTCCATTCCTTTCAAGTTGTTCCTGCAACCCTCTGCGGTCGCAGACCCAAGCAACCACCATTAAGCCCAATCAATTCTCGCCCGTTTCAATGTCGGACCACTACATTGAACGTGAGATCAAAGTTAGACGCTATAGATGGCCCGAACTCCTGCTTGCAGTCATTCTGTTGATGCTGCTTGTGTGCGGAGCAATTGTTTTGGGATCGTTCTCGTACTTCACGGCGATACAACGAAGGCTGTTTATGACGGTTCCATGGTAAGCTTACCCCTATTCTTCACTGGCTCATCTCTCGCGGAATACAGTTACTGACGGTAACGTAGGTACTACTACTTCCTCCTATCCATCTCGACTCTTACCATAATCTTCGTTTTTACCGTTGTCGCCTTGTACTACATTCACTTGCTGCTTCCGATAATTGTCATGATCTCCTCGTTCATCATGTTCGTGCTCTGGTTGACAGGATTGATCAAGGCCAGTATTGAGCTGTGGGGTCCTCTCGGTAGTATCAATGATAATTGTACACGCTACGTTTACAATAACAGCTTCTGGGGCGGGCGCAATATAGACACTCTCGCTAGAATACAACAGGAGGGCGTTTGCAATTTATGGAAGACCACCTTCGCGCTTGAAATGGTTGCGACGTAAGCTTCCTTCCCCTACTCACTAGTCTAAATATGACTACAGATTCGAGACTAATTGATTCAATAGATTCCTGTTCCTATGGTTGATCCTCATGAGCTGGCAAGTCATAAGTCGTGCCCGAAGAGGGTACTGATCAAGCAATTGCGTGACTGGATTGTATCCTTCATTTTCTTGCTTGCATTTGGGAAAGGGTGTTCCATATAAACCGGATTTCCTTATCTGCTTCTTTTGTCCATTTTGTGAAATTTTTTTCTCCTACTGTCACGAAACTTTATACCCTGGGGGAGCATGATTCTTAATGATGTTTGATATCTGATGTGCTCCGGCGTTTTTTGTTTTTTTTGGACCTTAATGAGTTCGCAGGTGATGGGATGCAGTCAGCGATGATACTAGGAGTCTTGGATCTATTCCAAGTGAAATTTGGAGCGGGCGGGGGGGGGCTTTTTTTGCTCGTAAGGAGTTGACGTAGGGTATGGTCACTGTATGTTTTAGCTATATCAGTATATAGAACGAGAGGGAGTTTCACTATCAATTGGATTGGTGTTGGAGAGAGTGTGGAGCAAACTCGCCTCTTCTTCCTAAAGCTGTCCATCCTAGAGCTGAGGCTTCCATCAAAAGTCACTCGTAGATTGACCACGATGACACTGCTAGCCCTTGCTGCCAGAGCAACCCCTCCTCCCCCGGGCTAGCCGAAAGCCCCGAGCACCTAGCCGAAGAGCCTCCTCAACACCCACAACATCACTCCTCTTTGCCAATCTCCGTACAGACAGAATATATGTAAATTTATCGCTTTTACACGTTAGCCGTCACGAGAACAATGATCACAACTTCTTCTAGGGGCACCCCACTTAAATTAATTACATAACCCCACCAGCGATTATGATGGTTAATGTCTAACTTAATATAGTATAGGCACTCAGATATCGTATCCCTCGACTTTTCCCGGGGTCTGTTTGTTGCCGAGTAATATTCCCGTGCGGGTCCAAGTTTTACAAAGATGATACCAAAATAAACCATCAGATTACCATACAAGCATGTCCAGTTGCGGCAAGGTACGAGGACGGGGCAAATATTGATCCTGCCACCGCAACACAGGTCATATATAGATAATTCCTCCATTACCCATCGCGGTCATACTCGAGTACTTGTATTCTCATCGTGTATTCGGAATCCGGTTGCTACAAAAGTGCTGGCCAGTATGTCAGTATTATGAGAAATATCAAATGTATGATGGGGTTAATATAAAGAGGAGAAAGCAGCCGATGATAACAGGTTAGCCGATCAGACTAGAGGACAAAACACTCCAGTTTTATGTTTTTAGTGGAGATAATTGTGGTGCGGGTGACCACAATTGTGACGATAATATGAGAGGAGCAAGTTGCGATTTCTAAAAGGTTTACCTTGGGCATAATATAAAGCTGGGGTGAAAGAGAGTCTCAAAAACCTGCAGAGTTTTTATTACAACTATCATGAGCTGGAAAATGGCATTGAAACAGCGTGGACCTACTACTTCTCTTGCGAAGCGTGGCCAAATTGTGGGGCAGGCGAACCATAAGGGAAATCGGCGACTATCTCCGAAAGAGACTGCTGCAATTACCAAGATTTCTCTTTCTACCTGCTCCAATATCATTCGTTTGTCAGTTCTCCGTATATCCGAAACTCATATCCTTGACCCTTGCTCAGAAGAGAATCTACGTCCTAGGCCAACTGCCATAAAAGGTTCAAACCAAGACCCAGACGAGACTAAATAATACATGTAATAGTAGCTCCTCCTAGCCATATTTGGACATAGCACTAAGCCATAAATGTTTATTAATACCAGATTCCGAATACGCGATGAAATTACAAGTACAGTACAGCACGGCACTCCTTCCTTTGGTGCATACCATTGTTGCAGTGGTTGCTGGGGGTGATAATCATTTTCACAACTGTTCGGGGCATCAAAGTGCAAAGCGTTGAACCAAGATTCCAGTGGGAGGGGGACTTAGTGAGACGACGGTGGGTGTGGGCGTAGGTATAGACAGATGGACTACCGGTAGGGTACTTAAGGGGGTGGCATCCCTCTTTTCTCCCCCCCCTACTTCAGACCCTGCCTACTACTTACACTCGAGTAGCTACGTATTATATCACACTTTCCACAACGACCAAGCCGCCGATATGGGCATCTTCCTTAATCCGTTCAAACTCTACTCCCGAGATAAAGAGATAATTTCAGATGTGGTCGTACCAATATCCTCCGCGCCGCGGTACGTCCCCGGAAAGCGCCGGGCCCGAGCCTCCTCCTTCTCCCTTGAGTCCCCCCTCGTCGCCGACTCCCTGGAATATGACTTCGCCTCCCTCCGCGCTGCGATCGCCCCGCCCGCAGGAGCCACACATGTACGAGTACGAGTAGACAACACACCTTACACGCGCAAATCCCGTGTCATAAACCTTGCCATTCAGGACATTGGGATGGGGCCGTACACATGGCACCTCTTTGCGCTCTGCGGATTCGGCTGGTTCGCGGATAATATGTGGTTGCAGGGACTAGCGCTGATACTAACCAGCATACAGCGGGAATTCGGCATTGAGGATAGTAGGATCGGGTATACCACCTGCGCACTCTTCGTAGGATTATGCTGTGGAGCGGTAGGGTGGGGCGTCTTTAGTGATTTCTGGGGCAGGAAGATTGCCGTCTGTTCCCCCATCCTCATCCCCGCCTCGCACCTACCTGTCGCAAGAACTCGAATAGAAGGCAGATGTCCTAGGACGTTGGAATTCCCCCCCTCGGCTACGCGAGGGGAAAATACCTCAAGCTCAGCACCCGGTTAGGACAAAACAAAAGGAATATTCATAGCACCTCAATAGGAGAGGCAACTACAGAGCCCCAGCACATTTATCTTCTATTCGAGTTTTTTGTAGTGCTGTTCTGTGCTGGATGCTAAGATTGTGATACCATAGTTCAATGCAACTCTGGCCATTGCTGCAACCTTCGGACTTGCAGTCGGCAGTGCAAATTCCTGGGCTACCACTGCCGCGCTCTTCGCTTGTATCGGAACTGGGGTTGGTGGGAATCTGCCCGTTGACGGAGCGCTCTTTCTGGAGTTCTTACCAGAGAGGAACGGGAATCTGTTGGCGGGTTTATCGGTTTGGTGGCCCGTCGGACAACTTGTTGGCTCTCTGGTGGCGTGGGGACTTCTGCCAAAGTATAGTTGTACAGCGGAGGCTGCGGGTGCGGGGCGCTGTAGGAAGGAGGATAACATGGGGTGGAGGTATCTAATGGTTACCTTGGGGAGCTTGACGACGGTTATGGTTCGTCACATCCCTGAGGCAGATACAGGGCAAGCTAGATATTGTATTGACGGCAGAGCGGGAAACGGGATAGTTCATAGCAAGGTTCTTCACCTTCCACCTCTACGAATCGCCAAAGTTTTATATCTCCCGCGGGAGAGACGAGGAAGCAGTGGCAGTGGTGCACGGGATTGCCCACAGGAACAAGACAAAGACCTGGCTAACATTGGAACTACTCCGAGAGTTGTCCCGAGCCGACGATGATGCCGACGACATTGAGAATTATCCCTCCCCCGCTGTCTCTCTCTCTGCTATGGGGGAAACTTCAAAGTTGTCAGCAATGCAAATCGTAAAGTTGAAAACGGAAAGATTCACCCCCAAACAGATTCGCCCGCTCTTCGCAGACAGGAAGCTAGGCTTGACCACAGCGCTAGTATGGTTCTGCTGGGCGGCCATAGGAATGGGGTATCCGTTGTTCAATGCCTTCTTGCCAATATACTTGACCAAGAACGGAGCTGGGGGGGTAAAGCCGAATAGTATAGTGTATGTCACATGTTATTACTCTTCATACCAGACCCGAGTGTGGTTCAGGGAGTATCATGACTGATGGTATCAGGTACCGCAACTACGCAATAACAAGCATGGTCGGAGTCCCCGGCTCTCTCGTCGCAATGGTTCCCCCTCTTTCTCCCCTCTCCTCCCCTTCTCCTCTTCCATCTAACACGAAAAAAGTACACAATCGACACTCCCTACCTCGGCCGAAAGCACACCCTAAGCATCTCCACCCTCCTCTCCGGCATCTTCCTCTTCCTCTTCACCATCTCCACGGAGGACACCTACCAGCTAACCTTCGCCTGTCTGGAATCCTTCTTTCAGAACATCATGTACGGCTCCCTCTACACCTTCACCCCCGAGCTCTTCCCGGCGCCCGTGCGTGGTACTGGCGTCGGGCTAGCCAGCTTCATCAATAGGATCGCCGGGCTGTGCGCTCCCATCGTTGCCGCCAACACTATTGGCCCTAATCCGAATGTACCGGTTTATGTTGCGGGCGGGCTGATCTTGGCTGCTGGAGTGGCAGTTTTGCGGGTGCCAATGGAGACGAGAGGAAGGGAGAAGCTGTGATTGTGGAACGGGAGTGGCGTGAAATTCCTCAATGCTCCATAGGTTACCTCTCGCAGTTTGTATTATTATCTTTTGTACATTAGTTTCATGTTGACATTATCATACGGCTAGAGGACTTAAACGGTCTAAACTAAGAAAAATCTCGGGCTTAAATTGTAAGAAAAAAGCCAGCTTATTTCGTTGTCGGCTGGGCGAGAGTTACTTTTCTATACCATAACCACCCCTCATGTACATACCTACATATTTCACGGGATGCCCGGGGAAATTTGCTGTGTAATAGAGAGTGAATAGAGTAATAAGCGAGTATCATATGTGAGGTTTTATTCACCAGGGGGGAGGGGGCGGGTCACCCACAGATCAATGGTGCTAGGCTGTTAGCGAGTGACGAGAAATGACTCTACCCGTTCCCAGCAAAGTTCCAGCTAGTATTTGTTAACTTCCTCCTCTAACCAGGCGCCCGCCTTCCCGGGGTTTGGTCAGGTATCTCATAAACCTGCATTTAATCAGAGCAGCTCAAGTTCTTTCTTGGGTTTCGGGGCGTTTTTACACCGCGTATGGTATTAAATTTTCTAGAAAGGTAGAATGAACACTGCCGGGAACAATGGCCTAACGGTAATAACTTGTTCCCGGTGCACTTGGACTTCCCAGGGGTCCAGGTTCGAGTCTCCTCGGGGTCAGCAGTAACACCCCCGAGGAATGTAGGCCTGGAGGAGGATGTAGCGTCCAGTGTACGTGAACCTTTTGCTCCCAGTGGTCAATGGGATGTCTGCCATTTTTTATAACCAATCAGGCATAGTAGTATGTCTTCCATGGTGATATTTTTTAGATTGCTGGTTCTGGGGATATATGTAGTGGCAAGTGCGAATTGATTGGTCGTAGGGTTTGAGCCAGGGCTTAGTATTGTGTCCAGACAACCTGAGGAGGGCTAAGGTCTTCAGTCTCCCAGTTCCCATAGGGCAGGACTTAAGGAATTCTCAGTTTTTCTACCCTACGAGACGGAATATTCAATAATAACTCATGACGAGAGGGATTGGACTCCTGGGCTTCTGCTAATTGCGATAGGGGTTAATCAGTTCTTGACATATTAACCACTATGCCAGCTAGGCATTTCACACAATGTTACTCTGAGAACAAATACTTATGGTGCCATCGCTATCGGGTGATTAAGCAGCACTGCATTGCTGAACATCAAATGTATCATCAGTGCAGATGCCATAAATTCTTGAGAGGGGTGAAATCATTAATATGGACCCCTGATAACTAGGGACAAAATTCCTTCATGTACAATAGAATAATTCAAGCCAGAGTATCAGTTATTGAGAAAAAGCAGATTGGGCTGCCAGCAAAAAGAGATTCGGAGGGGGTTTAGGGATGACAAATTTGTGGTTACAGGTTGTAAGGCCTCCTCATATTAACAATATACAGCAGAAGAGTGTTACGATACAATACCCATGCCTTATATAATAACCTCAATCAGGAAATAGCGTTCCACCTTCAAGGTAGACGTCACCAGTGTGGCTCGGAGGAGGCTAATCACCACGGCCTTTAGGTCTTCAAAAACCGCTGATTCCGCATGACCACAGTGTGCTCTTGAGATCGAGCCGTCTACTATCCAGTTAGATCGAATCGGGATCAACTGGTAGAAAGCTCAATGCTTTAGATGTATATGCTCCGTATGAGTTCTCCAAAGACAGATGAGATGAGCATTTCATTACTAAGGCCGTTGTTTCATCGGGGTTACCTCAACGAAGTTTACATGATGAGCTTAATTGAGGTAATTAGTTCTACACCCTTGTATCTCTAGTTAGCTTGGCTCTCCCGGCCGGCATGCACCTAGTAGGCTCTTGGATGGGGTAACCGTCGGTCTTGATTTGTTCTAGATAAATTGTATAGCTGAGGGCTCAGAAAAGTACTACAAGTTCTACCCCAGCAATGACTCGTTGGGCCATAATATAAACTTGGCCATGAGCTTGGACTAACAGCTTTTTTGCGCTTTGAATGATAGCACATGAAGCTCCTTGTGCCAGAGCGGAATAATGTGACAAAATTAGGGCGAACTACACAAAATATGAAAGAACCTCAATCAGAGCTCACGCATCAAGATTGACCCCAGGGCCACCCTAAGATTGATCTTTAATTCTCAGGCTTTGGTGGATACACTATCTCAAAGCCTCAGTATAAGTTTTAAGACTCAGGCCCTGTTCGGCATGTACCAATAAAAATATATCGTGATAAAAGTTGAAAATGGCATATATGCCAATAAAAATATTCAGAGTTGAAAAAATATACGGGTGTTCGGCACCACTTTTATAATTTCAATAAAAAATAAATAACCATTACCCTCCAAGATACATTAGGGCAAAAGTCAAAAAAATAATATGAATAAAAAATAATTAGGCAGAATATTATTCTCTAATAGTAGATTGAAAATACAAGTTGAAACAAGCTAGCTTCAACTAAATGATATGATAATTATTAATGCTAAGAGTATGGTTCACTGAAAATAGTTGAAAATGTATTATATTGATATTTTAACAATAAAGGACAATTCATATTAAAATGTGAGCATTATAAGTTCTTTCTGAAACAATATGAGGCAATTTTTTATTACAAGTTTAGCATATAGAAATATGAATCATATCTTGTGATGTGATACCTAGCCCTACAATAAATATATAAAATAAAAATTTATACACATAAT
>Ga0307513_10010421_pt1 | contig 11650 bp, 3 predicted proteins | sample 15_EM_MG_FD_202174 | JGI IMG/M metagenome (GOLD analysis project Ga0307513, IMG submission 202174) | Populus trichocarpa ectomycorrhiza microbial communities from riparian zone in the Pacific Northwest, United States - 15_EM | ecosystem: Host-associated > Plants > Roots > Unclassified | place... | reverse complement strand
CTAAGAATTTATCTTTGTAATTTTTTTTATTTAAAACACTGTGAATTGCTACAGTGTTTTCTCACATAGGTTTTTTTTATGATTTTTTTAAAATTGTTTGTCGATTTTATTTTTTAATATTAAGTTAGTTGAGAATTACAGTTGTAGTTTTTCTCACAAAATACCGTGGATTGCTACCGCGTTTCCCCACATGGTTTTTTTTTGTTTTTTTTGTTCAAAATTGTATTTTTCAATTTTATTTTTTTAATATGGAGTTGGTTGAGAATTTAGCTTTGTAATTTTTTTCTTTAAAACATTGTGAATTACTACAGTGTTCCTTCACATTGTTTTTTTTTTTTGTTTTTTTATGATTTTTTTAAAAATTATTTTTGTCGATTTATTTTTTAATATTAAGCTGGTTGAAAATTACAATTATAATATATAGAGAAAACACTATAGCTTTCTTTACAAATTACTGTGTATTGATATAGTGTTTTCTCCGCATGGTTTTTTTTCGTTTCTTTATATTTTTTTCTAAAATTATCTTTGTCGATTTTATGTTTTTTGATATTGAGCTGATTGAGAATTATAATTACAAGTAATTACAAATAAGGTTAAATTATGCGGGGTAAGCAATGTAGCTTTCCTCACAAAACACTGTGGATTGCTATAGTGTTTCCCTATATGTTTTTTTTTGTTTTTTTGTTTTTTTTGTTATGATTTTTTTAAATTATCTTTATTAATTTTATTTTTTAATATTTATTTATAATTATAATATCATCAAACATATTTATTTTATAAATTCACAGCAGCGCAATGACATGAGATCTAGTTTTACATGAAATTCAGCAGTGAAGGCATGGTGACTTGAAGGTATTGTAAAAGATCACCGTGTATTTTAATTTTTACCTAGCCCAGATAGAAAGTAGAAACTAGAGTCATTGATAGGTGGTTCTGCAGGGAGTCGTCATTCGTACCAAGAAAAAAAGAGACCCAACTTGCACTCTACCTGCTCGCCACCGTGGGGCCCTGGAGGAGGACACCGTGCCTTGCTGTTGTGTTCCCACAGTCATTCATTCATTCAGCTAGTGATGCAGGCAACACTTGCAATAGTTTACTTTGTTTTTTTTATGTGAAGATCTTGTCAGACTGTTAAAAATGTACGGATTCATACTGTACCACACAGCCTCGCACGCAATAGTATTGCTGATCCTGATTTGTCTCCATGCTCTTTGGAATTCTGAATTATTTCAAAATATTTTTTCTTGCTTTTAAAAATAATTTAAAAGTATCCAGATAAATAAATATAAAAAAAAAATCAGGTTTTTTTTCTTTTAAAAATAGCCCAGCCAATGAAAACAAATTGTACCTCAATTTATAAATTGGGTACTCGCCTTTTTTTTTTTAAGGGATAAAAAGTTATTTAAATTAAATACTATATATACTAGATTGATAACCATGCTAGAATTTAAAAAAAAATAAAAAAATTAATAAACTGGGTTATTGATTTGAACGAGTTTAACAAGCTCGGTTACTTTAATAATATGACTAAAAAAAGATATTGATGGTAAATAAATTTATCATACATTTAAATGAGAATACTTTATTGTATATTTTATATTTTTAAGAAACTAATAGAATATAATTGTGTATGAGTAATATTTGTTGCTTTTCTTCTCCATCATGTCATAATGTCATGGAAATGGACAATAGAATGCCACTTCATTATTAAACGGATGAAGGAGCAAACTCAAATACGACCAAACTTCATGTGTGATACAACACATAAATATATATGTGGAATAAAAAATAAATATTTTGTTGATGATCCAGCCGTCGAATTTGACTGAATTTCTAGATGGAGCACTTGGAGCACAGTGTGACTGAAGGAAAGACCTTGTGCTTCATCACGGTAGCGTTAAGTTTACTCGGTCATCAATGTCTTTGTCGACACCTAACTCAGATAGAGAAAGCGGATTATTCTGCTCACAAACTTGCTTTTCTGTGTTAAGAAAGACAGAGCATCTTGGAGTAACGATAATAACCACCTACTACAAGCATGTTATTTCTTAACAGGTTAACTCATGGGAGAAAAGAGAAATTCCATTCGAAAAAGCAAAGGGAACAAAAAGGGGAAGGGACAAACTGAGAATTGTAGAAATTGATTAATTATACTACAGAGATCCAAAATAAAACTTTATGATGTAGCCACCCAAAAAGGTTCCCAGTTTAACAATCCTTTCTTCTCCGTTTCACCTTCTTTGCACCTTGTTGGTCTTTGAAACTCCTCCATTCCCATCTCAGCATCAACGTCCAAATCATCAGTACTCTCAGCCTCTTCTTCAAAGCATGCACCGACGTTTCCTAACTCCCCGACATCCGAGTCATCTACTTCATCATAATCCATGTCATTCTCAATCTCATCTTCTTTGCTGTTGCCTTCATCTTTTTCCGTGGAAGCTACGCCCATTGAGTCAAAATCAGAAGTGGAATCTTTGATAAAGCTTAATCGAAGGCGGCCATCCCTTCTTTCAGCATGTAAATAAGTGTGTCTTGATGGAGCCTCGACGGCTCTGATTATCAACCTTCCATCTCCGCGGTGGGCCCTAACTTGTAGAGACTTTGATCCACTCATCGTTGTCAAGGGAGGTGGATAGCTACGAGAACTCGCTTTCTTAGCTCCCAAAAGTTGACGCGATTTCTGTTGCTCCCCAGCTGGAGAATTTCCTGCTCTTGAGTCTGATGAAGACCACGAGAAAATGCTGCTTTCAATCATATCACTACCACTTTCGCTACCTAAACTCTCCGTGCATAATTCCAGGCTCTTTCCACTGAGCATTGAAGAGGAACGATTAATTAGAGGATGAACGTATATATTTCCTTTCCCCATTGATTCTTTGGGACCTTCGGTACTGGTGGAGAGAGCTTGGAGGAAGCTCGAGCCACCCAAATCAGGATTTGAAGATGTATGCATATCATGGAGGAAGCTAGTTTTGTGGCTAGTTTCCTCATAGTGGCATTTGCCACTCACTTCTTTGGGATCAGAATCTAATAAACAAGGCTTCAAGGCTAGTTCAAGGGATTGAGCGAAAGAGAGATTTGGTGAAGATAATCTAAGTCTTAGTGTTCTTGACTCAACAATAGCAGACTCGAGGCAAGACTGCAAACCCTGGCAAACCATAGTTGCCATTGCGTAAGCTATTTGTACAGGTTATGTGACAGATACAAACAAGAACTTGCAAGAAACCTGCCAAAGATTATATGGAAGGAGAGCAAAAACAGAGGAAAACAGAGGAGTTTGGCTTCGGGGTTAAGAAGCTCTTGTTTTGCTGAGAGAGGCAGGGAGAGAGGGAGAGATAAGGGGGAGAGGAGACCACTGAACATGAGATATAACTGAGGCGCGGGGCGTGAATTTGTAGTCTCAAAAAGTGCCAGGAGGTACAGTGGACAGAGGTGGGGAGGGGACCTTTTTACGCCACTTGAATATAACAAGTCTTAATAATTTGCCACACAACGAAAAAGAGAATAAAAGAAACAAAAATGTGTGTGTCGGGAGGAGTTTAAAGACGAGAGACTGTTTTAACATTCATGTTTTTTGGTTTTGACTTGTGAATTTTCGAATTTCAGAAAAAAAACTCCTCCTCAATCTCTCATACGGGCAGATTTACGCGGGTTTGGTTAGGATGTCGTTGTAAAGGCATGCCACAAGAGTGTAGTTAAAAATAGAGCGAGACGGGGATGTAGCAACGGTTCCAAAAAATTACCAGCTCCTCTATACCCTTTTCTGTCCTTCCAAAAGAAAGCCAACAAAAAGCCAGAAAACAAAGGATTCTCTTATATATTTCTTGATACTTTGATGGTGATGTTTTTCCCCCTCTTTTCATTTTCTTTATTGTATTTTATCAGGACAGAAACCACACTATCCATTCTCTTATAGATGATGATGATGATTCCTGTCTTCAAAGTCAAAACCTACGTTGATTGCATTTCAAATAAATAAAATGAGAAGAAAGCATCAGCACACTCCCTTTGAAATTCGAAGCTAAGGTGTCAAATTACATAAATGCTCACCATTCATGCCGACCAGATACGTAAAAATCCTACTTTCCAAATTTCCGCCCAGGAGAACATGCAGCAAAATTATGCCCAATAGCAAAATGAAAACAATTGTCACCTTAAAGATTAACATTAAAAAAATCAAGGGCTGGTTTGACCAGCACAGAGAATCCATGCTTTATTGTTCAATAAGTATGTTTCACCAAGAAAAAACAAGAGGGGAGACATTAGTAATGGAGCAACCGGCCTGGCCGAATCAGGAGCTCCGGACCCCACCATGGATTTAAAGGCAGGCAATGTCATGGTGAGACCCCACTGGCATGTTAGCTTGCCAATTATTCAAACATGGCTATGATACTGTGCACTGTAAAATTGCAACTAATTCAAACTCAAGAGAATTCAAGCTTGCATGTTTTTTTGTAAAAATAAAAAATAAAAAAAAATTGTACGGGTTTCCTTCCGATGAAACTCTAGCATGCCATGCTTGATCAATACTTCTAGGTTTGGTTTATGTTAACATCATTTTATATAATATTATGCCCTTCATATTTAATTCATATTTTGTCCAGCTAACACCAATCGTACGGACTGCTTATGCAAGCATGTTAAAGCCCTTTGAAAAAGAAAGAAATGATCCTCCACTAACAAGACCTTTTCTTTGTCTGCTAGGTGCTAACCCATGAATCCTATCATGCCTCTCTGTGAACCCTAATCCATGTGGGCGGACTACAAAATGACCTAACCTACTGGCTAAAAGTAACCCCCGGGTTTCGTTAGCCTAAACAAAAGTTGCTGCTAACACTCTTTTGCCACTTGAGCTTGTGGGTGAGACTTCCAAGTTTGGAGATCAGAGAACTCATTTAAATCATTTACTGTAAAAAGAGCGAAAACGGCATCAGTGAATCACATGCACCCGTACAGTGCAAAAATATTGCTATCACATGTTGCCTTTCTGTGATTACACATGCACGAACTAGCATGTTTTCTTTCTTTGGTGTGTTAATTGTAAAGCATGATCAAGTACATTCTTTCCCGTATCTAACTAGAATTCTATATTGCTAATGGTTATGGACTTCCTCTTCGTTTCAATATTTTGGTTAATAAATCTAAGAAAGTCAGGAAATGGAAAACGAAACCTGCAAGCATCCCTTGAATGCCTTTGTGAGGAGAATAGAAGGATACATGAGAAAAATACTTCGTATCCCAGCTAATTTTAGATATTTACAGTTATGACATCCCCAATTATGCTAGTCGATAACGGGAACAGAAGGATATATATGCCAAGCCATACGTTTGAATAACAGTCAATTTTTTGGTCTTCCCTTTTCCTTCATGGTTTCTAATTTCCATGTACTTGGAAGAGTAAATGGCCATTTTCACCTGGTCTTTGTCAAAGTTGGATGCATGTCTCCTTTTTCTTTCCCGCGATGCCTTGATATGTGTTTCACATATTTTACATGATTCAGCGTATGAGGAGTCACAGGTCACAAAAACTACATTTCATATTATCCATGTTTTTTTTATTTGCTTGTCTACTCGTCAAAGAAAGAAAGGATGATACCACAAGTAATAGACAATGAAATGATCGAGGAGCTCTTCTAGGTCAAAAATTTGAGCCAAGATGTTTGTGGTTTTCTTAGAACTACAGTCATAACCATGGATCTCCGATATAAAAGATTGCTATGAATGAAAAGAGCGTATACATATCCCATCTGAGCAAATATTCTTGCCTCCATATTGAGGATCCTGAGCTGTGTAGCATTTGAATTGCTAGAAGTCTAATTGGTTTTTACCAAGTCCCCACAACAGTAGCTAGTTCCTTGTGAATAGAGCTAAGCACCTTGCTAAGAGTATGGAATGAACTTTAAAAGTTCTAAAACTTGCTTAATTTATTTGGGCTCGGCATAATTTAATTCTTTTCTCCAGAGCTGTTTTCCCCTTTTTATTGGATCATGTTCTTTAATTTACTACCACTAGGACGCGTAGCGAGGGGAAAACAACAAAATAATCAACTTGATATATGACGATGATTTATAAAACACCAGTCACAGAGAAATATAGTGCAAGTACAGCACAACCTCCCCCTTAAGGTAATGTGAGAATGTCGAAACATCACACTTCAAAAACATGCCATTATTTAAAACTCTGGCGACCACAACTCTCTCCCCCCTCGCTATCATCACTGAAACGGTTCTTCGACAACAACCAAGTAGCAACACATCAGCACTTCTAAATAATCAAAAGGGCCCTTTTTTTTTCTTTTTTTAGCATGGTGCTTAAGTGTAGGTTATTTGTCCCAAAAAAAATGCACTCTTTCCCTTATATCTAGATATTGAAACCGAAAACAGAGCATATGGTCCTAGCTCCTAAAGTATCACCCTGCTTAACCAAATAAAGAAGTATAGTAACCTTTGGCAGCTCTAAACGAGCATACTTTTCAAGCCTTTTTTCCTGGTACAAAGATTCTTTATTTATGAGCTAATAATAGTTGTGTGCGCCAGAGAGAGAGAGAGAGAGTGAGAAACAGAGCATCAATTTTGCCGCAGAATCTAATTTGTGTTTCTTTGATTTTATTTAAGGCTAGGCCCTTTTGGACTTAGAGAGTGAGTGAAATTTGCATCAGAATCCATCAAAATTTGTTTGATTTTGTATTAAGTAATGGAGAATCTTTAGCTTGGAATACGTCATGTCCCTTTGGCCTTCAGTGAAGCCAAAAGTTGGCCCCTTGATTTTTTCCCATGATGCATTTTTAATGAAGTCTTTGTTAAGAAAGACAAGTCCAGTTCATGGCTTCCATTACACTAGCATGTAAACAAATCACTCTGCCTACCCTTTTGACCATGTTAGTGCCACCTTTCCCTTTCACTTTATACTTTGTTGCATTAATTTATATTTTAACTTCAAAAAGAACAATAAAAACAATACAATGGATGCCCACGTAATACATGCAAACATGTAATGCAACTAATGGTTATGCTATCACTAACAGAAGGCTAAAGTAATTTCTGCATAGATGCAGAGCCCGTGAAAAACCTTTAGAAGCAACATGTAAATGTCATAGTCGAAGGATAGGTTTGCACACAGTGACTAGATATATGAGTCTGATCTCAACTGGCATGCATGATTAGTACGGATGTTGCTCTATTGCTATGACAATTAATAATTATTACAATATGTAATCTATCATTTTCAAGCTCTAGAAGACTGATATTGAGAGTTTCTGAATTTGGCCTGCAAGTTGTTATAAATGTTTTAATTGTTGATTTTAAAGAAATATTTACATCACTATTGTGGAATAATGCTACTATTTGATAAAGGTGAGCATACAAAGAGAATAAATCTTTCAGGATTAGTTTAGAAAACTTACAAGCAGTCATATGACCATCTTAGAAGACTTGCTGCTTAAGTTTCAAGAAAAGATGATGACGCCTGTTTTCATGGACCAGCAGAATCTATACCATTGGATGTGGCTCCAGTATGATCCTCCCTAAACTCAAACACATTTTCAACTTATCTACAAAGTGGAATTAATGCAACTGAAATAGAAACAGTAGATTAATTATGGAGTATGATGCCAAATAGGAATTTCCAAATCAAAGCAATCAAACGTGGAGCACAATCACAGAAAATTGGTAAAAACATCCATTATGCAGATTACAATTAACTTTTTCTCCATCTAACCTAGTGGATGTTGGCGGAAATTATAAGCAGTCCATTTGTTAATATATTCTTACCAAGAGTAATAAAAACAACAAATCATAGAAAAAAATTTAATCAACAATTGCAATCCACCAACAAGGTGCCAAACCTTATTCCAAGCTAGCATTGCTCAAAACACAGCATAGAAAAAATGCTGTTTTCCAAAGCAACCATTCGAGGAACATTAGATACAGTTCCCCAGTTGGAAATTGAAAATAATAAACTGGAAGAATGGGAAAGTAAATAGCATGTTTTTTCGAATCTCCATCTCAAATAAAACCTGCTTTTCCAACCAAATTATCAAACTCAACATTATGAAATCGATATCACCAAGATCTTGCCAGTGATTCTGCTGGGTTCAATATTTATGTTCTCAAAAGATCACTTGCAAATAAAACTACTATAATCATCAGGACTGTTATTGCAGCAAGCCCATCATCTGTAAACAAGGAGATGCAATAAGGTTTTAAGGAACATCATGCAATACAAAAGGCAAATCATTCTTGGCACAAATTAGTGCCACATCATGGCCAGAGTGATAACATCACATGCCAATTATCAAGGGTACTAATTACAATGTCTTAAATTCTCAACCATTCCTAACAGGTGCCAATTAAAGTCACTTAACTTTCTCCAACAGGTGAATCTCACTGGAATAAAAATGAGAGGTATCAAGAGATCGGAGGGTTACTTTCTATTTGTAATCCAACAATTGGACCAAAAAAAAAGAAAAGACTCAAGAATTGTCACTAACTATATGTCTCCAAACAGACTCCTCTTGAGTTTTCTTTTCATTTTTCATTTTTTCATTTTTTTGTTACAAAAGAGAGGTTAAAACTCAAGAACTTTTGAGGGGAAGGAGAAAACTAATACTAGTTGAGCTACAACTCAATAGCTTGCGATCTTTGAATTTAATAGGTAACACTCCAAAACAAGTACTGCAACGCGTACATGAGCAGAAGTAAATCTTAATCTATTATTGATCTGATGGTCTTCCCAAAAATGGTACAAGAACTGAATAATCCACATAGCTTATCATAGATTCAAACCCGCTCTATCATCTTACAATTCTAAAATATCATGCATGCAAGCAAGATTGAATTCTTTCCAAAAATGATCCAAGAACCCCAAGCTCCAAAATTCCCAATCCGAGATTTGGATCCTCGCCAATTATCAAGTAGATTTCTTCTTAAAATTCCTCTACTTCTTCTATCCATCCAAAGTTATGCAATCGAAAACCTACCAATCATTAAAGTGAACCATAATTATATATACCTGCTAGATATAGGTATTCAATGATATGGCAACAAATTAACTGAAATCCAGTCATTTAGGTATGAATGAATGATCGATGGGAATCACGAGAAATATTGAGGCAAAAATGCGTGGGAAACCTTTCAACTACAGATCAAGTTAAAAGATCTCTGTCATTTCAAGAATTGAGATTTAGACCCCTCGAATTGTCTATTAATTTACTAAAACCCCGTCAATTTGATTCAATCAATTCAGCATCTAAGAGATAACAACAAATGTATCACTTACAATCACGTGATCTTCGAGATAACATTTTAGCTCGTGCATGAACAGCAGAACAGTTTTGAGACTACTTCATATCAACTCATAAATTCGGGATTTCAGCACTCCTTAATCTTTTTTTTTTTTTTATCAAATTCACAAGATACAAATCCAACTCTACATATTGAAATTCAAATCCCGTATCCATGTCAAATTACTGGATGAAATTAACAATTAGATTCCAAATTACACTAACACATCACGAACAACTTATAATACTCTTAAATTACCAATGATGACAGCATTAATATATAAAAACGAGAGACAAATCGCTTACAATAACAAAGTGAAGCAAAGTAACGGATTCGCTGATCAATCAGATCAGCGTCAATGGAAGCCAGGAAGGTGAAAAATCCGGTTTGTAGTTAACTCTAAAATCGCTCTGGGGCTGCCGCGGTAATCGCGCGCAGAACCACTGGTTTTGATTTTGAAGCCGGGAACATGAAAATAATTTGGTGCGGGTAATATTATAAAATTTGCCCTTGGTAAATTATATTTACGTCCCCGGATGGATTTTGCAATTACAAAACCTTGCCAGCTTGCATTGGAAATTGACCCGGCACAAATTGACCCGGAAAAGAAAAGGAAAAAAAACCACTCTCTCCATTGTCTCCCTGGAGAAGTCTCTTGCCTCCTCTCTCCCCTCGTTATTATCCATTATTTTCTTTTTTTGTCTCTTTAAATTTTACTATTGTTTTCTTTCTCATTATAAATCCAATCTCAATAAATAAATTCTTCCCATTTCGCTCTCTCTATTTTTTCCAAATCTAGATTTTGTCATATATCAGCAAGATCCGCTGATTTTGCGTGTTTCTTTTATGATTCTTAACAAGAGATATTTGCTTCTTCCTCGTCTTCGGTGTCTGTTGTCGACCTGACAGACGAGTCTGGCGACTCCCAGCCGAATCTTGGGTATCTTAGAGAAGCTTTGGCTTGCCTCATTCGTCAATCAGTTTGCCATGAGTTTAATTTTTTTTGCATTTTGTTGCGAGTCAAGAAGAAACCAAAAACAATATTACACCGTTTTGTTGAATTAGGTGTTTTTTTATAAATAAATCAGGTCTCACCTGGGATTGATTGGTAGGTTTAGCTAAGTTTAATTGTATCAATTACAAATCTAGTTTTTTTTTTCTATAAAACCTGACTACCAAGACCTGGGGTCATTTCAGTTTTAAGTCAATATGTCTCACACCGAGTTTTATAGCAATGCTGTATAATTAATTTATTTTCTAATTTTTAAATTTAACTATTGGTTAATGTTTTAAAATAAAAATGACAAGTAAAAAAGTGAAAAAAAATAATTTAAAAAACAAAAGTAAAAACATAAAATAAATTTATTTTTAGACCAAAGTAATTTTCTATAAAAAAAAAAACAAGAGGTGTAATAAAATATATTGACAATTAAAAAGAAAACTAAAGGATATGAGAGTTTTATTGTAGCTCTATACGCAAATTATTATGAATTGCTATAGTTAAATTATTTTTTTACTTTTAAATTGCTTAAATTTAAGCCTTTTACTAGGGTTATTTTGGTATTTTTCTCCGGCGCTCGATGGTCATTAGAAGATTGTTTAGGGGTGTATATGTCTTTTCAGATTTTTTAACACGATAAAAATATTTTTTCACCCTTAAAGTCAACAAAAATTAGAACTGTTGACCAATAACTTTCCTGACTTTTCACAATATTTTAATTGTAAAAATACTTCTTTACCTCTAGGATAAAAAAAAAAAGAAAAGAACAATGTGCTGTTGGACAAGGGTATTTAAGGTTTTTTTAGTTTCCATGTATAGCAAAATAGTGTTTTTCGTTTCAGAAAAGACAGAAAATAAGCTTTGTCTTTGGGGTATTCTAGTATTTTCAATTGAGTTTTTTTATGTGTAATTGAGAGTATCATAGAGAATGTTTTGTTATTTTCATGTTTTATTTTTTATTTTTTAATTGAAAAGTTGTTAGCATGCATTCCACACACCTCATCGAGTGGACGGCGTCACGCGCTATTATATGACGCGTGTGTCTCTGTCCGGTGATCAAATATGATCATTCACTGTCTTTCTGAATGCACAGTTTAGCCCAAATTAAGTTGCCTTCTTTGAAGAAAACCACTTCCTACCTTGCATTCTTTAAAGAAAACCATATCTAAAATACCAAAATCCTTGCCATGATTGAACTACTAAAATCCAATGGGTGCAAAAATACAAGCATTTAATTGTGGAGTGAGGCTGAAATAATACCCAAAAAATAAATAAATTAATCCAGTGATATCATAACATACTTATTTGGCAAGCGGGCAACTACGAGTAAGATCTTCTTTATAGAAAAATGCCCTCATATGGACTTTCT
>Ga0307513_10010420_pt1 | contig 11651 bp, 11 predicted proteins | sample 15_EM_MG_FD_202174 | JGI IMG/M metagenome (GOLD analysis project Ga0307513, IMG submission 202174) | Populus trichocarpa ectomycorrhiza microbial communities from riparian zone in the Pacific Northwest, United States - 15_EM | ecosystem: Host-associated > Plants > Roots > Unclassified | place... | reverse complement strand
AGAAAAGAAAATAAATATGCATGTTTATTTTATTTACTAACTTATTTCTGGCCAGGCCTTTTAGGTTAGAAAATACCCTGGAATGTTACAACCTAAGAGGGGGTCAGGGAGGGTCCACTGAAGTGTTCAACAAGACAGGTGAGGTTTCAGAAGGTGTCCCTCAATAGATAGTGCATGTTCATGGATGTTGCTGGGGACATAACTGGCCAATGTGGCTGTGCCAGGCTGAATCCAATCCTTGTAGCCTGTTATAAGTTATAAGATTCCTATATATGGATAGTCAAATAGAGATCAGAAATCTAGTAATATCCAAAATATATATTTACCAGGTGAAAAAGCATGTGAATTGCTTTATTTAGGCCAAATGTATAACTGTGGGAATTTTTTCCCAAAACAAGTAACTATAGACCCTTCTTTTAGAATCCTAAATCTACAAAAATTATATTAATTACTGCTTTCATTTATGAGAAAAATGCTAAATATTCAACCAAACACAAGTCTGTGCATATTTTGATATTGAATTTTCTAATTTGGAATAGTCCAGAGGCACCATAATATGATTATTTAATGTTATTTGAATATATATAATATCACATGACTTCATACATAATATATATTTCCAAAAAAGGAAATATTTTTATCCATTTCTATTATTTTATTTCTGGGATTTCTGTTTTGTCATTTCTGTTCTATGATTCCTGTGGTGATTTCTGGGGAATTTATGAATTTGTTAGAATTGTGATATAATACTTATGGACACTTTATGTATAAATGAACATTTTAGTAGTATTTCACTTATATCACAAGATAGAGTATGTTTTACATAATTTTGTTTGATGATCCAGAATCTCCTCAATAAGATCTTTTTAGTGATATATAATACATAGTGTAGTTATTTCATTTGAGTATTTTGTATTTACATAGTGTTCACATTTTGGTGTTTTGGCATGCCTCAGGGTGTCTAGGTATAATAGTAGCTTAGAGCATAGGTTTTCTACACTTTATTGACCCCCCCTTTCCTTCTCTTAGAAAGTTTAATTCCTAGGATTTAATCTTTCTAAGAGAAGGAAAGAAAATGATTTTTCAAAATTCCTTTTTGTTTCACAGGGCAAAATTGTTTTCCTTGTAGACTTTTCTAAAGCCTTTTTCCAAAATTTTTGTCCAAAAGGTATTATATATTTCTTTGTTTATTTTGTTTCTGCTTATCTCAAAAGCTTTTATAGCTGTCACAGAGTATCAGGGGTCCTAATTCCTATTTTATATTTCTGGTTTCCTGGGTACACTTTAGGGTTTGGTTTGTGTATGCATATGCTCATACTGACTTTTGCTTTCCACTCAATGCATTATCATACTATTTCAGCATTTTCAATTTTTGCCAATTTCCAGCCCTGCCCCAAAACCACATCCAATAATATCAATCAATTAGGCCTAGTCAATCCTCACCTTGTTCACTCCTGCCTCAAAACTATATCCAATAATATTATTCAGTTAGGCCTAGCCAGTCACCCACTATCTTTTTTTACCCTTGCTTATTGTATTGTTGTCAATTTTACCTTTGCTTCTTTAGTTTTATAAGTACTCCACTACCTGTTGTGGCTATATTGACTTATGTGTGAGAGACCATGTATATTGTTATTTCTAAACTTGGCATTAAAACACAGAAAGGGGTTTATGATTTTGTAACCATCATTGTCTGCAACATCTGATACACTTTTTTAAACAAGCAAAATGAAATGGTTTAAAAATTGTATATTATTTATTATGAATATAAGATATAAAATGATTGATAACTATAAATGGTGATAAATAAGGAACTGGATAACAGATTGACAAGAGCAAACACACCTAATACCTAGGAGCAGTGCTTTATGTAATCTCTACTAAACATGGCATTCCAGGTAATATTCTTGCATACATAGAATATCATAGCAGTTGTGAAAACACAATTAGGGCTTTAAGTAGAGACATATAAGAGTTTGTAAACATAGGCAAAAAATATGACATGAGCAATTATGCTACTTCTAATTTAGCCCAACTTTCTTCTAACTTGCAGGCATACTAGCCAGGGTCAAAGGGTTTTTCAGGAAAAGATAAAATGAGGAGCAGGCAAACAGTAATACAAAAACAATCAGTAAATACATTAACTTGATTCAAAATTATTTAGCCCAAAATCATTTGCCAAACTTTTTTTTTTTTATAAAATCATTTAATCACATCTTTTTCCACAAATCTACTTGCCAAAATTCTTTTTTATTATAAAATCATTTGCCAAAATCCTTTTCTATTATAAAATCATTCAATTATTGCTGTTTGCAATAATGTTGGCGAAGCTGTTTTTTTAGGCCAAAATCAAAAATTTGAGAAATTTCAGGCAGCTGAACTGCAAGCCCCATAAGTTGGTCAATTCTACTTCTATCAACATAATTTTACATGATTTGGACTTGCAGGATGTAGCGCTATTAGAATATATATAAAAAATAAGAAATGTCACTACTTTTTCAAACAAAGCAGTTTGGATCCCAGTACTTATTTTCTTTGCACAGCATGGCAAAAAGCTGTGGTATGGGTTATCTTTTACATACAAATGTCTATAAAATCTATTTCAATCCTGTTTAAACAGGCCTAGAGGCTCCAAAACATCTTGAATGATGTGCATGGCCTTTGAGTGGGCAAGAAGCATTGCACATTATGGCTTCAATACATCTAAGGGGCCCTTCCACAAACTTGAGTTATCTATCATTCCCCAAGAATTTCCTCATCATGCCAAAAAATGGTCACAGCTCAAAGAAGCCTCCAGCTCTAGCACCTGTTTCTTCAAGAACAACTAGATAAGGCTTGTCCTGCACATGTTGATGCCAGTAATGCCACTGCATCCTCCACAACTCCCCAGCTACCAAAGCTGCATATACCTGCAGGGAAGCCCTTCCATTCAGCTACCCCAACTGCCTTTGCTACCCTTGCCACAACTTGAGCTCCAAGTCCAGTCATATCTGATGGATCATCTGATTCTAAATCATCGCCTGAGATCATACCTCCCCCACAATTAAAGGCTTTGAAAGCTAAAGTTTGTGATGCTCTCAATTCTCTCATGGGCCAAAGGAGAACATAAGCTATTGTTCTTGATACAAACATTACTGATTCAGAAAAGTTGGGCTCTAAGTCAGAGGTTCTTGAAAAAGTTGAGCATACCTGGTCCCCACTTCTTCAGCCTGAGCCTAAGCTGAGTCACCATAAAATCAAACAGAAGCATGGTGTCTCTGATGTATCAAGAGACCAAGTAAGCTCAGAAGGATCTCCAGGTCCAGCTATGATTGATAATGAAGATGTGAAAAAGGAAAAGCAATCTAAAGAGGAACTTGAGGGTACATATGTCAATGCATTGTAATCTGTCTCACCATGAGTAATTTATATGGCTTTAGATATCAATGTTTCTTTCCAAGTACTCTTCAAAGGGGCAGTTTCAACCGAGATTTTCTCATCTGGGACAACATGGATCAAATTCTGTAGTGCACTTGCTGACTTACTCTCACTTGCTCCTAGTGCAGTGAAGGTTGTCTACTGTTTTAGTGTCCATCCCCATAGTACCCTACACACTTATCTTCATAATGCAAATGACCTTATAGGTCTATTTGACAAAGTGCGCATTGCCCAGGCTAAGCTCAAGAAAAACACTTCAAAGGAGTTTTTGTTGAGCTAAAAGATTTGGAGCCTTTATCTAATGAAAAACAGAAGAAAAAGAAGAGGGATACGAAGAGGTACTGTCATTATTCAATGGTTTGAGTTTGACTGATGGACCAAATAGCAAGAAGGGAACGATAATGAAGAAGAAAAAGAAATCACCTCCAAGGCAATAAAGAACCCTGCAGATCAAAGCAAGTGGTTGCAATCGCAGTGGGTTCCTGTGATTTGGAAGAACAATTCATGTGAGGAGCATTCTGGCAAATCATGCCTCAAGTTTACCGATTGCCACTACCAACTGTCAATGTTCGAAATTGGGGCTTGGGCAAAGCTCATGGTGAGATCATTTCGTCAGTACAAATAATGATTTACTTACCGCAAATTCCATAGTGAATAGGTAAAGGGGTGGAACTCAACCACCAACTCTCCTAAAGAACTAAAGATCGGTGATATGCCAGTGAAGGCCAAGTCAAAAGCTGCTAAACCTAAACCTGCATTATTAGAAACAGCTTTGGGTAGCTCAGCTGCTCCACCTATACCCCCAACAATGGGCTTCCCTGGGTATCCATATCCATTTGCACCATATGGGCCTTCACACATGTCTCTATGGGGTTCTGGATATAGTATGGGAGGTATGCACACCACTTTGAGCATGCTACCAATGAACACAACACCCAGCTCTCCCTCAACTGAAGATATTGAGGATGTCTCTTTATCTTGTGGATGTCTGTAGTCGCATGTAGATATAAGCATAAGTCTAGCCAGTAGTCTACAGGGTGCACAGAAGGAGTTGACGGTAAGTCGACTGCTCTGTGGGGCAAAGGATGATGGAGAGGGCGGATGAACCCCTCCAGCGGACCTCCTCTACCGGATAGAGTGGTATGTAAGTGCATACATGAGAGGTAGGTAAAGAGGAGTGGGTGGGTGGGGAAAGGAAAATGTACGGGCCTGAGACGAGGTGGAGGGGAAGACAAGGGCCTGTAAGATTGAGCCTAGCGATGAAAATTTTAAATAAGAAGGTAAGTAAACACAATAAACATGTTGCAACTTGCTGTCCCCAAGAAGACACGCCCATGTGACTGGTCACATGGGTGTTTCCATCTTGCAGATGTCTGCAGTCGCATGTAGATATAAGCATAAGTCTAGCCGGTAGTCTACGGGGTGCACAGAAGGAGTCGACAGTAAGTTGACTGCTCCATGGGGTGAAGGACAATGGAGAGGGCAGATGAACCCCCAGAGCGATGGGGATCGCCCAGCCGACCAAAAAGGACATCGGCTCGCCCCAAGTGGTGATGCCTATCGTGCTAGATGCCTCCGGATGAATGACCTGGGTTTTTGTGGCATACGTGATGCATGTGAAGTAGAGCAATGGTCTCCAGGTCACGCCAGTATTGCAGGAATGAGTCGGAGGACCAGCGACCCATAGTTTTGATGACATCTGGAGAAATGCCAGAGGTGAGAAGTTCTATCGTGCCGCCAATGCGAAAACTATGGCCTGTTGTGCGTGGATAGCCAGAGACAGCCCATATCTGGTTGCATCTAGCAAGGAAAGCTGTCTTTGTCAGCATGTGTGGACTGGAGGAAGTGGAATAGGCAAGTAGTGGAAGGTTTCCAGGGAGCTCGCTGGCTGAGAAGTGGGTGCAGACACACGAGATAGGGTTGAGAGAGTCAGAGCGGGGGATGAGAATGATCTTTTCCCCATTTCAGCTTGTCTTTGTTTGGGGGAGGACAAGGGTGTAAGAGCCCATGCTACGCGAGGAATGAACGAACTGGGATCTGGCAGGTCTGGTGGTGGTGGAAAGGTCTGAGATGGATGATGATAGAAGCTCACTGAGGCGACATTGGAGGTCTTTACACTGCCCCACATAGTTCGGTTGGACTCCACTGGACTCCAGGTGATTTTCCGGAGTTCACCTGGAGTCCAGGTACTTTTTTGTTTAGTGGGAGCATAGCCAAATTATGGTATCAATTTTACCTGGAATCCACCTGGACTCCAGCTGGAGTTCAGGTGAACCAACTGGAGTCAGTGGGGTTCAGGTGAACCAACTGGAGTCAGTGGACTCCAGGTGCCAGATACACAGTAATATGTATGCATGAAACACACTAGAATCCACCTGGAGTCCACCTGGAGTTCATTTGAACAGTAATTATTTATTAGACTGTTATTACAGTCATTCACCGGCTAATGATACATCACGTGACAGTGATACACCAAACACCATTTCCATCCTCCTACAACGTCAAGTGCGTATTTTTCTTCAAAATAAAGTGCATTAGAAGTCCAAAAATAGTTTTAATATGCCTATGTCATAATTTAATAGAAGCGTCTTCTAATACTCCCGATATTTCCACCTCTCTGATTCAAAATTTGCCAGTTTCCAGGACCTTGAATTTATTCGAGAGTTTATAAACACATGTGAGCGGAAATTAAGGATGAAGTGAAGTGTCTTTACTTGTATTCACATTAGTTGGGTTCTGAAAAGCCATCATCACGTTAATTAGTCCAAAGTTTACTGTGTTTCACTGTGGAAACCGACAGGAAGCCATGAGGCAAGATAAGCAAAACTGGCCTGAGGCGTTGCCAAAGGTTTTTATATGAAGGAACTTGATACAGACTTTAAAACTTATACTCCAGCTTCCCTTGCTTTATTTTCGACCTCAATGGGTGGACGGGCTAAATCCATTGCGGAAAAAACTGCATTCACCAAGCGGCAACATGATGCTCTGATGTCACGTGCTGTTGAGGCTTATCTAGCCGAGCTTGAGAAACCAAACCGTGGCCGCCGTGGACTCTGTACCATATGCCGAGATTTTGAACAGCTTCATCTCAATGAGACAGGTCTTTTTATCCCACTCAGTTTTGCTACCCTGAGCCGACTGGCAGATGGTGGTCGTACCCGTGAAGAGGCTAACTCGCATCGTCGTTGGTTGACAACCATCGAAGAAGATCTTATTGTCAGCTTTGTTATCGAGATGGGGGCACGCGGCTTTCCTCTGAGTCATCGTCGCATAAAGGAGCATGTTAACAGGATTGCTCGTGCACGGCTAGGCGATAAATTTCCAGCCCAAGGCGCTGGGAAGAATTGGACGGCCCGTTTTATGTTGCGGCACTCAGAGCGCATTAAAATGGCAGATTCTCGCCCACTTGAAGACAAACGTGGGCGCGCTGTTAACCCTCACGCAAATGCACACTATTGGAATGGTCTTGGAGATGTGATCAGGAAATACAAGATCAAGAGGAAGACTACCTTTGGCTCAGATGAAATTGGGGTCGTTGGACGTGGAGCAGAACGTGAGCGTGTTGCAACTTCACGGACCAAAAAGGGACCGCAGTATCAGCAGCGCGCTGGCACCCGAGAAAATACTACAGTTATTGTTACTATCTGCGCCGATGGGACATCCATACCACCTACTGTCATCTTCAAAGGCGCTGCATACAAAGTCAGTTGGGGAGATAATAACCCTCTCAAAGCTTCGTGAGTTCTTCTCCAAAATACTTACTACAATTTGGACTAACCTTCTCATAAGCATCGGTTACCAGAAGAAGGGTTGGACATGTGGCGAAATCGGGGCAGAATGGATCAAAATCTTCGACGCGGAGACCAAAGACAAGGTCAAAGAGGGCGAATATCGACTACTCCTGGTGGACGGACATAATTCTCACTATACTGTCGCCTTCCTTCTCTATGCACGCGAACATCTGATTATCGTCTTTTGCTATATTCCCCACGGTACTCATATTTTCCAAGGCCTGGACATTGTCATCTTCTCCCCACTGAAGAAATACATTGGAGAGGAGCGGGACGATTGGCTGCGACAATACGCAGCTGCCATGGACAAGAACACCTTTCTTGCTATCTATGGCCGAGCCCATGTCCACGCGCTTACAGCGGAGAATATCAAATCCGCCTTCAAGAAGACTGGGGTCTGGCCGTTTAATCCCCGCGTCGTGACAGAAGAGATGCTCGCACCAAGCAAGGAGACATCATCCGAGGCACATCTGCCTATTCCACCCAATGATCCAGCTGTGAATGTGCTCGCAATGATGCTCCAAAAGCTTGCGAAGATCAGCGAGGTCGAAGATGCACCTGATGTTATCTCTGAGACCCCGGTGGCAGGCCCATCAAACCCTACCAAACACGATGTGATCAACGAAGCTGTCAACGGCTTGTCACAAACCAAACTTGCTCACCTCATTGCCTCCACGTTGACCACATCCAACGACGCCATGCCCAAGACTCTTACGCAGACCATCACTCGTTCTAAACCTTCCCCCCTCCTTGCTATCCAACCAAAAACCGAAACTGAAATTCTCCTTCTTGCTGCGTTGAAAGAATCACAGATGAACAACGAAAACCTTGCTGACCGAAACATCGCCCTGCAGGCAACCAACATTCTCAACGAGGTCTATTGTGGCAATACGAAAGGCGCATTACAGTTCCAGGAGAACAAGAAGAAGAAGAAGACTGCAGGGACCCTCCCTGATGGCTTGGCTCGCGTTCTAACAGCGGATGAATTCTATGAAGCGCGCCAGAATTTTGAGAAAGACCAACGAACTGTAGCCAAGGAAAAGGAGACCAGGAAGGATGCCCGTGCCGCATGGAAAGAGGCGAAGGAGGAGTGGCAGAGAGTTGAGGATGAACGCCTTGCGCTGAAGGCTAGAGAGGATGCAAACTATGCGGAACAAAAGGCGGCTTGGGAAGCAGATGATGCAAGGGCAAGACGTGGGCGCGGGCGTGGGCATGCCCGTGGACGAGGGCGCGGTGGTGGTACAGCTCTTGCACGACCGACAAAAGCCACAATTCCGAAGCGGGTGCCCCCTCCCTTGTTGAAGGACTTTCTTGCTGGGAACAACATTGAATTAGGCTTGGTGGAGGGCGAGGAAGCTGCCCAAAGCTCTGGTGGTGAGGGCAGCAACAACAGTGCTGGTGACAAGAGCGATGGAAGCAACAACGGCGACGACGACGACGACGACGACGAGTGAGCTCCTTATCTCCACCAATCTCACATGTGACGCCAACCCTGTTACGCCGAGTCACATGGGTGTTTCACTCAACCATATCTAGCCATTCACGTCTCCTGCTCGATTTCACTGTAACTACCTCGTATCTGCTTCAATTTGCTTCATTTTTTGTTCTATGCCCTCGCATTTACTATACCGTCCTGCCTGTTGTTGTATAATTCGTATTATATATATATTAGATCTGCATTTCAATGACCAATTTTGAGTGTATCACATGACGGTTGATGACTGTATTTATATATATATAGTGGAAAAAAAAAATGCAGCATGCAAGAATTGAACCCAAGACCTGATAAATGGACTAAGCAGTGCTCTAACCAACTGCACCATAATGGCATTTCAAGCATACAACGTTGATGCTTGATATTGCCATCTCTGGGACACAGCCTGCATCTTGCCAAATCAGGTGGCGCTGGTTCAAATGTTGCCACGTGTCTCTTTGGCTCTCCACCACCACCTCCTGCCATGTCCCGCCCCATTCCATCTGCTGTCTCGACCTCACCAATGCCCACACCACTGTCCAACGCCATTAACGGCCCCCAAGTAAGTTCCCACCCCCCTCCTGCTCGCGTCTGCTAACGAAAAATGCTGTTTTAGGTTTTCGAACGCCAACGCCAACGATCGTGAGCGCGAACGCGAGCAGGACGAAACCCAGGGACACCAGGTGAGTAACAAATGGCCCCCTGGATGCTTATAACCTGACTAATGCCATTCACCCCCCATTGTAGCCTTTTTACAGTGCCATGTCACTGTCGTTTCGACCCGAAATGCGGCTAGGTAAGCCCCACCCACCCCCTACACTGTTTCTGACTGCCTGACTGCCACCCACAGCCCATTCGGTTGCCACGTCAGCACCCCATCTGAGTCGATAGCCATGAAATCAACATGCACAACCCCTCCCCACCTCCGTCTACACCCACAGCCGTGCCACATCAGCATGCGAACGCTGTCGAAACCGCCAAACCACCCTGCGAAGCCATTGAAACCCCAAAACCAACGAAAAACAACCTGAACACCGCCAATTCCACAGCCCAACCACCTTCAACACCCCGAACCCCGTTGAAACCCCAAAGCCAATGACAACCAACCCGAATGCCGCCAAATCCGCAACCCAACCACCTTCAACACCCCGAATGCCGTCCCAGCCTATCCCTCACCTATGCCACATCAGTGCCCGAACACTGTCCACCATCGACAAATAAGCGCCCATGCCATGTCAGCACAGGAGCGCCATCAACAACTACTGAGGCGAGGGAGGAAGTGAATGGGGAGGCACGCAAGGAGGCATGCAGGGAGTACAAGAGGCATGCGAGGAGACAGGGAGACCGGGAGGGGGGGGGGATTTGGCCCCTCTCGTTCATCTCTCTACCCCCCTCTGCAGCCCACTGCATGAACAAGGCAGTGTGTGGGATGCACGCTGCCCTGTTCTCTCTTGTCATCCCTTCTTGTCCCCTCTATTATTATTACTTATTATATATTACATGTATTATTAGAAATCAATATAATCCTCTTTTTTTTCTACACATTATTCCAATTGTCACTTTATGAGTATTTATTAAATTTTGTAGAGTTCCCAGAAAGACTAGTTCATCTGGAGTTCAGGTTGAGTTTACCTGGACTCCAGGTGTATTTAGTACAAATATGCAAGTTAAGTTATGGTTCAGGTGGAGTCCATCTGGAGTCCAGGAGTTTACCTGGAGTCCAGTGGAGTCCACCTGAACTCCGTGGGGGAGTGTAAAGTACTGGCAAAATAGGTCCTTTTAGCCATGAGTTGGGTGGATGTGTGTATTTGTATTTGATAAATAGTGAAGCAAAGAGTTGGGATATTTAGATATGGAGATTAAGAGAGAGAAGATTTGATGATGGAAGCATAGAATATAGCTGCCAACAGACTTTAATTCTGGTTGCAAAATATGTTCTTAAATATGGAGATTAAGTAAGAGAAGATTTGATGATGGAAGCATAGAATATAGCTGCCAACAGACTGTAATTCTGGTTGCAAAATAGGTCCTTTTAGCCATGAGTTGGGTGGATGTGTGCATTATGTATTTTAAAGATAAGTAGTGAAGCAAAGAATTGGGATATTTAGATATGGAGATTGAGAGAATATGGCTGCCAACAGACTTTAATTCTGGTTATAGAATAAGTTCTTTTAGCCATGAGTTGGCTGGATGTGTGTATTTGTATTTTAAAGATAAGTAGTGAAACAGAGATATTTAGATATGGAGATTGAGAGAGAAAAGATTTGATGATGGAAGCATAGAATATGGCTGCCAACAGACTTTAATTCTGGTTATAGAATAAGTTCTTTTAGTCATGAGTTGGCTAGATGTGTGCATTTGTATTTTAAAGATAAGTAGTGAAGCAAAGAGTTGGGATATTTAGATATGGAGATTGAAAGAGAAAAGACTCAATGATGGAAGCACTGAATAAAGCTGCCCATAGACTTTACTTCTGAATGTAAAATGGGCTTTTTTTGTAAAAATCTTTTATACAATTTTTTTAAAACTCAAATGATTTAACAAAAAAAATTTACATTTTAAGTTACATATATATGTACAAATTATATAATCACTTTGCTGAATTATAGCTGTCCTTGAAACTCATCAATTAATACAGATATTTCCAGGTTGTCTAGAAATTCAGCATCTTCCAAGCTTTGTTCTTCATTCCAATCAATTTCTTCATTAGCTTGTTCCTCAGAATCAGAATCAGAATCTGCAGGATCTATAACTTGTTTTTCAAACTCATATCTATGTGTCTTTCCCATTTCTTCAACTGATAGCCTCCAATCTGTTCTGGACATAGCACAGGGAATACCTTTTATAGCTAGATCCCAAGTTACACACAACTGAAGTAAATGATTTCTGTGTCTGTCCAGTTGAAACAGGATATTGATATCTGTTGTATCTTCAATTGCTGCTTGAACAACCATCCACTCCTCCTGGAA
>Ga0307513_10010419_pt1 | contig 11651 bp, 5 predicted proteins | sample 15_EM_MG_FD_202174 | JGI IMG/M metagenome (GOLD analysis project Ga0307513, IMG submission 202174) | Populus trichocarpa ectomycorrhiza microbial communities from riparian zone in the Pacific Northwest, United States - 15_EM | ecosystem: Host-associated > Plants > Roots > Unclassified | place... | reverse complement strand
ACGGTAGCTTAGATAATACCTTTGTGAGTCAAAACTCTCCCTCTTTCTCCTTTTTTCCTCTCTTCCCTTCTTTTTTTTTTATTAATTAATTTTAATTTTGGACACAGGTATGAGTAGTGAGCCGCTTACTACACCCACGTGATGATTGAATGTGTGGCTGGAGCTTCTAACCTGGACCAAGGCGAGATAAGCAATCTTCATTGGCTTTTGCCCCTATCACCACGGTTAAAGCACATCTAAGCACATCCACCGATTTCCAAAAGCTCCAACAAGGTTTTTCTCACTACCATGAAGAAACTCACCAAAAAATCGCCCAATGAAGTTGATCAGTCGAGTTCGCTTTCGCCTCCTGGCAGCTCAGAAGGAGGTCCAAGAAGCCGTGTGAAGACATTCTTCAACAAAATTTTGGACAAGTCATCGAGTACACCTCCCAGCCGGTCGACTTCATCTCTCCCTTCGACTTCAACAGGGAATCCAGTTAGCGAGACTGTTATCGGTAAGTACTCCGTCTCCCCTGATTGATAACTCCATCTCAGATTCCTCAGCGGCTACTCAGAGTGGTCACGGCGCCTCAAATACCATCTCACAGACCAGGGACTCATCGCAGTGCTCAGATCATCGCACACTGCCAGCATCGCTGCTACCGGCTACTTCTGGAGTGGTTCAAAGTGAGCGACCTTGCGACTCAGCGCCACTTGTCAGATTCAACTGATCGTCGTCCGCAGATCAGGATGATCCTTCAACTCTTCAGGATCCGACTACGACCACCTCTGCTGGTCAGTCCCCTGGTGAGAACACGCTCATATCTCGTGGTCAAATGCTTACATCCTGTAATCGTTGTCAAGGGGGAAGCAACTCTGCCAGGACTGCGGGTAACTCGCGGTCAGCGACGCCGAATGCAGGATCTACTATAAAGGAGAATCTCAAGCCTACGGGAAGGTTTCTACTGACACTCGCCACGAAGGCTGCAAATATCGTGGACAACAATCCCGCCAAGGTGGCTCTAGGTTTTGTGAAGGCGATCATCGAGATCAAAAATGTTCGTTGTCGCTCTTCACACCGCGTTGTGACTGACCAATATTCCAGGCTGTGAAAGACAACAAGGATGCAGTCGCACGACGGATAGCGTCAACGGGAGGTCAGTTGGAGGCGGTGGAGGAAGCACTGCGTGGCTGGAACCCAAACAACATAGAAGGAAATCTATCGATGAATCAGTTCACAACGTACGAGTTTCCTAGTCCTAACGAGAGTGAACGTGTGACTATATAACTGCTTAGGACACTTGAGGAAGAATTAAAGAAGCTAAATGAACTCAACGACGAGTCGAGCTTCAGGAAATTTTTAGATCACGAAGACGAGCAAAAGCGGATCGTGGATATTTTCGAGCGCATTAATGAGGCCAGAGTGCGGTTTGAGGTGCGCACCACTACCTTGTTTGTCCAGGTTATCTCAATTCACCCCTACTTAGCTGGCCCTGGGCATAAGAGTCTTTAAGGGTGTGTATGAAGTGGACAAAACCGTCAAGGTACGTAACATCTTCTTTTTCGAACTTAGTTCTGGTCTCATTATTCCAACAGGAATTATTCCTCGAGCGTCTCGAACCCTCGAGGATCGCCCACCACGATTACATTCTCGAGGGTACGGGCATTGGGTTGCTTCATCGTGAGATCTGCACCGCCGGAACTCGTGTCCGCATATTGGATGGCATTACGATGTGGGCCAAAGATAACTCGCCAGACAGCCCGAACGTCTACTGGCTCTTTGGTCCAGCGGGGTCGGGGAAAAGCACGATTGCCTATACTATCGCCCGCCGCTTCGAGTTCGCCGGTGACTCCAACGACACGATCATCTTGGGAGGCAATTTTTTTTGCTCGCGACAATTCGAGGAGACCAGACTCTCCAAGTACATTATTCGTACTATCGCTTATCACCTGGCTCTCACGTGCAAACCATTCGCTGACGCTCTGCATCGGTTCGGGAATTTCATTACGAAGGACCATAGCGTTCAGACCCAGATCGAAAATCTCCTTGTCAAACCCTGGCCCTGGAAAGAGCCCGATTCTGCTCAGCGCCAAGATTTATCAGTGCTACTTCACCCGGATCCGTCAGTATCACCGCACCCGAATCCACCACTACCAGCGCTGAACTACCTCATTGTCATTGATGCACTCGACGAGATCGATGGAAATGGGGGTTCCGTTTTTTTGCGCAATCTGCTCGACGTCGTCAACAAACATCGTTTGCCGGGTCTCAAGTTCTTCGTCACAAGTCGGTCGGACCCAGGTCTTGTCGCTGATGTGGAGAAATTTGAGCGGAAGCACCGCTACCGTCTCCAGGACGTGAAGGAAGAGGAAGTCAAGGACGACATCGCAACATACATTAATGCAAGCCTCCCCAATCCACTTGACCGTTCACAGGTGGAAGCGCTTGTGGTGCTGTCGGTTGGCTTATTCATTTATGCCACTACTGTTGTGAAGTACTTGGCAACCTGTGGGCAATCAGAGCAGCAGGATTTCCTGGTGGAGCTTCTCTCTACCACCAACTCATCGAGGCCACAACCATTGTCAGATGCGACGTCCTTCGCATTGCTTGATACATTATACCTCCAGGTCATTCGCCACGCTTTTCGTGAGTTCATCCCCAAAACCCCAAAATGGGTTGCCCGCCTCAGGATCCTTCACACATTCCTTTGTACTTCTGACCGGACATCAACCTCTGTTATTGCTGATCTTCTCTTTGCTTCCAACTACACCGATGTTGCTGAGAAACTCCTTTCAGATCTTCATGCTGTGCTCTATACTGAAGATGGCCAAGTCTTGGCATACCACAAATCTTTTTCTGACTTCATATTTGATCAGGCTCGCTCAGACATCTTTTGGTGTGATCAAGCAATGCACCACCGACTTCTCACAGACTCATGCTTCCGCATCATGAACTTGAAAGATGGATTGCACTTCAATATTGCAAATATCTCTTCATCATTTATGCTTGATAGAGACAATTCCATGCTTGCAGATGCCATCAAGATGAACATCCCTCCAGTCTTGAGCTACTCCTGTCAGAACTGGGGTTACCACCTCTTTCATGCTGCACCAACCACCCCTGATCACCTGTGTGACACTCTCTCAGATTTTCTAAAAATTCATGCATTGTTCTGGATTGAAGCCATGAACCTCCTTGGGTTGCGTGGCCAATGTGAGTCAATGCTTCAAATGGCACATGAGTGGGTTGTCAAGTTCAAGGCAAGTGTCTTTCAGCTGAATAATTCATGACTAACTTACTATAACATTTAGAACAACTCACTGTTGGCAGAAAACCTTGCTGAGGCCAGATCTTTTGCTCTATATTTCAGTGGGAGTGATGCTTCATTGTCAACTCCACACCTCTACATCTCTGCACTAGCAACCTGGCCAGGGAATTTGGGTCCCTGTTGGGGTTGGAAAAGCTGCTTTCATGGAATCCCTCACTTCACCAATGTTTCACTAGGCAGCACACTATTGATGACTCTCAATATGGATGGTTCAGTACTTGCAGTTGCAGTTTCACCAGATGGAAGACACATTGTTTCTGGCTCTTCTGACAAGTCAGTGCAGGTGTGGGATGCATCAACAGGTGACAAGTTGAAGGAGCTAAAGGGCCACACAGATTGGGTCACATCAGTCACATTTTCGCTAGATGGCAAACACATTGTCTCTGGCTCTGATGATAAATCAGTGCGGGTGTGGGATGCATTAACAGGTGATCAGGTAAAGGAGCTGAAGGGCCACACAAAGCCAGTTACCTCAGTCATGCTTTCACCAGATGGCAAATACATTTTCTCTGGTTCTCATGACAATTCAGTACAAGTATGGAATGTGCTAACAGGTGACAAGCTAAAGAAGCTCAAGGGCCACACAGATGGGGTCACATCAGTTGCATTTTCACCAGATGGAAAACACATTGTCTCTGGCTCTGATGATCAATCGGTGCGGGTGTGGGATGCATTAACAGGTGATGAGCTGAAGGAGCTGAAGGGCCACACACATTACATTACATCAGTCACATTTTCACCAGATGGCAAACACATTGTCTCTGGCTCTTCTGACACTTCAGTGCGGGTGTGGGATGTGTTAACAGGCAATGAGTTGAAGGAGTTGAAGGGCCATACAGATAGGGTCACATCAGTTGCATTTTCACCAGATGGCAAACACATTGTCTCTGGCTCTTATGACAAATCAGTGTGGGTGTGGGATGCATCAACAGGCAATGAGTTGAAAGAGTTGAAGGGCCATACAGATAGGGTCACATCAGTTGCATTTTCACCAGATGGCAAACACATTGTCTCTGGCTCTTATGACAAATCAGTGCAGGTGTGGGATGCATCAACAGGCAATGAGTTAAAGGAGGTGAAGGGCCACACAGATTGGGTCACATCAGTTATGTTTTCACCAGATGGAAAATATATTGTCTCTGGCTCTTATGACAATTCATTGCAGGTGTGGGATGCATCAACAGGCAACAAGTTGAAGGAGTTGAAGGGCCATACAAATTATGTCACATCAGTTGCATTTTCACCAGATGGCAAACACATTATCTCTGGCTCTAATGACAATTCAGTGCGAGTGTGGGGTTTGTTGACAGGCAAAGAGTTGAAGGAGTTGAAGGGCCATACAGGTTGGGTCACATCAGTTGCATTTTCACCAGATGGCAAACACATTGTCTCTGGCTCTAATGACAATTCAGTGCGGGTGTGGGATGTGTTAATAGGCAACTACTTGTGGCTCTTCAGCTCCTTCAACTTCAAGTTGAAAGAGCTGAAAGGCCACACAATTTCAGTCACATCAGTTGCCTTTTCACCAGATGGCAAATATATTGTCTCTGGCTCACTTGACAAATCAGTGTGGGTGTGGGATGTGTTAACAGGTGACAAGTTGAAGAAGCTCAAAGGCCACACAGATGGCGTCACATCAGTTGCATTTTCACCAGATGGCAAACACATTATCTCTGGCTCTTATGACAAATCAGTGCGGGTGTGGGATGCATTAACAGGCAATGAGTTGAATGAGCTGAATGGCCACACACATCAGATCTCATCAGTTGCATTTTCACCAGATAGCAAACACATTGTCTCTGGCTCTCATGACAAATCAGTTCGAGTGTGGGATATATTGACAGGCAATGAGTTGAATGAGCTGAATGGCCACACATCTTCTGTCACATCAGTTGCATTTTCACCAGATGGCAAACACATTGTCTCTGGCTCAGTTGACAATTCAGTGCGAGTGTGGGATTTAGGGTCTTGGTACATCCGGGAGACAATAGTGGACTCCAATTGCCATAAGCAATATACAGGATGGCTTCTCTCTCCTCACAAATCAATGCGTTTTATGTTTGTGCCACCTCATGCACTGCTGCCTGATGCTTCTAATATCCTCACTATACCACACTCTGCTCGTTCCTATGTAGACTTCACAGGTGCAACCTTTGGCCCTCAGTGGGTGGAGTGTTACCATCTGTAGCCCCCACTTCACTTATTATCTCCCTCACTGCCTTTTTATCATTGCAATAATGATCTTATTCTTCTTTTTGTAGGCAATGTTGGCCAAGCACTGACACACCAGGTCCAATTTTGGGTCTCATGAATGCTTAACACCCTGTAGTGCAAGGGCATATGATTTTTGTAGCTAAAGCATATTCCTCACATTTCACCTTTCATTCTCTCTACTATCATGTTCTCCACCCTATGAATACCCCCTATTGGTGCCCATAATTGTCTCAATCCATCAGCTTCTTGCTCTTTGAAGATGCCTCCTCTTCTCTGTATGTTGCTTCACTGTAATTGTAACTTAGTTGTCAAATTCACATATGGTGTAGCTAATAATGACAAAATGTTATAAAGTACCTAACACCATACCAGAAACCTGATTAATTGAGGGTATTTCCAACATCAGCAATCTTGGATTTTGGGTAATAGCGACACATAGTTTCTGGCTTGAGTAAAATAGCCACCAATAGCACAATATCACTATATAACACTCCTAACTGTCAAATAGTAGTATGATAACATAAAATAATTATTGTGGGCATTCCATAGTGCTCAATACTGCAATATAGTAGGCACTTTGGAATAGTGAGTGATCTTGCTGGCATTATTATGGTATAATTGCTTATCCTACCTTGTGGCGAAACACTTTTGGCATCAATCTCAGATCTGTACAATTATTTATAGGCCTTACAAGGCTCTTGACGCATCATGTTCAGATAGTCATGTGATATTTTTGTTGACTCTCTGTGATCTGACTAAAATCTGGACAATATTGTCCAGATTTCCATCACATATTATTCAACATCACAACAGTAATGGTCACATGACCCATTGGTTGTATTTCAAGTTCATCTCTAAGTCTTGCACTTCTACCATCTTCCACATCCATCACCACCAAGGCAAGTTTTTTCTGTTCATGATTTAGTACTATTAACCTTTGCTTTAGGTCCTAAAATTACTATTGGCCCCTCTCCACCTCAAGGGATTGGGCTATGACCCAAATTCATACTGATGTTGCAGGGCGATTGTGGTAGAAGGTGTGGCAAGTCAATGGTCATCAGGTACATCGCTACATAATGTGTGCATTATCCAACACTGACTCAATGCCCACTACAGGAGGGAGGAAGTGCTCCAGGGGTAGGGCTCAGGTGAGCCATGATTCATGTGCCAAGAAGCAACTGCAACAAAACTGTCACATCACCCAAGTCAGAGGAGCCTAGTGAGTAGTCCCTACCTGCTGACTCACCAGTACTCTGACCACCACACAACAGATAAATGGACCTATGACGGCTTCTCTTGAGTCTTGACCCTTCATTAATCCAGTCAGCAACCACTACCTCTACCTTAGTATTAAGTACAGTATATACCATTATCATAGTACTACTAGTAATTCATTTGTTGCTTTATTTGGAAATAAAATCGCCAACCAAAAAGGAAATTATCTGAACCAACCTAGTGATGTGTCTGTGTGATGGTGTCTATAGCATATTATTAAACAAGACAGGGTCACTCAATAGCGCTCCATAGTAGCTCAGTAGCGTTCCATAGTGCTTATGAGCTTGAGCAGGACACTCCTAAATGGAGTACCTATGCTATTGCACTATTGCACTCTGGAGCGCTCCTAGGCAGGTAATAGTGTAATCCAGGTTTGCTGATGAATGAGGCCTCTCAGTAAATAGAAAAGTCAGATGGCAGTCAGACAAATTTATCAAATAGTCAACAAAGTCAGACAGTTTGACTAAAACTTTGAAGATGTTTTAGAAACATTTTGTTGACTTTTTACATTAGATAAAAGTCATACTGCAGTTATACAACTTCATTTGAACTTCATCTTAAATCAGGCCTATCTGGCAATCTGATATATCAGAGGTATCTAATTAGATAAAAAGTCTGATACATTAATCAATCTAATTAGATACACATTCTGATATATCACATTAGATACACATACCACCTTGTTTCTCCAGCACAGCTTGTCCTTGGCACCACAGAGCTACGGCTTTTGGCATTGCACATGGGAAATCCCATTTGCATTCTTTTCTAAAATGGCACATTTCCGCCTTTCCGCATTTGGGCTGCCCACTTTCCCTTCCGCCACCACCGATCCACCACGGCCCCATCGATCCACCAGACAGTGCTTCTGGCTCAGGTAGAACGCAACCATGAGCGCCTGCATCACCACCTCACCCCTCCCCTCGTTCAGCCTGAGGGATGTGGGCACCACATCATCGCCGACCCTCTGTCAAGGATTGGCTGTGGCACCACATCATCAGACCAGCGGCAGCAAGCAGGGAATGTGCATGGGGGGCAGTGTGGGATTCACAAAGCAGGGTGGTCCCTACATACACCACCTTGTTCATACCAACATTCTGGCTCGGGCTTGGCCTGGACTCAGATGCCCCAAGTTTGGATTGCGCATGCTCACTTCACCACAAACCTCTCACGACTTCCCTTTTGTCTTGACAGATGGATCAGGACTTGAAAACAAATCATAAAATATATTTATTTGGTATGTTATACTATACCCAATCTTGCTTTTTACATCCCCACACCCATGTTCGTTCCCAGCAGTCACCTGGCTTCTTTCCTCTGTCTTCTGACCGGGTATGTGGGTTAACCGATTTTGGGGAGGTGTGTGGATTAGGGGTGGGTGGTAAATGCGAGGGGAGACCACCTGGCCTCTTTCCTCTGACCTCCGACTGCGTATAGGCCAAACGATCTCGGGCTGGCATGTGGGTTAGGGGTAGGTAGGAAATGTGAGGGGAGATCCGCAGTGTGCAAACCCACTAGGTATGAGCAAGTAAAACCCTGTCTTCACCATCACATTCACAACATGTTGCTTTAGCAGTGAATTTGATCACTTATGTACCTGCCATCACTGTGACATTGGCATCTGGCCAATACCCGCATGAGTGCACTGAATGACCAATGCCCACACACTCACTAACTGCATTGACATTTTGCCCACAATGGTGATAAGGGTTGTTTTGGTTCATACATGAAACTTTACAATTTAATACTATTATCTATGATCTTACAATTGGAATAAGGAGTTAATAAGGATCATTAGTGAGACCCAGGCTAGTTGATCAAGTGAATGCACACGTACATCAATAATGACGAATTGCGAGCACTAAAGAGACTTGCGTGCAGCTTATAATTAAGTCCAAGCAAGTGTACTTGATATGTGACACTCTTAGAGTCATAACCTTAAGTCCCACTATCAATAATGAAGTGTGGCCACGTCATCTAGTAACTAAAAAGCATATCAATGGGTGTTACTACATATGCATGCACGTAACAAAGGGAAGGGGGACAAAAAACTCAAAAACATGAAGCCAGACCCTGATAGAGCTTAGGGGCTCCTGCGCGCACACATTTATGTCCAAATTAGGCAATGCATGCAGGCACAGATGATGATCCAAGTTGAGGATGGATCACATCAGACAAATAATGATTGCAACCAATCAAAAAGATACCTGCGCAGGTTCAACAGCCACGTGCCTATACCAATAGCCATTCTATTGAACTGGTAAACTATGCTCACAATAACTGTTTTGTATTGTTCCTGTTTCTCCATTTCCATTCCGTCTTATTTCACATTCATCATCTTATTTCACATTCATTTGTAAAAGTCTTGGCTTGTAAACAGTATAAATATGCTCACAAACCAAGTAGTACAGTAGTTAATTGCCCCTGCTCGCGTTTGCAAGCAGTGTGTTCAATTAGACTCTAGCAGTGTGGAGTTTGAAGCGCAGACTAGTGTGTGATTAGTTCACGTTAGAGTTGAGTTGTGAAGCATTGTGCTCGCATTTTGTGATAGTCTCATTACATTTCAAGACTTTAGCTTAAAAGGCTAGTCTTTTGTTCTCATAGGCGCACTAGACATAGGTGCCAGCCTCACGTCACATACAGACTCACTAGATGTAGGTGTAGTTTTCGATCATTCACGTGCACTCATATTTGATGTTGTTTCATAATCAAGGTGCTCGCACTTGTGATTCTCGCACGTTGTCTGTTGTATCTTTGATACATTTTTGAAGTCCCATATAAACACATATTACAATTGTGCTTGCACTTTGTCTTATAAGCAATAAACATTTATTGCAACTCTATCAAACGGTTACAAACCTTAGATTTGAAGTCCCTGTGAGATCTATTCTGTGCATACCCCAGAAGTCTCCCCCTCACACTATAGAACATGTGTTTTGTGTTTTTGAGATTGGTGTTGATTTGGTGTTGGTGTTTGTGGGTTTTGGCTTGTTCCAGATCTGCTCGCATTTGCCCTTTTCACCCCATAGCAAAGATCACGCTCTTCAACGGCAGACACCATGACTCCACAGCTGCCACCACCAACAGTAATAATGCCGAGACCCGCTGGTTGGCCCAGGAATGAGAGAGAGGCCATGATGATCCCTGTCACCAACTATGTACATAAATACTGTGCCCCGTATACGTTTGTAGAGTAACTTCCTTAATTCATTTGTGCCACTATCACGATAACTCGGAATTAGAGACCCAGTCCAAGTAATTAAAATATTCTGTGATGGGCAAAGACTTATTCTACTATTGTTCTACTAAGTACTAAGTAATAGTAATTCAATGAAATAAAATAAAAGCAAGTGAAGGGTGGTGGTATCATTGCTAAGAATCCAAATAATTGCACATTACGGGCATATATTGGACAGAATTTCCGAGGTTCAGTTCTTATAGGCTACTTGAAGTCACTGGCATGACTTTAATATAGTTGAGCAGCACTGGTGTAGCACTCATGTATCGCTGACATTTATTACATATATATACCTTAAGGCAAGATCTACTACAAGTAATGAAGCTAAAGGACATAATTTACCATCAAGTTCAAGGGAGATGCCAGTGCAAAAACTGTTCGTGACTGTTTGTGATCTGTTCATGACAAGTTCGTGATCATTTCCAAATTCATGCTTGAGTTGCCACCATTGCCTTCAGAAACAAACAACAACAGGCTGCATGTCCACATCAGGAAAAGGCCACCTAGGTCTGGCTGTCTTTAGATGCAACACAAAGTTTTCACCACCCTCTTCTCTCACAACCTCTCTACATCCCCAATGGGTGCACCAGGACGTTCCAAAAGGTATGTATGCTCTCTATTACCCTTTTACACTAGCTCTACTATCTTTACCCTTTTTTTAGGCCCTCCAGCAACTGCTTTGGCTTCCCCCCTCCAATGAGGGATGTGGGCCTTGTTTTCGTATTGTTGTATAGTTCTAGGTGGGTATGAGGACTTGGGGCCATGTAGGATAATGAGAGGGGAGAGAAATCATTGGTATGTTTATAATTTATAAATTGTTGCTTAATTTCTAATAAATATGATCTTCTAAAAAGATGCGGCCTTTATAAATCATTTTTCACAGGTTTATAACCATTATGACACTATGCTTCAATGCTGTGTTGATGAGACTTTGGGAGACTGGTCTTTATCATTTGTTTTCACTTGTAAAACTCATCCCGAACTTCATTCTGGGGGCTCTATTATATGAGCTCGAAAGAAAGATGGAACTGATGGCACTAGTAATCTTCAGAAGGCTGCAGATGCCTGCTTGCAAAAGCAAGGTATCAAGCTCCAAAAGAATACTTCTGCTGATGCAATTCCATATTCTGAGAGTGGTCATCATGTTCTTATCGCAATGTGATGTGCAAAGCAGTCGCAATCTACCAACTCAGTCCTTGATGAAGACTATAAGCAGGAAGTTGAGATGCTTTGCCCTGGAACCAAAGTCTCTCATCCAACAACCATTCAGTGAGACTTAATTCATATATATGAGCATGCTTCTACTTGGGTTATGAATTATTTTCTGGTACTTTTCATTAACCATTCTGCAGTGAATTATGAGTTGATTTTGTGTTATCTTCAGGCATTGAACAGTATAATCCATCTAGTCCTTGATGGATGGACTGCACCCATTGTTGCATCATATCTTGGGCTTGTAGTTGTCTGGCATGACAAAGGGATCATCTACCGAACAGTTCTTGAATTCATCCGGTATGATTTCCAATAGCTTTTTATTCTATGCTAATATTTTCACTCTGCTAAACAGTCTAACTCATGCACATGATGGTCAATACCTGGCTGAAGTCACTGCCAACT
>Ga0307513_10010418_pt1 | contig 11652 bp, 11 predicted proteins | sample 15_EM_MG_FD_202174 | JGI IMG/M metagenome (GOLD analysis project Ga0307513, IMG submission 202174) | Populus trichocarpa ectomycorrhiza microbial communities from riparian zone in the Pacific Northwest, United States - 15_EM | ecosystem: Host-associated > Plants > Roots > Unclassified | place... | reverse complement strand
ACCCGGTCTACAACGGCGTGCTGTGGTCGGAGACCAATGATCTGATCGGCCAGCTACGCGAGATCACGCGCGCCGGGATCACGACGTGGGAGTCGCAGCCGTCGAACCAGGAGCACGTGATCCCGGGGACCAGCGTCACCGAGCGGCAGTTCGGCTTCCTCGAGCTGAGCGGCCCGAAGGATCTGGTCAACGGGTTGGCGAAGCAGCTGGCGTCGGTCTCCAACATCACGATCATCCATCCCGGCGATACGCGCAGGGTGCCGATGAAGCAGCTGCGCGGGCGGTCGCAGCAGGACGTCGCGGCGCTGATCGGCGGCTCGCCAGACTTCGCGCCGACCCCGCCGGTGAAGAAGGGCAGCCGCTACGAGACCAACTGGCTCGACTCGATCGCCAACAACGCGAAGTACATCGGGCGCGCGACCACCAGCGTCCCGAGCCTGAAGGGCGTGATCGGTGGTCACACGTATCTCTACCTGGTCTCCAAGGACGCCGACGCACCCACAGCGCTGTTCGACACCGTGTGCGCGCTGCTGCCGAAGGTGAAGCCGGTCGAGCCGAAGCCGGTGACCGACGACGATCCGGGGCACGAGCACGACGCCGAGCGCGACCACCAGCAGGGCTACGCGACGACGGCGGGGCACGGCAACCTGGTGGATTGATCGCGCGGTCGTGAAAATTCGTAAGTCATCACGAATTGTTACCGGGTGCGTCGGCGAGGTCGCGGGGCCTGGACGAAGCTTGCGCGTGCGCAGCTGACGCCGCGTGGCCGGGGCGATCTGGCGATCTGTGATTTCGCGTTCACGCCCTGCGTCCGCTATCCTTGGGGAGATGCGCGCCCTCCTTGCCTCTGCCGCCTTGCTCGTGGCGTGCAGAGACCCGGCGCCGATCGAGAAGACCGCGCATCCGCCGGCGAGCGCCGCCGCGGCGACCGCCGTGCCGCCGTCCAAGGGCGGCGGGCTGGTCGAGGGTGCCACTCCCGTGCGGCCGCACCGCGAGGAGCCGGTGGTCGAGTGCCCCGCGGTCGTGCCCGACAACGCCGACGACGAGGCCCGCGTATCGGCGCTGCTCGACGAGGCCAACAAGCAGATCGAGCGCACGCAGTACGGCGCGGCGTGGACCTGCGCCGATCGCGCCGGCGATCTGTCGCCGACGTCGGTCGAGGCCCAGCACCTGCGCGGCGCGGCGCTCGCGGCGCTCGGTCGCGATCAGGAGGCGCAGACGGCGTACGCCCTCGCGCTCGCGCTCGATCCCGACGATCCGGAGACGCTGCGCGCGGTCGCCGACTTCTACATCAATGGCAAGGGCGAGCGCGGCCGCGACGCGCTGCGCCTCGGGCTCGAGCTCGCGCAGCGCGGCAGCCGGCGCGCCGAGGCTCGGCGGCGGCGTAACCCGCCCCTGGTCGCCGATCTCGCGGTGCTCGAGGGCCAGGCGCTCAACGACCTGGGGCGCAGCGACGAGGCGCTCGGCCGGGTCGGCGCGGCGCTGCGGATCGCGCCCGGTCGCGGCGACGCGCTGCACGAGAAGGGCGTCGCGCTGTTCGACCTGTCGCGCTTCGCGGACGCCAAGGCGGTGCTGCAGAAGGCGACGACGATCCAGCCCGACGACGCCTACACGCACCAGATGCTCGGCCTCACGCTCGAGCAGCTCGGCGATCCCGGCGCCGACGCCGAGCTCACCCGCGCGTTCGAGCTCGCGCCGAACGAGCTGACCCGGCCGGTCGTGATCCCGGTCGCCGAGTTCCAGAAGGAGGTCGACGCCGTGGTCGCGACCTTGCCCGCGGCGCGCAAGGCCCGGGTCCACGCCGTCAAGATCGAGATCGCGGATCTGCCCGATCCGGTCGACCTCGCCGCGGTGACCCCGCCGTTTCCTCCGACGATCCTCGGCCTGTACCGCGGCCCGGTGGGGCACGCCGCCGAGCTGCCGCCCTCGACCGGTGACGAGCCGGTGTCGATCGTGCTGTATCGCAAGAACCTCGCGCGCGCGGTGAAGTCGCGCAGCGAGCTGTCCGAGCAGATTCGCGACACGCTGCTGCACGAGATCGGTCACCTCGAGGGGCTCGACGAGGACGATCTGCGGCGCCGCGGCATGGAGTAGCTGACACGAAGGCGTCAGGTTTGGCCGGGCGGCGCGCTGCCCGCGGGTTGACGCGCGCGCCATCGTGGCCACAACTACCGGGAACCTTTTACGCAAGGAGCCACGATGACCACGTTCGAAGTCGGCAAGAAGCTGGTGGAGCTGTGCAAGCAGGGCAAGTATGAAGAGGCGATGAAGTCGCTGTACGCGGCCGACATCGTCAGCGTCGAGGCGGCGTCGCAGCCGGGCGGCTCGCCCGAGTCGCGGGGCATCGAGGCCGTGGTGGCCAAGTCCAAGTGGTGGGGCGAGAACCACGAGATCCACGGCGCCAAGGTCGAGGGTCCGTTCCCCAAGGGCGATCAGTTCATCGTGCGGTTCACGTATGACGTGACGTTCAAGCCGGAGAGCAAGCGGCTCACGCTCGACGAGGGCGCGCTGTACACGGTCAAGGACGACAAGATCGTCCGCGAAGAGTTCTTCTACTCGACCGAGCGCTAGCGAGTCGCGTCGATCGCGGCCGTCGGCTCGTCGTCGCGCGCGAGGCCGCCGATCACCGGGCAGTCGCGCGCGGCGTCGGGCACGGTGATCCAGACGCCGAGCGTGGCGGCGGCGATGATGCCGACGCCGGGGATCACGATCGCGAGCATGCTGGGCAGCGCGGCGATCAGCACGCCCGCGACCAGCGCGCCGAGCGCGTGACCGGCGTTGCCGGCGGCGTGCACGGTGGCCATGTCGCGCACCCGGTCGTCGATGACCGTCGAGCGCGCGACCAGCACGAGGGCGCTGGCGTACAGCGCGCCGGCGGCGGCGCCAGCGACGGCGGCCCACGCGAGCGCGATCGGCACCGAGGTCAGGATGTCGACCACGCCGGCGGCAGCGAGCGCGAGCGCGAACGCCAGCGTGCTGCGCACGGCGAGCCGGCGGGCACTCGCGGCCAGGGCGTAGCGCCGGGCGAGCGGCATCGCGATCACCGAGGACACCATGAACACGCCGAGCACCATGCCCACGCGCGCCGGCGTGGCGAGGAACGGCAGGGCGATCGACAGCGTGCCGAAGATGAAGCGCTCGCCGAACGCGAGCAGGCCGGGCGCGAACGGGCCGCGATCCCGCGTGCGCGGATCCGACGCGCGCGCCGGTGCGGCCTCGGGCAGCGGCTCGGCCTCGACCTGCGCGACGACGACGGCGAGCGAGGCCGCCGAGAGCAGCGCCGCGACGAGGAGCGCGAGCTCCGGCCGGCCGAGCTGCGAGCCGATGCCGAGCCCGCCGGCGATGCCGAGCACGATCGCGACGCCCATCGTGACCGCGCGGCGGGCGCGCAGCGTGGCGTCCCCCGAGGTCGCGGCGGCGACCAGCGCGGTGATCGCGAGCAGGTGGCAGCCACCGTCGAGGAAGCGCAGCCCGATCCGGATCGCGAGCGAGCTGACCGCGGCCATCGCGAGGGTGACCCCGACGCTGCCGAGCAGGGCGACGATCGCGAGCGCGCGGGCCGAGCCGGCGCGGCGCAGCGCGCGGGCGCCAAACGCGGCGCCGACCACGCCGCCGAGCACGTGCGACGCGGTGAACACGCCGGCGGCGGTCGAGCCGGCGCCGGCCTGCTCGACGAGGATGCGCATGATCGGGATCAGCACGCCGATCGACGCCGCGGCCAGGGCGATCGCGCCCGTCGCGCCGAGCTTGAGCTTCATCGCACCACCTGCCACGGCTGAACCGCGCCTGTGCCTCGCATCTTCCGCTGAGATGAGTCGGCCGGCGCGCGCGGCGCGGGAGCGGAAAACCTCGCAGGACAGACAGACACGGCCCCACAGCATACCTCCGAGCACGCCCCGCGCACGCGGCCGTCTGCAGCCGGCTGCCGCAGCGCGCGGCGCCGGCCGGGGCCATCCGGAGCCGGGACCTGCAGATCGCAGCTCGCCGCCGCCTCTGTGCGCTGCGCCGACAGCTTCGCCGGGACGCGTGCTCGCTCGGCTTGCGCTGCACCCCTCTGTGCGTCGCTCGCGTTGCGGCTCGCGGTCGAGTGCGACAACCCCGCGGTCGCCTACCGACGTGCCGTCGCCCCCGGGCGTCGCCCGGGCACCTCGTGAACGCTGATCGCGCCGTGGCGCCGCCAGCCCGCCGTCAATAACCAGCTCTGCGGCGCGGTCACGATCAACGGCTGGTAGCCGGCCCGGATCGTCCACGGCGGTTGACCCTCGAGCTCCTTCCAACCTGCGAACAAGACGGCGGTGGAGAACGGGTCCACGAGCCAGCTGCGCGCCAGACCGTGCTGGTCTTCTCGATGTTTGCGCCAGTTGGAGAGCACGTACGCGAGCACGTTGCGCGCGTACCTCGGCGACCGGATCACGACGACATGATAGCGATCCGCGAACACCGAGCCTCTGCGTCGGCGGCCATTGGCGTGCAAGGCTGTATTGATGTGTCGCGCGGCCGAGATCTGGAATCCGTGCATGCCGCTCGCGAGCACCTCCGTGTTCTTCGCCTCTACCAGCATGTGAATATGATTATGCTGAATGCTGAGGTGGCAGATCCGGAACTCCGCTCGCCGCGCGGCGGTGATCGAGGCCGCGCGTACCGCTTTGTAGACCTCGCGTCGTCGCAGGTTTCCGACTTCGTCCACGGTTCGAAGCGTCACATGGAGCACTGCCTGCTCGTCGAGCTCTTCGCGCTTCCGGTGCGGCGTCCCGGCGCGGCCGTTCTTCGACTTGCGTCCGGCGCCTTTGCGCTTGCCGCCGCGCTTGAATAGCTCCTGCTGCACATGGCGCTTGCGCGCCGCTCGCGACCCCGATCCCGCCATGAGTCCTTATAGTCATCGGGCTCGCGATTGGCAAGTTGATAGGGCAGGTTTAAATGCCAATCATCATAGGGTGATACGAGAGTTAAATATGAGTGTCGTTTAGGCGCGCGCGATCAGTACGTCGCGTCGGCGGGGCAGAGCCCTCGAATGGAAGTACGGGAGACCCGTTGAGGTGCCTGAGGACGGCGGGGCGCACCGTGACCTGCGCGCCGAGGGTCACATGGACGACGAGGACGCGCAGCTCACCGCGCGCTTCCCGCCGCCCTCAGCCCTGGCCCTCGAGCGGACGGTGACCGGACGGGATCTTTGATCCCGGGAGAGGGAGAAAGAGAAGGAGTGGCGCTCGCAGCACTACAGCTTGGGGACGTCGACGGGACGGCCGCAGTGCGCACACACGATGCGGTTCGCGGCGACGTCGATCTCGAGTGCGCGGTCGCAGCTCGGGCAACGCAGCGCGCGGAGCTCGGGCGGCTCGACGGCGTCGTAGACGGCGGCGAGGCCGGTGCGCGCGAGCAGGGCCTCGGCGTCGGCGTCGTCGAGGTAGGGCAGCCAGCCCTGCACGTACATCGCGAAGCCGATCCGGCGGATCAGGGCCGGCGACGCGCGATCGGGATGCAGGTCGTAGATGTCGTGGGCGAGAGCGAGCTCGTGGCGGCGCGCCTCGTGCGCGAACATGGCCGCCTCCATGACGCGGTACGGGGCCGGCAGCACGCGGGCGCGGCCATCGACGGTCGCGAAGGCGAGCTTGGCGACGGCGTCCTCCATCGTCACGCGGAGGGCGCGGGCGGCCGGATCGAACGCGGCGCGGGTCTCACCCTCGGCGAGCATTGCCACGTAGGCCGCGCGGTACGCCGGATCGCGGCACCGGATCGGGACGGCGTCGGGGCAGGCGTCGACCCAGGCGTCGAACAGCGCGCGCTGGATCGCGCGGGTGCGCGCCAGATCGCCGTGCGCCGCGGCGAGCGGGCCGGCGAGCTCGGCCCGGATCGCCTCGTAGGCCGGCCCGGGACGCGCGAGCGGCTGCGCGCAGGCGCGCTCGAGATCGTAGTCGGCGAGGTGGCCGCAGAGATCGCAGTACACGAACGCGGTCGGCGACGGTCGGGTGCGGCGCGCGCCGCAGACCGGGCAGATCGAGCGGCGGACCCGCGCCGGCGCGGCCTCGGGGAGCACGACCTCCAGGTCGGTCGTCCACGGCAGCTGCGCCCACTGGGCGCGGACCTCGTCGGGGACGGCGTCGCAGCTCGCGGCGAAGTCGTCCCACGACGAATAGCCGGTCTGCGCGAGCCGGGCGGCGAGCAGGATCGCCTGCCAGGCGTCGTCCTCGGAGACGTACTGCGCGACGGTGGCGATGCTGAACGCGGCGACGACGTGGGCCAGCTCGCGCCGCGCCGGCAGCCGCGCGCGCGCCCAGGCCATGAGGGTCTCGCGCGACGTGATCTCGTAGGCGTCGCGCAGCGCCTCGACGGCGGCGGCGTGCAGCTCGTGCGCGCCGCGCGCCCGCGCGACATGGTCGGGCGCCCAGCCGCCGAGCGCCGTGGCGTCGAGCCCGGCGTCGGCGATGATCGGCGCGCCGATCGCGAGGCTCCAGCGCAGGCGCAGCGGCAACACGCCGCGCGAGCGTCTCATGGTTGCCCGCCGGCGTGGGCGCCGTCGTATCGTGGCGATCATGAGCTTCGCCAACAACACCGTGGCGCACTTCGCGATCAACGCCGACAACGTCGATCTATCACCGGGTCTTCGGCTGGACGTTCACCGCGTACGCGCCGGGCTTCTACCAGATCGTCGCGCCAGGCTCGCCGGTGCAGGGCGCGCTGCAGGGCCGGCGCGAGCTGGTCAAAGGCCAGCGCGTCGGCTTCGAGTGCACGTTCGCCGTCGCGTCGATCGACGACACCGAGCAGGCCGTGCTCGCGGCCGGCGGCAAGGTCGTGATGGCACGCGCGGTGATCCCCACCGTCGGGACGCTGATGTTCTTCGCCGACCTCGACGGCAATGTGTTCGGCGCGATGCAGTACGATGCCGCGGTCAGCGGCTGAGAAATCTGTCGATCGAAGACATTCCGGCGGCCAGGTCAGGGCGACTCATGCACTACATATTTCTCGCGGGTATCGGAAATTCCGAGAGCGAACACTGGCAGTCGATCTGGTATCGCTCGCTTGGGTCGAGCGGCCATTGGCTGGAGCACACGGACTGGGACAATCCCGTAGCCGAGGTCTGGGCAGAGGATCTCGACCGGTGTCTCCGCGCGCTCTCGGGGCCGAAGGTATTCATCGCGCACAGCCTGTCGTGCTTATTGGTGGCCGAGTGGGCCAAGCGGTACGAGGGTGCGGGGGTGGCGGGCTCATTCCTGGTCTCCGTACCCGATCCGAAGGGGCCGGCGTTTCCGCGACAGGCGGTCGGCTTCGGCGAAGGGCTGGAGGGGCGACTGCCATTTCCCACGATGATGGTGGCCAGCACCAATGACAAGTACGGGACGATGGAGCACGCTCAACGGGTCTCCGCTCACTGGCACAGCCCGCTCGTCAACGTGGGGGACAAAGGCCATATCAACCTCGCCTCCGGTCTCGGCGACTGGAGACAAGGACGCGCGATGCTGGACGAGTTTGTCGCTTCGTTGACGCGCGGATAAATGCGTGTCGGGTTCCTGCAGACGGAGGAATCCGGCGAACGCCGCGGCCCTGCGCGCGTGGCGCTATGCCCGGAGGGCAAAGTCGACGGCGGCGGTTGCGTGAAGCATCGTGGTGTCCAACACCGGCACGGGGCAGTCCGCTTGCTTGATGAGAAGCGGGAGCTCTGTGCAACCCAGGATCACTCCGTTGGCACCCTGCGCGACCAGCTTCGCGATCGCGTCCAACACGAATGCCTTGGTCTCCGCCGTGAGGATTCCTCGGCCAAGCTCCGCGTAGATCGACGAGTGGATGCGCTCTCGGTCAGGCAGCTCGGGGACAAGCGTCGTGATTGCGCGGCGCGCGAGCCGATCCTTGAAGAATGGATGCTCCATCGTGAACTGCGTGCCGAGGAGCCCCACCGTGGAGACGCCCCGCCGGGCAATCTCGTCCGCGACTTCGTCGACGATGTGAATGAGCGGAATCTTCACCGCCGCTTGTACGGTCTCGGCGAAGAGGTGCGCCGTGTTCGCGCACATGACGATGGCATCCGCTCCCGTCGCCTCCAAGCGTCTCGCGATATCCGCGAACGCATCCCCGATGCGAGCCCAGCCCGGCGGATCCGGCGGCGGCTGGAACTCTTCGAAGTCGACTGAATAGAGCAGCAGCTTCGCAGAATGGGCGCGGCCGAGGCGCGCGTTCACCGTTTCGTTGATGATCCGGTAGTAGTCGATCGTGGAGTGCCAGGTCGTCCCACCGATGAGGCCCAGGGTCTTCATGCCGCAAGCATGCACCGACAGTCGTTCCGCGCCGACACGCCGATCGTTCAAACGTCGTCGACCTTGGATCGACGGCTCTTGATCCGGGCGCGCTGGATGGCGTAGGCGGCGATCGTGACGATGATGACGAACGGCGCGAACGCGCGGCCGTACAGGACGCCGGCGGTGTACGGATCGCGATCGATGCGGCCGCTCGCGATGGCGGCGACCGCGCCCAACGCGGCGCCGATCGCGAGCGTGAGGACGAAGCCGAGCACCGCGACCTTCCAGGCCGGGCGTAGCGGGCGCGGCGCGGTCATCGCGGGCCTCGCGCGGCGTCGTCCAGGCGCACGCTGCCGAGTTGCTCGCAGGTGGTCGCGAGCTGTGCGCGGCGCGCCCGCGGATGGAGGGCGAGCCAGCGCCGGGCCTGCGCCGCGTCGCCCAGGTGACACGCGGCCATCAGGCAGATCGTCGTGATGCCCGACGTCGTGACCGCGGCGCGGCACGCGGCGACCACACCAGCGTAGTCGCGGGCGTCATAGTGCGTCGACAGCGCCTCGAACGTGGCGGCGGGTGGCGGCGCGGGCGGGGCCGGCGGTGGCGCGGGCGGCGGCTCGACGACGCGCGGCGCGGCGTCGGGGACGATGGCCGCGCTGACCGGGTGGCCGGGGTCGGGCGTCGGATGATGCTGGAAGGCGAGCCACGCCGCGCCGACGCCGACGCCGATCATCGTGGCGACCGTGACCATGCCGATCATCGGCCACGGGCTGCGTCGCCCGGACGCGACGCGCTCGGTCTGGCTGGCCGGCCCGGGCGGAAAGCCCTGCGGGGCCAGCGTCACCATCGGGAACGGCGTCAGCTCGGGCGACGACGGCGGGACCGCCGCATCGATCGCGTGCGACGGCAGGCGCTCGGCGCTTCGCCGGCGCGTCGGCGACGTCGCGATCGCGGTCGGCTCGTCCTGGCGCGCGGCTCGCTCCGAGGGGGAGTCGCCGATCGTCCTCGGGATCGCCGGCTGCGATGCGCGCGCGCCCGCCGACAGGCTCGGGATCGACGCGCGCGAGGCCCGCGGCGCGTCCGCCGGCGCGTTCGGGATCGCAGCCTGCGAGGCGCGCGGTCGTGCGAGCGGCAGCTCGATCGCCTCGCGCGCGTTGATCTCGCTGATCTCGCTGACCTCGCTGACCTCGCTGATCAGCATGGCGTCATCGAGGTCATCGAGCACGATCGACGCCGTCACCTCCATGACGTCGTCGGCGGCGAGCGCGACGGTGGCCTCCTGCCGCACGCTCGCCGGATCGACCGCGAGCCACGGCTCGACCCGCGTCCCGAACAGCTCGTGGACCAGCCGGCTCACCGCCGAGGTCGACAGGATCATCCCGCCGCGCATCGCGCCGTGCTCGATCGCCTCGACGACGTCCGCCGCGCGCTGGAAGCGCTCGTCCGGCGACTTCGCGAGCAGGCGCTGCACCAGCTGATCGATCTCGCGCGGCACCTCGGGGCGCAGCTCCGACGGCGGCGGCGGGGGCTCGCCGACGATCGCCGCCATGGTCTCGAAGTCGCCGGCCCGGCGGTACAGCCGCGCGCCGGTCAGCGTCTCCCACAGCACGATGCCGAGCGAGAACAGATCGCTGCGCCGATCGACGCGCGCGCCGCGGCACTGCTCGGGTGACAGGTACCCGATCTTGCCCTTCACCGTGCCAGCCTTGGTCTCGTTCGCGCGGTCGGCGGCCTTGGCGACGCCGAAGTCGACGAGCTTGACGTGGCCCTCGTAGCTCACCATGAGGTTCGACGGCGAGACGTCGCGGTGCACGATGCCGAGCGGCCGGCCGTCATTGCTGTTGCGCTCGTGCGCGTGGTGCAGCCCGGCGGCCGCCCCGGCGACGATCGTCAGCACGCAGGCGACCGGCAGCGCGCGCCGCAGGTCGTGCGCGCGGTCGACGATCGCGCGCAGCGTCTGGCCGTGCACGTACTCCATCGTGAAGAAATACGAGTCGCCCATCATGCCGATGTCGTAGACCGACGCGATGTTGGGGTGCTGGAGCTGGGCCGCCAGGCGCGCCTCGTCGACGAACATCTCGACCAGCAGCGGATCGGTCGCGCGCTCGCTCAGGACGCGCTTGAGCACGCAGTAGCGCTCCACGCCGCCCACGCTGCGCGCGAGGAAGATCTCCGCCATGCCGCCGACCGCGAGCTGGGCCAGGATCTGATAGCTGTTGGCCGTCGAACCGACCTCGGCCGCAACCTTCGGCACGACGAGGATTGTCCGGCCGCGCGGGCGCGGGTGTCAAACAGCCTCGACCGCCGGATCGGGGAATCGCGTAGGTCCCGCGGGCGGTTGACCGAGGGATTGCGGTACCATGCGGGACATGTCGGATAGCACAGGATTGGCGCCCGCCGGCGCGCGCGATCCTGTGCGCTCGCTCGAGGCGGCGCTGCGGCGCGAGCAGAAGAAGGTCGCGCTGGTCCAGGAGGTCAGCCGCGCGCTGTCCGAGACCGGCGATCTCGATACGTTGCTCGCCCTGATCATGACCAAGGTGACCGAGCTGATGGAGGCCGATCGCTCGACCCTGTTCGTGGTCTCCGAGGACGGCCGCCAGCTGTGGTCCAAGGTCGCGCAGGGCGGCACGCGGGTCGAGATCCGGCTCGACGTCGGCGAGGGCATCGCCGGCTGGGTCGCGCAGACCCACGAGCTGGTCAACATCCCCGACGCCTACGCCGACCAGCGCTTCCAGCCCTCGGTCGATCTCAAGAGCGGCTATCGCACGCGCTCGATCCTGTCGGTGCCGATGCTCGGCGCGCTCGGCGGCCTGGTCGGCGTGCTGCAGGTGCTCAACAAGCAGGACGGCCCGTTCACCCACGCCGACGAGGAGCTGCTGGTCGCGCTCGCCAGCCAGGCCGCGATCGCGATCGAGAACGCGCGGCTCTACCACTCGATGGTCGAGCGCAACCAGGAGCTGTCGCGCGCGCGCCGCGATCTCGAGCGCCGGACCCGCGAGCTCAACGCGCTGTACGAGGTCGAGAAGGAGCTGTCGGCGGCGCTCGATCTCGACGATCTGCTGTCGCGCATCCTGGCCCAGGCGATCAACGTGCTGGGCGGCGGCGCCGGCTCGATCGCGCTGGTCGAGGCCGACGGCGCGCTGCGGTTTCGCACCGTGCAGGGCCCCGCGGCGCCGCGCCTGATCGAGCGCACGCTGCCGCACGGCACCGGGCTGCTCGGCTGGTCGATCAAGCACCGCACGCCGCTCGTGATCGACGATCCCAGCGGCGATCCGCGCCACGCCAGCGACGTCGCGAACGAGATCGGCGTGGCGCCGCAGCACCTGCTGATCGCGCCGCTGATCGAGGACGAGGCGGTGATCGGCGGCATCGAGATCATCGATCAGCGACGCGCGGCGCGCGAGGGCGACGGGCCGTGGAACCACGACGA
>Ga0307513_10010417_pt1 | contig 11653 bp, 15 predicted proteins | sample 15_EM_MG_FD_202174 | JGI IMG/M metagenome (GOLD analysis project Ga0307513, IMG submission 202174) | Populus trichocarpa ectomycorrhiza microbial communities from riparian zone in the Pacific Northwest, United States - 15_EM | ecosystem: Host-associated > Plants > Roots > Unclassified | place... | reverse complement strand
TCGTGCTGGTGTCCATGTGTGGTTGTCTTTCCTCTGTAATTCTCTCACCACATTTTCTACCACCAACCTCAGCGTATACTCCCGATTCGGAATGTCCAGTAGCGTAATTTCTGTTTGTTGGCCGAAATAAGTGGTATGGACGTGAATGGAGATGCGGCGCCGCACGATCTAGATACAGACTTGAATTCGTCGTGAGCGTGAATGCACGCGGCGCTATCTAGCCGTTGAGGTACTCACAAGTTCTCTTTCTTGGGATCTTGATAAGCTGGAGTCGCCATGTTCTATTTGATTGATGATGCAAGGTGGTCAAGGTCAAAGACAGCTGTCAGCAGTGTCCGTCGGACGGCGGACATTACAATATATCCTATATTCACTGTGCGCAAACACTGTTTCTCTTGAGCACTAGATGGTGGATTTGCTTCAATGATAACTCAAATAAATGAGAACAAAGCAATAATAGTTTTCCTTACCGAAGTACAGACCATTCAACTCGTATCCTAGGCAGTTGAATACTGACACAGGTATCCCCAAGGATCTAATCTTGTTGTGCACATTAAAACCACGACCAGAAGGTCAACTGGGGACGGTGGGGCCGTGGTTAACATCATCGGAAAAATTGCTTGGACGGCTAAACAAGGCAGATGCATTCGTGGACAGCGACCTGGAGCTGGAATTAATGTCTCCTCTCGTCCCTCCGGACAATACTTGTAATCCCCCATATTCCCATAATGCCACTCTTACCCCTATCTCCCACATACTCGTACTCGTAGGCTGCTGGTCAGGCAGTGTCTTGATCCCGTAACGTGTACCTGTAACCACGGAAGAATATAGGTCTCCCTCTCTCCTCTGTAAGGAGGTGCTTCCTCCCCTTCACGCTATTAACCAAATAGTATTCGGAGGCTGCACGACCTGGATTGTCTCTCGAAGCGTATCCTCAGGTGGATGATCGCGATGCATGAGATGCAAAGTGAATAGTTGTCCACTTGTGGCACATCTCCTACTTATACTTTAGATACTGTACTTCACCAATCAATCGGTTACACCGTTCACTATGCCATTCATGATTACGGGTGTCGGAGGAAGGTGAGCTGATGGTTGGAGGTAATATTCGCCGTACAGACAACAGACGAGGGATGGGTGAGTGGCGGCGGAATGGGAGACGGGCGAGATCGTATGACGTCGAGAGTTACTGGTCTGGTACTGTCACCCTTGTTGCTATTATCTCAAAAGACTCGTTCTATGTCCTTCGGTTTCAGCGCCATGTATCAGCTTGATTATATTCTGGCTCACAACAAAATCTATCTCGTCGACAAAGACATCAACGCATCCGCCTACGGTCTCTCACTAGCTATAGAATACCAAACCGCTATCAGCTACGAAACACGAGGGGGTATAGCTCTCGTAGGCAATAATGTATATATACAAGCGAACGGGCGAACGAAGGACTGTCAGCAGGAAGGATGTGATCGAGTCGGTAGTTGGTTCGCGGTGGGTGGTATGCATATCCCCCGCATCCATCGCGTGGTCTAGCGTCGGCCTTCACTTCGCCTCCATACTTCCGTTAACAGACAAACAGCGAGAGGCGCACTGTGGCTATTTGTGGTGAGTGTAGAGTTGTCATGCCGGCATGACGACGAACGCGAGCAAGCTTATGAGAGCAGTCGAGCGACATCTGATGAGCTCATAGTCGCGGGGGCGTTCGCAGTGGTACTGGTGAATGTAACTGGGGCTGGGGTTGTTGTTGCGCTGCGAGCTGCTGGCGTTGATGTCGCCCTGCAACACGAGAGCTTGTCAGGAAGGCGCACGACATACCACCACTGCTTCCATCGTGGAAACCCGGACCTTCCGCAGATGAGGAACTCGCGAGGCATGTCTCAGGGCTGTGTATACCTGTCATTACGGGCGGCCGACCCAGCTTGCTTCTTCATCCCTTGGGGAAGAGAAGGACAGTGGTCACATCGCACGTGTTCCAGAATTTTTCTCCTCTGCAAAGCACATGTGCGTGACTTGACTACCAAATGTACTTTTTGCACCCAATAACGTTGTCACTCCAGGGTACTTATCAACACATCTGGCTGCGGCAAAACTCGGCTACTGCTTGAGGAGTTGTGTCACCGATGGGGGTTCTATTCTGCTGCGAAACAAGATACATAGGGTCGGGCAACTTTGAGCAGGTTATGTGTGTTGGAGTTGGTGATTCCCCCACTTACCGGCTGGGTAGCGTAGCGGCAACGCACCCTTACTAGACTGATTTAGGGAGTCCCGGGTTCGACCCCCGGTCTGGCCTATCTCTTCTCTTCCTACAATGCGCAAGCCCGCGCACCTGCTCAAAGTGGCCCGACCCTATGTCAGTTGTATCTTGTTTCGCAGTGTAATAGAATCCCCATCGAACACAAGCCCTCAACGATAGCTGAGTTTTGTCGGATTAATATGTGCTGGTATGTACCCTTGAATGACAAGGTCAGTAGTTGGTCCGCGGTGAGTGGTATGCACATCCCCCGCGTCCATCGCATGGTGTAGCATCGGCCTTCATTTCACCTCCATACGTTTGTTGACAGACAAACAACGAGGGGCGTACGGTGTCTATTCGTGGTGTATTCGTGGCTGTCATGGCTGCACGATGACAAACCCAAGCAAGCCAATGATAGCAGTCGAGCGACACCTTGACGAGGTCATAGTCGCATGGGCGTTCGCAGTGGTACTGATGAATGTGAGTGGTTCTGGGATGTTGTTGCTCTGCGAGCTGCTGGTGTTGTGCGCGTGCTTGACGTGCTCGGCGATTTGCTTGATCCTGTCGTCCGTGGTGGACAGACAATGAAGTGGACATCAGGCAGTATTTAGAGAGAGCATGGCCAGAGGTTGACATACCGACGCCGGCGACGGATGAATGTCGGCGCGAGTGCACAGCGGAGGCGGTGGTGCAGGGTGGATTGAAATCGTCATCGGGACAGCAATGAGAGAAAGAGAGAGCACAATATTATGTCAGTCAAAGTTGGCATGTGGGAAACGAAACAAGACGGATACACACATATTGGTTCATGACCAGCTTTGTCATGTATCGATGATTTTTGTGTGGGCGATGATAGGGCTTAGGATCAAAAGTCAGCGGGAAACACCCGATGGAGGGTCGAGGGGCAATTCGTTAATATAAGGAAAGCGTGATAGAATACGCACCAGAAAACCTGTTGGCAGCACTGGCGCTGGAAGTGGTTAGCCTGGGAAGTAACAGTAGCCGAAGCAGAGGAACCCGTGACGTTCATCTAGACAGGAGAATAGCCATAGCAGCTCGAGTGCGAACGCGTGGACCATCCGCGCTCCTCCGACAGTCCAATGACCCGCCGTTAGTAGCTGGCGAGCTGCGACTGCTGCTCGCCAAGCACTTTGCTGTCGTTCAAATCGCCTTCGGTCAGTAGGACGAGGAGGGTGGTAAAGACGAGGGCGAGACCGCCGTCGGGGCTGGTTGTCTAGGTACTTGGGTTATGAAGGCGTCACCGCAAGCAAGAACTACTTACTGAAGGATTCTCAGGACGAGAAAACCTGTTTGCTCTAGAGCGTCGCCTTGCCCAGACTCATAGCCTCGGTCCAGGGAACATGCGGCAGTCCCCGACAACGGTACGTTCCGTTGCCTCCCACGATGGTACTTTCAGCGTACATCAACACAGTCGATGTTGGAAGAGGAAGGAGTGCAGTACAAGCAAATTAGCGTAGGTTACTCCAACGGCATTATCTGGCTTACAGACCCATTATGATCGTGTAGAGGTCCCTGTGAGCCGATCGACCAGCAGCGGATGGACTACAAGATCCGTCAGGCAAAGGAGAGCAACGATGCAGTCGCAGCCAATAAAATTTGGTGACGAAACTTTCGTCAAAATGATTGGATAGTTTCACCAATACATGGTGCTCCCAACTCTAGATGATCTAACAAACTGTCGATTTCTCCGCTCTCTAAACTCTACAATTTTGAAGCGCCACAAGGAATACATCCTCCGCGCCGGCCGCAACCAGCTCGTCCATCACAACCGCGCTCTTCTTCTTTTCCACCATCGCACTGACAGCACACCAGCCTTCATCCTCGATCGGGCTGACCGTCGCTGCTCGTCGGCCGGGGGTGATCGGCAGGCATTTCGGGAGGAGATCGCGGTGGACGTTATACTGCGGCAACCATCAGCACCATACACGTTAAAACAGATTCTCTGAAGAGGGTGGCGAGCAGAACATTGATCGCCGAGGCAACGCACCTGACATACGATGTACTTATTACTCGCCACAAAGCCCGCAATTCTCGACGCGATCTTCGCAATGAGCGGCTCGAGTGAGGCGTGCTTAGGCGTAGTCGATCGGATCAGCACTGCCGAGGTTTGTAATAACGTCGATAGTGGGTGAAGACCCGAGGCGCGCATCGTCTCGCCCGACTCAACGAGATCCACTGCACGCGCCGATTACCATTCGTACGTCGAGCATGTGAGTAAGGGACAATGTGGAAGATGAAATCGTACCGATACCATCTGCAAGACCTAATGCACATGCAGCTTCCACGCTACCCGAGACGTACTCGATTCGGGTTCCCTCGTCGGGGTTCAGCCCTTCTCGTTCGTCGAGTTCTCGGAAGTACTCTTGCGCTAGCACCTCGTACGATGTTACGATCCGCTTGCCTGTGAGTAGATCAGTGCTTCGTGAAATCACGATGAAGGCAAAGGTTGATCGAGGCAGACAAACGGTTAGTCTGTTATTATAGAGGCTGAAGGCGGTTGCACCCTGGTCAACAAAGCCCTACGCGTGCCTAAGGCAGTAAGACTACCAAGGTCCCTGAAATCTGCTACGGATCATGCTCTTCCTCGGCGAGCTGCGAACGAAAAGAGACCACCAAAAAGTGGTACCAGTTGAGCTAGGTTCATAATCTAACATTTATATCACCTTCCAAGGTACCCTGACCTTGTTCGCAGGTCGAGGCAAAAGCCCGCCCCAATTATCAGGGTTTCCATCCCATAGAAATGCACCTCGCGGTTGCGATTGGCCCTTATCAGTCTCCAGAGGCAGGTGAGGGTACCCGGTGAGGGGTCCTCCCCAGCAGAAATGTGCCCAGCGCCAAGCGAACGCTTGTATCGATGATTGGCTTCAACGCGAGTCGGGCACCACCGTCGCCCTATTGGACGATCGCCTCTGTCGAGCAGTTCGATAAACCACACCGCGGCGGATCAACGGCGTCGTCGCCCCGCTGATCGTGTCAGACGTCATCCTGGATTCTACTGCATTCATATTCGTCTCCACACCCACACCCACACGGGGTGATCACCGCTTCGCGGTCGCGTCGCCTCCGCTCTCCGCTCCTTGCGAAGACCACACCTCCGTATCCACCCTGCACCAGATAGCACCCGTACAATCTCACCACCCGCACCAGACCACTCCGGCTCAACAGCATCCCAACACCCGAATCCGGAAGTCGCGCAGAAATAGAATAAAGCACCCACCAGCCAAGCTCTCGACGGTCTGGTATGGCCCTTTCTGCGGTACTTGGACTTGGAGTTTGCACGAGCCGAACTCGAGGTTGACGAGTTCTGTGACGAGGTTTTGAGTCTGGGATTCGAGAATCTATACGGTGAGCTAGGGTCAGGCACCTGGATTCGGCATCTGGCATTTGGAGGGGGAGGGGGGATGGTGGTGACTGGGATGGGTCGCACGACGAATGGATCCAAAGTGAGTGGAATTTGTTTGGTAACTCAGGCGGTCAGTGGAGAGGGGAAAAGGTTCGAGTAGGGAGGAGGAAGAGGCGTAGAAACTGAGACGTACCTGGTCCTGCCCTGTGATCCCCATATCAACGTTACCACGACCGACGAATCGCGGGATATCTGAGGCGGGGAGGAACAATCTGGAGATGGAAATTTACACACGAAAGAGCACGCGGGTACATGGTGGGTTTTTAGTGGTGTTATAGTGTGGCGTGGTATTGCGCATCGAGGGATGGGAGATGTCGAACGTGTGGACGAGAGGCAAGCGGGAATATGTAAGCAACGAGCGCAAAAAGATACAGCATAAATAAGACGTACAGTGCCATAGGATGGTTGGCTACAAGACATATATCCATTCTGTGCGAGCGGGAATACTGGACGTCCGCCCCTGTGTGGGGGAACCATCCATGCAGCGTCGTTCCAATATGATATACATTTGGAGGGTACCGTGGAGTATTTTGTATGTGTTTTAAGGTCGAGTGATATTTCCCGATCGAGCGCCACCACCGGAGATCGGATACACGTCGGCCGCGAACGCGCACAAAAGCCGGTCGGACAAGGACCATAAGCGAATGCACCCGAAGGACCAAGCCAAACAAAACCAAATACGCGCGATCGAGTCAGCCCAGATTGGACGAAGATTTTCAAAATACACTGACCAGCGAGCATCTGCACACTTTTATCATACAGCCTTCCTACACAAGTACATGATCAACGTGACGACTCGGTACCGTTGGCGGCGCGTCCGTATTGCTTATCTCCGACGAACGAACCTTTTTTTGGAATGGCAAACAAAAGGCGGCCCTTGACCGACTCGGCCATGTTTGCAGGAAAGAGATCCAAGGCCATCCTGTCTTCTATGGATCGGTGGATCGATCGGTTGAACGAGCAGCAGCGTTCAAAATCGACGAGGGAAGATAGAGAGAGATAGAGAAACTTTGGGCGTAAGACGCGCTCCCGATTTGGGAAGGCGCAGCTGCTATCAATTGCACTTGCGTGGCTGGTGACGTCAGACCCAGCAAATTCCTATAACCTGTGCTCAATGAAAAGGGGAATCTGGCTTGCCACCCTCCTGCCAGATATTATGAAAATGTGCGTCGGCAACACCGCCATCACGTTCGAGACCTCATTCCTCGATCGGCTGCCCCAAATTCTTTGAGCGGTTCAGCCAACACTAGAGGTCTGGAAGTGGATCGGGTGCGCTGTTGTGGATATTCTCCCTTCTGAAGTCGTTCACCTTGGTGAGAAGAGCAGCCGTCTTCACGGGGATGCCTGTCATATATTTGCGAATGAAGTTATTCAATCTTCGGTTTATTTACCTTGCTGTCAAGAAGTGTTCTCCATTCCATTGGCGTCTCCTTACCGCTTCGGTAAATGCAAACGAAGCAAATATCCCTCGTCGCGAAGCAAAGCCACCTTCAGTCCAGGACGACACTGACGATCCTACTTTTGACTGATATCCTTATGAGTAAAATTCATCGAGCTGCCTTCGACCCAAGGAAATTCCCAATTCTTCACATTTACTCAAACCAAAGGTAGTACACAGTGGGATCTCTCTCTCGGCCACCGACACCTTAAGGGGATCGAATCACTCCCAGGTGACCCTTGAAATTATTTGTGTACGATTTATCAAAGTCTTACGCCTTGGTGGGGCTACGACCACATATCAACTCGTCTACCTTGACTGTCTGACAATCACAACATAGTCTTCATCAAGGCTATTTGATGCGCCGTAAGGTTGCAGATTCAACTACAAATTACACATGAGGAAACAGGTGCCATAACCAGCCAAGGTGTGGCGTATGCACGCTGGAAGGACTCGCCCTAGCTAAGGATCATATTGAACTCATCAAATATCTTGCTGGAGGCCAAAGAATTGTGTAGAAGCTGGCCATGCGACCGGCTCCGGACCAAGAGCCAGACCTGGATATTTACAGGAAAGGAGATCCTATAGAATAGTTAGTAGGAAGCAGTAGACTGTGAGATAAACGTACATGTCCGACCACCCGGTTAATGGTCCGCGCGCGCAGTAATACCGGGGATGCCACGCCTCTCGAGGCGGAGCCGCATCTGCCTCGCAAGGTGATTCAGAGGCAAGTGGTTGATTTCCCCTTTAGACGCAAGGACCGAGCATGACGAGAGTTTTACCGGATCCAGCAGAGGCCGCGACAACGAAGAAGATAGCTTGGGCGTCGACTGCCACTTACGCCGACATCGTCAATATTGGCCTCGTCGACGACGGAGCAAGTGAACACAACCGCACGACGATTACTTAGGTCACACGACCGAGTGCACTTGTCCAGAACCCTCATGAGATCTAATCTCACGCATGGCTTCGGATTTTATCCACTACCTGGACCTTTCGAGGGCGGGTGGGGGTGCCCAGAGGCTGGGCGGCAACGGGGCCTGCTTCTGAGCGTTGATGGGAGTGTGTTGGATGACGCAAGTGTGCCTTGGTCGACACTGTTGGCATAAAAAAAAGGTGCTCCGTTGGTCGACAAGTCGATGCCGAATATGTCAAATGTCGTTGACTACGCATACCCCCCGCTGTCGCCCGGCATTCAAATAGTTTGGCATGTCAATAGCATTTTTTTAAGGCCCAAGTAAATAGTGGATGTAAGGACTCCCACCTGAGAATTTTGCTGACGGTGTGGGTATGCCAAGACGTGTGGGTGTGCTTCCGACGGCGTAACGCACAAATTGCGAGTACCGAGTATTGACCGAGTAATACACGAATACCCGCAAATGCCGTCGTGTTTCCACACTCGAAACAACCCGCGGGCCGAATCTCGTTCTTTGTGTCGTGGTTGCCTCTTTACCCCCACACCCGGCTGTCTTCCGCAGTGACCTTGGACCACTTGCAGTCTGCAGTCCACACTTTGCGTCGACGCACTCGTCCGCACTCGTCCCTTGTCGTCGCTAACATCGTCGACCACGCACTCTCACCCGTTGCCAGCGTATCAGCCCGTCAATCAGCCCGCTACGCCGCAGCGCACTCGACGACAAGCCCAGACAAGCCCATTCTGCCAGTCACCAGTCTACAGGAATCTACTTACGCACTCTTACTCTCGCCCATGATGATTAAGTCGAACCTCTCCCCACCCCCGACATTCCCGGCAACCTTCTGGGACCTCGTACCCTTCCTCTGCGCCGGCGGTCTCGCGCTCATCTTCACCGCCCTCCTCGTCCTACTCGTCGAAGATGATCCAAACGACAGCAAGGGGGTCGGCGAGCAGCAGTCGCAGCTGGCCACCCACCAACGCCGGTTCGTCGGCCTGAGTGAGAAGGAGCGCGAATGGTCCACCCGTTTGCACTCGAGCTACTATGGCTATTCTCCTGTACAGAAGAACGTCACGGGTTCCCCTGCTTCGGCCACCGTTGCTCCCAAGACCATCCACCACCAGCGCCCGGTGTTTCCAAAGAGGTTATTTGGTGTGTACTTTCCCTCATGTTAGCTACGTGCCTCTCGATCCTCTATCACTCATTCGCCTCTCCCTCCGTCTATCTTTTGTTGACACTCGACTTCATAGCCCTACCATCTACGAGTCCATCACCCACACAACCACCATCGGCAGCACCTATGCTGTCTATGGCGAAGCTGATCATGCACCGACATGTGCGTATCGCTTTGTTTCGTTTCCCACTTGCCAACCTTGGCTGACATAATATCGCGCTTTCTCTTTTTTTGGACATGTCCCGGTGACGTTTCGAATCCACCCTGCGTCATCGCCTCCGCTATGCACTCGCGTCAACGTTCATCCGCCGCCGGTGTCGGTATGTCGTCCTCCGGCCATCCTCTCTCAATACTACCTGCTGTCCACTCCATTGTCTGTCCACCGCGGACGACAGGACCAATCAAGTCGCCGAGCACGTCAAGCACGCGCACAACGCCAGCAGCTCGCAGCGCAACAACAAACCCAGCATCAGTCACGTTCATCAGCACCACTGCGAGCGCCCCTGCGACTATGACCTCGTCATGTATCGCTCGACTGTCAAGGCTTGCTCACGTTCGTCATCGTGCAGCCATGACAACTCTACACTCACCACGAATCGCTGTTTGTCTGTCAACAAAAGTATGGAGGTGAAATGAAGGCCGACGCTACACCATGCGATGGATGCGGGGGATGTGCATACCACCCACCGCGAACCAACAACCGACCCGATCACGTCCTTCCTGCTGACAGTCCTTCGTTCGCCCCTTCTCTTGTATATATACATTATCGCCGCTATACCTCCTCTCGTGTTTCCTAGCTGTGCACCTCGTCGACGGACGTTCAGACTGTCCTTTTGGAACCCGATGTAGCTCTCAGTCTGCTTTCGTGTGGCTATGCGGCTAGGATCCACCTCATACTTGTCTCATGTCCTAATGATAATGTGCCCATTTATTGGACCTGTCCTGAAGCTCATAAACCTCTGGCCTGCCTTGATGATTAGATAATAGGCCACCTGTCCAGCGTTCATCTTCATTTGCAACGTCATGTAGCTTCTCTTTTGGTATTTTTGAGAGATGTACCACTCCAAACCATGTTATGTCCCGAGCCTGAGGTCCTGTTTGTGTTTTATTTTTGGGAGTGGAGGGCTTGAAGAGTGGACCTGTTGGAGAGCTCTCCGTGCATAATTGGAAGCTTATGACGTATATTAGGGTATGCCGAAAGTCCTCTTGTTGGAATATGGGTGTTCTCGTCACGGAGTACATGTATCCTGGTTTGGGCTCGACGGCTAGCTAGGCTTGCTGAGGGCGTGGTTTATGGGCTCGGTGTTATTACTCTCAAACGTTCTGGCTTTCGTATATCAGCCTCCTATTGCTGTCTATCGAAAAGAGTCGGGACCTCAGGCTCATTTTCCGTCACCTCTCAAAAGTCAAATGAATTTTCATAGAGACTTAAATGCAAAAGAAATGTAGTATTACATCAGAACAGCACAGGGTGCTCCGAACCAACTTTGTACAGGACCATTCACATGGATGCTCTGACTATGACAGCTCCGTCTTTCTTGGCGACTGTGAACTTTTTCCACCACCTCTCATACTGCTGCTGGTGTCTAACCATTGGCCTAAGGGGTTCATATCCATCAATTATTGAAGGGCCATGAGACCAACAAATTACTTTCACTCCTAATATGTTGCCATACTCCCCGCTCCCGTGCATCACAAAAGACAAACTGAAACAAGAGATCTAGCCCCACAAAATGAGAAATGACAATCTCAAGGCTTTGCAAATGGGAACAATTACACAAAAAATGATGCAGTGGCTTGAGACCTGCCTCATCAATGTTGGGCCATCCGGATTCTTGCCATTCAATGAATTGTACATTTGGACAGGACAGGAGGTGGGATTGGCTTATTGAAAACATCGTCAGCTGCAAGCAAGCAGGCAGGTTCACTTGCGGCCCCTCAGGCCTCAGGTTTATGGGCGTATGAAAATGGAATTCTCTCAGAGCCTTGAAGGTCCTCCCAAACATCCAGGAAAATGATGAATGATCAAGTATAAGCCACTTGAGAGTATGGATCAATGGCAAGTCAATGTTCAAAGAATATGCAGGAATAATCCCATGCGAAATTTCCAGCCTTTTGATTTGTTCCAGGTATGGCAAAATAGGGCATCCATAACAATGATGACCTTTGACCTTGAGAACTTGGAGCTGCCTAAAGAGGACAGTGGAACCGAGTTGCAACAAAGAATGATCAATGACCAGACATTGTGTGATCATTCCTCTGATAATCATTGAGTTATGTGCTTCCCATAGTTGCCCAAGATGCTTATTCAGGTAGCCAGCCGAAATATAATCCACTCCGATTTCATCTGTAGTCCCTCTCCCCTCCCAAACTTTCAGATGCTCCAAAGGAGGAGTCAACTGTTCCCTGGTCCATCCAACAAGTCTAAGTAATGTGTGAATGTCAAGGGACTCAGACTGAGAAAAGCCTTTGC
>Ga0307513_10010416_pt1 | contig 11655 bp, 12 predicted proteins | sample 15_EM_MG_FD_202174 | JGI IMG/M metagenome (GOLD analysis project Ga0307513, IMG submission 202174) | Populus trichocarpa ectomycorrhiza microbial communities from riparian zone in the Pacific Northwest, United States - 15_EM | ecosystem: Host-associated > Plants > Roots > Unclassified | place... | reverse complement strand
TGGCGAGGTTCCTAAACACATTCGGGCAAGATATGTGAGTTAGCCTGCCAACTTCAAGAATCATGATTTAATAATTAATCTTTCCTTAGTGGGCGGAAAAGAGGGTGTTCTTCATGACTCCGCAAACGCTCGTCAACGATTTGTTAAAAAGTAATTGTGACGTTCGTGATATAATACTCTTGGTCGTTGGTTCGTCTTTATATTGTATTTTCCCTGTCACTATTTTGACATGTGTACAAAGACGAGGCTCATCGGGCAACTGGGGACTACGCATACAACCAGGCTATTCGTTTCTTGATGGCGAAGAACCCACATTTCCGTGTTCTAGCGCTGACAGCCACTCCTGGAAATAGGGGTGAAGCCGTTCAGCTTCTGGTAGATGGATTGCACATCAGTAGGATTGAGATTCGGGACGAGCAGAGCCTTGATTTGAAGCCGTACATCCACAAGAAAGTGAGCAAGGCAGAAAGTTACTCTATTGTGTTACTTACTTCCTGGCTCAGATTTTTAAGCCGCATATCATTAAAGCTAACGAGGAACTTGCCAAAGTCAGAGACCTTTTGGTCAAAGTCATGGAGGTAAGCTGCGTTGGATCTGATTCGTTCGACTTTTATCTAAACACGATGCAGCCGTTCATGAAGCCTGTCCAAAGGGCCCAACTCCTCTTCCCGAGTGAAATGGCCACCTCGTTGCATCCTTATAGACCACAGATGATCATGACCAAACTTCTTCCCCACCAACGTGGGCTTTTCACGCCGCTTTCCATGCTGGGAAAGCTCGCGCGAGCAATGCTCTACCTCGTAAGTTTGAGCGTGTTATCATGGGGTATACAGCTAACAACGACCAAATAGCTCACTGGTTCCTTCACTGCTTGTTACACTTACCTCCAGGAAATATCGACCGAAACGCCCAGCGAAGACGATAATGGCAAGAAGAAAAAGGGACAGAGCCAGAAGTTTAAGGACGACCCAAATTTTCGAGCTCTCATGCAGGAACTCGAGATGCAGAGATCGGGCGGGTTCAAGCCACATCCAAAAATCGAGAAACTCAAAACCATTCTCATCCAGCACTTTGGATCCAAGATTTCAGACGAAGGCGGAGAGGATAACGATGATACTAAAGTCATGGTGTTCTCCTCGTACAGAGGCGTTGTGGACGAGATCGTTCAAGAATTGGATAAAGAACGCCCCCTTATACGTGCAGCGCGTTTTATTGGCCAAGGAGTAGATAAACAGGGAAATAAAGGACTTGCTCAGAAGGACCAACTCGAAGTACGTGTCAACCATCTCTTTGAACGTTTATGACTGAATCTCAGAATAGGTCATCAAAAAATTCAAGGCGGGAGAATACAATGTTTTGGTAGCGACATGTATTGGAGAGGAAGGCCTAGATATTGGCGCAATCGACATCACGGTCTGTTATGATTCAGATAAGGCGCCGACTCGTATGGTAAGTGAAATGCTCTGTTCTAGACCTCAGTCTTATGAACAAATATCCAATTTAGGTTCAACGATTTGGCCGGACGGGCCGTAAACGCGAAGGCACGATTCATGCATTGCTTGCCGAAGGACGCGAGGAAGAAAATATCAATAAAGCTGGTGCCACCTACAAGGAAGTGCAGAAAGTTGTCAACCAAGGCCAAATCTATGAATTGTACGGCGATGTCGAGCGACTCATCCCAGATCACATCAAACCTGAATGCGTAGAGAAAAAGGTCGAGATCGAGGAATATGTTCGAGAGGAGAAAAGCAAACAGAACTCGCCGCGTAAAGGACAGGGTGTGAAAAGAAAACGCAACGATGATGTTGCACGCAATATTCCTGAAGGCACGAGTACTGGCTTCGTGTCAGTACGTGATCTTGTCGTCAAAGGCGCCAAGAAACGAAAGAAAACACCGAAGGCGCCCAAGGACTTCGATGCGTGTGGGGAGGACGATGAAACGGATGAGGAAATTGCTTCCGGTCGTGTTCTTACTCTTCCTCGCCGAACCCAATCTGCCACTGCTGCTGAGCCCGCTTCAAAGCCGGCCTCGAAGAGCAAACTCAAGAAATCAGCGACCATTGGGAACAAAGCGCCACCCAAACCGCGGAAGAAGAAAGAGGCTCCAAAGGTTGCAGAACCAAGCTTAAGCCAATTCTCGAAGCAGGGGGCAGATGATTCGGATGACATGGATATCGAGCAGGGCACCGTCGTGCCCTCAGCTAAATCTCAACCACGACACACGCTCTCACCCACCGAGCCATCTCCGAAGATGGTAGATGATTCTATCATCGACCTGTCCGACTCTGACCACGGTCAGATCTCTCCTACCCGAAGTCACCGTTATCGCTCTCCATCTCGAGAAAGCCCACCTCCAGAGGCTGCAAGGAATATGGACGACGAGGAGAATATGGGATGGTTAGTTGACGACGATGACGATAATCTCAACTTTGAAATCGTCGACTCCTCGCCAGAGGTTCCGACGCGAACAGTCCCTTTCGAAAGAATGGAATTTGAAGATGATTCCATCGAGATATCTGCACCTGTTTCAAGCAAACGTAACTTCGATGCTGTTGATACCTCTGATCCATTTGAGACCTTGGTCGATGATTCAGTGGAGATCGTGGAGGCAGATGCGCGATTTGAAAAGTCAATTGGTGGAAGAACAGTTCATTCGAGTTGGAGTCCGTCATCTACAACCCATATCCTCTCGCCACCCTTACTATCCTCGAGGAAATCGAACACCGCGGGCAAGACGAATCCTGCGATATGCCCACCCTCAACTTCTTCCAAACCCATCTCCTCACCTACTTGGAATTTACCAAGTAGTCCATTGTACCCAGAACAGGACAAATCTAGCCATTTGATGTTGCCCCCGGCTACTCTTCCTAAAAGATTTATGGCATCTCCGAACAACTTTGCCAAGTACGACGCACCAGAACCATCACATCCTATTCGTCCTGTTGGATATCAACCACGGAGGCGCCGAATCCCTGTCGAGGAAGCAGAATCGCCCGCACTCGAGTTACCACCTCCATCCCAGCGCCGTTTACATCGAATGGAATCCACCCCAATCCGGCCAAAATCCAAGGACAAGAAAAAGGATAAATCTAAGCGCGCAAAACCTTCCCTTCTAGGCCGAAATGTAAATCCAATATTCGACGGCGAGGCCGCGCACTCGGGAGATGATGTGAGCGAGGGCTATTCAAACAGCGAAGATGATGTGGAGAGCGAGTCGGATCGCTTGTTCATAAAGGACTCACCTGCGACACAGGTGTCGCAGTCGTACGACCAAAGCATGATGTATCGCCGGGGCTTGCTTACCCAGGCCCCTGGCGATGGACCAGCTTTCGTAGCCGGGCCGTCGCGACCAAAGCCGTTTGGAAGAATCGATGGTCCAGAGAGGAGGAACCTACCATCAAGCTCTCCTCCTCCGCCAGATGAGGATCTGGATCACTATGAGTTTGGGACTTTTGTTGTCCCGGATGACGAAGAAATTTCCTACGAACAAGATATGTCTTCTTACTTATGATTGTTACATAAATTAACTAGGATAATTTTCGGGACTCAATGCATACTTTAGTATTCATGCCATTTACTATACATCATTAATCGTCTGAGGAGAGCTGCAGGGATGTCGCTTTCAACGTTCAACTGAGCTGGTGGACCGGGGTCAAAGGGAATAGTATAACAAAAACTAAATCTATTCTATGTTCCATTAGACGAGAGTTGGATTCCTGCGTGAAATCTACTTGGGGACGCGTCTAATGTACACATCTTTGATTACTCCGTTGGCTCCTTCCTCCGGCTTGACAAAGCCAGCCGCCTTTTTGTCTTCTGCGAGCGTGCGAACCACAGTCAAGAAGTCGTCAACAGCTGAATCAGAAGTTTGGATATGAACAACTAAGCGTGAGCCGCCGAGGACGAGGGGTTCTGGAAGCGCAGAAGCTCTCTCTGCGATCTCGTCAAAAGTAGTTCCAATGGGGGTTGGGTCGTAAAAGATCTGTCATCGCCAATCAAAAAACAAATTTTTTTGTGCATTACACAGGGAATGACTAACCATACAAGTCTCCGCCTTGCTCAAGATAGATGCGCCGATCTCTTCGAGACCCGCTTCCAGCCTTCTGGCGAGAGCATGTACACGGGGTAGTTGGGGGAAGTTGTGGGTGAGTGCGTACGCCGCAGAGGCAGCGAGGATACCGGTTTGGCGCATACCACCGCCAAAGAGCTTTCGGAGCCACCGCGCCTTCTTGATAAAGTCCTTTGGACCTACAAGCATAGATCCGATAGGCGCACCTAGACATCAAGTTAGATATTATCTCGATATTTTCTAGGGGAGAAATACGACCATACCTAAGCCCTTGCTGAAGCACAAACTGGCCGAGTCGAAAGGATCACACAGCTCCTTGATGGACATGTTTGTCTCAGCAGCTACATGCCAGATTCTAGCACCGTCGAGGTGCATCTTGATACCGACAGAACGAACGTAGTTCGAAATGGCAATAACTTCTGTTTGAGGGAAAATGGTCCCATTTAACGTATTCTCAAGGGCGACAACTTGAGTTGGGGCACTAGCATGATGCATTTTAAGTCAAATGAAACTTGTAAAGTTTACGAACGGACATACAAGTGAATATCGTCTCCGAGGATGAGATTATCCTTGATATCTTGGAGGGTGAGATGGTGGGCTATAAAGCGCGTCAGTGGTGCAGAGAAGGCAAATTAACCGACAATCCCACTGTTTGACGGGATTATGGGAAGCAGAGCTGCACCCGAATGGAATGCAGTACCTCCAACTTCATATCTGGAATTTATTTCAGAATACGAAGATAGTTGAAATGACCAAACCCTTACTTATGAATGTGTGCACGGTGGTCACAGAGAACCGAGTACGGCGGTTGCGTGAGATGAGCTCTCAGGGAGATTTGGTTTGAAGCGGTTCCCGAGGGCATAAAAAGTGCGGCCTCCTTCCCTGTCAATGCTGCGATATGGGCCTCGAGGGCTCTGGAAAAAGAAGAAGTCGATTTAGAAAAGGATTAGGAGCACAAAATAAAATATTAACGATGTAGATGGCTCATGATACACGTCGTCGCCGAGGGTGGCAAGAGTTGCATAAGCGTACATTTCCTCAGTTGGGGCTGAAATCTGTAGTCAGATAACCAATAATTCGCATAGGTCCTTGAATTTCACCTGTAAGCGTATCGGCTTTAGAACTCAAAGTAAGTGGCAAGATAAGACAAGGATTTTTTTTATCGGCTCACAGATGAAGGTCCTGGCAATCTCTTTCCGTTTGGCTGCATTGACCGTAGCGTAATCCTTTGGCAGAACATCCAGCTTGACCTGGTCAGCGATGGAAGCAAAATTTCCGGTAGCCATTTATCCCTAGTCGAAAAGGTAATAGTCCGTGGTATGGGAGAGCGAAGGGCAGGAAGGAAACGGGGGACCATGTGTGATTATTAGTCATTTATAGCCTCGGATACGGTGCTGTTTATAGCGAAGGGTGTGGAACACAATTGAAATCCAGGGCGGCATGGACCTTTCGGGGAAGCTGTATCTGGTGATCTGTTCCGCCGCGCAATGTGGTTGGTTCGTAGGCTCCGGAAAATTGTGGGCCACTGGGACAACAGTGGGAGGGCGATTTGAAACCAAGTTCTTGTGATGGCGTTAGGTAAGCAGCTCATCTCTGACTCTGCTGCTTGTCCGATTTTTGTTTTGCTTCGTCTTGCTTTCTACCTCGATACCCCTTCATACACTAATTCATCATGGGAAACGTCAGTCAATCTCAACGACTGCACCATGCTCACCAGGCTGACCCATTTTTCTAGGGTGCTAAAGCTGCCCAAAAACGTGAGCGCAATGCCGACAAGGGTGCAGCAAAAGGCAGCAAAAGCCAAGCAAAAGTAAACGAGGCTGCTAAATCAATCGTATGCGCGACGTGCAAACAGGCATTTGTGAGTGCATGCATCTTTTCATTCTCTTCTCTCTCTATTGATCAGTGACGTTGCAGTTGATTACTACTCGCGCACCTGCGTAAGTCCTGAGCGGTTTAACCTCAAAAGTCCTCAACTAACCTTGGTCTATAATAAATTTTCACACTGTAGGCTTGAGGAACACTCTGCAAACAAACACTCGAAGACGATGGCAGAATGTTTCCCAACTTTCGGAAAGTAGGCAGATACATTGTATGGAGGTGGGGTTCGGTGGATTGTTTCCTGGTCCTAGCTGTCGTATCGCATCTATTACGTCGCCTACTGCGAGGGTTGTACTTTTGTCGACAGAAATATTATAGTGGATTTTGATAAAACCGTCGCAGCATCGGCTGTATGTGTATGTGTTCTGGATGAGGAACACGGGTCAACCCTACAGCGGGGTGAATCCTCCAGTCGCGCCTGCAGCGACATTGGCGGCGCCTCGAGCCTGCAGCTTCTCTCCGACCTTCTTTTGTACGTCGTTGAATTTCGCAACACATCTGTCAATGCACACACTTTCTCCCTTGTGCAGGTCGGGTTCGGCGTATCGCGGACTAATGCATTTGGCGTGACATGATCTATTCGTGTTGAGTCAGTGGAAGGAATAGAACGCGTCCGAGTCTACTGACTGAACCATTCGGTTGAAGAAGTCCGTCACTGTGTCAAGCCTGAAAATGTGATGAGGATGCGAGACTGAAATTCGATGATGACAGACTCACTCAGTGACAGCCATGTCAATTTTATCAGTGTCGACCCCACTAGCTGCATTGCCTCTACTAAGGAACGACATGGTTGAAGAAGGGAGAGTTTTGACTTGAGACGTTCTTGAAGAAACAACGAAACGAGTCCCCGGAATCGGTCACGTTTTCGATCAGGCACTCTGCCGAAAAAAAGTTTTGGACTCCAGGAGTCCAACCACGGTAACATGGATAGGAAACGAGAGACCACTACACTCTCAGTTCATCGCTGCAGATTTGTCGACTATGCCCCATCTGCGATCACTTCACTTGCCTATCCACCCTTGCCCCTTCCATCCGTGAAGGGCAAGAAAAAGACCACTGCCGGAAAGCAGCCACTGAGATTCGGTCTCCTGGCTGTTGGTCATGCCAATGGAAATATAGACATCTGCGAATGGATGGGTGCTGATAGAGAAACACAATGTTCGCAAGCCTGGGTGGTGCGAAAAGTATGTGCAATAAATTCTTTGACTTGAATTTCTTTCTGATCGAAACCATTTATTCTTCCATAGACACTACCGGGACCTTATCCTTCAAAAGTAGATTCCCTGGCATTTGTTATACGCCACCCAGACGATTTAGGACCAGACGACGTCCCAACACAATCTGATCTCCGTCTATTTAGCTCGGGAGGAGGGAGCGAACTCATTGAATGGGATCTGGAAAGAGGGTGCATTAGGGTGCGATCTATATTCTTTGCCCAAAATGTTTCCTTCTAATTCGTCCCATTATTTGCGCAAACAGAGAACCATTAGCTCGCAAGGCGGCGCAATATGGTCCATCTCCGCCAACCCATCTTCCTCGTCCCTTGCGCTCGGGTGTGAAGACGGCACAGTTCGTATTCTCTCCGTGGCACACGATACCTTGACCCACTCGCGTCGCTTCGACAGAGTGAAGTGCCGCATGTTGAGCATCGCCTGGGGACCCCCGGTACCTAGGCAATCACAGCGGACACAGCAGAAAAATGTGGGAGAGTCGAGTGATGAAGACGACGAGGACGAGTGGACAGACTCGTGGCTCGTTACCGGTGGCTCCGATAGTAGTCTGCGCAAATGGGACGTCGCGACAGGCAGAGTCGTCGAACGAATGGGCGTTGATAAAGTTCGTGGCGAGCGTACTTTGGTTTGGACCGTAGGAGTTCTTGGGTTAGACTCTTTTTCCCTTTCTTTCACCACAAAATGCTGATTTTTTTTCTAATTTACTCAGTGACGGTACCATAATCTCGGGCGATTCATTAGGCATGGTCAAATTCTGGGACCCAAGAACCTGTACACAACTACATTCTTTTCAAGCCCACGGTGCCGATGTACTATGTATGGCCATAAGTCCAGTGTGTATCCTAAATCTCCTACCCTAAAATATTCTCATTATATCCATGGACAGGAAGGCAAAGCCGTCTATACCGCAGGCGTCGACCAAAAAACTGTCCAATTCTCCCTCGTCAGAACCTCCAGCACAGAAAAAGGCCCGTCCGGCTCTCGATGGACACAAACATGTTCACGGCGTATGCACTCGCACGACGTGCGCGCGCTCGCCATCTGGCCACCCTATACACCACTACCCTCGTCATACAGCAGACAATTCGCCATCGATGTCGCCCCGGTACTCACCTCGGGAGGGCTCGACATGTCCGTCGTACTTACCCCCGCAGCCCTGCCCACCAGCACAATTGTCAAAATCACGAATCCGTTGAACACGAGCACAGACGCGACATTTGAGGACTCGTATCATCGCAAGTTATCGTACGTCTCGAAAGGTTCTGTACGCGTATCGAGAGGCGCGAGGCTGGTTTCTTGTGCGAGAGAAGCGGGGTTGAGCGTGTGGAGGATACAGAAGAGACCAGACGAGGATGGTGTTACTTCTGAGGCACGCGAAATGCAGCCGGAAACTGACCTAGATGATGCTCCAACAACAGAATCATTCGCCGGTGGATGGGACAAGGTACTCGAGATGGATCTTAATGTACACTCGAATATCGTCGGACATGAGATCTCAGACGACGGCAAGTGGTTAGCGGTCTCCGATCTATATGAGAGCAAATTGTTTTCCCTCCGCACCGACGCAAGTCTTCACCCTTTCTCTACAATCTAAATCATCTCTAAAACATTTTTTTTAGAATAACGGCCAAATCGACCTCAAACGAATAAAAGACTTCTCTGCCATACTGCAAGCCCACATTCCCGCCTCATCAACCCATCCAATATCAACAGGAGCAGCCGCATTTCAATTCACACCCGACTCGTCCAGACTCGTCATGTCGACCGCCCTGTCCTCATACATCCTCATCATTGATTTGACGGGTGAGAAACCGCGCGTGTTGCGTCGGTTCGACCACCACAGGGTACAGGACTCGATTGTGCACGACAGGGTTGTGAAAGGGCGCCCCCCGCCATCAAATAAGGACGAGAGCAAAAAGGTGAATGGACATGCGGTGAATGGTGATGTGGAAATGGCCGACCCTGAGGAGGAGTCTCCGCCTCCTGAGAAGCCTGCTGATGAGAACGATGAGGAGGAGGAGGAGAGTGAAGATGAGGACGTCAGCTCAACTGCCGCCATCGTCAGTGTCGACTGCATCACCGTGAGCACCGATGGCCAGTGGCTCGCGACATCCGACAGCCGTTCCCGAACGCACATTTTCAACCTAGACTTGATCTCTGTACGTCTCTCTCCTAACTTTGCTTCTATATAATACTTATATTCGACTTTCAGCACCACTGCGTCCTTCCCTCATTCCACCGCGCCGCCCAGGCACTCGCCTTCGACCCCATGCACCCTTCGGTCCTGCTCCTCGCCTTTCCAGATAATACCCTGCAGATATTCGACGTCGAAACGCGGCAGTTCCCCATCTGGGGAAAAGAACTCAGCGCGAGCCTGCCTAAACGGTTTACATACGCACACGACCCCATCCTCGGGGTATCGTTCGACCCCGCCGTCACCACCACCACCAAGGGGGGTAACACACGGTACATCCTCTTCTGGGGCGCGACGTGGCTGTTCAAAGTCAGCCTGGACACGAGCGTGCGCACGGGGGGTAAGAAGCGCAGGCGTGAGGCGGTGGTGGGCGCGGACGTTGAGGACAGACAATGGCGCGATTGCAAGATGGTCACGCATTACCGCCCCATCGTGTGCTGCGACTTTTTGAGCAAAGACGAGCTGGTGGTGGTGGAACGCCCGTTGGTAGATGTGTTGTTGACCCTTCCTCCGGCATATTTCAAGCACAAATATGGGGCTTCATAATCGGATCTAGTAATTATATTCATATCTGCTGTACTCGTGTATAGAGTTGGTGGGTGATAAAAGGATTTAGAGGCAAGCAAAAATTATTGGCTTGTATCTGAGATGGGATGACCCAATGCAGTTTGAGTGTTGAAGCAGTATCTACCTGCTTTCTAAACAGTATTGGCTGAAGGGGAAGGAAAAGAAACAAGTGTCTTCTACGTATATCTAAGAATTGAGATCCCATATGAAAAAAAATAAGAATGAGAAACCGAAGGTACAAGAAATCAGATACGAATAAAAAATAATGCTAAAGCTACATGGTTGGTGGTGATTGCAACAGATTACGTCAAATAGTAAGTTGTTCGTTCGGTGCGTGGGATTGTATGCGTTATCGTCAAGAGTGGGGGTTCGGTGCTAGGAGTCGATTTTTTAGAATTTCAAGTTCTCTATCTTGGCGTTTGTCCTCTCTGATCAGCCACGTTAGAAACACCGTCCTAAGATTGATAAAAGCATGAAAAACGAACTCGGAATTAAGTATAGAGAGGTATAATGTCCAGAAGACACCACAGGCTTGTGAGAATGGCACCCGGTATGGTAGAGGCATGTATCGGAAGTTGATGAGCTAAGAAGCGAGCGAGCGAGTTTAGTAAGCGAATATTGAGAAGAAACGAAGCGCACCTGTGCCAAGGGCCATACTCTCCAGTTGGCGACTAGCGCAGTGCGGTAGAGGTCCCTGATTCGGTCCTTTATTTGACGGGGACTACGAGCTTCCATGATGCCCATGGAACCAAGGAAAAGGCCGAGCTATGAAACGGTAAATTAGTAATCCATTTTCATACGTATTTAAAAACCCGAGGAAAGAGGGAGACTTACACCAACAGGAGCCCTGGAGGTAGGGAATCCGACAACAATGAGTATGGAGAGGGGTTTGGCGAGATAAGGTAAAACTCACATTAGGAGCTGATCGCAGGCGACGCGCTTCGACAAAGCCTTCAGACAGACCTTGTTCCTGCCTTTCAGAGAGCGTAGAGGAAACCGAGCTTCTAGAAATGTATTCCATCGTCCCATGAGAGGGCCTAAGTCGCCAAATATTCAGAAAACTGCGAGGCGGTGCTGTCAAGATAACCAACTGACTTATCGTGAACCCAAAGCAGAAAAACCGAGCCGTCCGTGCAGGGTCATAGCGTCTCCATTCGCCTCGGTCTTCTCCAAACTATGTTTGGCGTAAATAAAAAGGAGGTGAAGAAACTGTCTAGAGCGACATACTACGTTTTGTGTGACCTGCGCAACAACGTCTCCTAGAGCATTGAGACACCCTCCAGTGATAGCCAAGGTGGTATTTGGGTGTGAGTCAAATAAGTGCTGATACGCGCGAACGAGAGTGAGAGCAGCCATTTATTTATTTCACGAGGGTGCTGGTATTAGAGGGTGGGATAGGCTGCTTGGGTATGGATATGGAGAGGAAAGGAATATGTGGAAAGAGTAAACCTTTGTGATATTCTATAGTGGAGAGTTGCGTACCCTCTGTGGGATATGGGTCATCCGGATGGATCGATGACGATTTTTTTTAGGGTTGAAGTAGGAGGAATATTGGTGCTCCACAGCTTTCGATCCATTTCCATTTTCATGAAAAATCCATCACGTGACTGACGCGTCCATCCCAATTAGGAGCAGTCAGCCGCCAATTCTTGGCATACAAAAAGGGGGGCGATTGGCAGTCCAGCTTCTCGTCTTTACATTATCATCACAAC
>Ga0307513_10010415_pt1 | contig 11655 bp, 10 predicted proteins | sample 15_EM_MG_FD_202174 | JGI IMG/M metagenome (GOLD analysis project Ga0307513, IMG submission 202174) | Populus trichocarpa ectomycorrhiza microbial communities from riparian zone in the Pacific Northwest, United States - 15_EM | ecosystem: Host-associated > Plants > Roots > Unclassified | place... | reverse complement strand
GGCGCAGGGCAATTCGCCACCCGCGATATACCTGCTGGCGCCTTGGTGATGGTGGAGCACCCTGCTCTGATCTTACCTGCTGGGAGATTCCCTTCGGAGGTTTACGATGAACTGGGCGCGAGGTTACCTGAAGGACGTCGGAAGGAACTGATGGCGTTGTCGAATTGTCGATCGCCCGAGGAATGTCGTAGCGCTGTGGAGGGTATTGTGCGGACGAATGCGCTGCAGCTCGAGCTGGACCCAAAGGGAAAGATAATGAGGGAGGAGAGGGAAGTGTATGGTGGCGTGTATCCGTTGATCAATCGAGGAAATCATAGGTGGGTTTCTGTGCCCTCTTTTCTTTTTCTTTCTTTTATTTGAGGGGGGAAGGGGGGTTTCTTCCTCCGAATTCCCATCTCTCTCCCATTTCTATCTATCTATCTTTCTTATTTTTTAAAGGCAAGCCGTGATTAATATTGATCACCTCATACAAAGCTGTGGACCGAACGTCGGTGTCCAATGGAACCTTGCAAAATTGACGCTCTCGCTCTACGCCCTCCGGCCCATCCGCGAAGGGGAGGAAATCCATAAAACATACCTCGACCCCGCCCTCCCACGGGCAACACGCGTTGCCATCCTTCAAAAGAACTACCGCTTCCTGTGCGATTGCCCTTGGTGCAACATCCGCAAAGGTGGCGGTGTCGTCGAAGACGACAACTTCACTGCAGCCGAGCTTAAGCTTATCGAGGATTCAGACCAGAGGCGCGCTGCCCTTGGATCGTGGGTGTCCAGGCATCTTGGGTATAAGAAATGGTATGCGGATCTCGCGCGTCCAGATGATTTGGTGATCACCTCGCATCTCGAGGCGCTCGCGCTTATCGAGCAAGAGGGTATGCATGGGATGCAGCCTCTCTTTTTTGAGGAATTGGCCATGTGTTATGCAAGTTTGGGGGATGTGGAGGAATTTAAGAAGTGGGGTGAACGAGTGGTAGCGTTGGCCCAGGTGGCGGACCCTCCAATGGCGAAGAAGTTTGAGGAATGGCTGATCGATCCCGAGAAGAGGATGAAGAAGTGGGCGTGGAGAAAACGGCAGAGGGAAAGTGAGTGATGTGATATCTATCTTTGTTGAGTTGCTTGTTAAACCGGCCTCGCCTTTCTCTGTAGATGCACCGGGAAAGAGTAAGCTGAAGGCAGGACATGTTGTAGAGCCACTTTTCCCTGTTGACGCATTCCACATGCTTTTCCAGTTCCCAGACTAATAATTCTAGAATCTCAGTCCTTTTGGTGGGCGGGGGCGTAGGCACAAAGCCACGCAAGATACCGCATTTGAGAGAAATACCCATCGTAAGAGACATTTGATACTTTGACTTCAGGGCTACCACTTTAAATCGAGGAACAGCTCATTCTGCCTAGTCTCTTACGGTGACTCCGAAGGTAGATTGAAACAGAGTGACATTGGAAAGGCATGGACACAGGACAGGTGCGTTCTCTAATTAACAGTCGTTGAGAAACCATGTAGATATTATCACCTGAAAAATGAAGGAGGTTAGCTCAAGCCTGCGAGATAATTCTTTTAAAAGAAAGAGGCCCTCAGACAAAGATAAGTTTGTCCTTCATGAAGGTTCGGACATATGCTTGTTTACTTGTTTTAACTCATCGTAGGGAATGTGGGTGGGGTGTAAAGAGGAGAGCGAGGCTTACCTTAATAACATATAAAAATCCATGAACACCCGAAGGAACGGCAACGCAAATCGTGCAAGAGAAAAGCCTAGTCTAGGAAGAGATGTGGGTCAGTAAACCTGAAAAGACGCGGATTGAAAAACCACGAAAGGAAGGAAGAAAGAAAACTAGAGGCTCAGTTGGTGATGCATGTTCGAGAGAGGTTCATCGATAAACGTCACCGGCTCGATAATGGAAAGTATCATCAACGCCACTGGAAGGTAGAAGGAAACTCACAAGTATGAAAAATAAAGAAGGCTGTGAGGACAGTGGAGAGAAAGGACGATGGATTTCTCAAAAACTTTTATTTAGAACTCCGCTTCATTGTGCATGGCTGCTTGCACACGTCGGAGATTGAATCAGCTGTACAGTTTGTCTTTTAAGCCAGATTTCTCACGTCCCTCCATATCGTATTCCCCTCTGTCGACGACAAACGCGCACCGTTGCAGTGAGTCCTATTCTTTTCTCTCTGGCTCTGAGAGCAGCTTTGTGTGATGATCAACTCAGTTCTGCTTCCGAACGAGAGCAATCAACCTCTTGTGGACAACCTTTTTACCAAAAAACTTTTTCTGACCTCTTCTCTTGCTGATTTTATTCTGGTATACTGACTCTTAATCTTCACAGGTATCTCGCAGAAAATGGCTTCATGTGTAGTAGATGTAATGGTAAGCATCTCTTTCTTCCTAATTCTTGAGGACGAAAAAAAGTTCATCCATTCGTTGAAGTACTCTTCATTGTTGAGTTTCTGTTAGTCGCCCTGGCTTACTTGTAGGTTGGGGTTCTGCATGTCTATTTCGTTTTGGAATAGATGTGAAGACGCGGGGCTTGATTTTAATGGAGAGGAACATGAAAATTACGGCTTCTCTGATTTTCCTTTTGATAATTCTATCTTGCGATGGTTCCGTATGCTCATCTATCTTCTTTATTAGCCCCTGTACTTAAACACCCTGAATATCATGTCTTATCATCTTCATATCGTTCGAACCCTATGCGACTTGTTCAACAATGCCAACAAGTGCGCTTTGCTTGGTTGCCAAGGCCATCCGATCGCCTCCAAAACCGGTAACAAAAGTAGAAAAGCGCTTTCCCTTTCCAATTCAAAAAGCGCAAGCTCGCCTTTGTTTATTCGTTCACAACGCTATTCCCCTTCATTTCTTTCTACAATATGTTTACCCGCCCACTTCCACTAGGGGGTGAATCCTCCTTCGAGGGCCTCCCGAAACTCCTCATCAGTGGCATGTTGACAGCGGGCGTCGCAGTTACACAGCATGTCATCGAAGTCTACCTCACACACCACTTAAACACCCCAGCCATTATTGGCTTTCCCGCCTTGAAGGATGTCGCGGGTTCTATACACTATCACCGTCGGGGCTCAACCATTGTGACCTTCAAGCGCCACCGCCATGGGTTGGATGAGAGACACTCTCTCAAGATCGCGTTACCCGCCTCGACCACCATTAAGCACGCATGCAGCGCGAGTTACGTCTTCCAACCTCCGTCGACGAAGGCGAGTGTGGTCGGGATCATTTTGTGTGTGGCGGTTGCTATCATGACCGCCAGTGCGGTTCTCCTCCATTCCAATCGCGGTGGCGTCTCCGAAAGCGGTTCATCAACTTCGTCAACGTCGCCCTCGAGCTCCAACGCTCTCTCCATTCAACGCTCTTCCTTGCAGGTGAGGAGGGCCATGCTAGTTACAGGTTCTGGCGGATCTGGCGGGAACGATCCAGCCCGTGGCCGAGATTCAGGAAGAAGATCGTCATTATCGCGAAGACACCAGCCTTCGCCCCTGCGCCAAACACTGGCAACGGCTGAATCTGGTAGCCCACCACCTCCTCCGCCCCCGCATTTCCCCCCTCCAGCTGAGGACGATGACGAAAATCTTAACGGGGCCTCGAGCTCCTTCGTTGACTGGATCTCAATTTTATTGTTGATTCCTATCTTTCTTCAGCTTAAGAAACTTTTCTTCCGGCGTACGCAGCTCTCAGGCTCAGTGACGGCAGCAGCTGGTGCTGGTCTCGCCTCAGACGAAAGTTTCGCAGATACTTCGTCATCTAACGATCTGACCTGTGGTAATATCTTACTTCTACCATCACCCTCAGCCAAGGTTTTGCCGAAACCCAATCCGACGACCAACCGCGCTTGCCAGAATGTCCTACCTTTGACTACGAGCCATTTGTCGACCATGGTTGGCTCTCAGGACCACCCTACCCACCTTCCTATACACGACCCAAAAAATATCGAAGCTACGGGGGCGGGTCGTACGTTAAGGTACCTGTCAACGCTCGCATTCATGGCCGGAGCTTTCGTTTCACCACTGTTGCCTCTTTTCTTGTTTCGCCTCGCTGTTAGTCAGCCCGAGTTGACTGAACCCGCGAAGCCGACTGGGTCGGTCGATGGCGAGAGCAGCGAGGAAGGTGAGGTTTATGATATGATTCTTGAACGACCCGAGGTTCGTCCAGTCGAAGATCAGGTATGTTGTTCCTATTGAGTACCTTTTGAGAGTATTTTTTTGACAATAATTATTAGGTTCTCGCTCGCATTGCTATGCATTTCCGTCCGCTTAGAGATGATTTCATGGATTCGGAATCGGAATCAGATGATGTCCTCGATAGTCCAATTCATTCTAAAATACAAACACCCACGCCAAGTGATAGTCCTATAAAGATCGCAAAGGTGTGTTTCCGCCGAGTTTCGGCCTGTCCTGATAATACCATATCGCAATCTCTAACGTGCTCTATTATATACATAGCTCCCTCCGACCCCGAACGCTCTGAATCCCCAGGCAAGCACGTTTGTTCCCAAAAAGTCCCGGATCACCCACGACGAACGCCTCGCACGATGGAAGGCGACTCGGAAGCAGATCCCACAATCGCCACCCCAACTTGGTCGCAACCCAGCCCGAACTGGTGAATCGTCATCTCAGATCCCACAGGCTAGCGGTACCGCAAATATATCGGGAGACTTCCCTCGATCGTCGATGAATCCGTGGCCGCAGCCGCCACCACCACCAGCTCGGACCCCGGGATCGTCACTTCAAAGTACCGATTCTGGAAGTCAAACGGGGCCTACATTGACACCCAACCAGAAGTCTAGCCTCCGGAGAAAAATGAGAAAGAGGGCACAAAGAGAAAGGGATTCCTCCCAAGGCGATATCACTGTTTCGGGCTCTAGCTCTAACTCCATGGTGTAAATGCGGCCTTCGACGTCGAACTTGAACAAGAGACTCTGGGAACCATCTCCATTTTTACTCTATCTCAATTCTTTTATTTTTGCTGTTGTATCATTTATTTCTCCCGCATTCCTATTGTAGCGCACTCTCTTGGATGTACGTTACTACCGCCATAGATACCACACTTGTATGACCAACAATAACTATCCTTCTCCTTCGCTCCACCATACTCCGCAGAAGGGATGGAAACCGACAGGAATGGAGGAAATATACACGTACCCCTCCAATCTTACGCTATATTCTTTGTCCTTTTCTCATAAGCCCGTTTAAACACCTTTGAACTCGCAAATCTCCATTCGAGCCCCAGCGCGGTCTTCATCATTGGTTCTAAATCATGACTTGTGCACAATACAAAATCAGGTTTTGCCCCTCCCTCTCCGCTCTTTAAACGGCGGCTCTCAATCACCGCTTGCATTCTGGCATTCAAGAATGTACCCAGACTCGTTTGGTCATCTGAATCGGGCTTATAATTTGTGGATAAGGCCCGAAACGCAGAAAGAGGGGTTGCGAGCGCATCGGTGGCCTCTAGATCTGTGAGATAGGGCGGTCCGATGTGATGTAACGAAGTAGAAGTATTCAGACGATTTTCAGCCGCTGGATTGTCCTTGAACGTGCGTAAGTCGTGCACGAGAAACGACAGTTGCTGCTTCATTGTTTTGAGTTTTTCTAGGTCAGTGTTTTCCTGACATCCAGCATGACAGATCAGTACAGGACCTCAAATAACAAACTAGAGACCGCACCGATACGACATTTTTACATCCATTGTCCTCCGGTGGTTGATATTTTGCGTCCTTCTGTCTGGTCATCGTGTCCGGCAAAGGAGCTTGTCTCAGAGTTTGAAGAACAGGAATCTTAGAACTTGATTCAAGCCTCAATTCTGCGAGCGATTTCCTTGTTAATGTTAAGCCCAAATGCACCTGTATGAATTCGGAGTCGCAATGAGCTTATTATGTCTTGATTATGTCGTGTGATTGAGATGCATTTTTAATTTAGTGTTTTGTGGCTGTGCTCTGAATAAATTTATTTGGTCGGAAGATGTAAACCAAACAATGGTGTACAAATAAAGAAGTAATTCCCCGATATGGGTAACAATGGCAACGGTTGTTCCGAACCGCCTCTATTGTGATAATTTTGTGTCAGAACAAAAGGATTGTCCGGAGAATGCACAATGCATTCTGCACATCGAGTCAGACGATGGGCATTGACCCTTCTCCAACCCCGCCCATTCTCACATTTCGTTCCTTTGCTCTTACCACCACACTCTCATTCACGCTTAGCGTCCTCACGACCTCGCGATGTTCGCGAATTACCCCCTGCTCCTGCTGTTTCTACCTATAACAACAAGTGCGTATCGCAGTCCTTGGCCATTTTCGTTCATTTTCTCACCAAAGGAAACTACAGTTGCCCAATCTACTCCAACAGTTCTCTGTATTCCAGGCCAATGTCTTCAAGGATATTCCAACACAACGAGTACGCATTACATTTAAGCGCGCTGAAAGGCTACGTCCTAATGTCTTATGTTCTTACAGTTGGTGCCAAACTCTCTTTTCCTGGCACATCCACACCTATTACTCTTCTCCCCGGTGTTTATGAGGCGACGACAAACCCACAACTCCTCCACGATGCTCTCACGTCTTCTTCAACTTCCTCGATCTCATCCCCTGGATTCACAAACTCCACATCGATATCCTTGCCTTTAAATCTTGCCCTACAAGCAGGTGCTTCAATCTACTCAGGATCTCTCTATTCCGGCCAAGCCGCCTTTTCCTCCCTTCCCACTACACCACTTATCAATTCTTCGACACCAATACCGGCTAAAGCTCTTGTTCTATCCTCGAATGTATGGGTCGCTCTGAAGACAGGATCCACTGACCGCGTTATCGTATGGGACGCGATTCCAGACGTCGGGCAACTTCCACAATTCAACCAAGGCTCCCTCTCGCTCTTGGATATGCAATCCTCCGCATGCACTCCGGGCTGTTCCGCCTCTGGATTATGCACTTCCTCAGGAACTTGTCAGTGTTCTCCTGGATTCACTGGGGTCTCCTGTGAGTCTTGCTCGTCGGGATTCTTTGGACCCAAATGCCAGTCATGTCCCACGAACTGCAAGACCTGCGACGATGGTATCAATGGTTCAGGAAGGTGCTTAAAGCCGGCTGTCGCCAACGACCCAACATCGTGTAACTGCAAGAATGGCGTTTGTGGGTCGAATGGACAGTGTACCTGCAGCGTCGGCTTTACCACAGGTGACGACGGCACTTTGTGCTCGAAATGTTCTCCTGGGTTCTTCTTGACTTCCTCTGGTGATTGTCAAAGTATGTCTCCATCCTCCTTTCGCCTGTTCGTTCCTTTTTTAATTGACATTATATCAGTCTGCAATAGCGGGTGCGCTCAATGCCAGGACGGGACCGGTTTGTGCTCAACCTGCAAGTCCGGATTCTCCACCGACGCCAATGACAAGACCCGATGCAATCCCGCTCCCCAAACGGCCTCAGGTGGGACTGTTTGCCCAGATGGCAGTTTCGGCGCGGGGGCCTCTTGTTCGCCTTGTGCCTCGCAATGCAAGACCTGCACAGGAGCCTCGTCGAACCAATGCACTACATGTGCTGATGGGCTGGTCTTCTTGAACGACTCGTGTGTCTCTCCGGATTCGAATGGCATCTGTCCAGGAACGAACCTCATCGCGGACAACAACAAGCGCGAATGCGACAGTAAGTTCCTTCATTGTATACGTTATGTTTCCTTTTTCAACAAATTTGCGTTTTAGGCTGTGGCGCGAAATGCACGAAATGCGCGATTTCTGGCTTTAACGCAGGTTCCACAGCTAGCCAGAAGAAATGCACGGGATGCATACCTGGGTTCTTCCTCAACAATGGAGCTTGCGTCGCAGATTGTCCTACGGGAACTACTGTCTCATCTCAAGATAATTTAACATGCATTCGTTCGTATTATTTTTCTCATTTAACTACCACCCAATATTCACCATTAACCCACTTTAGCTTGCGATTCGTCTTGTAGCGCCTGTGCTGGATCGTCGACTTTTTGTACATCATGCACCAACAACCAACTCTCGTCTGGCGGACGTTGCATTGCTACTTGTCCCTCAGGAAGCTTCTCCGCCTCAGGTTCCTGCCTAACTTGCCACCCCGACTGCACCACCTGCTCCGGTGGGGCCTTTAACCAATGCTCAAGCTGCCCCTCAAGTCGGCCCGTTCTGACCAATGGAAGGTGCCTACCGACCTGCAGCAAGAATCAATATTTCGACACTTCCTCCTCTTCGTGCCAGACGTGCGACTCAAGTTGTTCCAGCTGTTCAGGCCCTGGATCAAACAACTGCCTTGCATGCTCAAGTGCCACACAGGTCCTCCGCAGCGGCACATGTGTTGCGGCGAATTGCCAATCTAGCTCCAGCGTCGTTCCTGGTCTCGGCGTCTGTCTCTCAGAACTGGCGATCGCCGCACCATCCGGGACGAGCACGGCAGCACCGCTTCCAACGGTGACAGGAATCAACTCGCCAACAGTTGCTGTCAAGCGAGGAAGGCTCGAGTGGTGGCAGATCCTGCTCATGGCGCTTGGATGCGCCTTTATCTTCCTCGTCATCATCTGGCTGTGTCGCAGGCGCCAGCGCAAGAAGCGCGCCAAGAAGACGGCGGCATTTGCTGCCTCTGGATTGAATGGCGCCGTTAATCGCACGTCCACGAGCTGGCGATGGCGCCTCATTCGGTTCGGCGAGAAGCTCTTTGGGCACACTCGCAGCAGGCGAGCGAGGACCGTGCCGAGCATCGTCCACTTAGGCCCAATGCACGACAGACACGACGATATCAAGCTGGCGACAAAGCTCAGAGCAGCAGAGGAAGCGAGGGCGGCATCACCTCTTATCCCTAATACCGTTCCTGCTGCAAATCCGAGTCGGAGTAGAACGTCGGATAGTGATGATTTTGATATGGTCAATCTCATCGGGTCGTATAATCGCCCCGCTTCGCCGCCGCCGACAAGGTATCACCCACACCACACACGCGTGACGGCGGCAGACCAAAGGTCCATCAGCGATGCGAGCAGCCAGATGTCCGCGCCGTCACTGTATTCACAGATGACGGGTGTACCACGGCGCGCCCCGGATGCAAGGCAACCTCTGAAGAAAGACTTGACTTCAAGGTTCTCTGCGAGCACGTTTGGTTTAGGTGAACGATCAAAGGAGCAGAACAAGTCGAAGAACCCATTCTGGAAATGATCTGTCCTTCCCACTGTCTGCTTCATGTTTTTGTCTTATTTTTCCCCTCCCATCTCTTCCAACTTTATATGCTCTTTATTCCATTTCGTTCTCCATGATGACCCCTCTTCACGATAATCGACCATCTTTATACATGACATATTACGATCACGGACAGACTTTTACTTTACCTGATACCCGGACATTCCATTCATGACCTGAACATACATATCTTTTGTTGCATCACATCCTACGACACCTTCATTCATGTTCCATACCCTTGTTGTATTTCTATCCCGAACTTCCAATTATAGAGTATGTACTCGAGCTCAAACTAATTGCCACGTAATCCATAGCCTCGAATTAGTACCCGATTACAGTATCAGTAAATACAGAGCACATATAAGCATGATACAATTTGTCGGTACAACCCTACAATGACGTCCGATTAAGTAGAGATCTGGGTGGACGGTAAATCTATCTAGAAAGAATATACAACACATAAATAAGTGCATCAGCAAATTAACATCTAGGTATCCCTTTAAAGTTCAAAAGTCTTGTCATCGTCAGCGGGAGCGATTGGCTACAGTTACTCAGCAAAGGACTTACATATGCCTTCTGCCCTGCCGCTACTGCGGCCAATCGCTCTTCTAGCAGAATTGCGGCCTTTGCCTTCCAATCCGTTTCCAAAAGCCGTATGAGCCGTTCCTGTACAGCCTTCTCCGTCATGTAATTGGGTATGAACCTGAGCAAGTATTTGAGAACGTGAGAGACAACGTGTGGAAGGTGTCAACGAACCTTGGTATCTCAGTCTGCGTTCCGAGTTTGATTGCCTCGACAAAGCCGGAATAATTTCCTTTATGGACGTTGTAAACATATCTGGATAAATCAATTATGTGGAATTCTGAGGACAGGCTGCAATTCGCTTACGGTGGATCAAGCAGATTCAACGAAGGATGCTGAGAATGCCATTTTGCCTTGTTCCATGGATCGCTCCTGTCCCAATTAATAATCTGAAGAGACTCAGCCTTACCCTCATGCAAGATCTGGAGTGCTTACCGGGTTGAGGAACGGAATACCCTGACACAGAGCGTTGTATGGTGATGGGCTCCAATATGGATTTCCAACACCGATTAACATCTTACTCGATGCGATCTCGTGCGCGAATTCCCTCTGGTTCAAACGCCCTTTATTAATCACCCTATGTCCCCTATCTTCGATATCGTTCATGACGCCTTGTTTTTCGGGTTCCCATTGGTAATGTTGGTTGATTTGCCACCCGCCGACGAAGTCGATGCCGAGCCCTTGAGCAGCCAGGGAGAAGTAGCTCCGGTTCCAGGTAAATCGATGGTCGTAGACGTAGGTGAGCTGCTTCATCAGCATCCAGACCTGATGCGAGCGCCCTGCAAGGGGAATAACGGGTATTTTTGAGCACTCCTCTTCGAATGAGAATCTGAGGGTAAAATTAAGCTCTACGTGGAGAGGAGGAAGTAGACCAGGACGAACCCTAGGTATTGTATCGGCCCTTCTCCATCCTCAAACCGGGGGTCGGGGTTGGCAGACAGGATCCATTTGCCTTTCATCAGGGAAGCACCATGGTGGCGGCCGTCTGGTGATGAGAAATATTCAAAGTCAAATATTTTCCATGCCGGGATCCCACTGGGATTATTAGGTCCTTTCACACAATTCGGGTCCTTATGGCAATCCCCTGCTTTATTTCGAATAACCACCTATGCTAATGTCAAAAGGGTGGGCAAATAGATATGAATGCTCGCCTACTTTCACTAGGTCAGGAAATAGACGGTATTGTTCTAAGGCCTCGTCTAAACGGAACTATCGTTAGGTTCTAGGTTTAAAAGTGGAGCAGGAAAGACGTACTAAAACTATTTGCAAATAGCGTTGTGTACCCTAATTCGCGTAGATTTTTGTACTTGATGATATCAGAAGTAAGAATCAAACAAGTCATCATGGCCAGTCGAAGAGTTGGGAATTACCACGGACAAGCCCCTAAGAGATTTCAACCAAACAAACTGTTGCCGTCTTCCTAATCACGTACCATATACCCTCTCCACCTCTCCAATCCCGAACGACGGCCTCCTCAAACCAATGGGACGCCAATAACGCGACTTTCTGCTGATTCGCGCCACAATTGTTGAGAGCCATACAGACATATAACTCTCTCAACGTCTGAGCATTCCATTCATGGTACTTCTTCCTCGTCGTGTCCGGAGGTGGGAAATCCTGGGCAATGTGCGAAGGGAGTGGTCTGTACGCGGTCGCTGGCAATTGTTCGGACGCTTGACGATGGAAGCCGAAGTTCGTGGACAAAAATTGCTGGTCTATTTTTGGGAAGAAGAGAAAGACAGAGTAGAGGAACGACCCGCAGGATAGCACGAGCAAAATCCTTGCGACCGATGTCCTGGTCATCGTAGCCATGAACGCTGGACCTCTCAGGGACGAATACCTTGTCGGCTTATTTGCATGTCTTTGCTCTTAGGAACAGACTCTTCGGGTTTGA
>Ga0307513_10010413_pt1 | contig 11657 bp, 2 predicted proteins | sample 15_EM_MG_FD_202174 | JGI IMG/M metagenome (GOLD analysis project Ga0307513, IMG submission 202174) | Populus trichocarpa ectomycorrhiza microbial communities from riparian zone in the Pacific Northwest, United States - 15_EM | ecosystem: Host-associated > Plants > Roots > Unclassified | place... | reverse complement strand
TCAGAAGTTTTAGACAGAAAGCTGAATGGCATTGTCCATGGCATCGGTTCTTGATAGATGGTTTTTCTTGCTTTCTCGTTGATGTATCATGTTAACAAAATAATAATTTCAAGTCACGGGAAACTTGGGTAAGCAGTTCCTGTTTTTCCCGTATTTGAGTTTTTTGTTTCTTTCACATCTGATTAAAAAGCGTAACATCAATATCTGTAATTAATTGACTGGTTTATAAATCATAGCCACTGCTTTCCTGTGAAAATAGAACTGGAAGAGGAAGGGATTAATTAAAAGAAATTTGCTGCTCACAAATCTTGACAGTGTTCATACACGCAAATCTGCTCCTAGGCGTACGAAGACTCTCCAACGCAGATTTCTCCGACGACATGCCCTTTATCTTCTTATACTAAAACCTTTCAATTCACTTCACTAGTGAGTCGTTTAGTGTTTATCTGACTTTTCAGCCTAAGAGAAGGCAGCCCATTCATCAATAAATGCATGTCATCTTCGGCGATAATCATGCTGAAGCAAAAAAGAAAGAAAAAAATGAAGGTAGCAGACATGCATTAATTACTTAACTAAATAAATATTATTATAATATTAACTTGGAAACAAAATTCCGAAATGAATTAGCACCTGAACTTTTTTATTATTATTTTTGAGGTATTTGAAAATGTGATAAAGGTTGTTTTCAAAGTGTTTTTTATTTGGAAATATATTAAAATAATATTTTTTTATTTTTTAAAATTTATTTTTAACATAAAAACATTTAAATGATTTAAAAATACTAAAAAATAAATTTAAAATTAAATTTTAATAAAAAATAAATTCAACTTTAATTCATGGAATTGAAAATTTGAGTTGAATAAATGCACAAGAAGTCTCGAGACCGGAAGTAATGAGCAGCCCAGCACTACAAGAAAGGCCCGGAAATAGTTGGAGCACAAACCATCCATCAAAATAAAATACAAGAATTGTACTAGAGCCCATCAATAACAATTAGTAAATCCCAGAAAATAGTTATGATCCAATATCATCAATTCACAAAATTGTTGGATTGGATTATATAAAAGCCCAAAATCCACATCCGATTATCTATTTTTAACTGAGATTTCGTGTTAGAAAGCACCCAAGTTACTTGAGCCATGGGCAATCTTCTTCTTCCTGTGTGATTTATAGCCAAAGATATCAGCTTTGACCTGGCTAAATCAGAGACAAAAAAGAATCCATGACCTAGACAACGACAGCTAAATTACTAAATTTAATGACTTTCACAGGCAATGCAATTGTGAAGCATACTAGTCAACTAGTCGTTTTGCATGCCGTGTGCGTCATCATGTTGATGGACTTTCCCGGCAGATGAGTGAAGATACGCGTATTTCTCATCTCCAGCGTAGATAGATAAACCAACGGCAAGTCTCAGACTCAGCTTTAAGCTGATATTTGATTTGAAGTTCAGATCTTGACGCTGGGCTCCCACCATGGAAATATTGCACCGCTCCTTTCCCTACGAAATCCTTGTGAAGTGTTTGACGGGGAGTAGACAATCTGTAAGCATCGAGAAATAGTAAGAACGCGGGTCGAAACTAATTCATCCAAGTAAGATTTATAATTATAATTAAACCAAATAAATTGGTTCGGTTAAACCATGTCAAGATTCAACTAGATTAAAAGGTTAATTTTGAAAAAAAAATTACTTAAGAGTATGATTTAATCCTCGTACAAGATCAACTAAATGATTAAGATTAGTTTCGAAGTGTAGAAAGTTATGTTTATTAAGGTAATTGGTCTGTTAGACCCAAGACCTGGTGACCCGAGCCTAGGCCAGGTTTGGTCTTGGGTCGGGTCCTATACCGATTATTTTATACGAGTTAAAACATAAAAGTAAAGGCAAACCTCAATAAAGTCCTTAATCTTTGAGATTAGTCTCAATTTGGTCCAAAATTTTTTATATATATATATCTTAATTAAATATTAAATATATAAATAAAATCTCAATGATCCATCATTTACTTTTAGTCTACGGAATTGTTAAATAATCATATAACTTTTCTCTTTTCACAGTGAAATCTCTAAAATTCTTGTTTAAATCATGACTTGTGTGATGGATGAAAATATATAAAAATATATAAAATTTATGTTTTTTTATATAATTTATTCATTCGTGAGAGATTTTAGTAAATTTACAAGATTTTAATGAGATAAAAAAAATCATATGATTTTCAAGTAATTATCTAATCATTGTATTAACAAGTTGAGAGTCTTAGATGAAAGACTGGTTAAAGATCTAATTTCTCATTAGCATAGATCTTAACTAGCTTCCTATCAAAACCACCGATTGCGATATTGATATAAAAATAATATTTATTTTTATATTTTTAAAATATTTTTGAAAACATTTAAAATTTTTTATTTTTTTCTTTTAATTTTTTTTTTATGTTTTCAAAATATTTTAATGTATTTATATTAAAAATAAAAATTTTAAAAATATTATTTTAATGTATTTTTAAATTAAAAGGACCCACAATCATATTATTAAAGAAGTACAAAGAGTAAAGATTAAAATGAATTACCTTTCAAAGTTCCTTCTTCGTTTCTTTTTTCTTTTCTATTTTTGAACATCATCTTTCAGAGTTCCAAGTCAAGTCAAGTGAGGCTTCGTCTCAAATTCAATTACTGAAACCCTATGTCACGCAATCGGTTTCAACCTTCTATTTAATTTAATTAAATTTAATTTCTATACATCTATTTCTTTGTTTACTATCCCAGTCCATACTCAAAGTGCGTTTTTTTAAGTCCAATTTTTTTAATATACAACATTTTACTGACATGACCACACCTTTAAAACAAATAATTCAATTTTACAGATTTTTTTACTCCAAAAGGTTTTCTCAAACTAATCTACAATTTTCTCAGTAGTTGCTAATTATAAATACAAGTTTGATAGTTGGAGGAGGGCTTGAAATAGTTATTAACTAGTTTCTGTATAAAAAAAAATTTAACATAAGTTAATCTGATTTAATAAGTTAATTTTCAAATCTCTTTACTTAATTTTTATTTAACTCGAGTTTAAAATTAATCTATATAAAAATTATTTTAAGATGATTTAGTCTACTTAGTGGTTTTAAAAATAAACCAGATAACTAGTGAAAATTATGATTTGGATTTAAAAAAAAATCAAGATGATATTTTTTTTATAATATTAAAACAATAATATATTAGATCGATTTAAATTTTATAGTTTTACTTGTGAAACCTGTGATTTAGATTATGGATTCTAAAAAGTAAAAACCTTACAGAATTGGATATGTTATATCCATAACCATATCTGGAATTAAACCAATGCAACGGGTCTCAAACCATAGATAAAATCTTACTTTACAATATTCTTTATTTTTTATTTTTTTTATTTATTACTACATATTTAGGCTGAATTGAATACAAATATTTCTTTTTTTTTTCTTTCTTTATTTGGGAAGTTTTGATGAACCTTGGTTTGAACAATTGGACAACCCTATCATTTTCTCTTAATTTTTGTTATGAGGTACGAGAAAGACCCGATTTCATGTTATTATCATCAACCACATAATTTTCCAAACCATGCGAGGATTTTTTTGCGTGTCCTTTTAATATATTTGACCGATTCTGTTCTCTTCTTTTAGTCCAAGACAGTGATGCATAGCATTCAAGACTTCATTTTGCAAATAGAGGCCTCGTAGAAAGAAATGAATGTGGTAGCCCTTTCCCAAGAAACAAATAAATTACAAACTTTGAGTCCACCAAGCATTTAAATCCAAGTATTGCGTTCACATCTATCCCTTTCTGATGTATTTATTTACCTGGAATTGATAATTAGCACGCCAGAACTCATCTCTTTATACTCGAAACTGTCACTGAAGCAACCTAGCCCATTTTGCTACCACACAATTCCATTCCTCCTATGCTACTTCCTCTTGCCAGAATGAATTCCTCGGCTTTTTCTTTTCTTTCAGATTTTGTTCTTGTATTGTTGCTCTTCATTCATGTCCCTTCATCCTCGAGCAACGATGACCTGTACACTGCCTGTAGTAAAAAGTTTGAATGTGGGGGTATTTCCGCGGATTTTCCATTCTGGGGAAATGACAGATCACCTGACTGTGGCCTTCCTGAATTGGAGCTCAGGTGTGAGAATAATATCGCCAAGATGAATATCAGTCAGGTTACGTATCGTGTTTTGGATTTCAATCCGGAAATGGGAACTCTCAGGGTTGCAACAGAGGACTCCTTTGTTGGATTGTGCTCACCTCAATTTATGAACAGCACGTTCAATCCTAAGGTTTTCGAGTATGTTGAGGGTTACAAAAATCTTACATTCTTTTATGGTTGCAAGGATGCTCCTCCAACCATACCTGGTATAATACCTTTCACTTGCAAAATAAATGAGGTTAATGATCAAAGTGGTTATATCCAAGAAGGAGATATTGGTCCAGGGGAATGCAATCGTAGTGTCTTAGTGCCAGTTGCTATAACATATGGGCCACTAATCTGGAATCTGCAAGCTTTGGAAGGACACCTGAAAAAAGGATTTGAGGTAAGATGGAAGTTCGATAGGGAGGCGTGTGGGGAATGCATCCCCTCTTTAGGAGCTTGTGGTATTGACGATGTAACTAATCAAACAACTTGTTACTGTCCAAATCAATCAAGTGGATCAAGAATATGTGCTCCTCCTGGTCCTGCTATACCAGCTACAGGTATGTACCTCAACTTCTCCTCGAATCAGTTTATGATGAACTCCAGTCGCTTGTTGATGCTTAACACACCTTAATTAGTTCCGTTCCTGTTTGTTATTTTATTTTTATTTTAAATAGACTTGGACAGAAGTAAACATCATAGCTAAGAACTTAACTTGTCTGCTTTAAGAATTGCCTAAATTATTTATTCAGTCCTCGTTTTATTAGAAAAATAATTAGTTATTCCATCTGATTAAAAAAAGACAATATTATATCCCTATGTTTTCATTTCCATGATAATTTAATCTCTTCACTAAGTGTTTGTTAATTAAGAGTTGAGTTGTCATTAACCATCTAGGTGGTGGCCCAGTGGTAAGAACTTGGAATTAAGAGGTTTGCTCCCTCTGTGGTTGGTCTCAGGTTCGAGCCTTGTGGTTGCTCATATGATGGCCATTGGAGGCTTACATGGTCGTTAATTTCAGGGCCCGTGGGATTAGTTGAGGTGCGCGCAAGCTGGCCCGGACACCCACGTTAAACTAAAAAAAAAAGAGTTGAGTTGTCATTGATTTAACCTTTTTTTTTTCAAAATATCCTCTTTTGAATTAAAATAAATTTATAAAACTTGATTTAAAGTCTATCTTCTCACAATCTATATCGTGGGTCAAATGAATTAACTAAAAAATAACATCATTTAAAAAAAGTGATTTCTCCTATGAATTTGGTCTAGGTTAAGCGTCAAGTCAGCGATTATAAAATTGACCGCCGAGCAAAAATTATAACTATGAATTTTTCCATTTTTAACATGCATGTGATTGTTGCCTCTTGGAGCTGTTCATATTCCTTGACGGCTGGACCGGCAAAGTACCAAACAAAAACATACAATAACGAAGGATTTGTAAATTCTTGCATCCGTAGGGGGGATTCGGGGAGTGGTGGTCCGAGACTCTCTGGCATATTTTTACCTTAGCTTGCATGGATATTCAGGGGATGAGATGGTGATTTAGGAAGGATCTCATCTGACAAACAACCTAAACCCCGAAGAAATAATTAATTATTCGATTGGAATTAGCAAATCTAATCAACATAATAGAAATTACAGGGAACATTTGATAACACCAGGAAATTCACAAGGTGATGCAGAAATTGAGTCCACATCAGAGACTTGGTCTTTTTGCAGATGTCATTTTCTTCTTTGTTTTTTTTCCTGGAATAATCTATAATATGAAACTTCAAATTCCCACCTCCTGTTTTCCTCTGATTTGACTTTAGGTGGCATCTATGAAATTAGTTTTAAATAATTCACACGTTTACTCTAGAAATTTAAACATAGGGCACCGTAACATCACAAAATTCTTTTTCCTTGATTCGTCATCATACCATATAAACTTAATCAGCCAAAATAATAGCACAAAGGATATCAATATAAGGTTAAATATCTAGGTGGTGGCCCAGTGGTAAGAGTTTGGGACCAAGAGATTTGCTCCCTCTGTGGTCTCAGGTTCGAGCCATGAGGTTGCTCATATGATGACCACTGGAGGCTTACATGGTCGTTAACTTCAGGGTCTGTGGGATTAGTCGAGGTGCGCGCAAGCTGGCCCGGACTCCCACGTTAAATTAAAAAAAAAATATAAGGTTACAGTAACTCATATTTACAATAAATTATATTTAATTTTTATATTTTTATAATGTGAAAGTAGTGCTGTGTTTATGACTCTTTTTTTATATAGATTTTCATTTAATAAATTCATACCTGGAGCAACAATTAGGATCTTAAAAACTAAATAATCTAAAGATATATCATGAAACTTGCTTCAATGTGGTCATTGATGTTTCTGGCTTTCATGATTTTTTTGCAGAGAAGAAGTCTCGAAACAGTGCACTCGAAATTGGTATAGTTCTGCTACACACACTTTATAAAATCAACACCAAGAATACATGCTGAGCATTTTGGTTTATTTATTTATTTTCATTTCCAGGGCTTAGCTCAGCAGGTGTTGTTGTTGGTGCCTTTTTGGGATGCTGGATCATGGCCTTTATACAACGGAAGAGAAGAAAAGCTGCCCTCGAGAAAACCGAAGAACTTCCTATAGCAACTCCTCCAAGCAATGGCCTGGCCACCTCAACTAATCTCTCTTACAATTTTTAGAAATGGAATTTTGATGTGAATAATACTATCTAAATATTTGTGAGAATTACAATTTTAGTTACGTGTTTTGAAATACTCTTTTGTAATATCTCTAAGCCTCTTCCATTTCCGTGCGACAAATTAAGATGGTTTTAATCTTATATTTTTAATTAATATAAATTTTCCATATAAATTCCACGTCACCATCTGTTTTTTTTTTTCCTTTTCATATTATCGTAACAAAATCGGCATTCCCACCGCACCTAAGAAAATATTAATTATTTATTTTCCTATAACTCTTTAATTAATTAGAATTCAAGATTGCAAGTGTTTTTCTGCTGGGATGAATAAAGATCACAACATATTAGCCCCAATTGATCATAAAGTATTAAGACAATTGAATCTAAAGTAACACCTAGGGAGCCCGCAAGCCTCTCCATGGATTTGGGCATATCAAAGTTTGAATGTATGAATGAATATATATCAATTTTAATTCAAATATATATATATATATATATATATATATTAATTACAAATTGAAAAAAGTGACTCCTTACATAAGTCGCTTGTAATTAATGTTTTCTTTATAGAGAAAAAAAAAAGAAAAAAAAAACAGAGTGGGGAAAAGATTAATTCCAACCTAAATCGGGTTTTTCTTCTATTATTGTCTATAACTGGAAGTCAGATGAATAGGTATTTTAATTTATAAAATACCAAAGGATAAAAAAGTTCATGGAAAACTATAATTTATGTAGCAAAAGGAGCCTTAACGTGGAAATAATTAAGTTTAGAACTATCTTAATTCCTAAAATAAAATATTTTAAAGCGTCTTATTTTATTTTTTATCTTTTTAAAAACCACGCCACGTGCCTTTCAAATTTTCCTTTTGTATGCCAGAACCAACTTTTTAGCCTTTCTAATGACTTTTTCAAATTCAATTATATTGTCAATTATTGTTCGTCTACATAGCTATATACTCTCTCAACTTATCAATTAACCAAAAAAAAATGAGTTCACTATTCATCTTCTTACATAGAATTGTTTATTAGAACAATGCTTTATTTATTTTTATTTCATTAATATTAGATTTATTGAGTATTAGGTTTCATAATTTATTTTGATTTACTTTCATAAACTATTCCGGTCTCATGACTCAATTGATTCACGAGTTTGGTGGGTTAACTCAATATTGTTTTGGATTTTTTTTAATTTATTTTGTTTTCAATTTCACCTTTCAACATTGGCTTGCACTAGGAATTGAGTTTCATAACTTATTTTAATTTTTTTTTATGAGGTTATCTCAGTATCATAACATGAGTTGCGAGTTTAGTCGGTTAACTCGGGTTATTTTTGGGTTTTTTTTCATTGTCATCCTTTAACATTGAGTTGATTAGGAATTGAACTTCATAATTTATTTTAATATTTTTGGGATATTCTCGATCGTGACTCGAGTCGTAGGTTTGACAAGTTAGCTTGGGTTGACTACAATTATTTTTTTATATTTTTTTAATTTATTTTTTTCAATTTCATCCATCAACATAGAGTTGATTGAGAATCGGGCTATATAATTTATTTTGATTTGCTTTCGATTGGGTTATTCTAATCTCATAACTTAAGTTGCGAGTTTGACAAGTTAATCCGAGTAGATTCAAGTCATTTTTTGGGTCATTTTTTAATTATTATTTTTAAATCTTATCCTTCAATATTGGGTTGATTAAGAATTGAACTTCATAATTTGTTTTAATTTTTTTTATAGGGTTATCCTGGTCTCATGACCAGGGTTATGATTTAACAGGTTAACCCGAATTGATTTGGGTCAATCCAATATGTATCATTTCAATAATTAGAAAAAAATTAAAATTTAGAAAAGAAAGATGTTTTTTTGGAAAAAAAAATTAATCAAATTATTTTTTTATCGATAATCTAGATTGCTTTTAGTCCCTCCAAGTTAATGATGTTACATTAAATCAATCCTCACACGGTTTAAGGTTTTTTTTACTAAAAAACACATAAATAATATCTTGATATGTTTTTATTCCAAAAAAAAAATTAATTTAACCTGCGGTGTCGCATGAACCAATGATATAGTTCTTTCTAAATGCCAAGAGTAAATATTTTTATTGCTTAAGTGTATAATTTCTTGAGATAAATTATAATGTGAAGGGACTTACTCAATTATTCAATTTGACCTTTTGGATCGAAAACGAGCCCTCGAAACAATTGGATTTAGAAGAAGAAGAAGTATTTTGTTTAGCTTTGAAAAAAATAAAATCAGAGCATTGAAATGAGGATTGGTTTTGGATTCGTTTAATAGCCTCAATAATGCTAGGAGAACACTCTGGCCAAAAGTGCTTCTCCAAATGGCAAAGAGGCGTTCGATCTACACACTCCACACCATATATAGGAAAATCCACCGAATCTAAATGCTTCTCCCCAGCTTTGACCCGTCTTAGACGTGCCTCCCCGAGATATGCACTATCCACGTCTGACGTCTCCTCTCTTTCAAGCTCCAGTTGGTGTACATGTACATGTACATTAGCTCGTTTTCCGTTACAGATGGAACTATTTTTTAAAAAATATATATAAAAAATATTAAAAGTACAAGGAAAATGTTTTTTTTTACTATGTTATTAAATTTATCAGCAATAGGCTTAAATTAAATTGATTGATTTTATAAGTTCAAATATAATTTTAATAGAAACATCATTTAATTTAAAAAAAAAAACCTTCAAAATGACAAATTTTTTTAAAAAAACATTATTGAAACAATGATACATTGAATCGATCTCAGTCTCTCAGTGACCCGTGTTATAGACTCCATTGAGTTTAATAACTTTTTTTATAAACTTTTTTTTAATTATATGATAGAAATATATGGTCATAAAATTGAGCACGAACCTAAAAATAAAAACTTATTTGAGACAATTATAACTCTATAGAAAGCAAACAAAAATAAATCATGCAATTTATTTTCTAACCAGTCTAATATTAAAGGATAATGGATGAACTTGTTAAATCTATGAACCTAAAAGACACCCTAATAACCTTGTCAGATCAATCCTTAATTAATCTCCAAAAGTGTAAAAAAACTACTTCAAAACCCAAAATCAACTCAGAACTTAGTTTCTTTTCGAGCTCAGATCTATTTTTGTATGCACTTTTAAGGTAAGGAAAAAAAAAACACATAATTCAAACTCCAGCCATTATATAGAACCATTTAGAACAAAAATCTATTTTTTTGGTAGTCAGAATCCGGCAATTCTCCTTCTCTCCTCTAACTTAATAGGACTGAAAAATAATGAAAATAAAGTTTAGTATCAAAATTATTTTTTCGAGAATCAGAGCGATCGGTCATCTAATAGCAAAAAAGAAAACAAGGGATTCAAATGTACTTTTCAAACAAAATTAAAAAGCACCTTCTATTTTACTCGTGTTTTTCACTTAAATCCTCTAACTTTCAATTCAATCATCTTTTAAAAAAACATGCAATTGAATATTAATGTTCAATCATGAAAAAAAAAGTTTGATAATCAAATTTAAAATTTATAAAAAAATCATTACTCAAATCCATAGTGGGATGTGAGATGATAAATAATGATTTTTAAACGGTAAAAATTTCACCCCATTCATATAATTTGACAATCAAGTATACATACTCAAGCAAAAGATTACATGTATAATATGAGTGATAGGAACAGCTACACACACTAAATACACATGAAAATCATGGTACAGAAATGTTTCTTGTTTATATAATTATTATTATTATTATTTCACTGTCTGTGTTTTGATAATTAGAGCTGGTGTCGATGAGTTTATTCAGATAGACCATGAAATGAAATCTTCTATAGGAAGAAGAACATGTTAGAAGTTTTTATCATGTTAAAAAGCTAATATTTTCACTCGACCCCATGCGAACTAGGGGTGATTATTTTTTATTCGGTTCGGTTTTTATCAAAAAAATGTAACCAAACCGAATTTTTTTTTAAAAAAAACCGAAACCGGTTCAAACCGACCGGTTTCAGTTCGGTTCAGTTTTTAGGACAAAAAAAGCGGTTTGGCTCGGTTTTTTCCTTTTTTTTCGGTTTTGGTTCGGTTCGGTTTGATTTTTTCAGTTTTAGACTTATAAAACCAAAACTGAACCGAACCGGTTGGTTTATTCAAAATTTTAATCGGTTTAATCGGTTTTTTTTCACGATTCAGTTTTTTCGGTAATTTTTTTCCGGTTTAATCGGTTTTTCAGTTTTTTTATCATCCCTAATGAAAACCACGGTTTGGTGCTTTTCAAAATACAATTTCAACCAAAAATTGAAAAATTATATTAAATTATCTCAACGTAAAAATAAATAAATTATTTGCTTAGGTTAATTCCGATAGTGTAGAAAAGATCGCTCCAAATAGAGATATATCAAGTGGTTATCCTGAAGCTATTAGTTGAAATTAACAGAATATAGACGCTGGTGTGTGCCTACTTACCCTATACTAACAATAGAATTATTAGCATGACTTGGTGTGAGTAATTTCCAAAAAAAATCACAAGGGTTAATACTTAATACCTTGTTGGAAATGGGGATGCTGCGCGGGGCCATGTCCATGTGGACCTGTCTTGCTCCCCTAAACCTAGGAAGTCCAATTAAATTAACAACTAAATCCTAAGGTTTTGTATATAAATAGCTAGCAAAATTCAACAAAATTTCTTATCCTTCCAAGCACTACACCATCATGCCTCCTGATCTCTCTGTTATACTCCCTCGTGTTCTCATCGTCTCTAGACGCAGCCTCCGCAAGAACAAATTTGTAGATTTTGTTGGTACGTGTTCGTTGTTTGA
>Ga0307513_10010412_pt1 | contig 11657 bp, 12 predicted proteins | sample 15_EM_MG_FD_202174 | JGI IMG/M metagenome (GOLD analysis project Ga0307513, IMG submission 202174) | Populus trichocarpa ectomycorrhiza microbial communities from riparian zone in the Pacific Northwest, United States - 15_EM | ecosystem: Host-associated > Plants > Roots > Unclassified | place... | reverse complement strand
TCTCTCCGCGAGCGGGAAGTGGCGCTTGACGCGCGAACTCCGTGACTAATCCTAGCGTCCCTGGGGTCCCCGTTGTGTTGCGGCGCCAGATATCGCGTGCTATCAGGCGCGCGGCTTTGGGACAGGGGTCTGCAGGACCTTTCGGACCGATGTGCTTTTTCCAAGCGCTTTCAAGCCTTTAAGGCTGCAGCGGAGTTCCCCGCCGCGGCTTTCGTACACGCACCGGGCGGACCAAGAAGTGGCGGACGATTCCAAGCTATCGAATGTGGGCTCCAGGTACGCGCAAGCTCTGTTCGATCTCGCGAGCGAACAGAAGCAGATCGCGGCCGTCGAAGCTGACCTGAAGTCCCTGAAGACGGCGCTGGCCACGAGCAAGGACCTGCGCGTCCTGGTGGGCTCGCCCGCGTTCGGCGCGGAGGATAAGGCCAAGGGCCTGGCCGCGATCGCGGCGAAGGCGAAGTTCAACCCCACCACCAAGAAGTTCCTGGGCCTGCTGGCCGCCAACGGCCGCGCCGCAGCGCTGGGCGCGGTTATCACGGGCTTCGAGGAACTCTCGGCCAAGGCCCGCGGCGCGGTCTCCGCCCAGGTCACCACCGCCATCCCGCTCAGCGCCGCCCAGTCCAAGGGCGTCGCCGCCGCGTTGCGCCAGGCGCTCGGCAAAGACCCTGAAATCGAGACCCGCGTCGACCCCGCCATCCTCGGCGGGATCAAGGTGCGGGTCGGCTCCCGTCTGTTCGACGCTTCGCTCAAGTCGAAGCTCGATTCCCTCAAGTTCGCCCTCAAGAGAGCGTAAGATCCATGGATATCCGCGCCGCCGAAATCTCGGCCATCCTCAAGTCGCAGATCGCCAACTTCGGCGAGGAAGCTGATGTCTCCGACGTCGGCTCGGTCCTCTCCGTCGGCGACGGCATCGCCCGCGTGTTCGGCCTCGACAATGTCCAGGCCGGCGAGATGGTCGAATTCCCCAAGGCTGGGGTGAAGGGCATGGCCCTGAACCTCGAACGCGACAACGTCGGCGTCGTGATCTTCGGCCAGGACCAGGCGATCTCGGAAGGCGACGAAGTCCGCCGCCTGGGCGAGATCGTGGACGTGCCGGTCGGCAAGGCCCTGCTGGGCCGCGTGGTGAACCCGCTGGGCGAGCCGATCGACGGCAAGGGCCCGCTGCAGAACGTGGCTGAGCGCCGCCGCGTGGACGTGAAGGCGCCGGGCATCATCCCGCGCAAGTCGGTGCACGAACCGGTGCAGACGGGCCTGAAGGCCATCGACACCCTGATCCCGATCGGCCGCGGCCAGCGCGAACTGATCATCGGCGACCGCCAGACCGGCAAGACCGCCGTGGCGATCGACACCATCCTGAACCAGAAGCAGATCAACGCCGGCACGGATGAGAGCGCCAAGCTCTATTGCATCTACGTCGCCATCGGCCAGAAGCGCTCGACCGTCGCCCAGATCGTCAAGACGCTCGAGGAGCGCGGCGCGCTGGACTACACCATCGTCGTCTCGGCCACGGCTTCGGAGCCCGCCCCGCTGCAGTACCTGGCGCCCTTTGCCGGCTGCGCCATGGGCGAGTGGTTCCGCGACAATGGCATGCACGCCGTCATCATCTACGACGACTTGTCCAAGCAGGCCGTCGCCTACCGCCAGATGTCGCTGCTGCTGCGCCGCCCGCCGGGCCGCGAGGCCTACCCGGGCGACGTCTTCTATCTGCATAGCCGCCTGCTCGAGCGCGCGGCGAAGCTGAACGAGGACAACGGGGCCGGCTCGCTGACCGCCCTGCCGCTCATCGAGACGCAGGCCAACGATGTCTCGGCCTACATCCCGACCAACGTGATCTCGATCACTGACGGCCAGATCTTCCTGGAAACCGACCTGTTCTTCCAGGGCATCCGCCCGGCCGTGAACGTCGGCATCTCGGTCAGCCGCGTCGGCTCCTCGGCCCAGATCAAGGCGATGAAGGCCGCGTCCGGCCCGATCAAGGGCGAACTCGCCCAGTACCGCGAAATGGCCGCCTTCTCGAAGTTCGGCTCGGACCTGGACGCCGCCACCCAGCGCATGCTGGCGCGGGGCGAACGCCTGACCGAGCTCCTGAAGCAGCCCCAGTACTCGCCGCTCTCGGTCGAGGAACAGGTGGCGGTGATCTATGCCGGCACCCGCGGCTACCTCGACCGCATCGCGACCGCCCAGGTCGGCCGCTTCGAGCGCGAGCTGCTGGAGCACCTGCACGGCAAGCACCAGGAGCTGCTGGACAAGATCCGCATCGAGAAGGACCTGAAGAACGTCGAAAGCGATCTGAAGGCCGTGCTCGCGGCGTTCGCCGAGAACTTCGCCTAAGCCGACTGACGATGGCGGATGACCAACCCAAAGCGCTGCACGCCTGGTCCGGCGAGTTCGGCGATCGGTACACGGAGCGCAACGCCGCTTCGGCCGAAGCCGTGCGCGGTCGCACGGCGGTGTGGGGCGAGGTCTTCCGCAAGATTGTCGGCGATGTGCCCAAGAGCGCGCTGGAGGTGGGTCCCAACGTCGGCCTGAACCTGCAGGGCATCCGGGCGCTGTCGCCGATGGAGCTTTGGGGCATCGAGCCCAATCCGGCCGCCCGCACGCGGCTGGTGGCGGACGGCGTCCTGCCGGCCGACCGGGTCATCGAGGGCTTCGGCCATTCGATCCCGTTGGCCGACGGCGCGGTGGAGCTGGCTTTCACCTCCGGCGTGCTGATCCACGTCGATCCGAGCCTGCTCGAAAAGACGATGAGCGAGATCCATCGGGTCTCATCGAAATATGTGTTCTGCGCCGAGTATTTCTCGCCGAAGGCCGAGACCATCACCTACCGCGGTGAGACCGACCTTCTGTTCAAGAACGACTTCGGTTCGCTGTATTTGGATTCATTCCCCGACCTGAGGCTGGTCGATTACGGGTTCTTCTGGCGAAGGACGACCGTGATGGACGACAGCACCTGGTGGTTGTTTAGGAAGGCCTGAGAGCGCGCAATGGCCAGCGTCAAGGAAATGCGCAATCGGATCGCGAGCGTGAAAGCCACGCAGAAGATCACGAAGGCGATGCAGATGGTTGCGGCGGCCAAGCTGCGGCGCGCCCAGGGCGCGGCCCAGAGCGCGCGGCCCTATGCTGCACGGATGGCGGCGGTGATCGCCAACCTGGCGGCCGGCGTCTCGGGTGATGGCGCGCCGAAGCTGCTGGTCGGCACCGGCTCCAGCCAGCGCCATCTGGTGGTCATCGCGACATCGGACCGCGGCCTGGCGGGCGGCTTCAACACCATCATCGTGCGCGCCGCGCGCGAGCGGATCGTCACGCTCCTGGGTGAAGGCAAGGACGTCAAGATCCTGACCGTCGGCCGCAAGGCCCGCGACCAGATCCGGCGCTTCTACGGCTCGCGCCTGGTGGACTCCATCGAGGCTGGCGGCAGCCCGTCGCTGGAGGTGGCCGAAAACGTCGCCGCCAAGATCCGCGAGCTGTTCGACGCCGGCGAGGTCGACGTCGTCACGCTGTTCTTCAGCCAGTTCAAGTCGGTGGTCACCCAGATCCCGACCGCGCGCCAGCTGATCCCGGCCGAGGTCGCCACCGGCGCACCCGCCATCGACCTGAAGGGCGCGTCCTACGAGTACGAGCCCGACGAGGAGACCATCCTCGCCGAGCTCCTGCCCCGCAACATCACCACCCAGGTGTTCTCCGCCATGCTGGAGAACCAGGCCGGGTTCTTCGCCGCCCAGATGACGGCGATGGACAACGCCACCCGTAACGCCGGGGACATGATCTCCGGACTCACCCTGCAGATGAACCGTGCACGCCAGGCGCAGATCACCAAGGAGTTGATCGAGATCATCTCCGGCGCCGAAGCGATCTAGAGACGAACGAGAGAGTTGGACCCCACCATGGCCACCACCACCGCCGCCAAGAAGCCCGCCGCGAAGAAGCCCGCCGCCCCCAAGGCGCCGGCGAAGTCCGCCGCCAAGACCCCGGTCGCCGTCAAGGGCGTCGCCACCGGCCGCCTGGTGCAGATCATCGGCGCTGTCGTCGACGTGGAATTCGAGGGCCACCTGCCGGCGATCCTCAGCGCACTCGAGACCACCAACGTCGACCAGCGCACCGGCGAGCCCTTCCGCCTCGTGCTGGAAGTCGCCCAGCACCTGGGTGAGAACACCGTGCGCGCCATCGCCATGGACACCACCGAGGGCTTGACCCGCGGCCAGCCGGTCACCGACACCGGCCGCTCGATCACCGTGCCCGTCGGCCCGGCCTGCCTCGGCCGCATCATGAACGTCATCGGCGATCCGATCGACGAGGCGGGCCCGATCAACTCGGCCTTCTCGGCCTCGATCCACCGCGAAGCGCCGACCTTCGCCGAACAAATGACGTCGGCCGAGGTGCTGGTCACCGGCATCAAGGTCATCGACCTGCTCTGCCCCTACACCAAGGGCGGCAAGATCGGCCTGTTCGGCGGCGCGGGCGTCGGCAAGACCGTGACCATGCAGGAGCTGATCAACAACATCGCCAAGGCCTACGGCGGCTATTCGGTGCTGGCCGGGGTCGGCGAGCGCACCCGCGAGGGCAACGACCTCTATCACGAGATGATCGAGTCCCACGTGAACGTGGACCCGCGCGCCAACAACGGCTCGACCGAAGGCTCCAAGTGCGCCCTGGTCTACGGCCAGATGAACGAGCCCCCCGGCGCCCGCGCCCGCGTGGCGCTGACGGGCCTGGCCCAGGCCGAATACTTCCGCGATGTGGAGGGCAAGGACGTGCTGCTCTTCATCGACAACATTTTCCGCTTCACCCAAGCTGGCTCGGAAGTGTCGGCGCTGCTGGGCCGCATCCCCTCGGCCGTGGGCTACCAGCCGACGCTGGCCACCGAGATGGGCAACCTGCAGGAGCGCATCACGTCCACGTCGAAGGGCTCGATCACCTCGGTGCAGGCCATCTACGTGCCCGCCGACGACCTGACCGACCCGGCGCCCGCCGCCTCGTTCGCCCACCTGGACGCGACGACCGTGCTCTCCCGCGACATCGCCTCGCAGGGCATCTTCCCGGCCGTCGACCCGCTCGACTCCACCTCGCGGATCATGGACCCGCTGGTGATCGGCGAAGAGCACTACCAGGTCGCCCGCCGCGTCCAGGAAACCCTGCAGGCCTACAAGGCCCTGAAGGACATCATCGCCATCCTGGGCATGGACGAGCTCTCGGAAGAGGACAAGCTGACGGTCGCCCGCGCCCGCAAGATCAGCCGCTTCCTGTCGCAGCCCTTCCACGTGGCCGAGCAGTTCACCAACATGCCCGGCGTGCTGGTCAGCCTCGAAGACACCATCCGCTCGTTCAAGGCGCTGGTGGACGGCGAGTACGACCACCTGCCGGAGCCGGCCTTCTACAACGTCGGCACCATCGAAGACGCGGTCCGCAAGGCCGAGCAACTGGCGTCGGAAGCGTAAGGTCTCATGGCCGAAAAGCTCAACTTCTCGCTGGTCTCGCCGGAGCGTGAGCTCTTCTCCGGGCTGGTGGACCAGGTCGACGCGCCGGGCTCCGAAGGCGACTTCGGGGTCCTGGCGGGTCACGCCCCGTTCATGACCGCCCTGAAAGAAGGTCAGGTGCGTGTCCACCACGACGGCGTCGTCACCGTTTTCGAGGTGCGCGGCGGCTTCGCCGACGTCACGCCGGACGGCTTCACCGTGCTCGCCGAGCACGCCGTCGAGGCGGCCTGATATTATAGTTGTAATTTTGCCCTCTTCAGGTCTTGCCTAGGGCGCCGTGCTCCAGTTTTATGGCGCGCCGAATGTCAGGGAACTTCTAATGCGCATCGCTCTCGCCAGTCTGATCCTCGCCGCGGGCCTCGTGACCGCCGCAAACGCGCAAGAGCCCGCGCAACCCGCTCCCGCCGCGCAGCCCACAGGGCCTGCCGCTCAGCCCGCGGCTCCGCCGGCTACGACCGCGCCGCCAGCCGCGCCGACCACGGCCGCGCCGGCTCCGTCCGCGACGCCGGCTCCGGCCCCCACGGCCGAAGCAACTCCTGCGCCGGCCGCCGAGACGCCGACCCTGCCCACCACCGGCGACGGCGCCGTGCTGATCTCGGTCATCGAAAAGCTCTGCGTGCCGCTGGTGCGCGGCGGCAACTTCGACGACCTGGGCAAGGCCATGGGGATGAAGAAGAACCGGCGCGACAACAGCTATGCGATGGCTCTGGGCGGCGATAAAAACTACACCGTCACCATCTATTCCCCCGGCGCGAACAAAGACGTCTGCCGCGGCGACATCCACTACGCCATCAACCAGACCGACCCGATCGTGAAGGCCCTGAACGTCTGGTCGTTCCTGCACCAGCCCGAACTGATCCTGCAGGCCAACTACGTGAAGGTCTACGATGACGGTGTGAAGCGCGTGCAGCGCTCCTGGGAGCACCTGGAAGCCAACGCCTCGCAGGCGGTGAACTTCACGACCCTCACCAAGCCGGACGACAGCTCGGTGAACGCCAAATTCTCGACGGCCGAATTCTACTATCAGGAACGCAAGTTCTGATCGGCTTCGCGGACGCCGGAGGTCTCTTCGGCGTCTTCATCATCCTGGTCGCCTACGCCGGCGCCGCGCTCGGAAAACTCGACCCTCAGCGGGCGCTGTCGCTGTTCGTGAACTTCGCGGGCGCCTGCCTGATCCTGGTCTCGCTGTTCACCGCCAGCTTCAACCTCTCGGCCACCGCCATGGAAGGCGCCTGGGCGCTCGTCTCGCTCGCGGGCCTGGCGCGCATCGGCTGGAAGAAGCTACGCAAGCCGTAGCTAAGCCGCGGCCCTGGCCTCGTCGGCCAGCCAGGTGAGCACGCGGTCGGCGACGGCGTCCCAGCCGGGTTCGCCGACCAGCCAGTGGCTCATGCCAGGCATGCCTTGATAGCCCGCGCCGATCCGTTCGGCCGTGGCCCGGGCCGTTGCGGGGGCGTGCACCACATCGCGCTCGCCGCAGATCACCAGGGCCGGCGCGCCGATCGGGCCGGGGCCCACACTGGTGGTCATGAAGGGGTCCAGCCACCAGTTCAGCGTCTCGCGGATCGCAGCCGCGCTCTCCGGCCGCAGCCGCGCCACGGCGGCCTCGCGCTCGGCCTTGGGCATCCGGTCGAGGCTGTAGGTGCGCATCAGGCTGCGATCGGGCTCCATGGCGCCGGAGGAGAAGGCGCCCATCATCTGCACGCCGAAGGCAGTCGCCGCCTCTTCGAAGCTGGAGGTCGCCACGCCCCAGGGCGGCGAGGGCGCCAGCAGCACCAGCGCCCGGACACGGGCCTTGCGGGCCGCCAGCTGCGCCACCAGACCGCCCATGGAGTGGCCCAGCAGCACCGGCGGCTCGGCCTGGGCCGCGCACAGGGCGGCGATGTCAGCGGCGTAGTCGGACATCGAGACGCCGGAGACGCGGTTTCCCGGCTCGTCCGCCCCATGGCCGCGCAGGTCGGGGGCGAGCACGCCGAATCCGGCCGCCTCGAAGGGCGCGCGGAACTGCTCAAAGGCCCAGCCGCCGCAGAAGGCGCCGTGCACCATGACAATGGCGGTCATCTAACCCTTTCATCGAGACGGGCGCGGACCTTCTGACCGGGGTCCGTCGCGACCTTCATCCTAACGGCAAACACTTAAGCTCGCGCCCGCTTAAACGTCGCGATGGCTGGGTGCGGCGAATGGCGCGAAGGCCTTGGCCACCGCTTCGTAGGACACCCGCTTGAACGGCACGACCAGCTCGGGCGCCTCGTCAAGATAGCCCCAGCGCCAGGCGTCGAACTCCGGCGGCGGGTGCGCGGTGAGATCGAACTCGGCGTCGACGCCATCGAAGCGGAAGGCGAACCACACCTGTTTCTGGCCCTTCCAGCCGCGCATGGCCTTGGTCCCGCCGTGGTCGGGGGGAAAGTCGTAGGCGAGCCAGCCTTCGGTGCGGCCCAGATGGGTGATGGTGTGGGCGCCGGTCTCTTCGGCGAGCTCGCGCCGCGCGGCGCTCGGCAGGTCCTCGCCCGGATCGACGCCGCCTTGGGGGAACTGCCAGTTGTAGGGCTCGGGGGTATTGGCGCGGCGGCCCAGCCAGACGCGGCCGTCGGCATGGAAGAGGACGACGCCGACGTTCGGTCGGTAGAGCGACAGGTCTTCGCTCAAGGCCGCTCCTCGCTCATCTGTGGGGCCTAATGGCGGACGACGGCCGAGGCGGGCGCCAATTGGAAGCCCCGCTGTTCCAGCCCCTGCGCCCAGTGGGCCACAGTCTCCAGCGTCACCGGATAGGCGAAGCCGGAGCCCAGGGCCTGGCCGCGCTGCAGGGCGCCGGCCTCCAGCGCCAGGAGCTGCTGGTCGAGCGCGGCCTTGGAGAGCTGCTCGTCAATGACCCGCTCGGCCGAGGCCCGCGGCACGCCGCCGCTCCGGCGTCCGGCCGCGCCATCGTCGATGAAGCCCAGGCCGCGGCCCTTCACCACCGTGGCGAAGGACCCATAGGCCTTGTCGGAGGCCAGGAAACGCGAGCCCAGGTAGTTGGTCAGGCCGAAGTAGCCCGTGGCCCGCGACAGGATCCACTCCAGTTTCTTCACCGTGTCCGGCCCCTGGGCGTCGGCCATCAGGGCATAGGGACCGGGATCGTTGTCCGGATAGTCCACCGGCTCCATGGGCGTCTCCAGCAGCACTTCGTGGCCGTGGGCGCGCGCCATGTCGATCCAGCCCTGCAGGCCCTCGGAATAGGGCACGAAAGAGAGCGTGATCTCGCCCGGCAGGGTCTCGATGGCCGCCTGGGTGGCGCGGGCGTTCAGGCCGAGGCCGCCGATCACCAGCGCGATCTTCGGCCGGCCGTTAGAGAGGAAGGGTCGCTTGTAGGCGTCGAAGGGCGTGCGGCCGTCCTGGGCGATGATCGGCAGCGGCCCGCCAGGACCGGGCGCGAAGAAGCCGGTGATCGGGGCGGGCGGCAGGGCGCCGGAAGCGGGCAGGGCGTGGGGCGTCTCGCCCCCCGGCTGGTTCCAGGTGGCGCCGGCCTGCGGAGCCAGCGGGCGCGCTGAAAGCCGCACGACGTCCTGGCTCACCACCACAGAGCCGTGCAGCGGGGACAGCGTCTGGCGCCAGCCCTGCGGCGCGTGTTCAAGCGCGTCGGCCAACGGGACCCGGACCACCGCGGGATTACCGCCGAGCGGCCCCAGGATCGCGATCAGACCGCCCAACGCCGCCACCAACAGCACGGCGGCCCCGGCCAGGCCGACATAGCGGTTGGTCAGCAGGGCGCGCAGCCGGATGGGTCCGACGCGGGGCGCGGTGAAGCTGGGAAATGCGACATTGGCCACGAGTCAGCGGTGCTCCTCGCCGGCAGCCTCGCCCATCAGAGTTAACGATCGCTTCCCAACGCCCGCGAATCGGCGGCCAGGGGGCCGCGCAGCTACTTGGTGATCGGGGGTTTCACCTCGGCGACCTTCGCTTTGCTGATGATCTCGGCGAGGCGGGCCGTGGGCTTGGGCAGTTTCGGGGTCTGGGCGACGGAGCCGTACTTCAGCACGTCCTCGGCGCGGGCCAGCTGGAAGTCCTTCTTGGCGTCGAAGGTGTCCGGCGGGGCCTCGGCCGGGGCGTGCGGGGCCTTGCGCACCTTGCCCTCGTCGGCGTTGAGCGCGTTCTTGAACGAGGCCTCCGAGAACTGGTAGGCGCGGTTGGCGATGGTCTGGGCCTGGTCCTTGGTCGCGGCGACCTCGAGGTCCGGCTCGATGCCGGTCTTCTGGATCGAGCGGCCGGAGGGCGTGTAGTACTTGGCCGTGGTCAGCTTCAGGGCGCCGTCGACGCCGCCGCGCAGCGGGATCACCGTCTGCACCGAACCCTTGCCGAAGCTGGTCAGGCCGACGATCTCGGCGCGCTTGCGGTCCTGCAGGGCGCCGGAGACGATCTCGGCCGCCGAGGCGGTGCCCGAGTTGATCAGCACCACGATCGGCAGGCCGTTGGTGATGTCGCCGGGCCGGGCGTTGTAGCGTTCCACGTCGCGCGGATCGCGACCGCGCTGGCTGACGATCTCGCCGCCTTCCAGGAACATGTCGGAGATGCTGACCGCCTGGTCGAGCAGGCCGCCGGGGTTGTCGCGCAGATCGAGGACCAGGCCCTTCATCTTCGGGTTCTTGGCCTTGATCTCGGCGAAGGCGGCCTCGGCCTCGTCGGTGGTCTTCTCGTTGAAGCCCGAGATGCGCAGGATGCCATAGTCGCCCTCGAGGCGGGCCACCGCGGTCTTCGGCTTGATCACCTCGCGCACGATCTTCACGTCGAAGGGATCGGACTTCTCGCGGGCGATGGTGAGCGTCACCGTCTCGCCGGGCTTGCCGCGCATCTGCTTGACCGCGTCATTGACCGAAAGGCCCAGAACGCTCTCGCCGTTCACGGCGGTGATGTAGTCGCCGGACTTCACGCCGGCGGTGAAAGCGGGGGTGCCATCCATCGGCGAGATGACCTTGACCACGCCGTCTTCGCTGGTGACCTCGATGCCGAGGCCGCCGTATTCGCCGCGCGTCTGATCGCGCATGTCGTCGAAGTTCTCGGGGTCGAGGTAGCCGGAGTGCGGATCCAGCGACGTCAGCATTCCGTCGAGCGCGGCGTGGATCAGCTTGGTGTCGTCGACCGGCGTCACGTACTGGCGCTCGACGGTGTCCAGCACGTCGCCGAACAGGCCGAGCATCCGGTAGGTCTGGGCCCGGGGCGTCGCCGCCGCCATGGCGTGCTGGCTGACGTAAGCCATGGATCCCGCGCCGAGCACGAAGGCCGAAACGCCGATCAGGAGGTACTTCTTCATCACCCGGCTCAGGCTCCCTTGCGGCCAAAGCCGCTTATGAAACAGGCCCCAACGAAACGCTTTCGCGTTCAGCCCGCTTTTGTCTTCAGCCAGCGCCCGGGGTCCACCGGGACACCTTGTTCGCGGACCTCTAGGTAGAGTTCCGCGGAGGGTGACCGACCCCCCGATTGTCGTCCATCAGGCATTGACCCGACAGACTGGCCTGCCGCGACAGATTGCCCGACCGAAACCGAGGTCCGATCCAGACCAGCAAGCACCAGATGGTATCCACCGGCTAGTCTTAATATCAAGATGACGCCCCAACCCTTCACGGGGCCCACATACTGGACAACCGCGGGTCCGGGACTCGCCACCTGGGCGCCTCGCGCGGCGGCGAACGTGATTCCGTTGGCGCGTCCGCCGCTGGAGAGGGCCTCGCCGAACCGCCGCACGACAGGGCCTGCTGTCGGGGTAGCCAGGCTTTGCGGCGGGGTGATGGCCGCATCGCGGACACCCGGCGCCGTCCGTCCGCGCAGGATGGACGCCTCGGCGGGGACCGGGCTTGCATCGGCGCGCTTGCTCTCGTTGGTGAACAGCGCCTCGCTCTCCACGGCCGCCAGCCGGCGAAGCTTCATCATCTCGTTGGCCTGGTGCGAATAGGCGATCGCGCGGCGCTCCAGCTCCGGCGTCATCGCCTTGACCAGGATGGCGGCGCGCACCGCGTCCTTGGCGTCGCGGGGGCTGACCAGCAGGGCCGGGGGCGGGTCGCGGCGCAGCTGCTGCAGCACCGACAGCAGGCGCGAGAGCTGGTTCATGTTGTGCGCCTGCTCGGCGGAGAGGTGGGTCTCCTCGACGTTCAGCCGCGCCAGCCGCTCCTCGGTGGCGGCCACGGCGACGACGGCTGTCGCCAGGGCGGCGAAGGC
>Ga0307513_10010411_pt1 | contig 11658 bp, 14 predicted proteins | sample 15_EM_MG_FD_202174 | JGI IMG/M metagenome (GOLD analysis project Ga0307513, IMG submission 202174) | Populus trichocarpa ectomycorrhiza microbial communities from riparian zone in the Pacific Northwest, United States - 15_EM | ecosystem: Host-associated > Plants > Roots > Unclassified | place... | reverse complement strand
AGCCGGCTCACCGCGGCCGAGCGCGCCGGGCTGCGCGACGTGCTCAACCGCTGCCGCGAGGCTCTCGCCGCGGGGACGTCCGCCTGAGCTGCGCACATCGACTCCAATGTCAGGTTTCCTGATATTGCATCCAGCGTGCGGCCTCGTCGCCGCACTGTCAACGGGTCGGGACTGAACCACCCACGCCACCGGTAGTGATGTCGGTCGCGCTCGACATCGGGCACTTCGTTGACGACCGTAACAGAATTGCCTATGGTTCGCCCACTGCACGGCTGGAGCACGCCCCGGCAGAGAGGCCTCCGTGATGTCCGCACCACCCGAGCACTCCCGAACCCAGCTACGTCGCGCGGTGACGTCCAGCTACCTCGGGAGCGTGATCGAGTACTACGACTTCCTGCTGTACGCGACCGCGTCGGCGGTGGTGTTCAACAAGGTCTTCTTCCCGAACATCGATCCGGCCATCGGCGCCATCGCGAGCTTCGGCACGCTGGCCACCGGCTACCTGGCCCGCCCGATCGGCGCGGCGATCTTCGGGCACTTCGGCGACCGGATCGGCCGCAAACAGGCGCTGGTCGTGACGATGACGGTCATGGGCGTGGTCAGCGTCCTCATCGGGCTGCTGCCGGGCTACCAGTCGATCGGGATCTGGGCGCCGGTCCTGCTCACCTTCCTGCGGATCCTGCAGGGCATCGCGATCGGCGGCGAGTGGGGTGGGGCCGTGCTGATCTCCGCCGAGCACGCCACCTCCCGGCGCGGTCTCTGGGCGGGCTTCACGCTGTCCGGGGCACCGAGCGGGATGGTGCTGTCCACGCTCGCGCTGACGGCTGTCGCCGCGATCGTCGGCGAGCAAGGGTTGATCGAATGGGGTTGGCGCATCCCGTTCCTGCTCAGCGCGGTGCTGCTCGCCGTCGGGCTGTTCGTGCGCAGCCGCGTCGAGGAGACGCCGGCGTTCCGCCAGCAGGGCGAGCGCTCGACGCTCCCGTTGATGGACGTGCTGCGCAACAACCCGCGCACCCTGCTGCTGTCGATCGGTGTCGGTCTCGGGGCATTCGTCGCGCAGGGCACGTTGACGGTCTTCGTGATCTCCTACGCCGTCGGTGCCGGGTTCGCCCGGCCACAGGTGCTCAACGCGCTCACGATCTCCTCGGTCGTGGCCGCGGTGGCCATCCTGGTGTTCGCGAACCTGTCCGACCGGATCGGTCGCCGCCCCGTGGTCACGGCCGGCGCGATCGCGATGGGCGCGTGGGCGTTCGCGATCTTCCCGCTCATCGACACGAAGTCGTTCCTGCTGCTCACGGTCGCCGTCGTCGTCGGGCAGGGGATCACGCATCCGGCCATGTACGGGCCGATGGCGGCGCTCTACGCCGAGCTGTTCTCCACGCGCGTCCGCTACACCGGCGCGTCGCTCGGCTACCAGATCGCCGGCATCGGCGCCGGGATCGCGCCGCTGGTATTCGCGAGCCTCGGCGCGGCGACGGGCAGCAGCGTCGTCGTGTCACTCGTGATCGCCGCCTGCTGCCTGCTCACGTTCGCGTGCGTGCGGCTGACCGGGGAGACGCGGGATGCGTCGATGTCCGAGCCCGTCGCCGTCAGCGAGAAGAGCTGATCACTTCAGGCCCGAGCGCACGAACCCGTCGACGATGCGGCGCTGCAGCACCAGGTAGAGCAACAGGATCGGCAGGCAGGAGAGCCCGGCGGTGGCCATCATCGGCCCCCAGTCGGTGCCCTCCGTGCCCATGAACCCGCGCAGCCCCAGCTGCAGCACCCCCGCCGAGCGGCGCAGCACCAGCGCCGGCCAGAAGTACTCGTTCCACGCCGAGACGAACAGCAGGATCGCCAGCGACGCGAGCGCCGGCCCGATGTTGGGCACCACCACCGTCCACAGGATCCGCCACGAGCCGCGCCCGTCCATGCGGGCGGCGTCGAGCAGCTCGCGGGGGAACCCGAGCAGGTGCTGGCGGAGCATGATCACCCCGAGCGCGGAACACAGGTTCGGCACCACCACACCGGCGATCGTGTCCAGCAGCCCGAGCTGCTTGAGCAGCACGTAGTTGGGCAGCATCGTCACCTGGAACGGGACGAGCCAGGTCGCGACGAACGCCAGGTGCAGCACCCGGGCACCGCGCAGGTCCCACGCGGCGAACGCGTAGGCCGCCAGCAGGCCGACCAGCAGCTGACCGGCGGCGATGAGCCCGGCCATGACGATCGTGTTGAGCAGCAGGCCCGGCACGTCCAGCACCGCCCACGCGTCGGCGTAGTTCTGCAGGGAGAGCGGCCACGGCAGCGGCGCCGTCGACGTGACGTCCTCGGGGCGGCGCAACGACGTCGCGAACAGCCAGTAGACGGGCACGGCGCACAACAGGCCGAGCCCGCCCAGCACGACGTGCCCGCCGGCGACCCGCCACCTGTCCGCGGACAGGCGGCGCGCGTCACGCATCGTGGACCGCCAGCCGCTCGGTGAGCCACACCAGCGCCATCGCTACCACGCCGAACCCGAGGAAGAACACCACCCCGGCAGCCGCGCCCAGACCCGCGTCGAAGGAACCGAACGCGTAGTCCCACAGCAGGTAGTAGACGGTGGTCGTGGCGCCGACGGGCCCGCCCGAGGTGAGCGTGTCGACCAGCGGGAAGCTCCACTGCGCAGCCAGCAGCACGGTCATGAGCAGCAGGAACCCCAACGTCGGGGAGAGCAACGGCAATGTCACCCAACGGGTCGTCTGCCCCGGCGTCGCCCCGTCGACGGCCGCGGCGTCGGCGTAGTCGGCGTTGGTGCCGGCGAGCCCGGCCGCGACGACGAGCACGGCGAACCCGAGCACGTGCCAGCCCGTGACGACGACGATGGTGAGCTGGGCGGGTCCGGGTTCCTGCAGCCAGTTGGTCGTGCCGCCGAGCACCCGGTTGACCAGCCCGGCCCGGGGATCGAGCAGCCACTGCCAGACCGCCGCCCCCGCCACCGGGGCGATCAGCATCGGCGCGAACACGAGCGCCCGGTAGACCGTGCCCGCCCGGCCGGTCACGCGCCGCGCGGCGAGCCCGACGACGACCGGCACGATGATCGTGAACGGCAGCAGGCCCACGATCAGCCCGACCGTCCGCCACACCGCGTCGCCGAACTCCGGCAACGTCAGCAGCCGGACGTAGTTGGACCAGCCGACGGGCTCGGCGGCGCTGGTCGGCAGCAGGTTCCACGACAGGAACGACAGCTGGAACGTCTGCACCAGCGGGCGGTAGACCCACACCGCGAGCAGCGCGAGCCCGGGCGCGAGGTACAGGTACGGCACGAGCGCTCGCCGCAGCCGCCGCAGCCGCGGGGCACGCGCCACCGGAGCGGCGACCGCGGTCACCACGGGCGGGCGGACCTCGACGAGCACGGTCAGGACCCGGCCGGTAGGAGGGCTGCGCCGCGCTGCTGCGCGGTCGTGAGCGTGGCGGCCGGATCGGCGCCCTGCAGCACCACCTGCTCGACGGCGTCCATCATCCCGTCCCGGATCTGCAGGTAGTCGGTGCCGGGGAACGACACCCACGGCTCCATGCGGTCCAGCTGCGCGATGTTGGTGCGGGTCATCGGGCTCTGCGCGGCCCAGGCCTGCAGCCCCGCCGGATCGTCGACGAGCCCGGTGCGCAGCGGCAGGTAGCCGATCTTCTGGGCGATCAACGTGTAGGCCCGGTCGGAGGTCAGGAACCGGATCAGCTCCCACCCCGCCCGCTGCTTCGCGGGATCGTCGGAGATCACGTAGAGGGCGGCGCCCGAGTTGGTCGGCACGGCCGGGTGCCCGTCGAAGGTGGGCAGCGCGACGCCGCCGAGCTGCCAGCCGCCGCCGGCCGCGCCCTTGGCGAATGTCGCCTGGACGGAACTGGACTCCAGGATCATCGCCAGGTCGCCACGGGTGAACGCGTCGACGGCCTGCTGCTGGGTCAGCTTCGGGCTCGCCCCCGACGACACCAGCCCGGCCAGCATCGACACGGCCTCGACCGCGGGCGGATCGGCGTACGTGAGCCGGTGCCCGTCCTCCGACAGGACCCGCCCGCCTGCCGAGCGGACGACGCTCTGCAGGCACCAGTCCTTCGCCGTGCGGGTCACGCAGTCGACGTAGACGCCGTCCTTGCCGGTGGCGGCGCGCACGGCCAGGGCGGCACGCTGGACCTCCGCCCAGGTCGAGGGTGGCCGGTTCGGGTCGAGCCCGGCCCGCGCCAGCAGCGTCGTGTTGAGGTAGAGCATCGGCGTCGAGAAGACGAACGGGATGCCGTAGGTGGTGCCGCCGACCTGCGCGAGTCCGCGTGCGGCCGGCGCGAACGGATGCCCGGAGTCGAAGTGCGCGGCGACGGCATCGGCGCCGACCAGCGCGTCGAGGGGCTTGGCCTTGAGCTGGTCGATCGTGAAGGCCATATCGCTGAAGCCGAGCTGCACCACGTCCGGCGCGGAGCCGGTGGACAGCTGCGCCTGCACGCTGGAGACGGCGTCGGCGGCCGGGTTGGCGCTGCTGCCCTGCGGCTTCTGCGCGGTGACCCGGATGTCGGGGTGGCCGGCGTGGAACTCGTCGATGAGGGTGCGGAAGGTGTCGCTCCAGGCGCCTGCCTGGCCGAGGTTGTAGCTCTCGAACACGATCGACACCTGCTGGCCGGGCACCAGCTCGGGCGCCCGGCCGACGGGGCCGGCGGGCGCCGCGGACGGGGCGCCGAAGCCGCAGGCGGCGAGCAGGCCGGTGACGACCAGGGCCGCCAACAGTCTGTGCAGGGGAAGCGGGGTCACGGGGGGCTCCTCAGGCGGGAACGGGCACGTGGTCGGGTCGGTACGCCAGGCGGCGCCCGCCGGCGGGGTCGAACAGGTGCACGTGCTCGGGTGGGCAGCCGAGCACGACGGGGTCGCCGACGGCCGGGCCGAGCGGGCGGGGTCCGCGGACGGCGACGCGCGCGTCGCCGACCCGGCAGTGCACGACCTCCTCGCCGCCCAGGTTCTCGACGAGCGTGACGACCCCGCGCAGGCCGGCGCCGGCGATCCGCAGGTGCTCCGGGCGGATCCCGAGCAGCACGTCGCGGCCGGACCCGCCGTCGGACGGCAGGTCGAGGGGCACATCGACGTCGGCGCCGAGGGCGTGCACCGTCGCGCCCTGCTGCTGCAGGGTGGCGGGCAGCAGGCTCATGGGCGGCGAGCCGAGGAACCCGGCGACGAACGTCGACGCCGGGCGGTCGTACACCTCGTCGGGGGTGCCGACCTGCTCCAGCCGCCCCTCGTCGAGCAGCGCGATGCGGGTGGCCATGGTCATGGCCTCCACCTGGTCGTGGGTGACGTGCACGAAAGTCGTGCCGAGTCGCCGGTGCAGCTCCGTCAGCTCGGCCCGGGTGGACGTGCGCAGCCGGGCGTCGAGGTTCGACAGCGGCTCGTCGAGCAAGAAGGCGCCCGGGTCGCGGACCAGCGCCCTGGCCAGCGCCACCCGCTGCCGCTGCCCGCCCGACAGCTCCCGTGGGCGCCGGCGCAGCAGCGGGGTGAGCCCGAGACCGGCAGCCACGTCCGCGGCGCGGGCCTCCCGCTCGGCGCGCCCGATCCGCCGGGCCCGCAGTGGGAACGCGATGTTCGCCGCCACCGTGAGGTGCGGGTAGAGGGCGTAGGTCTGGAACACCATCGCCACGTCCCGCTCCCGCGCGGGCACGTCGGTGACGTCCCGACCGTCGATCACGACCCGACCCGCGGTCGGTGGCACCAGCCCGGCGATCAACCGCAGCAGCGTCGACTTGCCGCAGCCGCTCGGCCCGAGCAGGACCAGGAACTCGCCGTCGGCGACATCGAGCGACAGGCCGTCGACAGCGGTCACCCCGCCGTACCGTCTGGTCAGGTCCTCGACCTGGATCCGTCCCATCCGCTCCTCCGCCGTCGCGCCGATCAGTGCGGGTGGATGGCATCAGGGGCGGGTGTCCCGGTCGTGAACGTCGGGCGTCTCGGCGTTCCGGGCGCCGCGCTGACCAGCGACGATCGGACAGAGGCCGCGGCGATCGAGGATTCCGATCGCCAAATCCGACATCCGGTCGGGACCTGACCGCTTCCCCCGATACGGTCGGCGCATGGACGCACCGGAGACGGAGTTCCCACACGCCATCGGCAAGGTCGCCACGCGGGAGCTCGCCGGGCACGGCTACACCCGCTACGAGCAGCTCACCACCGTCACGACGAAGGAGCTGCTGGCCATCCACGGCATCGGGCCCAAGTCGATCCGGATCCTCGGTGACGAGCTGGCCACCCGCGGTCTCGGGTTCAAGGCGTGAGCACCGTCCTCGGCGACCGGGCGCTCAACCGGGCCACGCTCGCCCGGCAGCTACTGGCCGACCGGTCGACCCGACCCGCCCGGGACGTGATCGACCACCTCGTCGGCCTGCAGGCGCAGGAGCCGCTGGAGCCCTACGTCGGGCTCTGGTCGCGCATGGCCGGTTTCGCACCCGCCGAGCTGGTCGGGCTCATGGAGTCGCGCGAGGTGGTGCGCACGCACCTGCAGCGGCGCACCATCCACCTGCTCACGGCGGACGACTGCCTGGCGCTGCGGTCGCTGTTCCAACCGATGCTCGTCCAGCGCATGTACGGCACGTTGAAGCGCGCGTTGCCCGGCGTCGATCTCGACGAGCTGACCGCGGCCGGGCGCCCGCACTTCCACGCCGAGCCGCTGCGGCTGCCCGACGTCGCCCGCCGGGTCGCCGAGCGTTGGCCGGAGGTGAAGGTGCGCGATCTCGGCGACGCCCTGTCCAGCCTCGTCGAGCTGGTGCAGGTGCCGCCGCGGGGCATGTGGGGCCAGGGCAACGCGCCCGCCGCGAGCACGACGATCGAGGCATGGCTGGGCCGCGCGCCGGATCCGTCGCCCGCCGACGCCAGCGAGCTGGTGCTGCGCTACCTGCGCGCCTACGGGCCCGCCACCAGCGCGGACGTGCGCTCGTGGTCGGGGCTCTCCGGCCTGCCGGCCGCGATCAAGGAGCTCAGGCCACAGCTGCGCACGTTCCGCGACGAGCGCGGGCGGGAGCTGCTCGACGTGGCGGACAGGCCGCTGCCCGACCCCGACACCCCGGCGCCGCCGCGGTTCCTGCCGGCCTTCGACAACGCTGTACTCGGCTACGACGACCGCACCCGCATCATCGACGCCGAGCACCGAAACCTCTCCATCGCCGGCGCCCGGCTCCTGCTCGTCGACGGGCGGGTGTCGGCCACGTGGACCAGCTCCGATGACGGCATCACGGTCGCGCCGTTGCGCCCGCTCACGCCCGTCGAGCAGGCGGAGGTGGAGGCGGAGGGCGTGGCGCTGGCCGCGTTCCTGGCCGACGGCACGCCGGGGAAGGTGCGGTTCGAGTAGTTCAGGACATCGCGGCGGCGAGCAGCGCCTGGGCCGAGGAGCGCATGAGCGTCGCGGCGTCGGCCTGGGACAGGCCCGCGACGTCGACGAGCCAGACCATCGCCTCGATCCCGCAGGTGGCGCGGATGGCGATGGCCAGCCGGTCGACGTCGACCGCGGGATGGGTGCGGACCAGCGGCGCCAGCGCGTCGCGGATCCAGGTGATCGCCCGGCCGCCACGCATGACCGGTTGCGGACCGGCCTGGCCGGCGGGCGCCGGTTCGAGCGACAACCGCAGCGCGGTGCGGAGTTGGGGCTCCCATTCGCGCAGGATCCGCGTCTGCTCACCGATCACCAGGTCGAGGCGGGCAGCCACGTCGGCGGGGGCGTCGGCATCGAGCAGTGAGTCGCGGTCGATCTCCGGGAACGTGGCTGCCAGCAGCTCGCGCTGGTTGGTGAAGTAGCGGTAGGCGGTGGTGCGCGAGATCCGCGCGAGCGCAGCGGCGGACTCGACGGTCGGGGTCTGCCCGTCGGCCAGCAACTGCCGGGCCGCAGCGACCAGCGCCTGACGGGTGCGCTCCTTCTGCTGCGTCCGTCCGGTGGACTCATATGGTACTGAGGTGCCCATGATGGGACCATCATGCCATGACTGATCCACTGGTGACCGATCCCGGCCTGTATCAACTCTTGTTCGAGAACGACCGGGTCCGGGTGCTGCAGTACTGCGACCATCCCGGCGAGGCCACGCACCTGCACTCCCACCCGGACAGCGTGATGGTCACGCTCTCGTCGTTCCGGCGAGTGATCACGGCGGGGGGCCGCGATCACGACGTGGCGCTGGAGGCGCACCAGGTCCGCTGGCTGGACGCCCAGCACCACCAGGGTCGCAACGTCGGCGACACCGAGTCGCACTCGATCTTCATCGAGCTCAAGGAGAGCCGCGGCGCGGCGACCTCCGAAGCCAGGATCGGCCCGTCGGCGTCGTGAACTCCTTGTCCCAGCGCGTGTGCAGCGCGGCGGGTTTGCGGAAGACCAGGCCGGTCGGCGCCGGTGGCGCGTCCGGGTCCAGCCGCAGCCCGGGCAGGCCCTCGGCGAGCGCGGTGATGGCCGACCGGGTCTCGAGGCGGGCGAGTTCCGCCGCCAGGCAGACGTGCGGGCCGTGCGCGAACGCGAGGTGCTGGCGGGCGTTGGGCCTGCGGATGTCGAACGTGTCGGGGTCGGCGAAGACGGCGGGATCGCGGTTGGCCGCGGTGATCGAGACCGTGACCAGGTCGCCGCGCCGGATCGACGCCCCGGCGAGCGCGACGTCCTGGGTCGCGTACCGGTCGACGACGGCGGCAGCGGGCTCGAGCCGCAGTGACTCCTCGATCGCGCTGTCGAGCAGGGCCGCATCGGCACACACCTCGGCGAGCCCACCCGGGCCGGCGAGCAGGTGCGCCACCGCGTTCGTGATCATTCCCTCGGTCGTCTCGATGCCGCCGAACATCATCACGGCGGCGTTCGACACCACCTCGTCGACGTCGAGTCCGACGGCATCGACGAGCAGCGACTCCCCGCGCCGGGCGATCGTCGCCCGAACGCCGGCCGACAGCTGCCCGAACGCCCTGGTGCCGGCGGGATCCATCGCTTCCCCTGCCGACATGGCGGACACCGCACCGACGATCGCGTCGTACCACGCGAGCACGGCCTCGACCCGCGCGTCGGCGAGTCCGAGCACGTTCCCGACGACCGCGACCGCCAGCGGCCCGGCCAGCCCGCGCCGCAACTCGCCGGCTCCGCGCGGGGCGAGCGCGGCCACCAGGCGGGCGGCCTCCGCGTCGACGAACCCGCCGAATCGCGCGCGGACCTCCGCCGGTCGGAACGCGCGGGCGAACGGGCCACGATGCCGCCGGTGCTCGGCGCCGTCCAGGGAGAGCATGCTCGGGCCGACGACCTGAGCGGTGGAGAACCGCGGATCGTCCACGGTGAACAGGGCCGGATCCCGCATCACCCACACGGCCTCCGCGTACCGGGTGACCAGCCACCCGCCACGTGCCGGCACCCACGACACCGGTTCCCGCTCGCGAAGCGTGGCCAGCAACGCGTAGGGCGAGCCGGCCAGCTCCTCGACCGTGGCAGCGGCGCCGACAGGGAACATCACCCGAGGCTAATCGATCAAGGCGCGACCGGGAGGGCACAGTGGGGGCATGCCACCCGAGCTGGCCGCACTGCTCCCCCGCCTGTTCGAGCCCACCTACATCGCCTACGCCGATGCGGACGTGCGGTTCACGACCGCCGAGCCACCACCCGAGCTGATCCACCGCGTGCACGTCGTGGCGCGGACCGGGGACGGGGTGGTCGTTTGCCGCTCGGAGCAGGGCTGGCGGTTCCTCCCCGGCGGCCGCCTCGAACCCGGCGAGGAGATCACCCATGCCGTCGACCGCGAGCTGCGAGAGGAGGCCGGGGCCCGACGTGTCGGCGCGCTGCGGGTGATCGGCGCGCACGTCGCCGACAGCCGCCGCCCCGAGCCGTACCGGCCGCACGCCCCGCATCCGCGGATGTGGTGGGTCTACGCGGTCACCGACGTCGTCGTGGACGCCGAGCCCGCCAACCCGCCCGACGGCGAACACATCGTCGAGGTGCGGGTGCTGCCGCCGGCCGAGGCCGCCGCATGGCTGGACGTCGAGGACCCGATCAGCGCCGACGTCGTCCGGCTGGCCGGAGCGCTCGGCGAGGTCTGAGCGCCCGGTCAGGCGGCGGCCCGATCGACCAGCGGGCGACGGCACAGAGCCGGGACCTCCAGCGCCGGCGGTTGGTAGGCCTGGTCGAGGGCGCTGACGTTGGTGCCGGGGACACCGCGGTGGCCGCCGGCGCGATCCGCGGCGACATCGGGGCCGAGTACCTCCTCTACGCCGGCGCGCAGCTCTGCCAGCCCGTCCCGGGGCGAGGACCCGAGCACGGTCGGCGCATGGTCGGGGTACTGGTCGACGGGTTGCGCTACGGGCACTGACGCCCGATATGGGCAACGCAGACCCATGACCGGTGCCCCGACCGGTCCCTACCGTTCCGCGTCGTGCGCTACGTGGATTTCATCGAACGCAACGTCGGCGAGTACGAGCGACCGAGCCTGCTCGCCGCAGCCCTCGACGGCGGCACGCTCGCCCGGCTGGCCGCGCTGCGGCCGCAGCAGGACTGGCGATGTCTGGAGATCGGCGCGGGCATCGGCACCGTCAGCACGTGGTTGGCCGGCCAGTGCCCGGACGGTGAGGTCACGGCCACGGACATCGACACCGAGTTCCTGGCCGGCGCGGTGCCCCCGTCGGTGCGCGTGCTGCGCCACGACGTGACCACCGACGACTTCCCCGAGGGCTCCTTCGACCTGATCTTCTCCCGCTGGGTGTTCACGCACCTGCCCGATCGCGGGCGCATCCTGAGCAAGGCCGCGCGGTGGTTGGCACCGGGTGGGCGGCTGGTCCTGGAGGACGCCGCCGACCTGGCCGGGGACACCCGCCCGCCGCTGACGCGGCAGCTGTTCCAGGCCGCGTGGCCGATGGCACTCGCGTTGGTCGGCACCGACCGGACCTGGGCGGAGGAGTTCCCCGAGCCGCTGGCCAGGGCCGGACTGTGCCGGCTGGAGCTGGCCGCCGATCTCCCCGTCGCCGCGCCAGGCACGCCGATGCTGCGGATGCTGCTGATCACCCTGGAGCTCTTCCGACAGCCGATGATCGACGCCGGCGCCATCTCGGCCGCCGACTTCGACGCCGCGATCAAGGAGATGACCGGGCCCGACTTCCGCGCCCTCGGCTTCACCACCATCTCCGCCTGCGGGCGCCGACCTGCCTGAGCCCGTCAGACGGACACTGCCGTGTCCGGAGCCAGGGTGCCCGCGATCAAGCCGGGCTCCCCGCGGTGGCACCGACGACGGCGAGGCCCGGCTGCGTGCGGCGGGTTGCGGTCTCGTCCACCGGCATGCGGAGCATCGTGAGGTCGGTGAACTGTGGGAACGTCCGTACGGTGCGGAAGAGGGCGGAGTCGAGGTACATGTCCGCGGCCGCATCGTCGGCGAAGAGGTAGATCCCGCCGTACCGGTTGGCGTCCGGGTCGGCGAGCCAGACCTTCGCGAGCAGTCCGGGGAACCCCGCGAACGCGGGCGCCATGTCCGCGCACACCTCGCGATAGCGGGCGTCGGACATGTCCGGGGTGAGGCTGAACGTGATGACGATGGTGTGCATGGCAAGACCTCCACAACGCTGTGACCAGGACGGATCCACGCTAGGTGGAGCGTTGCGGCCGCCGCGTCGGGCGATCACGCCATGCTGCTGACCCGGATGCTGTAGGCGCCTCAGTCCCCGGCGAGCCCCGATTGCGCCGC
>Ga0307513_10010410_pt1 | contig 11660 bp, 13 predicted proteins | sample 15_EM_MG_FD_202174 | JGI IMG/M metagenome (GOLD analysis project Ga0307513, IMG submission 202174) | Populus trichocarpa ectomycorrhiza microbial communities from riparian zone in the Pacific Northwest, United States - 15_EM | ecosystem: Host-associated > Plants > Roots > Unclassified | place... | reverse complement strand
AGCGTTGGTCCCGGGCGTTTACATTACGGTCGAGAGGTAACCCGACTTACTGTCGAACACCACAGGCAGCGCAGGAGTCACTTTACACCAAGTGGCCCGTAAGAATGCGACGCAAGTCTTGATCAGTTCATGTACGCCGCCGCTTCGGCGGCGATTTCCGATGTGGCCGTCAGGCCTTTCAAAGATCGAGCTGGCGCGTGCGCTGGAGCGCACCTTCGACGCGCTCACGCATCTGCTTCACGCGGCCGGTGACGGCGCCTTGCAGATCGGTGTCGAGTCTGCGAAGTCGCAGAAGTTCGTTGGCCATGTTGAGCGCCGCCATCACGGCGATGCGATCTGCGCCCACCACTTTTCCGGTGTCGCGGATCTCGCGCATCTTCTTGTTGAGGTATTCGGCGGAGTCGAGAAGGTCGGCGCGTTCGTCCTGCGGGCAGGAAACGAAATATTCCTTTTCCAGGATCCGTACGGTGACGGTCGCCGATTCTTTCTCGCTCATGCAGTGTGCTCCATCGTTTTCAGGCGGCCGATCATGGCCTCCACGCGGGCGCGCACCTGGTCGTTGCGCTGCGCGAACGCGGAGCGTTCGGCGGCGAGCGATTCCTGGCGCTGTCGCAAGGCGCGGTTCTCTTCCTTGAGAGTGTCGACGGTGGTGAGAAGTTCTTCGACGCGGCGTTCAAGCAGCGCGATTTCCACGGCGAACCCCGTTTTGCCGGTCTTGTTGTTATCAGATGTGTCGTTCATGGTCCCGGAATATATGGCACCCACCGCCGGCCCGGCAAAGAATTCACCGACGCTGCCCCTTCAGGGCGGCGTTTTCCGTTGTGGCGTTTACGCCTGGCAATCATAATTCCCCCATGTTGCCCGCCACTTACGATGACTTCGAACGCGTGCTCAGGGATGCCCGAGCATTGCCGGAGCCGGCCGAGGCGCACGGAACGCTGGCCGGCGCGCTCTGCAGTTCGCGCGATTACGGCCTGATCGAATGGCTGCGCGAGATCCTTCCCGAGGACTCACCCGAGGATGAGGCCCTGCAAAGCTCCGTTCTCCAGAACGTCTACAACTCCATGGTGAGCACCCTGGCCGGAAGCGACGCGGATTTCGAACCGCTGTTGCCCGATGACGAATCACCACTCGCGCTGCGCGCCGATGCACTGAGCCTATGGTGTCAGGGCTTTCTCTATGGCCTCGGTTCCGGCGCCACCAGTGATCCAGGCGAGGTATCGATAGAGGCCAGCGAGATCATTCGCGATTTCGCCGAGATCACCCACGTGGGTGTCGACGCGGATGAAGAGACCGAAGAAAACGAAGTCGCCTACGCCGAGGTGGTCGAGTTCGTGCGCGTGGGCGTGCAGTTGCTGTTCGTAGAGCTGGCGCCCGCTCGTGGCGAGGAGCCGGAGCCCGGTGCCGCGTCCATCCATTAGCAAGCTCACGCCCCGAAGAACTGCGCCGAGCGTGGCGCGCGTGCCTTCGATCGGGCGCGAAGAATTCAAACGCCGCCGCCGCGCTTTGCTCAAGCAGATGGGGCGGGATTCGATCGCGATCGTGCCCACCTCGCCGGTGCGCATGCGGAACAACGACGTTGAATACGCGTACCGCCCCGACAGCGATTTTTTCTATCTCACCGGTTTCGTAGAGCCTGAGTCGGTGGCGGTGCTGGTGCCGGGCCGCCCGCAGGGCGAATACATACTTTTCGTGCGGGATCGCGATCCGGCACGTGAAACCTGGGACGGCCGGCGTGCCGGCCCGGATGGTGCTACGCGCGACTTCGGCGCCGACGATGCGTTTCCCATTTCCGACATCGACGAGATCCTGCCGGGCCTGCTCGAGAATCGCGCCAGGGTGTTCTACGCCATGGGTACGCATCCGGAGTTCGACCAGCGAGTCGTCGGCTGGGTGAACGGGCTGCGCACGCAGGCGCGCAATGGCCGGCATGCACCCCAGGAAATATCCGCGCTCGATCACGTGCTGCACGACATGCGCCTCTTCAAGAGCCGCGCCGAGGTCGACACCATGCGCGAGGCCGCGCGCATCGCTGCCAATGCGCACGTGCGCGCCATGAAGGCCTGTGCGCCCGGCAAACGCGAGTACGAGATCGCCGCCGAGGTGGTGCACGAGTTTCGCGTGCACAACGCCGACCTGTCTTATCTGCCCATCGTCGGCGGCGGCGCGAACGGCTGCATCCTGCACTACCGCGAAAATGACGCCGCGTTGCGCGATGGCGACCTTCTGCTCATCGACGCCGGTTGCGAGGTCGATTGTTATGCCTCGGATATCACGCGCACGATCCCCGTGAATGGGCGCTTCTCGGCCGAACAGCGCGCGCTGTACGACATCGTGCTCGAGGCGAACTACGCCGCGATCGCACGAGTGAAGCCCGGCAACCACTGGAACCAGCCGCATGAAGCCGCGGTGCGTGTCATCACCCAGGGGCTGATCAAGGTCGGCCTGCTCAAGGGCAAACTGGCGAAGCTCGAAGAGAGCGGCGCCTATCGAAAATATTTCATGCATCGCACCGGACACTGGCTCGGCATGGACGTGCACGACGTGGGTGACTACAAGATCGGCAATGAATGGCGCGTATTCGAACCCGGCATGGCGCTCACCATCGAACCCGGCATTTACGTGGCCCCGGGCACGCCCGGCGCGCCGCGGAAATTCCACGGCATCGGCATCCGCATCGAGGACGACGTGGTGGTGACGCGCGAGGGTTGCGAGGTCCTCACGGAGCGTTGCCCGAAGGAAGCCGTCGAGATCGAGCGGCTCATGGCGTCGGTCGCGTGAGATGAAGGCCCTTCCATGAAAGCCAATTCATGAAGCCCCTTTCATGAAAGAGTGGGATGTCGTCATCGTCGGCGGCGGCATGGTCGGTGCCAGCTTCGCCCTGGCGCTGCGTGCCACGCCGCTGCGCGTGCTGCTCATCGAAAGCGTGCCGCCGGATTCGGCAGCGCAGCCCAGCTTCGACGAACGCACCACGGCGCTCGGCAACGGGTCGCGGCAGATTTTCGAAACTCTGGGCGTGTGGTCCGCGATGTCGGGCGACGCCTCGCCGATTCGCTCCATTCATGTCTCCGATGCCGGCCGTTTCGGTGTGGCGCGGCTCGATGCGCATGAGCAGGGTGTGCATGCGTTCGGTTACGTCGTTCCGAATCGCGTCATCGGCCGCGCGTTGTGGCAGGCATTACGCGAAGCGCCCAACGTCACCATTGCCATGCCGGCGCAATTGAAAAGCGCGACATTGCGCGAAGACGGCGTCTTGCTGGACGTGGTCAACGAAGGGGTCACCGAAAAAGTTCGCGCCGCGGTGGCCGTGGCCGCGGATGGCGCGGGCTCGGTGTTGCGCGCCAGTGCGGGCATTGCGGCCGAGGTCGAAGACTACGAGCAGATCGCCATCGTGGTGAACGCCGCCACCGAGAGACCCCACACGGGTGAGGCCTTCGAACGATTTACAGCGTCCGGCCCGCTCGCGGTCTTGCCGGTGACCGGCGGCGGTTATGCCGTGGTGTGGGCCGTGAGCCCCGTGCGCGCCGCGGAGCTGATCTCGCTCGACGAAGCCGGGTTCGCCGCGGAGCTGCTCACCGCGTTTGGCTGGCGCGCGGGCCGCTGGACGCGCATCGGACGCCGCAACTCCTATCCACTCACGCTGACGCGCGCCGAAGAGACCGTTTCCGGCCGCGTCGTGCTCATCGGCAACGCTGCACAGGCGCTGCATCCGGTCGCAGGCCAGGGTTTCAACCTGGGGCTGCGCGATGCCGCCACGCTGGCGGAGATGCTGGCGAGTGGCTCGATTACCGACTTCGCACTCACGACGTCCGAGCTGCTCGAGAAGTTTGCCGCGTGGCGCGCGGAAGATCGAAAGGGGGTTACGCGCTTCACCGACGGTCTCGTAAAACTCTTCGGCAGCGACACGCCGGGCGTCGGCTTGGTGCGCAACCTCGGCTTGCTGTTGTTCGACATGAGCCCCGCCGCCAAACGCGCATTGTCGCGAGTGAGCTGGGGCTTCGCCGGCCGCATGCCGCGGCTGGCGCGCGGCCTGCCGCTCGAATGAGCATCGCCTACGATGTGGCCGTGGTGGGCGCGGGTCCCATCGGGCTGGCGGCAGCCATTCTCGTCGCGCGCCAGTCAGGTATTCCGCCGGCGCGCGTCGCGGTGTTCGACCGGCGCATTCCCGAGCCACTCGACCGGACTCGAGAGCTCCCCATCGACCTGCGCGTGTTCGCGCTGTCGCGGGCCAGCGAAAAAATCCTGCGGGCCGCGGACGCCTGGAGCGACATCGCCGCCACGCGCGCGGAGGCTTTCGAGCGCATGCACGTGTGGCACGCCGACGTTCCGCCGCATGGCGGTGACGCGCTGGTGTTCGATGCCGCGGAAATGGGCGAGCGCAACCTGGGCGTGATTGCCGAGAACGCGGTATTGCAGGCGGCACTGGCCGGCGCCGCGCGCCGCGCCGGCATCGCGCTCGTCACCGGCGAGATCAGCGCGCTCGAGCAGGAGCGTGACGCCGTGGTTCTGATTGCCGGCGATCGCCGGGTGCGAGTGCGACTGGTGATCGGCGCCGATGGCGCACAGTCGCGCGTGCGTGAGCTGGCTGGGTTGGGCGCGGCGCGCGCCGACTATGGTCAGACCGCCATCGTTGCCATGGTGAGCACGGCCCGGCCGCACGAGCACACCGCATGGCAGCGCTTCCTCGGCGACGGAACACTGGCCTTTCTGCCGTTGAAGGACGCGCACAGCTCCATTGTGTGGTCGGTGCCTACGGCGCGCGCCGAGCGGTTGCTGGCCATCGCACCGGAAGCCTTCGAACGCGAGCTGGAATCTGATTTCGACGGCGCGCTCGGCAAGGTGCGCCTGGTGAGCGAACGCCTGATGTTTCCGTTGTGGCGGCTCTCGGCCGATGCATACGTCAGCGCGCGAATAGCACTCGTGGGAGACGCCGCACACGTGGTCCATCCGCTGGCCGGGCAGGGCGCGAATCTCGGTCTGTTGGACGCCGCGGCGCTGGCCGACGTGCTCGCCGAAGGCGTGAAGGTCCGCGAAGATCCCGGCGCAGAGCGAATTCTGCGGCGCTACGAACGCTGGCGGCGTTCCGAGAACGATCTGATGAGCAGCGCCATCGACGCGTTCGATCGCCTGCTGGCGCGCGGCACGGGCCGCATCGCGGAGCTCGCGCAGCGCGGCATGCCATGGGTTGGCCGTTCCACGCTGGCGAAGCGGATGTTCATCGAACGCGCGATGGGCCTCGCCGGAGAACTTCCGGCTGCGGCGCGCTGACCGAAAGAACCCCATGCCAGAAATGAAAAAGCACCGCCTGGCGGGAATGGCGGCGATGCTCGCGGGCGTCGCGGCGTTCTCGTTGATGGACGCGGGACTGAAGCTGCTTTCGAATGACTATCCGCCCATGCAGGTGGCCGCGCTTCGCGGGTTGGCCGCGCTGCCCCTGGTTTTTGCATGGGCGATGTATGCAGGCGGGCCCAAGCAGCTGTGGAACGTCCGCTGGCCGTTGCACCTGATTCGCGGCGTTCTCTCGGTGATCATGATGGTGACGTTTGTCTTCGGAATTCAGCAACTGTCGCTGGCCAAGACCTATGCATTGTTCTTCGTTGCGCCCCTGCTGATTGCAGTCTTTTCGGTGCTCACGCTGGGCGAGCACGTAAGCCGCTCGCAGTGGGCAGCTATCGCTATCGGGTTCTTGGGCGTGCTCTTCGTTCGTCCGCCAGAAATCGTGGGCTGGGCGGCACCGCTCGCCATTTTGGGTACCGCGCTGTGTTACGCGTTGTCGTCGATCCTCGTGAAGATCATCGGGCGGACCGACACCACGCAGTCGATGGTGTTCTGGATGACCTGCATGCTGGCGGTCGGCGCGACGGTTCTGACGTTGCTCGCTCCGCAGGGCTGGCAAGCCATTCACAGGGAGCACTACCTGATCATCGGCGGAATCGCGGTCACCGGCGCCGTCGGGCAATGGGGCATCACCAAGGCGTTCAAGCACGCGCCCGCGGCCAGCGTGGCGCCGCTCGAATACTCGGGCATGGCCTGGGTGATCCTGATCGACTTCTTTGTTTGGTCGGTGATGCCCGAATGGCAGACGCTGGTGGGCGCCGCCGTGATCATCGGCAGCGGTCTTTACCTTTTGCGCTTCGAGTCGCGCCGTTCAAGTTAGGGCGCGCAAATGGGGACATTCCTCATTTACTAGCAAAAAGGGACGCGCCTCACGCATGCAAATAGTGACGCCAGTCGCACGTGCAAAAGAGGAATGTCACCATTTTCACCCACGCCGGCAATACTTCGCCGCATGGCGATCGAGATCGTCCCCAAATTACTGCTGCCGACGATGGATACGGAGCGCTTCGTGCGCTGCAGTTTCTCGCTGCAGGACGTCGAGTCGTTGCTCACCATTCACATGAGTGAGCTGCCGCCGTTCATCATCCATTTCCACCGGCTGCGCTGGCACCGCGTCACGCCGAATTCCGCGTGCACGCCGGTCCTCACTCACGGTTGCCAGATGGCCGTGGCAGAGGTGGTCAATTCCCCGGCGCTGATCCACTACATCGCGCGGGAGAATGTTCCGGCAGCGCAGAAGCGGGCGCTACAGCACTACCGCATCTATCTCGGTGAGGGCGGCTGCCACGAGGCTTTTGCGCAGTCGGTGTATTCGAGCGGCGACGGCAAGGCGTCGCGCGCGCTCGCGTCGTTCGCCAATGGCGTCAGGATGCGGTTGCGATCACTCGGCTCCTGACGCCAGGCCGTTCGGCACGGGTGCGGTGCGGGTGCGCATGAACAAGCCCCCGGCGATTGCCGCGATGGCTGCGCTCGCGGCACCCAGCAGGAACGCGAGCTGATAGCCGCCGTTCAATGCCGTAACCCCGGCTGAACCCGCGGCGAGCAACGCGTCCGTGCGCATGGCGGCAAAACTGGCGAGCACCGCGAGGCCGAGTGCGCCACCCATCATGAAGGCCGTGTTCACCATGCCCGAGGCGAGACCGGATTCGCTCGGCGCCACGTCGCTCATCGCGCCCAGCAACAGCGGATTGAACGCGATGCCCGCGCCGATGCCGAGCAGCGTCATGCCTGGCAACACGTCCACGATGAATCCACCGTCGAGCGGCGCGCGCGCAAAAAGAGCGAGGCCAGCCGCGGCGATGAGCAGACCGCCGGCGAGTGGCGCGCGAATGCCGAAACGCATGACGATCTTCGCCGAGAGCCCGAGTGAAAACGCCGCCATGATGAGGTTGGCCGGCAGGAACGAGAGACCCACCTGCATTGCGTTGTAGCCCAGGACGCGCTGCAGGTAGAGCGCGGAAATGAAGAACCACGCGAACATCGCCGCTGCCCACAGCACACCCACCAGGTTTGCCGTTGCAACATTGCGCAGGCGAAAGAGGGCCAGTGGCATCAGCGGGTTGCGAACGCGTGCCTCGATGAAGAGGAAGGCGGTCAGCAGCACGACGGCGCTTCCCAGCGTGGCGAGCGTCTGCGGCGACGTCCAGCCGGCGTCATGGCCGTTGACGATCCCGTAAACCGCCAGCATGAGCGAGGTGGTCACCGTGACGGCGCCCGCGACATCGAGCTTCGCGCCGCTCGCCGTTCCTGGCGCGTGCGGCAGCAGGCGCATGCAGAAGGCATAGACGAGGGCGCCGATCGGCACGTTGACGAGAAAAATCCAGTGCCAGTTGAGAGTGGTGGTGAGAAATCCTCCGAGCAGCACACCGATGCTGCCGCCGGCCGAACAGACGAAGCCGTAGATGCCCATCGCTTTCGCGCGATCCGCGTTCTCCGTGAACAGGCTCATGATGAGTGACAGCGCTACGGCAGTCACGACCGCGCCTCCCAGGCCCTGCACGGCCCGCGCCGTGACCAGCATCCCCTGCGAAGTGGCGAGGCCGCAGCCGATTGATGCCGCCGTGAAGAGGATCAGGCCGAGGAGGAACAGGCGGCGATGACCAAAGAGGTCGCCCAGGCGCCCGCCTAACAGGAGGAAACCGCCGAAGGTGAGCATGTAGGCATTGACCACCCATACCAGCGAAGTCTCGGAAAACTCGAGGTCCTCCCGGATCGAGGGCAGCGCGACATTCACGATGGTCGTGTCGAGCACGATCATCAATACGCCGGCGCAAAGGACATATAGCGCCCACCAGCGCTTGCGTGCTTCATCGAACATGGCTACCTCGTTGAATTTCGAAAGAGCGGCTGGATCTGTTTAGTTGTCGTTTGGCCGCCGATGGTTTCGACATGCGCCAAAACATTTCGCGGACGCCGCCGCTTCGGCGGCGTTTTCCGATGTGCGCGTCAGCGCTAAATCACACCAACCCGTCGATCTTCGCGGCGCAGATGAAATCGTTTTCGTGCAGCCCGCCGATGGCGTGCGTCTGGTAGCGGATGCGGCAGTAGCCCCAGCCGCACTCGATGTCCGGATGATGATCTTCACGGTTGGCGATGTGTGCCACCGCATTCACGAAGCTCATCGTGCGGTAGAAATCCGGAAACTTGAATTCACGCTTGATGGCCTTGCCGTCCTCGATGATCTTCCAGCCGTCTCCATTCTTCGACAGCAGCCGGCCTAACATCTTTTCGGCTTCCGGCCGGGTGAGCGCGCTGATGCCGCCGTGACAGGGCACGCATGCCTTGTTGACCAGTGTTTCGTCGGTGCTGCTGCTCATGCTGAGACTCCTTGCTCGGCCGCCACGGCTTCCTTGCGCGTGAAGCTTCGCGCCACGTATTTCTCGACCAGATCCTGGAATTCCTCGGCAATGCGTTCGCCCTTGAGCGTCACGGTTTTCTCGCCGTCTTCGTATACCGGCGCCACCGGCCGCTCACCCGTGCCCGGAAGCGAGATGCCGATGTTCGCGTGCTTGCTCTCCCCCGGACCATTCACCACGCAGCCCATGACCGCAACCGTCATGTCTTCCACGCCTTCGTAGGACTTGCGCCATTCCGGCATGCGATGACGAATGTGCGACTGGATGGACTGCGCGAGCTCCTGGAAATAGGTGCTGGTGGTGCGACCGCAGCCCGGGCAGGCGACCACCATCGGGATGAATGAACGCAGGCCCATGGTCTGCAGGATCTCCTGCGCCACGATGACTTCGTTGGTGCGGTCGCCATTCGGCTCGGGCGTGAGCGACACGCGGATGGTGTCGCCTATGCCTTCCTGCAGCAGCACCGCCATGCCGGCGGTGGAGGCGACGATGCCCTTGCTGCCCATGCCGGCTTCGGTGAGGCCGAGGTGCAGAGGGTAATCGCATCGCTCGGCGAGACGCCGGTAGATGGCGATGAGATCCTGCACGCCAGACACTTTCGCCGACAGGATGATGCGCTCGCGCGGCAGCCCCAGCTCGACCGCTCGCGCGGCGCTTTCGAGCGCGGAAGCAACCACCGCCTCGCGCATGATTTCCTGCGCTGACAGTGGCGCGGCGCGCGAATTGTTCTCGTCCATCATTCGCGTGAGCAGCTCCTGGTCGAGGCTGCCCCAGTTCACGCCGATGCGAACCGGCTTCTCGTACCTGCACGCGAACTCGATCATCTCGGCGAATTGCGGATCGCGTTTTGAACCGCGCCCTACGTTGCCCGGATTGATGCGGTACTTGGCCAGCGCTTCGGCGCAGGCCGGATGTTCGCGCAGCAGCTTGTGCCCGTTGAAATGGAAGTCACCGATGATGGGCACGCCGACGCCCATTTGCGCGAGACGATCGCGGATCGGCGCGACGGCCGCCGCCGCCGACGCCTCGTTCACGGTGATGCGCACCAGCTCGCTGCCGGCGCGCGCCAGCGCCTTGATCTGCTGCGCGGTGCCCTCGATGTCCGCCGTATCCGTGTTGGTCATCGACTGGATGACGATGGGCGCGGGACCACCGACGGTCACGCGATCGATGCGCACGGGAATGGTCTTGCGGCGGGGATGGCTCATGTCTTGGGCTTGGGTTGGAGCAGCGTCGAGCTCTGGTTCGTCATCTGCCAGCGGCCGTCGCGCCAGGCGAGCACGACGAGAAAATACGCGTCGACGTTGCGCTCGGTGCCGTCGCCGATGGAGACGGCGTACACCTTGCCGGTCAGCACCGCGGAATCCGCGAACAGCGTTACGCGTTCGATCCTGGGCACGAGCGAACGGAACTTGCGCGCGCCGCTGCGGACCGAGTCGAGGTATTGGGCCTTGGTGGAGCACGTGGCGCTCACGCCGCAGTACTCGAGGTCGTCGGCCAGCAGCTTGTCCAACGCGGCCACGTCGGCATGCAGCGCCGCGTCGAAGCGCGCCAGCAGTGCGGTTCGCGCCGAGGATTCGTCGCCACGCGGCGAGGCCAGCGTGGTGACTGGCAGCGAGACGAGCAGCAGCAGGAGGAAATGCAGACGCATCACTAACTACTTCGCGTCAGGCGCGGGCAGGCGCGCGCTGCGCCACGCCGTCATCTGCCAGCGCCCGTTCTTCCACAGCCAGATATCGGTGTAGCCGATGCTCAGGTCCTGGGGCTGGCGGTCCTTGCCGCCCACCGTGACTTTCGCCTTGCCGCGGATCACGCCGACGTCCCCGAAGATGCGCACGGTTTCGATGGTGGCAGTGCTCGAAATGTAGTCGCGTTTGCCGGTCACCAGCGAGTCGATGAACGAGGCCTTGGTGTCGAGGTCGCCGTTCGAGTGGGTGTACTCGAGGCCGTCGTCGAGCAGATTCCCCAGGGCCTTGGCATCGGCGTTCACCTGGGCCTCGAAGCGGGACATCTCGGCGCTCTTCAAAGCAGTTTCGCGTGCGACGTCCTTCGCGAAAGAAGCGACGGACACCATTGTTGCGACTGCAAATAAGACAAGCGGGGCGGCGACGCGGCGCATATTGATGAATCTTTCGGCTGGGCCGTCCGGAAAGGGGCTGCTATCATGCCACCCGCTCGCCAATTGACCAGACTCTGTCCGAGAGACCCTCTTTAATGAGGGCGCCGAAGGCGCAAGTTTCCGCCCGGAAACGCTCAGGCAAAAGAACGGCAGGGTCCTACGGCGAGTTCTGGAGAGCGATGGCCCATCCCTGACGGAATGGAGTCATCCACCGAAGGGGTGCGGCGCGCGGACACTTACAAAATAAGGAGTTGGCGAGCCCGATCTCTCAGGTTCAAGGACAGAGGGGCGGGAAATGGGGACATCCCTCATTTTGTTGTAACAATCGTTTGGGTGATTGCCACGCTGAGTTCGTGGTCGATTGTTACAACAAAATGAGGGATGTCCCCATTTCCCGCCTTTTTTATTTGGGCGCCCGCTGAGCGTCCGAGGAGAGGTTCTTGGGCAGACGCACACCTTTATATGACCTGCATGTCGAGCAGGGCGCTCGCATGGTCGACTTCGGCGGGTGGGACATGCCCGTCAACTACGGTTCCCAGATCGAAGAGCACCACGCGGTGCGGCGCGATGCCGGCATATTCGACGTGTCACACATGTGTGTGATCGATGTGCACGGACCCCGCGTTCGCGAATTCTTCTCGAAACTTATCGCCAACGACGTCGCCAAGCTCACGCAATCCGGCAAGGCGCTGTACAGCTGCATGCTCAACGAAGCCGGCGGCGTCATCGACGACCTCATCGTCTATTTCTTGACCGAGTCCTGGTTCCGTGTGGTGGTCAACGCCGGTACGCGCGACAAGGACCTGGTCTGGATGCGCGGCATCGCGCCGCAGTTCGGCGTCGCGCTC
>Ga0307513_10010409_pt1 | contig 11661 bp, 15 predicted proteins | sample 15_EM_MG_FD_202174 | JGI IMG/M metagenome (GOLD analysis project Ga0307513, IMG submission 202174) | Populus trichocarpa ectomycorrhiza microbial communities from riparian zone in the Pacific Northwest, United States - 15_EM | ecosystem: Host-associated > Plants > Roots > Unclassified | place... | reverse complement strand
TTGAACGTAGGTTCTCTCCCGCAGATATAGTCTTGCGAGTGAACAGTACTTACGATTTGAAGGAATAGGATGGAATACACCTTGCGGATGAAGGCTGGTTCATGTCTCATCAGCACCCGAGGCGCCCTCCTGCGGAGTCAGGCGTCCCTACTCACCGTGACGCACTTCCTGGATGCTGTCAGCGACACTAACGCCATACTAGGTGTACTGATTAGCAAAGAGCTTCCAAACGGCACTGTTCTGGGCTTGGTTACCTTGAAATCGTCTGGGAGATCATCCGGCATGTCATAGATCGCATTTCCGTGACTAGGACCAGCTCCGGACGACTGGTACAGTAACGGCTCAGCTTCTTCTGAGCCATTCGGTTTGGTTGGTGGTAGTGGAACAGCGCCGTACGAGGGCGGCGGATTTACTGGGTACGATGACATATTGGCTGGCAGCGGTCAAGTTCCAAGACACACTGGGAACAAAGCAAGAGGCGATGATGATGGAAACAGCTCAAGAAATGTTAGCGGTAATACGCATACATATACAGGACAATGTCTAGCGCAGAATGAGCCACGAAATGGACATTTCGAGAAAGCCCCGCGGAGGGGATAGACCAAGGAGAGCACCAAACCCAGTACCACGATAAACGGATACTGTCGTTACTAGAGGAGAGATGGGATGGTGCAAACGTCTAGTCACCTAGCCAATCTAAGAATTGGGGCGTGAAGTAGCTGAGAATAATCGTCGCACCTACTCGAGTCGACTCGTGAGCATAACCAAGATCAGTCAAACCCGGTGGGCGACGTACCAGCTCGGACCATGCTCTCAGTGGTTTCGAATGCCATTTGGCGCAAGTCGTATACACCCGCCTTTGCGCCCGCATGGATCATCGCGAACTCTCCACTAACTTGGTAGCATGCTATTGGATGGTCCTTTGCAATTTCAGAAGCGTCTGCGATCACGTCCAAGTAGGGCAAAGCGGGCTTGACCATTACCACATCGGCTCCTTCAGCGACGTCGCGAGCCTAGACAAAAAGCCGTGTCAACAAATACAGGGCCAAGGAAAAGTAAAAGGCATACTTACAATCGCCCTGCGTGCAAGTCCCTTCGCTTGAGGGGGTAACTGATAGCATTTGCGGTCTCCAAAGGACGGCGCACTACCGGCGGCGTCCCTATAAGCAGGAGGAGTCGGTTACTCGCGGTTTGGAGCATAGAAAGTCCCAGCCATACCTGAAAGGACCATATAACCCACTCGCAAACTTCGCAGAGTAGCTCATGAGCGTGACCTTGTTCGCCAGATTATTTTCCATCAGCTTGTGCTTGATGGCGCGTATTCTCCCATCCATCATATCGCTAGGGGCGACGCAATGCACGCCAGCCCTCGCATAACTCAATGCTACATCAGCGATGCGCGCTACCGATTGAGGCGTATCGATCGCATGGTCATGCTGGAGGATGCCGCAGTGGCCATGCGATGTGTATTCGCATAGGCACACGTCTGCTGCCAGGTAGAGCTCAGGGAACAGCAGCCGAAGCTTCTTGATAGCCTGAATGACTGGTCCTTGCGCATCGTCCGCTTGGGTCCCGACTTCGTCCTATCATCGTTATCAAATTGTGTGTCAATAACGTACGGAGAAGGACGCCAAAGCCCACCAGATTGGGCGACCTGGGCCTCGACTGAACGAGCGGGGCTGACCTTGGGACTCTTCAGCGGCACACCAAATAAGATAACGCTCTTCAGCCCCTTGTTTACGAGCGGGCCCAGGAATTCCTCCAGGCGATCGACGCCCCAACGTCGTTGAGCAGGCAAACTTGGAATCTCAACACTCGCATTGGGGTCATCGGTGATAAATATTGGGTACATAAACATAGACTTGTCGAGAGGTCTCTTGCCCTGCCATGTTCGCGTCAGGGGATGTGCGTAACCCCCTTGCAGAATCGACCTCGTGTTGGAGTGAGCGGAGAATGGCAGTTGAGGTGGCGCGCTTACGAAATCTCCATCCCTGGTGTGGATTTGGAGGAAATGAGACGTGTGAAGGACGTGACGGCGGGGGTTGAAAGCCGTCGAAACGCAAGTGACGCGGTGGCTGAGAACATTGAGTTCGCTTTGTACACCACCTGGCTCAGGATCGGTTAGGGGTGAGAGGTCAGGAACGTCTTCTACACCTCATAGAGTGTGTGCAAGTTTCAGTTTTGTCTCAACTTAGTGGATTCTATATACGTCTCCATGACGGGGCGGGTATTCCTGGCACTCTGGGTAAACGGAGCTCCCAAGGCTTAACGCCATGGCTTAAGGGCGAATACATTGCCTTCTCTTTGCTGCCCTGTTTCACACAGCATCCAGAGGTGAGGATGTCGTAAGGAAGAGCAGTCAGCGAGAAGACCTGGATTACTACAGGACGTAAATTGACAAAGGCCCATGGCGCCATCTAGTTGCCTTAGGGTACACTCATCGTATATACTACACGTACACCTCAGTTGAGGTCTTGTAGTACAGTGCACTCCGCAGCTTGTATTATGACCCCGATCGCCAGGTTCAACACTGCGATGTGATCGGCGTCCCATTGTAGAGCCTGTACCTCAGTAAAGCTTCCTACTGATGATCGACAGATCTTGTGGACACGTTGCTTCGTCTGACCCCTACCACGCGCCTTGTCTTTGTCCATTCATGCTTTGTGCCTGTTTACATAGACTATGGGCACTTCTAGACACCGGCGGGGACACCGTGCGGATGTTGGGCGAAGCTGTGCAGGTTCAACTACTGCGCTGCGGGGATCGGGCGGCTAAGTAAGCATCGGATGCTAGCCGTTGAATATTGTACCTTGGGGTGACGACCTGTTTCAAATTCGCTGACCAATGCGTTTGAAAGTTTTGAGAGAGAGAGAGAGGGAACTGTGATCGCCCTTTAATCTTCCGTTCTCCTCCGTCGGAGTTGGACAAAGGGAATTCAGTGTATTGAATAGAAAACTGGCGGGATAAGATTTAGCGTAGAGCACAGAAGATATTGTTGTATTGGTGTTAGGCCAGGGGTATCCTGTCAAGCAAGGTCAGAGGACGCTAGATCGGTCCCCATCATGACCGGTGTCGGATGGCACCTTTCCCGCGCCGAGGAAATAGGCGTCGTGGGATTCTGCAAAAACTTCATTCCATGCGACCCGGAGGTGCTCAGGTATAATCAACTCGCCCAGACGGCAAATCTCCAATGGAGGTGGAGCACGGAGCCGGTAAATCATCTCGGTGGTGATTCGAATATAAGTCTATATGGTTGATATCTAGCTCTCCCTCATACCCCGTGGCCCGCCGCGAACTCACCCCGAAGCTAAAAGATTCCGATATAATATTGCCGTGTGGGTCGGGGGGGGACACTTGAATTGATGTTCATAATACAGATACACATAGGATCTTTAAATCACCGTCGGTGTTTGACGTGAGGTCATGGCATGCCAGCTGTACCGATTCCTGCCTATTCAGGTTCTTGTTCGGGGAGCTAGGAAGGGGCACGGGTTTACAGAACCGAAGTATATCCTAAATTAAATACACCAAAGGGCCTTAGGCGGATGCTTCTTCCGGCGTCTGAGTTTGAAATTCAACTACTCCAGACTCCAGACTGTCCGCATGATCTCCAGTATTTCACAATCTCTATGGAGCCCAGTCAATGGTCCAAGGGTCAGCCATCACAAATCAACTCAGTTCAACACTCCAACGCACAGAAATAGATTGATAGCGGCGAATCTCCGGCGGGACTAGACCTTTGCCACACTCGACACTCACTCCTGTTTATTACCCGAGAGATGCGAGGGATGCGAGGTGTATTGTTTGTTGTACAATCTTCGCATGTCGAAACGAAGACGAACGACTGTGCACTACACGACATGCAAGTGCAGTAGAGAGAGAAAGAGCAGGCGAAGGCTATGGTGGAGAAACGAATATGTAGTAGTATCAAAACGCAGATCGAGCAATAGAGAAGAGCAGGGGAAGCATGGTGTCTAATAGATGGACATCCACGAGCGAGCGGGTGGTGCGCATCTACGCTAAGTTAGTGCAAACAATCCGAGACGCAAGAGCCAAGGGTAATGGAGACATTGCGAACAGAGTGGGAGGTGAGGCCTGCGAGAGACTCGCTCAAGCGAGGACCAGGACAACGGGTGGGGTGACGTGGATTATTCAATTACGGGGGAAGTGTCTTAGATACAACGGAAGAGAAGAGGCGCACGATGGAGAGAGTTTGTCAGAGAAGGACGACTATCCAAAATCACCGACCCAAGAATCGCCGGTTGCCATATGCAAACTGACATCTGATGCGCTACTGAGACGTTCAGGGGCGAGAGTTCAATTAGATGTTGCTGACGGATGGATGGACGGTGCATGGGGGTCAGCTTGAGTGGCGGCGCGGGGTCATTATTTTCCGTGGTAAAAGACGTTGGAGGGGTAGATGATCCCGTCGCTCCGCACAATGAAGATCGGGCGTGCGACGCCTGGCTCGGCCTTGACCTCTGGCGGCATACACGCCAGAACCTCTTGACACCGCACGTCGACGTACGGCGACGGTTCTGTACCGAAGAAGACCGTGGGTGGATCGGTCTTGCTAAAGTTCTCGCCGTAGACTGTCAGCATCGTGGCCGTACGAGGGTCGGGTTTCATCATCTGTCGGGCGTTCATATGCATCTTCGGGACTTCTGCTGCCCGGTCTGGAGGGAGGTACTTGACTGGATGTAGGAAGCCCGTCAGCCACGTCCACACTCGGCGCGCTTCCATATTCCTGAAACACAACTCACCGATATTGGGGAAGGGCGTGACCTGTTTAGGTGGTATGCCACATACGATGCCAGGGATCTGTGGGACGTAGAAGTTGTACCGAATTTGTTCTGCGAATAATAGGAAATACGTCAACATAAGCTCGTCGAAAATATTGTGACGACCGCTTACCAGTGCCGACAATAGTCCAAACTGCTGATTCCCCAATGTCAATGCTCCAAAGGGCCCCGCTGCTCATCGCCTGATCGGCTAACCCATACCGTGTGGACGAAGGAATGGGGCCAGCAGCGGCATTGCTCCCGACCGAGTTGACCCTTCTCCTAGCCTTGGACTGAGTCCTGACGATGGGGGCCCCCGCCGAACTTCCGCTCCTCTTGTTCCTCCTAACACGTCCACCATCCGCGCTCTGGGGGAACGCATGGTCGATCATGGGCGAGCTGGGGGCACTCCCAGTAGGGCTGCCGTTGGGAGAAAAGTAATCCGTCAACGAGCCCGTGCTCGAACCTGCCGGCGAATCAGGTAATGAAGGGCTCTGCGATCCCCCACTCGAGACCTCCGGTGAGTTCCAAGCGCGACCCTCAGAGGGACGGTAGGTGTTAACCTTCTCCCCCATACAAGACAAGAATGCGCTCGTGACACCCGTGGTGCCCGGGGCAGGCACACCTTTTGAGGAGTCGTACACCTCGAAGGCTACCTTGTGCAACTGCGAAACAGGATCACCACAGACTTCCCCAGGCGCGCAGAAGTGATCGGGAACGCCCTTGGCACCCTCTTGCAGTCCGCCACCGACGACGATGGTGTCATGGTCGACTTTGCGGATGATCAGGACAGGGGAGACGACGCCCGAAGTTAGGCACTGGAGAACGACCGTCTGGTTGTAGTAGATCGGGATATGGGCGCCGTGGTGGGTTAAGGCGATCGCGTTAGGTGGGGGTGAGGGGTAATCCGCCTGCAAAGGCGGCGGAGGGACGATATCAGGCCCGCTCAATGGTTTCGAAACATCGACGATGTAAATGATAAACGGATCTGAGGTGTCAAATTGTCGCATCGGGTATCGGTTTTTTGCCGGTAAGCGGAGTTTGAGGATTGAATTCGGCGTAGAATCATGCGGGGTTAATGCGGGCGCCCCAACGTGTTCATCAAAGGGTGGGTGACAAAGCGGGCAGTGAGTGGAGAAGAGGAAATCAAATCAGCGCTTTGTGTCAGTCTGTTCCTTCGGAACAAGCACAGCAGAGAAGCGACTTACCCCAGGTACCCGTGCGCGCTACGAAAGAAGGTGCACCACCACGCGCGCGGGGATCAATCCCGGGCAATGGTTGTCCATCCGATCCCTTGAAGGATGCACCCGACCCAGACACACACAAATATTTCGTCGAAACGGTCTGCGATCGTAGTCGATGGAAGAGTGACACTGTCGATCCATGATTGATGCACACTGGATTTGCGTTAGTGGATCGATTAGGCGCCAGCAGAGAGGAAGGGGGCCTGGTCAGTCTCCGGTGGGACTGCGGGGGCCCAATCGCACGAGGGGGACGGGAGGTTGGCGGCCGAAGGGCCGCACACCCAAGTGATAGAAGAAGGCGAGTAGGACTTACGTTCCATATTCTTAGCACTTTGACGCTTCTTTGAGGGCTTGCTGATAACCTTGATTGGCCGAGAGGGGAACGTCCCAATGATCCGTTCTGGTTCGTCCTCCGAAGAGGGCGCAACAATCTTGACAAGCGCTTCGACCTTCTTTTGCCTCTCGTCAGAGATGAACAGTTGCTTCCCGACTGCGCGGCCGAGATACGTGACATCGTCTGACGGTGGATCGGAGGGATCGACTTGCTTGCCCGCAGTGGAGGACCATTCAACGGCACATTCGGGGGGCACACTCTCTCCCGAGATTGACACTGTGACTCTAGGTGGCTTACGGTCCTCTCGTCCCGGCGCGGTTTCGTTCCACCACGCGTTGCCGATCATGATAGCCGTAGGCGGCGGACATAGGAACCTGTAAGTGTACCCAGTGGGGGAGGAATGTGGATCAGATGTGGGTCTAGTGCATTAGATGGCGCACGAGATTGGCGCACCTGCGTTCCTGTCCGTACGACTTTTGGGCGACCTTACTGGCCATGACGATAACCGTTCGCTCGCCGAATGCGATACGGTTGCGGGCCTCAACATATTTCTGTAACACCGGCCTAATGACGCCGAGTGTATTGGTGCCACCGAGTTTGTTTGGGGGAATTGGCGATAGCGGTAACGTGCGGAACGGAAGAGGGGGCCAGGGTCAGTTGAAGCACGAGGAAAAAAAGACGATTCAAATCTCAGGGTCGCAGCGAATCGGAGACGGGTCAGAAGGACTAACACATACCTCACGAAGCTGGCAATATCGGATCCACTGTTTGTTACCGATACCGGCGTCGGAAAAATCGAAGGGGAGTCGAGGACACCAGGGGTGACGTGGACCGCTCCGTCAGGGATGTAGGATGGCTGGGAGGTGAAACCGTAAGGCTGCTGTGGGTGCTGGCCCTGGCCGAGATGGGGGTGGCTAAAGGCGGGATTCGGGTGGTGCTGTGGCTGCTTGTTGACAGTATGGGGCAAGAAGTTGCGATTCGAAACATCTGGAGGCATGTGCATAAAAGGTCTGTGATCGAAAGGGTGCAAAGCGGCAGGGACGACGCTATGGCCACCGAGGCCAAACTCGTCCTGGGCCACATCGCTGTGGTATGAATGCATACTATCCGAAGTGGAAGGACGTTCGAGGACGGCTGGATAAGCTTGCTGTTGTTGGGCGAAACTACCGTCGGACACGGGGGAAATTGTATACGGGGACGCGTTCCTATGGCCGTCGTTTGGGGTGATCGGAGGAGTGGAGTGCATGCCGCTCATATCAAATGCAGACTGTGGGTGAGCAGATGGATGAGCGGTCGGATGGGTAGGATGGCCTACATCTGAGTTTGGTTGGTTGAAAGGAGTCATTTGAGGAGCATAGTAGAACTCGTGTGGCTGGGGAGGGTTTATATTACCAGAAGGATCGACAACTGGCTGCTGAGCACCTGGCTGGAAGCGGGCGCTGTCGAAGGAATTATGGACGTTCTGGTTGTAGACGTCGAAGTTGGAAGGTTCAAACTGGCCCTGGTGCTGTTGGGGGTGAGCGATACCTGAAGCGAACTGGATGTGCTGCTGCTGCTGCTGTTGCTGGCTGCCATTGGAGTTGGGGGGGTGATACGATTGGGGGTGCGCGGTGCCGGGGTGGTCGAAATGGTTCTGCTGGGCGAGGAAATCGGGGTTGAGCATAGATGGGTTGAGGATTGAGGTAGGGTCCCAGTGGTCAGCCAACTGGTGAGCGTGGGGGTGAGCGTGGTCGTCGGCGGAAGTGGCGGCGAGCATATCACGGTCCTGGTGGGCGGCCATGGACTGGGGGCGCCAGAGGTCGGCTTGCATGGTGGGTGAGAGGAAATAGAGGTGCTCACTGTTCGCAACGGGGGGCGAGGACGCGCCAGAGAGTCAGCGAACGAAAGCGGAAGGAAGGTGGTTGGCGGCAAGTGACAGGGCAAAGAAAGTGGTTGATCAGCGGCTCACTCACAACAAACAAATGGTATATTGGTGATTGATGGAGAGGTCGCGAGCGGGCGGGGGCGGGCGCGAGAGTCGCAGAGCAGTCGCGGGAGATGCGCAGAGTAGAGCAAAGTGAGAAGTAATTTGGGGAAAAGGAGTCTGGATTGTTCCTATTTTGCAGCCTCCTTGTTGGCGTTACCGAAACACGACGACCAGGGCGGCGGCAAACCTTTTTTTGCGGCCGCACCGTCGAATCGATCGAAGAAGCTATCCCGTGGCCGGGTCGCCTCGCTCGCTCGCCTCTGCTCCGCCTAGCGGGTTGCCCGCTGCTGCAGTTCTTGCTGCTGTTGTTGTTGGCGCTGCTTACGCGGAGTAGTCAAAGAACGTACGTGTCACGGCGAGCCCGTGGTGCTCGTACGGAGACGCGACGGATCGACAAGGGGTTGGTGGAGAGCGTGTGTGTGGTGTCCTGGGTTCTTATACACCGGGTGTCAGTAAAATAATATTAAATACTAATGATAATAGGAATATTATTGTGATGAAGGTGAAGAAGATGATATGTCATATCACAACTCACTTAGCCCTGTGTCATTTTCCTCCGCCCATCTGTGCCTAAAGCTGGCCACAGGCTTCTCGTTACTCTGCTCCCCCTGTCCTCTTCGGCTTTCCCTCGCCGTCCTACCACCGACCACGAGTTCGAGAGCCACGAGTTCGAGAGACGAATGCCCCACGTACGTTCCGCTGCCTCGCAAGTCCCCGACCAGACGCCCCCGTGCGAAAGAAGCGCACGTCGGCCATAACCTAATTCGAATACAGCGATACACCACTCTACAAATACAGGTTGCTTGTCCACCCATCCCCCCAGCTAAGCGTCGTCCCAGCTTTGTTGCTCCTTCGACTCCTGTGTAAAATGCACTGCAACTTCCCAGATCGTTTCTCTCTGCACCGTCTCTGTAGTTTAGTACTCAACAACCTAACCTCCACCCGCACCGTTGCCCGAAGCCCACCTGTTCCCTATGGTGATTCCCTGATCTGGCACGAACTGACTTCGGCTCGGTCCCTCATTTTTGCCGCAAGCCGGTATACTGTGAATTGGCTCAGAAGAGCACGCCGTGTGAAGAACGAAACCAAGATGGCCACCCCCTTACTAGGCAAGACAGCGAAGCTTATATGACCGCAAGCTTTCAGCTTCGCTACAAGATTACTAATAATAGATTTTTTCGCCCAAGTGGAGGATAGATATCCCCGTGGACGAACGGATCTGAAGAGTGGGCCAATCATACATGGGTCAATTATGCGTCGTCAATCATGAATACTTGTGGTCCGCATCTCAACGCTGTCATGTGGTTTGTCAATCAGCCTGCTTCTAAGACACACATGCCTCGTATAAAGGTCATCCCAAAAATTGCCACCCTGATCCACCGTCTTGGGCGAGCGCCCCTGAGCAAGAAGCCAGAACAACCATGTTGCGGGTTCAGCCGGTTCGGCCACTAGTGATCGCCGTGCTATCTCACGACCCATATCCAACCCTTCCCGGCGAGGTCGGTCATATCCTCCGTTGGCGTTATCTCTCCCCTGGCTCATGGTTTTCATTTCGGCAAAGAGCGAAATCGCAGTCGGTCACGAACGTGCTACCTCGAACCGCGGTGAAGAAGAGGGTTACTTTGACAAGGAGATCGAGCTGGCGAGCCGACCCCACTCGTGCGTACATTGCGGCTTTTTGACATATGTCGCCACCCTTATACATCCACTTGGCACAGGGGAGGAGTGAATGGGGTGTCTGCCACCTCCGGTCTCCGTTGTGTCCACCCGACGGCCCTCCAAGAAAACTAAATAAATATAGATAGGGTACTTGTGGCGGATCGACATCCTGTGTGCGTGTGTAAGTCAGAGGCAGGGATCTGTTGTGAACTTTGGCACAGCGTGAGAGCCGCAACGACATCCGATCACCACCCAATTTCAATTGTGGACATTCCATATCTCAAACGGGCATTTACTGTTTGACGGACTTGATAGGGGAGCCCTGCGTGAAATGCTGCATCCTGCCTTCTTTCCAACCGTGTGCAATCGGAGTCAGGTTCGCTCATAAGATACCGAAAGAAAGCGACCTCATGCACCGCACGTGGGTACGAAAGTAGAGGAGGCCCTGGCTGACATGGGCCTGGAATGGGGGCAGTACGGATGGTGGGGCGGCTATCTCCAGTATTCTCCCCCTCGGTCTCATGCCAGGAAGTCCGTAGTGAACCGTTGACCTCTTGGCTTAGCCGTGATATGCATTCTGCTATGGGAGAAGGGTACCTTCCCATCATTTCGCGGGGTGAGCCTGGCGAGGCGAGTTTAAACTGACACCGTCTCCATTTGAGGCTCTAATTGGGAGACGTTAATATGGACCTGATTGGACTCATAATATCAACAATTGGCGCTCGATTTTTTTGGCCGGTGGCGCGCCGCAGGGAGAGATTGAGGTGATGAACGGTGATTAGGTTGTAGACAGAGAACACTCTCGCGGGCCTATCTTCGGCCGAATGTCAGGAGCGTTATGCTCACGCTCGACCAGAAAATTCGGGGAGATGGCCAACGTTCTGGTAGTGACACCCTCCAGATGAAGAACACAAGAACGTTGGACGACGGTTGAGTAAGGGAAGAAGAGAATTAGACTTACCGACCGATCGAATTACGTCAAACTACCTCGCCCATTCAATCCTCGTTTGGCAGTTTTGACCCTCATGCGACGTCTAATCAACGAACCCAAGATCCGATTAAAAGACACTCAGTACCACTCGGATCCCTACAAATATGGAGAGATGAAACAAACCGTGAGTTCTGCGGGGAGTACTATGATCCATTGAGATCTCAATGCACCGAATACCATTGTCAGCCCTGGTATACAACGAACGCTGCATAGCATGCACGTTTCCGGTAATGAGGGTCCGAAAGCGGCAATTGGACACGCCATGCGCAAGGGTCACGGCTGGCGTGCCACAAGGAGAGCCAGTGCCATAATGAAAGAACTCCGTCTCTGATCGGGCGCTATAGTGGTCTTCCCGAGATGCCGCTGCCGCCTCTAGCTTCCATCGGTCTTTGCAGCTGCTGCCCGAGAAGCCCGCATTAATGTCATCCTCTTGAATTGGAGGATGTTGTACAAATGACCGGGAGTGAAACAAATTGTGTTAACGAGCCCTGGTTTAATGAGGGCAGTTGCGCATGGCAACGCGCGCCGGGTATAGAGAGCGGCGGAAATGAGATCAAAGAAGCGATCAGTGTTTGGCCAAAGCCTGGACGTGGCGCTAACGCTCCGATGCCCTACTAGTATAATTATAGATTTCATTAGCGAGTGGGGCGGTGTTTGGACGTGCGAACGAAGTCTGACATTGTGCT